>Ga0207691_10005760_pt1 | contig 11991 bp, 5 predicted proteins | sample KBSM13metaG_FD_184327 | JGI IMG/M metagenome (GOLD analysis project Ga0207691, IMG submission 184327) | Miscanthus rhizosphere microbial communities from Kellogg Biological Station, Michigan, USA - KBS M1-3 metaG (SPAdes) (version 2) | ecosystem: Host-associated > Plants > Roots > Rhizosphere >...
AGCCGCGTGCGCCGGTTGTAGTAATCGATGTCCGGCTGGTTGAACGACTTGTCCGGGAAATTCGTCATCAATCTGGCGATGGCGGTCTGGATGAGATGGATGGACGTCGATTCCAGTGGCTCGAGAAAGCCCGAGGCCAGCCCCAACGCCACGACATTCTTGTTCCAGGACTTCCTGCGGATACCGGCACGAAACTTCAGGAAATTGGGCTCGGAGATGGGCTCGCCGTCGAGATCGGCGTTCAGGCTTTCGAGCGCCGCCTCGTCGGACAGGTACTCGCTGCAGTAGACGTGGCCATTGCCCGTACGCGATTGCAGCGGAATCCGCCACTGCCAGCCGGCCGACTTGGCGGTGGCGCGGGTGTAGGGAATCGGGTCGCTCACCTTGCGGCAGGCGCGTGCGATGGCCCGGTCGCAGGGTAGATAGGCGCTCCAGTCGTCGTAACCACTCTTCAGGGTCTGCTCGGTCAGCAGGCCGCGGAACCCCGAGCAGTCGATGAACAGGTCTCCCGCGATCGTCTCGCCGCTTTCGAGCACCACACTTTCGATGAAACCGGACTCGGCGTGCTGTTGCACGCGGGTGATCTTGCCCTCGGTCCGCACTACACCGCGCGCCACGGCGAACTGACGCAGAAACTTCGCATACAACGCCGCATCGAAGTGAAATGCGTAAGAGATGGTCTGCAGCGGCGAGCCCGGCAGTTTGCTTTCTGGCCGCTGGAACTTTCCGGCGCGCGCCGCCAGGACCTGGAGGTTGAACGAATCGACCGGCGGCGCCGTTCCCGACTGCGCGTAGCGCAGCCAGAAGTGATGGAAGTGCAGTCCCTCCATGTTGGAGCCGTATGGACCGAACGGATGGATATAGCGCTGCCCTGCGCGGCCCCAGTTCACGAACTCGATGCCGAGCTTGAACGTGGCCTGGGTGGTGCGGACGAAATCGTCTTCGTCGATGCCCAGCAAGCGGTTGAAATACAGGATGTGCGGAATGGTGGCTTCGCCGACGCCGACGATCCCGATCGCATCCGACTCGATCACCTGGATACGGATGTCGGGAGAATTCAGCAGGCGCGCGAAAGCGGCGGCGGCCATCCACCCTGCCGTGCCCCCGCCGACGATCACGATATTGCGGATGCGCAGATCGGCCATGGTTCAGGGCGCGCCCGCGGGGCAATATCGCCGGATGAAGTCCTGATGCGACGGCATGGCCCGCGCAGCATTGGCCATCGCGACGCGCATCGACTCCAGGCTTTCACGCACCGCGGCCTGGGGCAGCGCGGCGACGATTGGATCGCACCGCGTGGGCACGATGTTCTGCCCGAGCAACACCGCGACCCAGCTCGGCCTCGAAAACAGTTCTTCTTCGTAGCGGAACACGCGCGCCGCTTCGCGGAACAGGCTGATCTTGTGGCGCAGGCTGTCGGGGATATCCATCGTCCGGCAGTAGTTCCAGAACGGCGTGTCGTCGCGCTCGGTCGCCGAGAAGTGCAGGACGATGAAATCGCGCACCTGCTCGAACTCGGTGCGCATGTGCCGGTTGTACTCGCCGCGCACCACCTCGGGGAGCGTTGCGTCCGGGAACAGCGAGATGAACCGGCTGATCCCCTCCTGGATGAGGTAGATAGATGTCGATTCGAGCGGCTCGAGAAAACCGGCGGACAGGCCGATCGCGACGCAATTCTTCGCCCAGAATGTCTGGCGGTGGCCTGCCGTGAAGCGGATCTGGCGGGGCTCGCCCAGCGCCTCGCCATCGAGGTTGGCGAGCAGCATGGCGGCCGCCTCGTCATCGCCCATGAACTCGCGGCAATAAATGTGGCCATTGCCCGTTCGCTGCTGCGTTGGAATACGCCACTGCCAGCCGGCCGTCCTGGCCGTTGCGCGCGTATACGGCAGCAACGGTCCCGCGTGGCGGCATGGCACGGCCAGCGCCGAATTGCAGGGCAGCCAGCGACTCCAGTCGACGTACGGCACGCCCAGGATTTTCTCGACCAGCAGCGCCCTGAACCCGGTGCAGTCAAAAAAGAAATCGCCGCTGACCTCCCGGCCATGGTCGAGCTGCAACGCCACGAGGTTGCCGCTCTCCGGCGCCTGCGGAACGTGCTGGATTTTTCCCTCCACGCGCCGCACTCCCCGCGCCTCCGCGTAGGCGCGCAGGTAGCGCGCGTACAGCACCGCGTCGAAGTGATAGGCATAGCGGATGTGGGAGAGCAGCGAACGCGGATTGGGATCCGGCAGCGTGAACTTGCCCGCGCTCGCCGCCACCGCGCACAGGCTGTAGTGCTGAATGGGATGTTGCCCGCCGCCGGCGCGCTCGTGCAGCCAGTAGTTGTGAAAATCGATGCCCTGCATGTCGACGCCGTGCACGCTGAACGGATGGATGTACGCGTCGCCCTTGCGTCCCCAGTCGATGAATTCGATGCCGAGTTTGAAGGTCGCGTTGGTCGCCTTCATGAACTCCTGTTCATTGAGGCCGAGCATGCGGTTGAAATTGATGACGTCCGGGATGGTCGCCTCGCCGACCCCGATCGTGCCGATCTCGTCGGATTCCACCAGGGTGATCGACACGTCCTTCGGGTCGAGCAGACTCGACAACGCAGCCGCGGTCATCCAGCCCGCAGAGCCGCCGCCGGCGATGACGATCTGCCTCAGCCGCTGCATGGCCTCACAACTTCTTCTGTTTCAGGTATCGGATCAGGTTCTGCATGTAGTCGTGATGCGCTGGCATGGTCTTCACGAACTCCGCGATGTCGTGCGGCACGCGGCCGACCATCGCACGAGTTTCGGCCTCCGGTATTCGATCCGCCATGCGGTCGAAACGCGCGGGGCGCCGCCCCACGCCGTGATGCAGGATAGTCCAGTCTTCGTTGTGGAAGGGCTCGAGATCGAACGCCACCAGCAGGCCGCGGCTTTCGAATTGTGCGATTTTCTGCGCCAGCTTTTCGTGCGCTGGCTCTTCGCGCGCCGCCCGCCAATAGGGTGTATTGGCCGGGAGCGGTATCTCGAACAGCGCGCGGTTGAAGATTTCCGCGTGGGTGTAATCCTCGCCGCTCTGGCGATTGAACTCGCGGCGCTCCACCGACATGTCGACTGAGCACGGTATGAGGGTCAGGAGCCGCTCGATTCCCCGTTGCAGCATCAACATCGGTGCCTGCGTCAGCGGCTCCAGGATTTCTGCCGCGTGGCCGATGGCGACGCAGTTGCCCGTCCACGCCACGTTGCGGCGGCCGAGCATGATTTCGCCTGAGTGTTGTGCGGGTTCGCCGTGAGCCGCGAGCGCTTCGCTTTCCTGTTCCGGCGAATAGACGGTTAGCCTTGCGACACTCCGTTGCAGCGGAGTGTCGCATTGCCAACCGAATTCCCGTGCCGTCAGTGTCCGGCAGGGTGCACCGATGCGTTCCACTGTCCGATGACTCCATGCTGCTCGCAGCCGCCGGCCCGGTGTGACGTCCACACCCAGGCGTGACAGCAACCGCGCATCGGGCCCCGTGCAGTCGACGAACAGGTCGGCTTCGAGAACCTGGCCGTCGGAGAGATGCAGTGAGGAAATCGCGCCCTCGCGGCATTCGATGTTGGCGACATCTGCCGTCACGATCTTGACCCGCAGCGCCCGGGCCGCCGCCTCGAACGGGCTCTTATAAGAATAGGAGTTGAACTGGTATCCGTACTCCGAGCGGGCCAGGAGCTTGGGCCCCTGCGCTACCGGGTGGGCAAAGACACCCTGGCGCGCGGCAATCGCCGGCAGCAGGAATGGCTCGAGCTCGGTGATTCCTTGCCGCCAAAGATGGTGATGGAACAAGACACCGCCCACGATCGGGAGCGTCAGGTGAAAACATTGCACCCAGGAACGGCGGTCGGCGCCCCAGTCCACGAACTGCGTGCCCCAGGAAAAGGTGGTATCGGTGTCCACGATGAGGCGCGGTTCCGCGACCGCGGCCGAGAGATTGAAGGCATACGCGGAAGGTGGCGCGAGGCCACCGAAAAACAGGTCCGCGTCGCGCGAATCCGGGCCGTTGACCCAGGTGATCTGCATCGTCGGCGGCAACTGTCGCGCGAGGGCCGCCGCAGTCATGTGTGCCGCGAGGCCGCCGCCGCAGATGACGATGCGCTTGATCGGCGTCACGGTGCCTGGCTACGCATTCGCAACGAGCGGCGCGGTATCGGACGCTGCACCGATCTGGCGGATATAGGCGGCGTGATCCGGGGCATTTTGCGCCGCCACGCGCACAGCCTGCAGGATGGCTGCGGCGTTCCTCTCGAGGATTTCTCTGGGTGCCGCGTCGGCGCGCGGATCGTAGCCACGAGGACGCAGGTTCTGGCCGAGCATCACGGCGATCCAGCTCGGCGGCAGGAATACACCGAACTCGTACTTGATGATGTAGCCACGCGTCATCCAGGCGTCGATTTTTTCCTGCAGGCTTTCCGGCAGCGTGAGATTGCGGAAGTGCGACCACAGCGGGCTGTCGTCGCGCTGGTTGGCCACGTAGTGCAGCAGCAGGAAATCGCGCACGCGTTCGTAGTTCAGCGCCATGCGCCGGTTGTATTCGTCGGCGTCGGACTGCGCAAAACCCTTGTCCGGAAACAGCTGGATGAGCTCGGTGATGCCCTCCTGGATCAGATGGATCGAGGTCGACTCGAGCGGTTCGAGGAAGCCGGAAGACAGGCCAATGGCGACCACATTCTTGTTCCAGGAGAGCCGGCGCCGGCCGGTCTTGAAGCGCAGCTTGTTAGGCGATGCGAGCGCGGGTCCTTCGAGGTTGTCGAGGATGAATTGCGTGGCCTCGTCATCGGAAATGTAGTCGCTGCAGTACACGTAGCCGTTGCCCACGCGATGCTGCAGCGGAATCCGCCACTGCCAGCCGGCCGCGCGCGCGGTTGCGCGCGTCAGCGGCATCAACGGGCCACGTGTTTCGCAAGGGATCGCCACGGCGCGATCGCACGGCAGCCACTGGCTCCAATCCTCGTAGCCGGTCTTGAGCTGCTGTTCGATGAGCAGCCCGCGAAAGCCCGAACAGTCCACGAACAGGTCGGCTTCGATCGACTCTCCGCGATCGAGCTTTACCGACTCGATGAACCCGCTCGCGGCGTTCTGCTTCGCCTCGACCACCTTGCCCTCGGTGCGGACCACGCCGTTGTCTTCCGAATACTTCCGCAGGAAGCGTGCGTAACGGGTCGCATCGAATTGATAGGCGTAACGAAAGGTCGATTCGACGCGCGAGGGATCGGTCGCGGGACTCATGAAACGCCCCATCTCCGCCAGCATCACGCCCAATGAGTAGTCATCGAGGCGCGACTTGTCACCGAGCTCGCGCAAGCGCAGCCAGAATTGATAGAACGGCACGCCGTTGACGTTGGGGCCGAAGTCTCCGAACGGGTGGATGTAGCGATCGCCGATGCGGCCCCAATCGCGGAACTCGATGCCGAGCTTGATCGTGGCCTCGGTGGCCTTCATGAGGGCCGGCTCGCTGATGTTCAGCGCGCTGTTGAAATTGCGGATGTGCGGCAGCGTGGCCTCGCCAACGCCCACGATGCCAATCTCATCCGATTCGATGAGCCGAATCGAAATCGGCAGGCCCTTGAACTTGTGAGAGAGCGCCGCCGCGGTCATCCACCCGGCGGTGCCTCCACCCAAAATGCAAATTCGCTCGATCTGCATGCGCGGCTCCGCCGGCTGCACGCTCTATGGCGTCATCTTCGCGCGAATCTCTTCCGCGGTGGTCTTCGCGGAGAAAATCTCCGGCGCCTTCTTGAGCCCAGGGAACTTGGCATCGTCTCCCTTGCCCATCTGGATGACGAGGACTGTCTGCAGAACCATGGGCGGAACCCATCGCTCCGTCACCTGGGTGGGCGGTGCTCCGCCGCCGAACCCGCCGGTGCTGGCACCGCCCGCGGTCGATGCATCGGCGGCACCGCGCGGTGATGTGCTGGCGCCAGCGGACCCTGATCCGGTGCTCGCCCCGCCCGGGCCGCCGATGATGCTGCCACTGCGGCTTTTGAGGTCGTCTTTGAGAACGAGCGCCACCTTCTGGGTTTTGGTCTGGGTCACCGCAAACCATTCCAGGCCTGATTCCGCCGTGAATTCCGCGGCCCGCAGCAGAGCGAACTGCGCCACCTGCTCGCGCGTCATGCCCTTGGTGCCCGTGTACACCACGTAGTATCGGCCGTCCTCCGCGGGCGCGGTCAGCCAGCCCGCGTTGTTGATGTCTGCCGCCGCTTCATAGACGGGGACAACAGGGGGCTTCGCCGTGGCTGTTATCGCGAGAGCCGACAACATGACTGCACAAGTCGCGATTCCGATGATCCGTTTCATTGTCGATTCCTCCGTTCGGGGCACTCTGGAATTGAGAAGGGCGGAGACAAAGTCTCCGCCCTTCTGCAAGACCCGATGCGATTCAACTCAGAACTGATATCGCATACCCAGGACCATACGACGGTCATTGAGGAATGCGAAACGTGGCGCCGTCTGTCCCTGCTCGTTCAGGAGCATAAACGCCTTCTCCTTGCTGTCGAGGATATTGGAGATCGAGGCATTGATCTGGAAATGCTCGTTGAAGTCATAGCGGAACGAGCCATCGAGGAACCCGCCAGCCTCCGTGTAGATCGGGTTGCCGGTCACCCAGTCACGGTACGTGGTCAGGTACTCCGAACGCCAGTTGTAGGCCAGCCGGATTTCCATCTTGTCGTCCTGATAAATGCCGATCAGGTTGGCGATGTGTTCGGACTGCCCGAGAAGATCGGTCACACCAAAGCGGAAGTTGGTGGTCAGATCGTCCGCGATGCCGTCGCCGTTCGCATCGACGCCATTCCCCGGCGGCTCGCCTGAGGCCTGGATGTTGGTGTAGTTGGTCTGCACACCCAGGTGCGACATCCAGCCTGGCAGTTCGTCGAAGAACTTCTGGTACGCCAGCTCGACGCCGTAGAGATCAGCCGACGCCTGATTGATCTGGCCGTTGTACACCACGTCGACCGTCTGGCCGTCCAGGGTTTCGGTGCCGACCTGCTGGTCGCCCGTCTGGATGATGTTCTTGAGGTCCTTGTCGAACACCGCCGCCGAGAAATAGCCGCCTTTGAAATACCACTCGAAGGACAAATCCAGGCTGACCGCCTCGGTCGGCAGCAGCACGGGATTGCCGCGCGTGACGACGAGTCGATTGAGATTGATGTCCTGTGCGCCGCGGTCCACGCCGAACAGCGGATCGTTGGGGTCCGTGATCGGGGCGTAGTTCACGCGCGTCGTGTTGGCCTCAACACGCTGCGAGGCGCGAAGATCCTGCACGTTGGGACGGGTCATTGCTTTGCTGGCACCGAACCGCATCAGCATGTTGTCGTTGAGGTTCCACTTGATATTGAGCGAAGGCAGCCAGTCGGTGCCTTCCTGATCCACCTCGATCGGCGTGGCCTGCTGGTCGAGGAATGCTGCCGTCTCCGGCAGGAAATCCCGAGCATCGTCGTGGCTTTCGGCATCCGCCGTGCGCGGCGGCGGTCCAACCGGGTCCGTTTGCGGATCGTCATTGAATCTCAGATACGAGTAGGCGCCGGCCGACTGCAGGCTCGTTTTAATAAAGCGGACGCCGATGTTTCCATCGAGTGACATGCCCCCGCTGCCGATATCGGAGCCGAAGTCCAGGCGCAGATAAGCGCTCTCGTTACGCTCAGTGATGTCCGAAATATCCTCCGGACGGTACTGGCCGGTGCCATCGAGATTGCCGCGAGGCGTCCACAGGTGGTTGTTGACCAGATCTGGCTCGTTGTCGATGTAATTGCGGAATGCTCTGTAGTTCATCAACAGGTCGCTGCGGATATAGGGGAACTTGTTGTTGGTCCCTTGCACGACGCCGCCGCGGAAGAAGTTGGAGAAATCCACCAGCTCGTGGGCCGGAGTGTTGAACTGCGACAACACGCCATAGCCACCGGACCACGGCGGCGCAATGGCACCCCAGTTGAGGCCGATTTCCTTGTTCTTCTGGTCGCGCTCGGAGAGACGCAAGCCAAAACGCACCGCCTTGAACCAGGACTCGTCCGAGAAATCGAACTTGCCGTCGGTGCGCAGGGCATACAAGTCACCCGTGCCTTCGCGGAAAGAATCGGCGGCATATAGCCAGTACGCGCCGTTCGGGTCCATCGTGGAGGTGGGATTTGGCACATTGCCGGTGCCACCATTTCGCGTGTTGCCCGCGTTGAAGCCCTGGCGCGGATCGATTTCGAAGCGGATTCTCGGATTCTCGAGATCAGGTTGCGTGAAGGCATTCGCCTGGAAAGTGCCGCCGCCCCAGACTTCGGTGTAGTCCGCATCGGCCTTGGTCAGCTGTGCATCGAACTCGAGGTAGAGCCGATCCGTCGCGTTCCACTTGACGTTCAGGCTCAGGTCTTCGGTGGTCGCATTCTCGTGCTTGCCGATGCCGAGCGTGCCGACACCGAGTCCATAACCGCCGGCCCAGCTTTCGCCAGCGTCCGACACCATTCCCGATTCCATGAGGCCAGTGGCTCCGACCATGACTTCGCAATCGCCGGGCGCGGTGGGCTGTCCGCCCGGGCCGCTGCAGGTGGCGATTCCAGGCGTTGACCAGTCCCTGAACGTGAGGTCACTCATCGTGACGCGGGCGCCGCCATCGTGGTCGGGGAACCACTCGGTGGTGTGCTCGAGGCTGTCGATCTGATTCTCGACCCGCGCGTAGTTCAACGTCGTGCGAACGGATTCTTTCTGCCACTGCAGGGCGAGGTAATAGCTGGTGCGGTCGCGATCGACGTCGTTGGTTCGGAGCTGGAAGCCCGGAACATAAGCTTCGATCTGGCTGGTGGGCACGCCAATGAACTTGGTGGGTCCCGATGATTCGGAAACCGACGGATCGATACGCGGCGTCGGCGCACCTTGCTGCCAGCCGTTGATCATCGATTTCAGCTTTGAACTGGAGAACGAGGCGAGGATGCCGAATTCGCCTGCGGAATCCGTATCCCAGCGGTTGCCCGCCATGAGGCTATAGGACGGAGACCATTCCTCACCCAGGTCGGCGTAAGTCGCGTCGGCCGTGACCGCGACGACATGCCCCTCACGATCGAACGGCTGCAGGGTGCGCAGGTTGATCGTGCCGCCGATGCCGCCTTCGATGAGGTCGGCAGACTGGTTCTTGTACACGTCGATCGCGCCGACGAGTTCGGGCGGGATGCTCGACCAGTCGAGGGCACGACCGCCATTGGCGGAAAACGCGTCTCGGCCGTTGAATTCAGAGCGGACGAACCCCAGGCCGCGGATCAGGTTGCCCCGTCCTTCGGGCGATGGGAAGTCGGGCGAGGCACCGCCGAACGGGAACCGCGTCACCGTGACGCCTGGCACGCGCTGCAATGCTTCCGCGACCGACATGTCCGGCAGGCTCGCGACGTCCGATGCCGTGACCGAGTCGACGAACGTGTCTGCGTGACGTTTGGTTTCGGCCGCGGTTTCGAGTGCAGCGCGAATGCCGGTGACGACAATCGTGCTCACATCCGAATTGGCTTCTTCATCCGCCTTTGGCGCTGCGGTCGTTTTGGCAGCGTCTTTCTGCGCATTTTCCTGCGCCACCGCAATCGCGGACGCCACGGCCATGGCAATCGCCGATGTCCCAATCAACAAACGATCGAACTTGGATTTCGATTTCACGCGCACCCCCTCTAGTGCTTGCACACTGCTAATTTTTTTTGAATCCCCGCGGCTGCCCACAGGGAGTTCCACCTGCAAAAGTGACTTTCATATTTCCCGTTGGTGACCTCCCCGTCTAATCGTATTTTTGAGTGGACCGATATCGGAACACTCATCGATTCAGAATCGATAGTTAACGCGCAAGAAGGCGCACCGCCCGTCATTCGCACGACCTTGTTAGGAACGCCCGTCAATGCGGGACAACACAATTTCAATTTGTGGAATTCGAACGCTAAAACGGCTCGGCGAGGACGGATTCTCCAGGGGGGAGGTGGACCGCCCTCGCCGAGCACTCACCACTTCTTGCGAAGTGTGACTCCTACGACGCGGCCGATCGGATTGACGAGCGTCGGGTCGAAGCCGCCACCGCCATTCGGGCTTTGCGCGATGTTGACGAACGGCGGCTCTTCATCGAGAAGATTGACCGCGTCGAGACCGATGGAGAGTCCCTCGGCGATTCCGCCGCCGCCGAAGGTGTAGGACACGTTCATGTCCAACGTCGTTCTCGAATCCACCGCCTCGATGGGGCTGACGAGGTTGTTGTCGTAACCGCCCAGATGGTTGACGAACAGCGCGCCGAGAAAGCCTCCGCGGCGCCAGCTCACATCGGCACGCGCCTTGAACTTGAGAGGGTTGTAGATGGTGTTCAACTGATCGATCTGGTCCGCTGCCGGCGTGATGGCGACGTCGTACTGCGAGAAGTACGTCGTCATCAGACCAAAGCCGAACTGCCCGGCCGTTCCTGCATCCAGGGTGTACTCCGCGGCGAGATCGAATCCAGCCGCGATGGTGGTGCCGAGGTTGTTGGTGCGCCCGTCGACATACAGCGTGACCGGATTCGGCAGCACGCCGCGGATCGGCTTGGTAGCCACGAGGTTTGCGACGAACGCCGGATCGGGATTCCTGACGATGATCCCGGTGCCGGCGAACTGGCTCTCGCGATTGAGGATGGTCAGGTCCGACAGATATGAAGTGATCTGCTTTTCGTAGTCGATGTGGAAATAAGTCAGGCTGATCCGGGTTTCCGGAAGCGGCATGAAATCGACACCGAACGTGTACGAGGCCGCCGTTTCGGGCTCGAGCTCGAGATTGCCGCCTGACAACGTGATGCCCTGCGTAATCGCCCCGCCCCGCGTCGGATCGGAATAGTTCTGCACATACAGTGCGGAAGAATTGCCGTAGATCTGCGCGAAGGTGGGCGCGCGGAACGACTCACCGTAGGTCGCACGGAACTTCAGCGCATCGATCGGCGCCCAGTTGATGCCGTACTTCGGATTCGTGGTCGAGCCGTCTTCGAGGTCGCTGTAGTCGTCGGCGCGTACTGCCAGGTCGACGCTGAGCTCGTGCAATCCCGGGCGCGCGTTGTCCGCGCCAAAGAACGGCAGCAGCAGTTCCGCATAGGCGGAATTGACCTTGCGACGCACGCGCGGCGGGATGGCAACCACCTGGGCGGCCCACGTGCCGGTGATCAATCCTGACTTGCTGGTCAGCTCCTGTCCTTCGTAGCCCAAGGCCGCACGCACTTCACCGCCGGGCAAAGTGGCGATGGGTCCATCTACCTTCAATTCCCAACCCTGGAAATGCGTGTCGCCGGGCGCGATGAACAACTGCGTTGCGAGGTTGGCGAGCGCCGCCTGGTTGTTTGGTGCTGCGCTGAACGGGTTCAGTGCAGTGGCGGGATCGGTGCGCGCCAGCGCCGCATTGAGCGCGGCATTGTCGATGCCGTACTGTGAAGTGCTGCGCTCCTCATCATGACCTCGGCTGTACAGGGCCTCGAGTCCCCATTCGCCGCCCAGCCGGACGCGTGCGCCCAGTGTTCCTTGCCAGGACTCGGAGAATCCTTCCGTGTCGTTGGACGGCAGCTGATCGCCGAAGGAATAGCTGACGGTCTCGGACGTCACCGTGCTTCCGGGCGGCCGGACGAAATACGGATTCACATTGCGAACCGTCAGCGCCGCCGCCTGGTTGCCGACCTGGTTCTTGAAGTCGCGATGCGTCCAGAATGCATCGGCGAATACCGACACTCGCTCGCCGATGTCCTGGTCGAAGGTCGCCATCGCAGAATCGCGCTGCTGCTCGGGCAGCAGGTCCTGGTATTGGGCGTTGTCGCAGCGATTCGCCGTGCCTGGAACCAGTTGCGCAGCCGTTGCGGGCGTGACGCCGCCCGCGGGGATCGCGTGGCTCACGCCGGCGACGACGATATTGCCGGGATTGCACTGGGTCACGCGGAAATCGCGGCCACCGCGCGACGTCAGGTCGCCGCGAAAGAATTCGCGGTCCGTGCCATTCAGGTTGCTGTGCTCGGAGCTTTCGAGCGCCAGCATC
>Ga0207691_10005761_pt1 | contig 11990 bp, 11 predicted proteins | sample KBSM13metaG_FD_184327 | JGI IMG/M metagenome (GOLD analysis project Ga0207691, IMG submission 184327) | Miscanthus rhizosphere microbial communities from Kellogg Biological Station, Michigan, USA - KBS M1-3 metaG (SPAdes) (version 2) | ecosystem: Host-associated > Plants > Roots > Rhizosphere >...
GTCGCCCGCGAGACGGGCCGCGTGACGTACACGCAGATGCTCAACCCGCGCGGCGGGATCGAGTGCGACTTCACGGTGACGCGTCTCGGCGCCGAGCGGTTCCGCATCGTCACCGGCACGGCGTTCGGTCAGCACGACGCGGCGTGGATCCGCCAGCATGCGCCCTCCGACGGCTCGGTGCAGGTCGTCGACGTGACGTCGGCGTACGCCTGCCTCGGGCTCTGGGGGCCGGCGAGCCGCGCGATCCTCCAGCCGCTCACGCTCACGGACCTCGCGAACGAGGCCTTCTCCTACATGGCCGCACGGGAGCTGGCGGTCGGGCCCGTGCCCTGCCTCGCCGTGCGCGTCACCTACGTCGGCGAGCTCGGCTGGGAGCTCTACTGCCCGACCGAGTTCGGCGCGCGACTCTGGGACGTGCTCTGGGCCGCGGGACGGGATCACGGCCTCGTCGCCGGCGGCTACAAGGCGATCGACTCGCTGCGGCTCGAGAAGGGCTACCGCGTCTGGGGGGCCGACATCTCGCCGGAGGACACGCCGTACGAAGCCGGGCTCGGCTTCGCGGTCAAGCTCGACAAGGGCGACTTCGTCGGCCGCGACGCGCTCGTCTCGGGCGCGGAGCCGGACCGCCGACTGCGCTGCCTCACGCTCGCCGACCCACACGCCGTGGCGCTCGGCTCCGAGCCCGTCCGCGTCGGCGACGATCCCGTGGGGCGGGTCACGAGCGGGGGATACGGCTACACGGTGGGCGCGTCCATCGCCTATGCGTACCTTCCGGCGGAGCACGACGTCGGCACCGAGGTGGCGGTCGAGATCTTCGGCGAGTGGGTCGCAGGCGTCGTGGCCGGGGAGCCGCTCTACGACCCGACGGGAGAGAAGATCCGGGCATGAGCGAGGCGCTCGCCGAGGCCGTCGCGCGCGTCTGGCCGGACGGCCGGTCGACGTGGGAGGTGCTCGGCGGCGGGATCACCAACCACAACGTCAAGGTCACGCGCCCCGACGGGGTCGTCGTGCTGCGCGTCGCCGGGAAGGACACCGACCTGCTCGGGATCGACCGGACGGTGGAGCTGGCGGCGACCCGCGCCGCGGCAGAGGTCGGCGTCGGACCGGAGGTCGTCGACTTCGTCGAGCCCGAGGGATGGCTCGTCACGCGCTTCGTCGAAGGATCGAACCCGCCGCCGGAGAGGCTTCGCGAGCCCGAGCAGCTCCGACGCGTCGCGCGGGCGCTCCGGGCCTTCCACCACGGGCCGGCGATACCCGGAAGGTTCGACGGGCTCGAGGTCGTCGAGGCATATCGGGACACGGCCGTCGAGCGAGGAGCGGTCGTTCCCGACGCGTTCGCCTCGGCACACGAGCTGGCGCGGCGGATCGCCGAGTTGCGTGCCGACCAGCCGCCTCGTGCGTGCCACAACGACCTGCTCAACGCGAACTTCATCGACGACGGCGAGCGGCTCGTGATCGTCGACTGGGAGTACGCGGGCATGGGCGATCCGTTCTTCGACCTGGCGAACTTCTCGATCAACCACGAGCTCGACGCCGAGGGGCGCGCGGTGCTCCTCGCCGCCTACGCGGGCGACGCGCATGCCGCCGGGCTCGCGGCGCTCGACCTCCAGCGCTTCATGTCCGACTTCCGCGAGGCGATGTGGGGCGTCGTCCAGGGCGTCGTCTCGGAGCTCGACTTCGACTTCGCCGCCTACGCGGCGGAGCACTTCGAGCGCATGGAGCGGACGGCCTCCGAGCCGGCCTTCCGCAACGCACTCGACGCCTGAGACGCGGAGGGGCGCCCGCCCGGCGCCCCTCCTGATGCGGCCTTCGGCGGATCGCTACGAGGAGTACCCGGTGTCCGCCGGAACCTCGTAGGCGGTCGCCGTCCGCTCCTCCATCTGCTCGAGCTCCTCCGCGGTGCCCATCCGCACCGGGCCCTTGAACCAGTTCTTCGCGGAGATCAGCCACCACCCGCCGAAGAAGAGGAGCGCCCCGCCGACGGTCAGCGGCGCGTAGTTCGCGACGTCCCAGTTGTACCCGTCCTTCCACGGGATGCCTGTCGGCGCGATCGGGCCGAGGAAGAGGATCGTGATGATCCCCACCCAGATGATCGAGATGACGTCGATCCACTTGTAGTGCTTGCCGAGGCTCCAGGCACCGGGCTCGAAGCGGTCGCCCATCCGGAAGCGGAGGATGACGGGGAGGATGAACGCGATGTAGAGCCCGATCACCGCGATCGACGTCCCGACGAGGTATCCGGTCGCGGCGTTCCAGTAGGTGGGGATCATCAGCGCCCAGGCGAGGGTTCCGATCGCCCACACGGCCACGACCGGCACGCGGTTCGGGGCGACCTTGCGCCAGAGCCGATGCCCCGGCACGGCGCGGTCGCGTGAGAACGCGAACATCATCCGTGACGCGGACGTGACGGACGCCGTGAGGCAGAACATCTGCGCGACGCAGCAGACGAAGAGCAGGATCTCCGCCCAGGTCTCGCTCATGGACGTCGTCCAGATGTAGGTGACGGCGCCGCCGACCGCGTCGAGCACGCCCTGCGTGTCCGGGACGGCGAACGTCACGGCGAGCAGCAGGATCCACCCGAAGACCACCGACACCACGACCGACATGTACATGCCGACCGCGGCCATGCGCGATGCCTGGTGCGTCTCCTCGGCCATGTGCGCCGAGGCGTCGAAGCCCGTGATCGTGTACTGCGACATCAGCAGGCCGAGGCCGAACACGTACCAGAAGACGATGCTCCCGAAGTTCGTGCCCGAGAACCCCGAGTTGTTGATCGTCTGGGTGAAGACGTAGCTGACCGACTGGTGGTTGTCGGGGACGATGATCAGCACGAGCACGATGAAGAGGACTCCCACCATGTGCCAGTAGGCCGAGATCGTGTTGAGCATCGCCGTGATGCTGACCTTGAACATGTTGAGCAGCACGGCGATCAGCATCACCACCGTGTACGTGAGGAGCGTCCACTCCTTCGTGTTCGGGTAGTCGAACCAGAGGTTGATCAGCGACGTCGCGAAGATCGCCAGCCCGTAGCCGATGGCGGCCGTGACCGCGATCTGGCCGACGAGGTTGAACCAGCCCGTGAACCAACCCCATGCCGGGCTACCGAGCTTGGACGACCAGTAGTAGAGGCCGCCGGCCGTCGGAAACGCGGAGGCGATCTCGGCCATCGCGAGTGAGATGAGCGTCGACATGAGGCCGACCCAGAGCCAGCCCCAGGAGATCGCGATCGGGCCGCCGTTGTTGAACGCGATGTAGTACGACGTCAGGCAGCCGGCCAGGATCGAGATGATCGTGAAGCTGATCGCGAAGTTCTGGAAGCCGCCCATCGCACGGAACAGCTCCTGGGCGTAGCCCATCCGGTGGAGGATCTGCTCGTCCTCCGAGGTGTGGTACCCGCCGCCTGCGGGCCCTGTGCTCATTGCCTGCCTCCTTGTGGGGATCGATCCGAGGAGTGGTATTCACCTACGCGCCGCGCCGCGTGTCAAGACATGTCAGCGATCGACGAGTCTCCTCGGCTCACCGGATGGAGCGTCGCGGAATAGGATCGCCGCCATGCTGACCTACGCCGAGCTCAAGGATCTCGTCGCCACCGGCGAGGTCGACACGGTCGTCGTCGCGTTCACCGACATGCAGGGACGGCTGCTCGGCAAGCGCCTCCAGGCCGAGTTCTTCGTCGACGAGATGGACGCGGGGCATCCCGTCGAGGGCTGCAACTACCTGCTCGCGCTCGAGATGGAGATGGACCCGGTCCCGGGCTACGAGATCGCGAGCTGGGAGCAGGGCTACGGCGACTTCGGGGTCACGCCCGACATGGCCACGCTCCGGCGGATCCCCTGGCTCGAGGGCACGGCGCTCGTCCTCGGCGACGTCGGCTGGCACGACGGCTCACCCGTCCAGCCCTCGCCGCGCCAGGTGCTGCGCGCCCAGATCGAGCGCGCGGAGAGTCTCGGCCTGACGCCCATGGTCGGCTCGGAGCTCGAGTTCTATCTCCTCAAGGAGACGTACGCCGAGGCGCACGCGAGCGGGTACACCGGCCTCACTCCGTCCGTCCCGTACATCCTCGACTACCACATCCTTGCCACCACCTACGACGAGCCGCTGATGCGCGCGCTCCGCAACGGGATGCAGGCGGCCGGGATGCGCGTCGAGACGTCGAAGGGCGAGGCCTGGCCGGGTCAGCAGGAGCTCAACTTCCGCTTCTCCGACGCGCTGACGATGGCCGACAACCACGCGATCTACAAGAACGGCGCCAAGGAGATCGCGTTCCTCCACGGGTGCGCGATCACGTTCATGGCGAAGCCGTTCGAGGACTGGATCGGCAACTCGTGCCACATCCACTCGTCGCTCTTCCGCGGCGACGAGGCGGCGTTCGCGAGCGACGACGCGCTTTTCGGCCGGTGGCTCGCGGGACAGATCGCGTGCGCGAAGGAGCTTGCCGTGTTCTTCGCGCCGACCGTCAACTCGTACAAGCGCTACGCGGCCGGGAGCTGGGCGCCGACGACGCTCGCCTGGGGGAACGACAACCGCACGTGCGGCTTCCGCGTCGTCGGGCACGGCAAGGCTCGCCGGGTCGAGACACGGATCCCGGGCGGCGACGTCAACCCGTACCTCGCGTTTGCGGCGCTGATCGCGTCGGGCCTCCACGGGCTCGAGCAGGAGCTCGAGGCGCCGCCGCCGCTCGAGGGCAACGCATACGAGTCCGACGCGGAGCGGTTCCCCTCGACCCTGCGCGACGCGATCGCCGCGCTCGAGACGGGGGCCATGGCGCGCGCCGCGTTCGGCGACCAAGTCGTCGACCACTACCTCAACTACGCGCGAACCGAGCAGGGGCTCTTCGACCGCTTCGTCACGGACTGGGAACGGAAGCGGTACTTCGAGCGGATCTGACGGCATCACGACGCTGCGGGCGAAGCGGGCGCTGGACGTGGCGGTCTCCGGCTCGCTGGTCGTCCTGCTCGCTCCGGTGTGGGCCGCCGTGGTCGGTGCCGTCGGGCTCGACATGCTGCGCTGTCCGCGCGACCGGGGGCCGCTCTTGTACCGCGAACCGCGCGTGTCGGCCGGTCGGACGTTCGGGCTCCTGAAGTTTCGGACGCTGCGCCGCGATGTCCTCGCGGTTGCGGCCGGGCACGTCCGGCCGTACGAGGCGGACGTCGCGAACCTCACGTGGGCCGGCCGACGGGTGCTGAAGCCGATGTACCTGGACGAGCTGCCGCAGCTCGTCAACATCCTCCGCGGTGACATGAGCCTCGTCGGCCCCCGTCCGTGGCCCGACGAGCTCGTGGAACGGCAGGTCGCCCGCGGCATCGACTACCGGCTCCGCGTCCCCGCCGGCTGGACCGGACCCTCGCAGGTCTCGAAGGGTCAGGACGTGCGGTTCGAGCAACTCGACCTCGACTACGTGGCGTTGCTCGAGAGCGGCTCGTCCTGGGCCGTCGTGCGCCGCGACCTCGGCATCCTCAAGAGCACCGTGGGGACGATGCTGCGCGGCGAAGGGCTCGCATACTGAGCCGATGACGCACGAGAAGCGCATCGAGATCCGCTGGCGCGACCTGGACGCGCTCCGCCACGTCAACAATGCCGTCTACGCGACCTACCTCGAGGAGGCGCGCGACGAGTGGTTCGTCCGAGCGCTCGGTCCGGGCGGCAACTTCTGGGACTACGTCCTCGCCCGCGTCGCGATCGACTTCCGCCGCGAGCTGACCCAGGACGACGACGCGCTCGTCGTCCGGACCCGCCTCGTCCGGATCGGCACCTCGAGCCTGACGTTCCGCGAGGAGATCGTCTCTCTCGCGGGCTGGGTCGCCGCGGAGGCGGAGTCCGTCGTGGTCGCCCGCGACTCCGACATCGGGCGCTCCCGGCCGCTGACGGACGCGGAGCGCTCAGCGCTCACGGCGGTGCTCGCGGCCGCCTGACGTCGACCGGTCCGGTCGCACCGCTTCGCTACGTTCTCTCCGTGAGCGCGCGGCCGATGATCGGGATCACGTCGTACGCGCAGCCAGCGCGCTGGGGCGCATGGGAGCTCCCGGCCGCGCTCGTGCCGTACCACTACGTCGAGTCCGTAGAGCGGGCGGGCGGGCGCGCGCTCGTCGTTCCGCCGAGCGTGGAGGGAGTCGACGAGACACTGGACGTCCTCGACGGAGTGGTCTTCTCCGGCGGGATCGACATCGATCCCGGCACCTACGGCGCGGACCCGCACGAGAAGACCGATCCCGCTCAGGCGCACCGCGACGCGGGGGAGATGGCCCTCCTCCGGCGGGCGCTCGAGCGCGACGTTCCGACGCTCGCCATCTGTCGTGGATTTCAGCTCCTGAACGTCGTCCGCGGCGGCGATCTCGTCCAGCACCTGCCGGACTCGGTCGGCCACGAGGGGCACCGCGAGGTGCTCGGCACGTTCTCCGAGCACGCGGTCGAGGTGAAGAGCGGAACGCGGCTCTCGGAGATCATCGGCGCGCGTCACGACGGCGTGCAGTCGAGCCACCACCAGGGTGTGGGAAGCGTGGGAGAGGGACTCGTCGAGACGGCCTGGGCCGAGGACGGGTCGCTCGAGGGCCTGGAGGATCCCGACCGGCGGTTTGCCGTCGGTGTCCTCTGGCATCCCGAGATGGAAGACGACAAGCGCCTGTTCGAGGCCCTCGTCGCCGAGGCCAGGCGCTATCGCGCCGAGCGCTCGGGCTAGGACCGCGCGCCGTCGACGTCCGAGGGGCTCAAAGCCCGTGCCCGGCTGTGTTTCAATCGGGCCGATGACGCCGTCGGTCACGCCCTTCAGATCGCAGCTGCCCGTGAAGATCGCCTTCGGGGACGGGACGATCGCGCTCCTCCCCGACGCGCTCGCCACGCTGCGTGCGGCGACCGCACTCGTCGTCGTCGAGGAGCCCGTCGCGGAGCATTCGGGCGTCACGGCCGCGCTCGCGGCATCGGAGAGCGGGGGCGTCCGTCTCGAGCGGGTGGTCAAGGGGCCGGGCGAGCCGACGTTCGCGCTCGCGGACGAGCTCGCGGCTCGCGTGCGTGACGGTGGTCTCGACGCGGTCGTCGGCATCGGCGGCGGATCGGCGCTCGACGTCGCGAAGGCCGCCCGGATCGCCGCGGACCAGGGTGGCGCCACGGGCGAGTACGCGAGCGGAGCGCGCGTTCCCGAGCCGCCGCGCATCGGTCTCGTCCTCTGCCCGACGACGTCGGGTACCGGCAGCGAGGTCTCGGGTGCGAGCGTGCTCACGGACACGGAGCGCGACAGGAAGATCGGCTTCGGCTATCCGCACATGCGCGCGCAGCACGCGCTCGTCGATCCGGAGCTCACGTACGGGCTGCCGGCGGCCCCGACTGCGCACTCCGGTGTCGATGCCATGGCGCAGGCGATCGGCGCCTGCACCGTGACGAACTCGTCGCCGCTGTCGGTCGCCTTCGGGCTGGAGGCGTGCCACCACGTCGCGCACTCGATCCGCGAGGCGGTCGCCGACGGCGCGGACGCGGAGGCGCGACGCCGTCTCTCCTGCGCGAGCCTCACCGCCGGACTGGCGATGAACCTCTCCGACTGCGCCGCCGACCACGCGCTCGGGCAGGCGCTCGGGAGCGTCAAGCACCTTCCGCACGGTCTGACGATCGGGCTCGTCCTCGCGGAGACGCTCGAGTCGACCCGTGCCGACTGCGCCGACCGGCTGGAGCGCGTCGCGGACGCGCTGGGGGAGCCGGAGGACGGGACGGCCGACGGCTCTCGCGCCGTGCGGGCCGTGCAGCGTGTCCTCGCCGACGTGGGGATCCCGACGCTGACCGACCTCGGCGTCACCGGCGACGATCTGCCGGCCCTCGTCGCGAGCGCGACGGGCGAGCAGTCCTACAATCTCGACGTCGACTGCCACGACTGGACGCCGGCCGAGGTCGAGCAGGCGTTCCGCGCCGCACTCGCGCTCGCGCGGCGGTGAGTCAGCGCTCGGTGGAGACGAAGACGCTCTTCAGCTCGGTGTTGTGCACCAGGCCTTCCATGCCGAGCTCCTTGCCGACGCCCGAGGCCTTGTAGCCGCCGAACGGCGCCTGCGGGAAGACCGAGCTGTTCGAGTTGACGCCGATCGCGCCGGTGCGAAGCGCGCGTGCGACCCGGAGCTGGCGGGCGCCGTCCCTCGTCCACAACGAGCCGGACAGGCCGTACGGCGTGTCGTTCGCGAGCCGGATCGCCTCGTCCTCCGTCTCGAAGGTGATCACCGACACCACCGGGCCGAAGATCTCCTCCCGGGCGACGACCATGTCGTTCGTGCAGCCGTCGAGGATCGTGGGAAGGAGGTAGAAGCCGGAGTCGCGCCCTTCGGGCCGTGACCCGCCCTCGAGCACGGTCGCGCCTTCCGAGACCCCCTGCTCGATGTAGCCCTCGACCGTCTCGCGCTGGCCGGCGGAGACGAGCGGCCCCATCTGGGTGTCGGCCGACTCCGGGTCGCCGACGACGATCGCGCGCGTCGTCGCGACGTAGTGCTCGAGCAGCTCGTCCTTCGCCGAGGCCTCGACGAGCAGCCGCGAGCGGGCGCAGCAGTCCTGCCCGGCGTTCTCGAAGACCGAGAACGGCGCATTGCGTCCCGCCTTCTTGAGATCGGCATCTGCGAACACGACGCACGCGCTCTTGCCTCCGAGTTCGAGCGTCACCCGCTTGATCGTTCCCGCGGCCTTGCGCGCAATCTCGACGCCGACCTCGGTCGACCCCGTGAAGCCGACCTTGCCGACGAGCGGGTGCTCGACGAGCGCGTCGCCGACCGCGCCTCCCGGCCCGGGCACGACGTTGAGCGCACCCGCGGGCAGCCCGGCCTCGAGGCCGAGCTCCGCGTACCGCAGCACGGAGAGAGGGGAGAGGCTCGCAGGCTTGAGGACGACAGTGTTCCCTGCCGCGAGCGCCGGCGCCGTCTTCCAGTTGCCGATGTTGAGTGGGAAGTTCCACGGCGTGATGAGCGCGGTGACGCCGATCGGCTCGCGGAACGTCAGCACGATCCCGTCCCGGTCGACCGGGATCGTCGAGCCGAAGAACTTGTCCACGGCGCCCGCGTAGTAACGCATCACCGCCGCGGCGTTCCCCGCGCACCAGCGCGCGTCGCCGATCGCCATGCCCATGTCGCGGGTCTCGATCAGCGCCAGCTCCTCGGCGTGCGCCTCGATCAGATCCGCCCACCGGTGGAGAACCTTCGCGCGCTGGATCGGCGTCCGCGTGCCCCAGTCCTCGAACGCGCGGGCAGCGGCCCGGACGGCGCGGTCGGCGTCCTCGGCCCCCGCCTCGGCCACCGTCCGGAACACCTCGCCGTTCGCAGGATTGACCGTCTCGAACGTGCGCCCGTCCGCGGAGGGCACGCGCTCCCCGTCGATCAGCAGATTCTCGACCGCGGCCACGCCTGGGATTCAACCATCGACCAGGACGCCGACCCTCGGGGGAACCAGGGGTTCCCCCACGTCTTAGACGCCGACGACGTGCACGAGCCAGCGCCGGTCGCGCTCGCGGTCGAGCTCGAGGAAGAGCACCCGCTGCCAGCGCCCGAGGCAGAGGACGCCGTCGCGCACCGGGATCGACTCACCCGCCGGGCCCATCAGCATGGACATGCAGTGCGAGTGCCCGTTCGAGGCCTCCATGTCCTCCTCGGAGACGTTCTCCGTCCGGCGGTCCCAGTCGTCGTGCGCGTAGTAGTGCTCGGTCGGCACGAGCCGCCGGAGCAGGACCGAGAAGTCTTCGAGGAAGCCGCGCTCGTATTCGTTCACCCGCACCGAGCAGGTCGTGTGCGGTGAGTAGACGCAGCACACGCCGTCGCGCACACCGCTCTCCTGCACCGCCTCCTGGACGTGGTCGGTGATGTCGGTCACGGAGAGCCCGCCGGCGGTCCGGAAGTGGGTCTCGCGGTGGAAGGTCTTGAGGGAGCCGCCGTTCGCGCTCTCGGCCGTCTCGGGTGCGCTCGCCATCCGCGTCATTGTGTCAGGAGGACGAGGGGTGCGGTGCAACAGAGGCGCGCTCACATCGCGCGGAGCACCGCATACCACGTCCGGTCAGCGACGCGAAGGAGCGCGTGCTCGACGTCGGAGTAGCCGCGGTACACCTCGAGCGCGGCGGTCCTGTCCCAGGATGTGCCGTCGCGCGGCAGCGCGGCGAACGCCGCCAGCAACCCGTGCTCGACCGTGCGGGCCGCCTTGATCATCAGCTCGGCGTGGTCTCCCGGGTGCTCGCCCTTGCCCGAGAGGCAGCCCACCGCGTCGTTCAGGTGCCGCGTCGCCTCCTCGACGCTCGCTCCCATGGCGGCCGTGTGCTCGTCGGGTCGCCACTGGAACGCATCGGCGACCCGCACGGTGTCCTTCGCGCGGTCGAGCACCTCGTCGATGCGCTCCGAAAGCGCATACGCGTCCTCCTGCTCGATCGGCGTCGTCAGCGCGGTGGAGAGCGCCTGGAGAAGCTCGTGGCGGAGGTCGTCGCCCTCGTGCTCCGCGTCGCGCACGGCGCGTGCGTCTGCGGCGTCGCCCGTCGCCGACCAGCGCGCGAAGGCCGTCATCCCACGCGTCGTGACGTCCGCCTGGTCACGCAACAGGCCGAGGACGTCCGGGTGGTGAGGCAGGAACCAGCGGAGGCGGTCGCTCACGTCACCAGACTCGCACAGAGATAGAGCAGTGCGCCGAGAATCGCGCAGACGGGGATGGTCAGGACCCAGGCGGAGATCGTGTCCGCGACGCCTGCCCAGCGCACGTGCCGCGGGTGGCGGTCCGCGCCCACGCCGACGACGGCGGATGTCACCACCGTCGAGGTGCTGACGGGCGCGCCGACTGCCGTCGCGCCGAGGATGACGGCCGCGGCCGACGCCTGTGAGGCGAGGGAGTCGACGGGTGTGGGCCTGAAGTACCCGCGACCCACGCGGCGCACGACCCGGCCACCGCCGACGACCGTGCCGAGCGCGAACACGAGCGCGACCGACCAGCGCACCGAGGGCGGGATCTCGAAGGTGTCGATGGCGCCGGTCGCGAGCAGCGTCGTCGCGGCGACACCCATCGCCTTCTGTCCGTCGTTCGTCCCGTCGGAGAGCGCGACCGCGCCGGCGGAGACCCAGATCCCGCCGCGCACCGGGCCGAGCATGCGCCTGGTGCCGCGTGAGAGCGCGCGTACGGCGACGCGTCGCGACGCCCAGCCGGCGGCCAGGCCTACGACCGGCGAGAGCACGAGCACCGCGAGCGCTCCCACGACGCCGACCGGGTGGATTCCGTCGAACCCGCCCCAGTTGACCGCGTGGACGCCGCCCGCGGCGAGCCCCGCGCCGGCGAGGCCGCCGATCAGGCCGTGCGTGGCGCTCGTGGGGAGGCCGAGCCGGGCTCCGACAGCGACGAAGGAGATCGTCGCGAAGCAGCCCGAGGCGTACACCGCAGCGACCTCGTCGTCCGGCACCGCAACGAGCCCAGCGATGGTGAGCGCGACCGCCGTTCCGCCGAGCAGGGCCCCGAGTGCGTGGAGCACGAAGGAGTAGCCGAGCGCCACGCGCCACGGCGCGGTGCGGGAGGCGACGAGCGCCGACGCCGCGTTCGGCGCGCTCGAGATCCCGAGCACGAGCGCAAGCCCGAGCGCCGCTCCGATCGCGACGACCTCCACCGGCCGACCCTACGCCGCGCGATGTCGGAGGCTCTACCCTGCCCTCGTCGGGCCCGTAGCTCAGCTGGTCAGAGCAGCCGACTCATAATCGGTAGGTCCCAGGTTCGAGTCCTGGCGGGCCCAAACTGACCCCAGTGTCCAAGCGGTTTGCGCATGGACACTGGGGTCAGGTGTGACGGAAGTGCCGGGTCTGCCCGTCGCGTGCGTGCCTCGGTGCGTGCTTCCGGAATCTCAGCCGGACCGACGTAGGAGCTCGCTGACCGGGTTCGTCCCGCGGATCGCGCCGCCGCTGTTCGGCGATTGCCGCCGGGCCGAAACGCGCGACAGGACAGTTGGAGGCGTCCAGCGAGCCTCCAGTGTTTCTTCAGGCCGATCGTCGACGGTGTTCCGCAATGGCAGCGATTCGGAA
>Ga0207691_10005765_pt1 | contig 11987 bp, 9 predicted proteins | sample KBSM13metaG_FD_184327 | JGI IMG/M metagenome (GOLD analysis project Ga0207691, IMG submission 184327) | Miscanthus rhizosphere microbial communities from Kellogg Biological Station, Michigan, USA - KBS M1-3 metaG (SPAdes) (version 2) | ecosystem: Host-associated > Plants > Roots > Rhizosphere >...
CCCGCCCGCTACGGCCACCATGTAATGGAACGCGGGGATGCCCCGGGAGTGGCAGGCGAGCGTCGTGGCGAACGGCGCGTGCGTGTGGACGACGGCGTTCGCGTCCGCGCGGCTGCGGTAGATGTCGCGATGAAACCGCCATTCGGACGACGGCAGCAGCGCCCCACGCGCCTGTCCATCGAGAGTCATGGGCACGATGTCTTCCGGCGCGGTCGCATCGTAGGGAAGACCCGTCGGCGTCACCATGAAGCCATCGAAGCCGTCGCTCACCCACCGCGCGCTCACATTGCCGGACTTGCCCCGGTTGATGCCGAGCGCATTCATCGCGAGCGCTGTGGCGACGATCGCCGAGCGAAGCGCCTGCTCGCCCATGTCGGCGCTCATTCGGCGCGCTCCGGGAACATTGCCCGTATTCCCGCTTGCGTGGCACTGGCGATGCCTCGCTCCGTGACGAGGCCGGCGACGAGTCGCGCCGGGGTGATGTCGAATGCATAGTTGACCGCGCGTGTGCCGGGGGGCGCCAGCCGAACGGCCGCCGGCATTGCCCGTGAGTCGCTGCCGGAAATGGAGAGCACCTCCTCGGCGTCGCGCGCTTCGATCGGGATCGCTTCGCCGGAAGCGAGTGCGAAGTCGAACGTCGGCGAAGGCACGGCCGCGTAGAACGGAACATCGTTGTCGGCTGCGGCGAGCGCCTTGTCGTACGTGCCGATCTTGTTGCAGACGTCGCCGTTCGAGGCGACGCGATCGGCGCCGACGATCACGATGTCGACGTCGCCCCGCCGCATCAGCAGGCCGCCGGCACTGTCGACGAACATCGTGTGCGGCACGCCGCGCGCGGCGAGCTCCCATGCCGTCAGATGGGCGCCTTGCAGCCGCGGACGGGTTTCGCTCACCCAGACATGCACCGGTATTCCCGCCTCGTGCGCGAGGAATATGGGCGCCGTCGCCGTCCCCCAGCCGCAGGTCGCGAGCGCGCCGGCATTGCAATGGGTCATGATCTGCACCGGCGCGCTCTTGCGCCGAGCGATGGTCCGCAACAGCTCGAGCCCGTGGATGCCGATCGCATGATTGATGGCCACATCCTCCGCCGCGATGGAGTCGGCCTCGTGCCAGGCGGCATCAGCGCGTTGCGCTGGCGGAAGGCCGATGACGGCGCCGCGAACGCGGTCGAGTGCCCACCGCAGATTGACGGCGGTGGGACGCGTCGCATCGAGGAACTGATACGCCGCCGAAAGCCCTGTATCGGAGGGATCGCGGTCGAGCGCGAGCGCCAGGCCGTACGCGCCGACGGCGCCTATCAGCGGCGCACCGCGCACCCACATCTCGCGGATGGCCTGTGCCGCTGTCTCCGGGTCCGCGATCTTCGTCGCGACGACGGAATGGGGCAATGCGCGCTGGTCGATGGTCTCGATGTGCCGGGCGCCGGCCGGCCTGACAAGCGCACGGTAGCGCGCCGGATCGAGACTGCTGGTCGCTTTCGTTGCGGGCGCGGACACGACGGGATTGTAGCGCCGGCGCGCGATGGCCGCGTGCGCTACTTCAGCACCTGAACGATGTTGTTGAAGTCGTCGGTCCACAGCCGCCAGTCCTTGCGCACCTCGACTTCCGTCGCGGCATCCGTGAGCGCGGGATAGTCGAGCGATTCGCGGCGGGCGGACAGGAGCAGCCAGTCGCTGCGGCTCGAGAGCGAGTTCTCGCCGCTGTCTGCGATGTGGATCATGAACAGGCTGTGCACGTGCGACAGGCCCTCGACGACCGGGACCAGGTTCAAGAACCGGTTCGTGACGTGGAATGCGATGACGCCGCCCGGCTTCATGTGCTTGAGGTACACGCCGAGGGCCTCGGCCGTGATGAGATGCACCGGTATCGCATCGCTCGAGAACGCGTCGATCACCAACACGTCGAACTGCTGCGACGGCTCGCGCTCGAGCGACAGCCGCGCGTCGCCCAGCACGAGCTCGATCGTCGCGTCGCTGTCCTGGAGGTAGGTGAAATCGCGCTGCGCGATGGTCATCACTGCCGGATTGATGTCGTAGAAGCGATACACGTCGCCCTTGGCCCCGTAGTACGCCAGCGTGCCGGTGCCGAGACCGATCACGCCGACCTTGAGCGGCTTGGTCGTCGGGTGCAGCACGTCGAGCAGGAGTCCGATGCCCGACGTGCCCGTGTAGTAGGTGGTCGGCCGCCGGCGAAAGTCGGGCTCCATGTACTGCGTGCCGTGGAGGATCGTGCCGTGGATCAGCGACCGGCGGTGATTGACTTGATCGCGGCCCCACTCCTGCACGCGCAGGACGCCGTAGAAATTGCGCTTCGAGACGATGGTGCCTTCGTAGAACTCGCGGATGCCCCAGATGGCGCAGCCGGTGGTCGTCAGCACCGCGGCAAACGCGAGCACGCCGAAGACGAGGTTTTGCCGGCGCACCTGCCAGAGCAGCAGCACCGCGGCGATCACGAGACCGCCGGCGAGCTCGAAGTACGCGGGCAGGACGAGCGGCGCGACGATCCCGACCAGCATCGAGCCAAGCGCGCCACCCAGCGAGATCATGAGGTAGAACCGCGTGAGGTACGCGGGCGCCGGCTTCAGCCGGACGAGCTCGCCGTGGCAGAACATGCACGCGAGAAAGAGTCCGGCGCAGAAGACTCCGAGCTGCATTTCGAGCTCGTGCGTGAATTTGGGGTCCGCGAGCGTCCAGGCCATCACGCAAAGGCCCGCCGCCAGCATCGCGAGAAAGACGTCGCGCAAGTACCAGCCCTTGCCGTCGAAGCAGAGAATGAAAGTGAGGAGATAGATCGCGAGCGGCACGATCCACAGGAGCGGCACTGCCGCAATGTTCTGCGTGATGTGGTTGGATACAGCGAGGAGCAGGAACGACCCGGTCGCGGCCAGCGCGCACCAGAGCGCCTGCCGGCCGGCAGTCGGCGGCGACTCGGCGGGGCTTTCCTCTTTCGGCCGCTTCGAGTCCGAGGCGCGAGACGACGACGCTGATGCCGCGTGCTTCAGGCTCGACCAGCCTGCCGCGGCGCAGAGACCGACGAAGAGTGCGTACGCGGCGGACCATCCCCACGCCTGCGCCCGCGTTGGCGCCCACGGCTCGAACAGGAACGGGTAGCCGACGAGCGCCAGCATCGACGCGAGGTTCGACAGCGCGAACAGCCGGTACGGGCTTGCGCCAGGGCGCGCGCGCGAAAACCACACCTGCACGAGCGGGCTCGTCGTCGACAACAGGAAGTAGGGCAGGCCGATCGTGGCGGCGAGGAGTGCCAGGATCAGCCAGGACGGGCTTTCGGCGCCTGACGGCTTCCAGTGCACGCCTGGAATGATCGGCAGCAGGGCGAGCGACGCGACGAGCAGCAACGTGTGGAGCTTGATCTGGGTGCGCGCGGAGAGCCGGCGCACGACGAGGTCCGAGTAGAAGTATCCCGCAAGCAGCGCCGTCTGGAAAAACACGAGGCACGTGGTCCAGACCGAGGCGGAGCCGCCGAACCACGGCAGGATCTCCTTGGCGACGATCGGCTGCACGAGGAACAGCAGAAACGCGCTGACGAAGATCGTGACGGCGTAGAGGGGCATCGAAGATAGCTCGCGCGAACTCGCCGCGAGCCCGTGGGAAAGCGGCAAACCCGCGCATTCTACCCGCGGAGGGACGCGGGTGACTGCCGAGCGCGGGCGCGACGCTCACGTCTCGCGGCGCGTCCGAACGACGGCGGGAGGCGGGGCGTCAGTAGGTCGTCTTGGGACGAAAGTACTCGACGCGATCCATCGAGTGGACCGCGAGCTCCTTCACGTCGACACCCTGCAGGACGCGCAGGGGAATATCCGCTCCTGCGGCGCCGCGTCCCCACACCTTGCGATAGAACTCGGCTTGGGTCCGCACGCCGTCGCCGCCGACGCCGAGAATGATGTCGCCTACCTTGATGCCGGCCTGGTCGCCCGGGCCCTCGGGCGAAACGCGCGAGACCATGAGCCGGCCCTGCACTTCGTCGGCCGCAACGCCGAGCCACGGCCGCGGGGGATCGGCACGACGCCCCGTACGAATGAGGTCGGGCAGGATGGGCTTCAAGGCATCGATCGGCACGAACATATTGCCGGGAAGCGACGCGTCGCCGGAGGAAGATGCTTCACGGACGATCAGCGAGCCCACGCCGACCAGCTTGAAGTCGCGGCTCACGAGCGCAGCGCCGCTCCAGTTCATCGTCGGCGGCGACGTGAAGATCGCCTGTTCGAGCAAATATTCCCAGTTGCCCGTGAACGGCCGGGTCGACACGACGTAAGCGAGCGTCACGTCGTCCACGCCGGAGTGATTGACGATCATCACCGGATCGCGGGTGGCGAGCTTCGCCGAATCGCCGAGAGGCAGCACGGGCGCCGCAAGGGGTGCGACGGCGCGCACGAGACCCAGGCCGGTCGCATGGTCGTAGGCGACGACGCGCGCGGGGATGCTCTTGCCTTGCTGGTCGACGAGGCTCACTTCGTCCGCTTCGACGATCAGATAGCCGATGGTGACGATCAATCCATCGTCGCCGATCACGACACCGGTGCCTTCGCGCTCCTGGCCAAGAGTCGCGCTGCTGCGCGCGTTGGGGACCGCCCGCGCCTTGACCTTGAAGATCGACTGGAAGAACTTCTCGGCATCGGGGGGCAGAGGGCTCGTCGTCGCGGCGTTCGATTCGGGCGCCTCGGGCGACGCCGCGTGCACCGCAGCCGGCGCAAGGCAGGCAGCGAGAACGACGGACACGACGAACAGAAACGCAGGGGCGAGCGTGCGGGCGGGCGACGTGGCGCTAGCGCGGAGAGGCATGACGACCTCCTTCCGATGGGTCGACCGTGGGCGGTGCCATGGAACAGACACTCCGGCTCGCGTGCAGGCCCGCCACTCGCGGGTTGATGTCGCCAATATAGCGCGCGGAGAGCCGCTCGCAAATGGCCGCACATCGGCTGCGTATAATGCCCCGGGGAAAAACGCAGCTGATGCCGCCACGGGGAAACGCCATGACCGCCCGCAAGAAACCGGAAGAATTGCGCTCGAATCGCTGGTACGGTCCGAACGACACGCGCGCGTTCGGCCATCGGTCGCGCACGGCGCAGATGGGCTACTCGCGCGCCGACTACCAGGGCAAGCCGGTGATCGCCATCATCAATACGTGGAGCGACATCAACCCGTGCCACTCGCATTTCCGGCAGCGCGCCGAGGAAGTGAAGCGTGGGATCTGGCAGGCGGGCGGGTTTCCGGTCGAGATGCCGGCAATCACGCTGTCCGAGCCGTTCCAGAAGCCGACGACGATGCTCTATCGCAACTTGCTCGCGATGGAGACTGAGGAGCTCTTGCGTTCCTATCCCGCCGACGGCTGCGTGCTGATGGGCGGCTGCGACAAGACGACGCCTGCGCTCGTGATGGGCGCCATCAGCATGAACCTGCCCGCGATCTTCATGCCGGCGGGCCCGATGCTGCGCGGCGACTGGCGGGGAGGACACCTCGGCAGCGGTTCCGACGTCTGGAAGTACTACGCGGAGCTGCGCGCCGGCACCATCACGCAGGAAACCTGGGAGCAGATGGAGAACAGCATCGCCCGGTCGCCGGGCCACTGCATGACGATGGGCACGGCATCGACGATGACTTCGGCGATGGAAGCGCTGGGCTTCACGCTCCCCGGAGCGGCGTCGATTCCCGCCCCCGATTCGCGCCATGCACGGATGGCGAGCGAGACCGGGCGGCGCATCGTCGAGATGGTCTGGGAGGACTTGAAGCCCAGCGATATCGTGAGCGCAGCGAGCATCGACAACGCGATCGTCGCCGTGCTTGCGCTCGGCGGCTCCACCAATGCCGTCGTGCACCTGGTCGCGCTCGCGCGGCGGGCCGGCATCGCATTGAGCCTAGACCGCTTCGATGCGCTCTCCCGCACGACGCCTCTCGTCGCCAACGTGCGGCCGGCAGGACAGTACCTGATGGAGGACTTCTACTACGCCGGCGGATTGCGCGCGCTGCTCGCGTCCATCGGCGACCTGCTCGCGCTCGACGCACGCACCGTGAATGGCGGGACGCTCGGCGAAAACATCGCCGGCGCCGAGGTGTTCAATCCGGACGTCATCCGCCCGCGCGACAAGGCGCTCGTCGAAAGCGGAAGCCTCGCGGTGCTGCGCGGCAACCTGGCGCCCGACGGCGCCGTGATCAAGCCTGCGGCGGCGGAAGCGCGCCTGCTCCGCCACACCGGACCCGCGGTCGTGTTCTCCGACTACAACGACATGGCGGCGCGCATCGACAACCCGGAGCTCGAGGTGACCGCCGATTCGGTCCTCGTGCTGAAGCATGCGGGGCCGCTCGGCGCACCGGGCATGCCCGAATGGGGACAGCTGCCGATCCCGAAGAAGATCCTCGCGACCGGCGTGCGCGACATGGTGCGCATTTCCGACGCGCGGATGAGCGGAACGAGCTACGGCGCTTGCGTGCTGCACGTGGCGCCGGAGTCCTACGCCGGCGGTCCACTGGCGTTTGTCGAAGATGGCGACATGATCGAGTTGGACGTGCCCGCGCGCCGCCTCACGCTCAAGGTTGGCGCCGACGAGCTCGCGCGCCGGCGCGCCGCCTGGAAGCAGCCGGCGCGAAAGTTCGAGCGCGGCTTCGGGGCGCTCTACCAGCACCACATCACGCAGGCCAACGAGGGCTGCGATTTCGACTTTCTCGAAGGCACCGCGCCCACGCCCGACCCGGAAATTCATTGAATGCCGATACTGGCTGCGCATAAGCTCGCCGATCTCGTCGCTGCCGTCATGCGCGGCGCGGGCTGCGGCGAAGGCGAGGCGGCGACGATCGCGCAGCGGCTCGTCGACTCGAACCTCGTCGGTCACGATTCGCACGGCGTTCTTCGGGTGCCGCGCTATCTCGATTGGATCAAGGACGGGACGCTGCGGCCCAACATGGCGCCTACAATTGTCTTCGACAGCGACGTCATCGCCATCATCGACGGCAATCGCGGCTTCGGCCAGGTCACGGGCGAGTTTGCCGCGAAGCTCGGCATCGCGAAGGCGCGCGAGAAGGGCATCGCGATGATCGGCTTGCGCAATGTCGGACACCTGGGACGAGTCGGGGACTGGGCCGACCTCGCGGCCGAGGCGCGCCAGGTATCGCTGCACTTCCTCAACACGTCGGGCGCGCAGCGGGTCGCGCCGTTCGGCGGTTCCGATCGCCGGCTCTCGACCAATCCCATCACGATCGGCGTGCCGGTCGACGGCGCGGATCCGGTGGTCCTCGACGTCACCACCTCGATGGTCGCCGAAGGCAAGCTGATGGTGGCGCTGAACAAAGGCGAGCGCGTACCCGAGGGCTGGATCATCGACAGGGATGGCAGGCCGACGACGAGCCCGAAGGATTTCTACGACGGTGGCGCACTCCTCACCGTCGGGGGGCACAAAGGCTCGGGGCTTTCGATCGTCACCGACCTCCTTGCCGGCGCAGTGTCGACCGGGAAGAGTTCCGATGCCGACGATCCGATCCTGCGCAACAACATGCTGTCGATCTACATCGCGCCTGCGGTTTACGACGCCGAAGGTGGCGTCGCCCGCGAAGCGCGACGGTTCGTCGATTTCGTGAAGGCGTCTTCGCCGGCAAAACCGGGCGAGCCCGTGCTCGCGCCCGGCGATGTCGAGCGGCGCAATCGCGCCGCGCGGCGCAAGAGCGGCGTGCCGATCGACGACAAGACGTGGGCCGACCTGCTCGCAGCGGCGGCTTCCGTCGGCGTCGACGCGAAAGCGGCGGCCGCGCTGGTCGCCTGAGTTCATCGCGCAGTCAATCGAGGGGGAAACGCAAGATGCAAACAGTCCATCGTATTTTCGCCGCAGTGGCGCTCGCATCGCTCGCTGCCGTGGCCCAAGCCCAGGCATGGCCGTCGAAGCCGATCAAGTGGGTGGTTCCGTTCGCGCCAGGAGGCACGACGGACATCCTCGCCAGGACCGTGGGTGAAAAGCTCGCCGTCGCGCTCGGCCAGCCGGTGATCATCGAGAACAAGCCGGGCGCCGGAGGCGGCGTCGGCGCCGAGTTCACGGCCAAGTCCGCGCCGGACGGCTACACGATCATGGGCGGCACGATCAGCACGCACGCGATCAACGCGTCGCTCTACAAGAGCCTCCCCTACGATCCGGTGAAGGACTTCGTGGCGATCACGCTGATCGCGCGCGTGCCGAACATGCTGGTGATCAATCCTTCGGTGCCGGCGAAGGATGTAAAGGAACTGATTGCGCTCCTGAAGGCCAACCCCGGCAAGTACTCGTTCGCGTCGAGCGGCAACGGCACGTCGCAGCATCTGTCGGGTGAGCTCTTCAAATCGATGTCGGGCACCGACATGCAACACATTCCGTACAAGGGCAGCCCGCCCGCACTGCAGGACGTGGTGGGCGGGCAGGTGGCGATGACTTTCGACAACATTACGACCGCGTTGCCGCTCGCCAAGGCCGGCAAGCTTCGCGCGCTTGCGGTGACGACGGCGAAGCGCTCGTCGGTCGCGCCCGACGTTCCCACGCTCGCCGAGTCCGGGCTGCCCGGCTTCGAGGTCGGCTCGTGGCAGGGCGTGTTCGCGCCGGCAGGCACGCCGCCCGAGATCGTCAAGCGCCTCAATGCCGAAATCGTGAAGGCGCTCAATATGCCCGACGTGCGCGATAAGCTCTCAGGTTTGGGCGCCGAGATCGTTGCCGATTCACCGGAAGAGTTCTCGGCACTCGTCAAGGCCGAGGTGGCGAAGTGGGCGGACGTCGTGAAGAAATCCGGCGCCAAGGTGGATTGAGCCTGAGGAAGGATCGGGATGAACGCGCAACGATGGATGTCGGCGCTGGCGGTAGCCGCGGCCCTGGTCGCGCCGGGCGAGGCGCCGGCGCAGGGATATCCGACCAAGTCGATCAGGCTTGTCGCGCCGAGCACGCCGGGCGATGCGCCGGATGTCATCGCGCGCCTCGTCGCGGAGCGGCTGTCGGCCGCGTTGGGCCAGCAGGTCGTCGTCGAGAATCGGCCCGGCGCGGGTGGCGTCGTCGGCTCCGAGATCGTCGCGAAGTCCGCGCCCGACGGCTACACGCTGATCATGGGCAATGCCGGATCGCATGGCATCAACGCCGCCGTCTACAGCAAGCTCCCCTATGACATCCTGAAGGACTTCGCACCGGTCAGCCAGATCGCCGTTGCGCCCAACATCTTCGTCGTCAATCCCGGATTGCCGGTGACGACGATTCCCGAGTTCATCGCCTATGCGAAGGCGCGGCCGGGACAGCTCTCGTACGCGTCGGGAGGCAACGGCAGCAGCTCCCACATGTCGATGGAGCTCTTGAAGTCGATGGCGGGGATCGACGTCGTGCATGTCCCCTACAAGGGCTCGACGCCGGCGCTGACCGACGTGATCAGCGGCCAGGACGCGGTGATGAGCGTCAACATGCCGCCGGCAGTGCCGCATGTGAAATCGGGCCGGCTCCGTGCGCTGGCGGTCACCACCCGTTCGCGGACGCCATCGATGCCCGATCTGCCGACCGTCGCCGAGTCGTTGCCCGGCTACGAGACCGTGGCGTGGTTCGGCGTTCTGGCGCCCGCGGGAACGCCGAAGGATGTCGTCAATCGCCTGTCGATGGAGATCGCGAAGATCGCGCGCTCACCGGACATGCGGGAGCGCCTCGAGGGGATGGGCGCGGAGCCGGTCGGCAGCACGCCGGAGGAATTCGGCGCCGTGATGGCCCGTGACATCGCGAAATGGACGGCGCTCGCCAAATCCGTCGGCATCAAGATCGATTGAGTCGACCGCGAGTCGACTGAGCGGCGGATCAGGGGCTGCCTCCGATGGCGACGATCGCCGCGATCGAAACCGTCGTCGTCAACGTGTCGCCCAAGACGAACTGGACGTTCGTCGCGGTCACCGACGGCGATGGCGCCACGGGCTGGGGCGAGTGCTCGCTCAACGGCTGGGAAGAGTTGCTCGTCGCCGAATCGGTGCGGCTGTCGCGGGAGATCATTGGTCGGGAGGCGCCCGCGACGAACGCGCTGATTCGCCATCTTCCGCATTCACCCGGCGGCCTCGTCGCGCACGCGGTGCGGAGCGCGGTGGAGCAGTCACTGGTCGACCTCGAGGCACGGCGGGCTGGCCTGCCGATCGCTGCATTGCTTGCGCCCTCGCCTCGCCACGCCATTCCTGCGTACGCCAACATCAATCGCAGCGTGACCGAGCGCACGCCCGCGGGATTCGCCGCCGCAGCGAAGCGCGCACTCGCCGCCGGCTATCGTGCCGTCAAGCTCGCGCCGTTCGACGGCGTCATCGCCGAAGATGCCGCGACGACACCCATCGACGCCCGGATTCGCGAAGGGCTGGACCGCGTGTTCGCCGTGCGCGACGCGCTGGGGGCGGCGCCTGCACTCATGGTCGACTGCCACTGGCGTTTCGACGCAGTCCGCGCCGCGACGCTATTGCGCGACGTTGCGCCGGCGATGCCTTATTGGGTCGAGTGCCCGGTCTCCGAGCACCCATCCAGATTCGCCGCGATCGCTCGACTCACGAGTCGCGCGCGCGAGCTCGGCATGAGAACCGCGGGCGGCGAGATGATCGGCGGGGCCGATCAGGCGGAAGCGATGTGCGCCGCCAGACTCTACGACGTGCTGATGCCGGACATCAAATACGCGGGCGGCTATCGCGGAATGCTGGAGATCGCCGGAGTCTGCGCGCGGCATGGCATGGAGTTCTCCCCGCACAATCCGACCGGCCCCATCGCGCATCTCGCGAGCATTCATCTTTGCGCCGCTTCGCCGTCCCTGCTGTGGTTGGAGCATCAGTGGGACGAAAGCCCACTGTTCGACTCGCTCGTCGGTGCCGCCGTGCCCGCCCCGCTCGTCGACGGGGCATTCAAGGTGCCCGCGACTCCGGGGCTGGGTGCCATCATTGATCGGGACACGGCCGCCGCGCATCCCTGGCGGCCACTTCCCGCGAGCGCGAATCTCGACCCGCGGCTTGGCTGACTTAAGGACGACCCATGAGCGAGCTCTTTCCCGGATTCACGACGCGCCATGTTGCGACCGCCGGTGCGCGAATCCATTGCGAAGTGGGCGGGAGTGGTCCGCCGCTCCTCCTCTTGCACGGTTATCCGCAGACGCACGCGATGTGGCATCGAATTGCACCACGGCTCGTGGAACGGTACACCGTCGTCTGCAGCGATCTGCGCGGCTATGGCGATTCGTCGAAGCCCGACGGCGGTGAGGGCCACGTCGCGTACTCGAAGCGCGAGATGGCGAAGGACCAGGTCGAGGTGATGCAAGCGCTCGGCTTCGCGCGATTCAAGCTCGTCGGCCACGATCGCGGCGGACGCGTCGCGCATCGGTTGTGCCTCGATCATCCGCAGGCGGTCGAGCGCGTCGCGGTGCTCGACATCTCGCCAACCCGGTTGATGTACGCCAGCAGCGACATGGGCTTCGCGACCGCGTACTACCACTGGTTCTTCCTGATCCAGCCGTTCGACTTGCCCGAGCGGCTCATCGGTTCCGATCCCGTCTACTACCTGCGCAGGAAGCTCGGCGGGTTGTCGTCGGGACTTGGAGTGTTCGACCCTCGCGCGCTCGCCGAATACGAGCGGTGCTTTGCCGACCCGGCGACGATCCACGCGACCTGCGAGGATTACCGTGCAGCGGCGTCGATCGACCTCGAGCACGATGGCGCGGATGCGCATGCCCGCGTGCAGTGCCCGCTGTTGGCGCTATGGGGCGAGAAGGGAGTGGTTCATCGCTTTTTCGATCCAATCGCGGATTGGAAGAGCGTCGCGCGTGACGTGCGCGGCAAGGCCTTGGCGTCGGGGCACTACCTCGCCGAGGAAGTGCCGGAGGCGACGCTGGCCGAATTGCAGGCGTTTTTCGAGGGGTAGGAGCCCGTTTTCCGGAGGTGTCCGAGGGTTCCGGCGGCCCTGCCCCGGCTGCTATAATCCGCAGCTTGGCCAAGTAGCTCAGTTGGTAGAGCAGAGGACTGAAAATCCTTGTGTCGGT
>Ga0207691_10005767_pt1 | contig 11986 bp, 13 predicted proteins | sample KBSM13metaG_FD_184327 | JGI IMG/M metagenome (GOLD analysis project Ga0207691, IMG submission 184327) | Miscanthus rhizosphere microbial communities from Kellogg Biological Station, Michigan, USA - KBS M1-3 metaG (SPAdes) (version 2) | ecosystem: Host-associated > Plants > Roots > Rhizosphere >...
CGGGTGCGCGCGGTCACCGCGGCCGACGTCCGAGACGTGGCTCGTAAGTACCTCGTGGAGGAGCGTCACGTCGAAGGCATCGTGCGGGGGACGCCGAAGACGGTCTGACGGCTCGAGTGGTGGCTGTCATTCCGAGCGGAGCGCCGCAGGCGCGCAGTCGAGGAATCGCGGTCGTCCCGATAGAGGGCCGTCGATGGCGGACGGTCTCGATTCCTCGACTCACTTCGTTCGCTCGGAATGACAACCGATTCCTCGACTCGCTCCGCTCGCTCGGAATGACACCCCGCTCGGAATGACAGGGCTACAGTGGCGGCCTAACGATCTTGCCCAGGAACAGGACCGTTCCCGAGAGTCGCTCGCGGATCGCGAACACAAATGGCCGATCGATGCGAACCACCTGTGGCCCGCAGGTACAGGTCACCCGGATCTCGACGGACGTCACCGCCGCGGCCTCGGTGCCTTCCTCGTGCACGTCCACGAACGACTTCTGCTTCACGCGGCTGATGTAGAGCCGGTCGCCGGCCGCGCTGGACATGCGCGAGAAGTCGGCGCGCCCGCCCTCGAACGCCTGACGCATGCCTAACGCCTGCAGTGGGTCGTTGAGGAGCGCTTCCCACCGCAGCGAGAACTTCGGCATCTGCAGTTCGACGGACCGCGGCGACGTGCTGCCTACCATGGCCTGCCATGAGTCCGCGGTGAGTGATGACACCAGCTGGCTGACGGACGTGCCCTGCTTCGGCAGCAGGATCGTCATGGAGTATGCGCCGCCACCGTACGGAAGGTCGACGACCTGGGCGTCCGCCGTCTCCGCGACGCGCACGGTGTCGGTGCGGCGCATCATCGCGATCGGCGCGCTCGTGCCGCCGATGGTCGTGAACTGATCGGCCCGCGTGAGGCTCTTGTCGAAGCGGGTCGTCCACGAGCCGTTGAAGTAGATCGCGTTGATGAGGTACATGACGACGTCATCAGCGATCGGCCCGTCCAGGATCTTGGCGATCTTCCCGTTGGTGCTCTGGTCGACCCACGCGTTGATCGCGGGCACCGCGGAAGGCGCGGCGAAGTCGAGTCCCGACACCTTCGCATCGAAGAACCGGCGTGACTCGTCGAGGAACGTCTGCTCGAACGGAAAGCCTGCACGGTACCAGATGGAGTTCGCGATGCGGAAGTCGACCGTTCCGTCGAGACCGCGCAGCAGGTCGATCAGCGAACGATACGACGCGTTGATCTCCGCCACCGGCCGCGTGCCGAACGCCAGCGCGGTCCGCATCTCATCGAACGTCTGCCCGGCAGCGCCGTTCATCGTCATCCCGAGCGCCATGGACGCGCTGAGCGGGGACATGAAAATGTTCGAGTCCGCCCGCGTGCGGTCGAGCTCTCTGAGAAGACCGAAGCCGAATGCGTTGCTGCTCGCGATGATGGCCTGTTCGCCCGTCGTGAGCGTTCGCGGAAGTGCCGTGATGGGTTTGGCACGGCCCGAGGGCGCGTTAGGATCGCTACAGGCGGCAACGACGACAGCAGCGAGAGCGAGCAAACCTCTCGAGCGCATGAGCTCTCCGGGAGTTGATATGTCGGCCTAACCCACGCGCGTTGCGGTGCGTCACACGAGTGACACTCGGGCTACTGCGGTGCCGTCTCCGCCATTGCGGCGACCGCCCGCTCGAGCGTCGCCAGCGCTGGCCGGATGCGCCCGCCTGGCGCACGCAAACCCGTGACGACGTCGTAGTCGCCGGCACTCTCCACGACGATGCCCTTGATGAGCGCGTGACTCGTTGCCCACGACAGCGTACCCCATAACGCGCGTGCCTGGCTCGACTCACCGTGCGTCACCGGGAATCCTCCGGCCGAGAACACCCAGTGGTTCTTCGTCGAGCGTCGCATCCAGCGGTCGGCGACGTGAAGCCGGGCACTGAGCGAGCCGCCCCCATCGTACGATGGATAGAAGGAGAAGCCGACGACGTCGATTGGTGATGAAGCCGCGCTGGCCCAGGCATACAGTGAGCTATCCGCTCCGACGAACGCGGACGCCGCAACGCCGACGCGGACGCGATTGCTGACGCGGTGCGCGTCGAGAGCGGCGAGCCGTAGATACTCCTGCCACCATGCGAGCGGGACGCGTCCCATCGCGCGCGCGCCTTCGGTGTAGGGATCGCGTGCGGGCAGGATGATGTCGGGCCGCAGTCGACGGACGATCCGATCGACCGCCGCGAGTCTCGCGCGCATGTGTGCAGCGGGAGATCGTCGGAACATCTCCTCGGCCTTGCTGTCGTAGCCGACGGAGATAATCAGCAACACGCTGTCGCGTCGCTGTTCCTCGACAGCGTGGGCGAGGGAATCCAGCGCGGCGAGGCGCGCGCCCGCGGGATCGATCACCACAGCGATGGCGCCAACGCGAACCGAGTCGACGAGCGCGAGATCGTTCCGGAGCGCGAGCGGCGGTGGCGCATCGTCGAGATAGGGAAAGACGCGGAGCCCGATCGTGAAGTCGCCGCGCGGTCGCTCCTGCAGCCGGTCCTGCGCGTACATCCCGTAACTGCGCACGGCGACCACCGCGCTCGGCAGCTCAGCGACGAACACCACCGCATATGCCATGGCGATCACCGCGAGCGTGCCTCGCACGGTCGCGCTGATACGCCATCGCGCCGGATAGGCCGGAGCCAGCAGCGGCAGCGGAACGGCGAACGGCGAGAAGAGGGCTGCACGACCGAGCATCAAGCCTAACGCGCTCGATTGCGCCGCGACGACCGCGAGTGACGCAGCGGACGGATCGCTGCCGCTGTACGCCTGGTAGCGCACGAATGCAGCGACGGCAACGATGACGTCGTAGGCCGCGATCGGAATACCGATGAACGGCGTCACGAGTCGTTTGCCGACGGCGTACAGCGCCTGCACCGCGAAGACGCCGAGCGTGAATGGCCAGACCCACGCGATGACATGAATCGCCCGGCCGTTCAGAATCGATGCCGATGTGACGACGACGAGCGCGGCGGGTGCGATGAGCAGCCCGGCGAGCGCCGTCACGCCACGAAAGAAGCGTGGTGCGCGACGCAGCTGCCCGATCTGTCCGGCGAGAAACACGTCCCACAGCATCACGAGAAGCGATGCCGCGTAGAACGCGTACGGCAGCACGTCTCTCAGGCGCACGGCACGGTCCCTCGTGGCGACTCGCGCGTCACCCGCGCGCTCGCTTCTCGCATCGCACCTCGCGCGCCGTCACACGGCGCGTGAAGACATCCAGCGCTTTCTGCGAGTCATGGTCGGAGCGCGTCAGGATGTCGAGCAGCATGAGCTGTCGCGCGGGGAACGTGTGCGCCGACATGTGGCAATCATCGAGCAGCAGCACGGCACTCACCGCGTCGCCCGGATGCTTGCGCGCGATGGGAGCTCCGACGGCCGTGAATCCGGCGGCGCCAGCGCTCGCGATCAACAGCCCGCTGATCAACGCCGAGTCGCCGAGTTGCGAGGGCAGAGCACCGATGAAATCGGCGCTGAGATGACTGAACATCGGCGGCACGCGGGTTCGAGCCTCCAGGGCGACGAATGCCGCTCGAGCAGCGGCACGGGTCAGGATACCCGCGCTCACAGACGAACACAAGGAACGGCGTCACACGCTGGCCGCGCGCCGACGCGCGCCGTTAGTTTGGGGACATGAACCGCGAGCGCCTGGTGACGCTACCGAACGCCGTATCGATGTCGCGCCTCGTGCTCGCCGCGGTATTCGTCGCTGCGCGCGACCCCATCGCGCGGTTCACGCTCGTCGCAGTCGCGTCGGGAACCGACTTCCTCGATGGCTGGCTGGCCCGCCGCCAGCATGCGACGAGTCGATCCGGGGCGCTGATCGACCCGATCGCCGATCGCGTGTTCGTGTTCACCGCGATGTGCGCGTTTCTGGTCGAAGGCGCGATCTCCACCGCGGCGTTCTTCACGCTGTTGTCACGCGACATCGCGACGCTGATCGGCTATTTCGTCGCGCGATCGGTGCCGTGGCTGCGCGCGGTCGAGTTTCGCGCGCGCTGGCTGGGCAAGCTCGTGACGGCGCTCCAATTGCTCACGCTCGTCGCCGTCCTCATCGCGACCCCCGCGGTGCCGATGCTCGTCATTGTGGTCGGTGCGGCGTCGGCCGCGTCGATTGCGGACTACACGCTCACGCTCTGGCGCGAGCGCACGACGTGAAGCGCATTGCCACTCCGGGCTGGCCGCTGGTACTTCGGATCGCAACCATCGCCATCATTTCCGGCACCGCGCGAGACGTTCACGCGCAGCGGAACGGCAGGTCCCGGAGTGCGCGAGTGCAACCGGAAGCGCGCGCCGATTTCGTGGGCGCGCGCGCGCCCGCCGCGCATGTCGGTGTCGGGTTCAGCATACCAGCGAGCACGTACGTGCGGCTGGGACTCGTCGCCGCCGGGGGTCAGGCGTGGTCGAACGGAAACGCGTTGGCTGCGGGGCGTGTCGACGGACTCGTGCGATTCGTGGTGGATCCGCTCCGGGAATTCCGCTGGGCACCATATGGCAGCGGCGGCCTGGGCGCGATCTACGACGGCGACGAACACTGGCGCGGCGTGCTGATCGGCGCGTTAGGCATCGAGGGTCCGGCGGTCGGGCGGATGATGCCAGCGTTCGAGGTAGGGTTCGGTGGCGGCGCGCGCTTCGGGGTCGTCGTCCGCCGCGCGATGCCCGGTCGCCGCTGACCGGCGTTAGGGCGCGCAGGTCCGGACTCGCCTCGCGTGCCTCGAGGCACTACGGGCCACGGCTCGCGCCACCGCGAGCGATAACAAGAACGCCCCGAGAGCGGGGCGTTTCTATCGCAACTGAGGTCTACGCCGCCGAAGCGGCATCGACTTCCGGAGTCTTCGCTTTTGGAGGTGCCGCGAACCGTTCACCGAGCGTGCGGAGATCCTTGAGCTCGCCATCAGACAGCTCATGGTACCGCTCGCCGAGGTACCGCATGGTTTCGTCGAACCACTCGACCTGGTGTTCCGGGTCAGCGCCGATAACACCGCAACGCATCACGTGCTGGAACATCTCGTCGCGGGCCTGCTCGAACACTGTTGGCTCCGCAACCTCTCTGCGACGACGTGCCTTCTGTTTGGCCATGAATTCCTTGAGTAGGGGTAACACAAATCTAACGCAAACCGACGACGCATCGAAAGCCGTTTGTTTGGCTGCACACGTTCGCGTGACGTCAACATTTACGCCGTTTCACCCCCAGTCGTTCCACTATCCGTCGGCGAATGCTCAGCAAAGGGTTCGGCGAGCGATCCTCCGAGCGATTCCGGGGCGTCGCCAGCTCGGCTGACATGGGGCGATACGAACGACGCAATAAGGTCCGCGAGTTCGTCCGGCGCTTCCTCCGGGACTAATCGCGCAGCGTCCGGAAAGTTCACGACACGACACCCGGGCAGCTCGGTCGCGAGCTTCTCGGCCACGGTCGGCTCGACCCATACGTCCTTCTCTCCTCGGACGATGAGCGAGTGCGCGCGAACCTGGCTGAGGTCGATGTCGTCGGTGTCGTCCGTACGGATTGCGCGGGCGAGCGCCAACAAGTGCGTCACGCCCTCCTGGCCGATGAACGGCGCCAGATACCGGCCAACCAGTGCCGGCGGCATGTGCTCAGGCGTTGCGACGCTTTCCGTGAGGATCGGCGTCAGGAGCGGGGATGCGCCGAACAGTCCGCGCGAGACACGAAGGGCGAATCGGGCGGTGTTGCGCTGCATTGCGCGGACGTCGCCCGCTGGGAGATCCTCCAGGGGGACCGGATTGATCAGCACCAGCCGAGCGACTCTCTCCGGCCTGAGCGCGGCCAGCCGGAGCGCTATGGCAGCACCGATGTCCACCCCGACGACGGCCGCACGCGCGACTCGGAGCGCCGTGAGAGCCCGCTCGAGATAGTCCGCCTGAGCCGCGAGGCCGAAGTCGGCATCGAAGGGACGGTCGGACTCCCCGTAGCCGAGCAGGTCGACCGCGTAGGCCGTGTGCTGCGTAACGGCGAGCGCGGGCGCCACGTTCCGCCACAGGAAGCTGCAGGTGCCGAAGCCGTGAATCAGCACCACCGGCGCTCCGCCGTGTCCGTAGCGCTCGACGTGCATGGCGCCAGGTCCGACGGGGATGCGGAGGAGATCGGCGTCGATGGGAGAAAACCCGGGGTCGAGTGTCGTCGAGCGAAACGGCGTGCCGAATCGCGGGGTAAGCTAGTCGTACCGGGGCCGATGGGGCCAGCACCCCGACGCTCCGCGAGCCCGCGCGCCACAGCGCCGACGATTGACACTTCCAGCACCCGGGCGCGCGACGCGCGGCGTTGCCGCTCCTCTGGCGGCTCCCTAGTTTTCGCAACCCAACTGATCCACCACTCCACGCGATCTGGCAGCATGGCGGACGAGACGTACGGCGAGGAGCGGGCGCGAAAGCTCGAGGCGCTGCTTCGCAATCTGGCGGCACGCATTGTCGAGATGGATGCGCGCGGAGAATTGTTGCAGCAGGCCGGGGAGCTCATGCGCCTTATTGGCGACGTGAGAAGCGAGCTATTTCACTACGAAGTTCGTGCGACTTACGACACCCCCGAGGTCGCGGAGAATCGTCGGATCGTCGCTGAGGCGGCGGACAACCAGGACAACACATGGCAAAAGACAGACTGGAAGCCGGACGAGGACGACGAGCCGAAGTGGTGAGGAAATCAAAGGCCAAATCGAAGACGCCGTTCTATGCAGCAATCGCGGTCATCGCCGTCGCAGGCATCGGCGCACTGGCGTACGTCGCCAGCCGGCCGAAGAACGTCGCGACGACCGTGGACGCGCCCGCCATTGCAGCGGGCGAGGCGCAAGGCTACCTGCTCGGCAAGGTGGACGCGCCGGTTCAAGTGATCGAGTTCGCGGACTTCGAGTGTCCCGCGTGCGGCCAGTTCGCGACGCTCGCCGAGCCGGATATCAGAAAGCGCTTGATCGAGCCGGGCACGATCAGCTACCGCTTCTACGACTACCCGCTGCCCATGCACAAGAACACGTGGGCTGCATCCAACGCCGCGGCGTGCGCCGATGAGCAGGGCAAGTTCTGGGAGATGCACGACCAGCTCTTCAACGCCCAGGACCAGTGGAACGGCCAGGCGACGAGCCGTCCGAAGTCCAAGTTCCTGGAGTACGCGAAGGCGCTTGGAATGGACGCCAACAAGTGGGAGGCGTGTTTCGACGCGAAAAAGTACGAACCGCGCATCAAGGCCAACGAGCAGATGGCGACCAAACGTGGCGCCAGCCAGACGCCCACATTCGTCATCGGAAACAAGATGGTGGGCGGGGCAATCAGCTACGACCACTTCAAGGCGCTGGTGGACTCGGCCCTCGCGCTCGCGAAGAGCGATTCGACAAAACCGGCATCGGGTGGCGACACCGGGCGCTCGGCCTCGGTTCCCGCGAAAGGCCCGGGCGGTAGATGACAAAGCGGATGATCGTCGGCACGCTCGCGCTCATTGGCGTGTTCGTGTCGACCTATCTCACGCTGTACAAGCTTGGCTATATCGGAACGCTGCAGTGCGCGGTCGGCTCGTGTGAGACAGTCAACACGAGCCGATGGGCCACGTTCCTTGGCATGCCGGTCGCCGCGTGGGGGCTGGGCTTCTACGTGGTGTCGCTCGCGCTTGCGTTCACGAGCATTCAGGAGCGCTACGCGGATTCGCGAACGATGGCGGTTGCGCTCGCGGTGCTCACGGGGTGGGGAACCTTGTTCTCGGGCTGGCTTACCTACCTCGAGTTGTTTGTCATACACGCGATCTGTATGTGGTGTGTGATAAGCGCTTGCATCGTTCTCGTGATGTTTCTTGTGAGCATCGCCGAGCTACGGGATTTTCGACCCGAGGCAGCCTAGAACCGGCCCCGAGTCGCTGGGCTGCACGCTGCCTTGCCGACGGTTGCATGCTGCGGCCGCACGCTGCCCGCTGCTGCCCGCTGCTGCTATTACTGGCCGGCACAAGACGCGCTGCGCGCGGCGGGACGGATCGCGAAGGGTCAGCTAGGCTCTGCGGATTCGCGAGCGGCTGTCGGACGCGTCGTCCAGGCGGAGCTTCGGGCGCGAGTCGTCTTCACCCGGATCGCCATCGCGCGCTCGTCGGCGAAATGGAACGAGGTCCTGGCCAAGGACAACGAGCGTGCGCGTCGCAACCGTACTCGCGAGCGGCTCGGGGATGCCCATCACGCGGATATACGTGTCGATCGCGCGATCGAACGCGAGGTCTTCGGCGAGCGTGTCGACGAACATCAGCGCGTTGTCCACGTGCGCGCGGATGACCGATTCCTCGGCGCGCGCCTGTGCCAACCGAATCCGGCGTTCGGCCGTCGGGTCGAGCTTGCGCGGAAACAACGATTCTGGGAACAGCCGTCCGAGCATACGGGCTCAAGCCTCGGCGAGGAACGGTCGGGCGTCACGCGTGACGCCCCGTAGACGCCTCACTCAACAATACGCCACTATCGGCTCAATCTCAAACAGATTTGGCCTGAGGTCGGAAAGCGCCGAAGGAAGGGGGCCCTGGGAGGAAGGAGGAAGGAGGCCATAGGAAGGAGGAGCAAAGCGAGAAACCTTTTGCGGTGGCGTCGTGGCCGGACGATCCACGAGGACCGTACAGAAGGTCCCTCGCTGGCGCTCGGGACGACAAGCTCCTTCCTACGGCCTCCTTCCTATGGCCTCGCCCTCGTCTGGCCTCGCACGCGTCATTCCTCCTCTTCGATCCCCTCGCGCGCGATAGGCGACTGCCCCGACTGCCATTCCCCCGCGAGGTTTGCGACGACATTCGGATCGGCGAGCGTGGTCGTGTCGCCGAGCATGCGATTTTCCGCGATGTCGCGAAGCAGGCGACGCATGATCTTCCCGGAGCGTGTCTTCGGCAGATCGGCGGAAAAAAGAATATCATCTGGCCGCGCGAGCGCGCCGATCTTGTCGGCGACGAACTGCCGGAGCTCGTCACGCAGCTCGGACGTCGGGTTCTGGCCTTCGCGCAACGTGACGAACGCGGCGATCGCCTGGCCCTTGATCGCGTGCGTCTTTCCGACCACGGCGGCTTCGGCAACCGCAGGATGCTCGACCAGCGCCGACTCCACCTCCATCGTTCCGATGCGATGCCCGGCGACGTTCAACACGTCGTCCACGCGGCCGAGGATCCAGAAGTAGCCATCCGCGTCGCGCTTGGCGCCGTCGCCTGGGAAGTAGAGGTCTGGGCGCCCGGGCCATTTCGAGAAGTAGGTCTGCACATACCGGGCGTCGTCTTCCCAGATGGTGCGCAGCATCGACGGCCACGGCCGTGTGATGGCGAGCAGTCCGCCGCCCACCGGAATCGGATTCGCTTGCGCGTCGAGCAGCTCGGCGGAGAATCCGGGCAGCGCGGTCGTCGCGCTGCCGGGCTTCGTGGCGGTGACACCCGGAAGCGGGGAGATGGCAATGGCTCCGGTCTCCGTCTGCCACCATGTGTCCACGATGGGGCAACGTCGTCCGCCTATGTGCTCGTGATACCACATCCAGGCTTCGGGATTGATCGGCTCCCCGACGCTGCCTAACAAGCGCAGCCGGCTGAGATCATGGCGGGCGGGATACTGGTTGCCCCACTTCATGAATGCGCGAATGGCGGTCGGTGCGGTATACAGGATGGTCACGCCGTGGCGCGCGCAGATCTCCCAGAATCGGTCCTTGTCCGGCCAATCGGGCGCGCCTTCGTACATCACGCACGTCGCGCCATTGGCGAGCGGGCCGTACACGACATACGAGTGACCGGTCACCCAGCCTACGTCGGCGGTACACCAGAACACGTCGTCGTCGCGGAGGTCGAAAACGAGCTTCGCCGTCGCTGTGACGCCGGTGAGGTAGCCGCCAGTGGTGTGGACGATGCCCTTCGGCTTGCCCGTCGTGCCGGACGTGTAGAGGATGTACAGCACGTCCTCGGCGTCCATCGCTTCGGGCTCGCAGAACGCTGGTGCGTCGGCCATGAGTCGGTGCCACCAGTGATCGCGCCCTTCCTGCATGTGGGCGAACGCCTCGTCGCCTCCCGCGCCCGGGCGGCGCATGACGACGATCACGTGCTCCACGGACGGTGCTCCTTCGAGCGCCTTATCGGTGTTGCGCTTGAGCGGGACGATCTGCCCGCGCCGATAGCCGCCGTCCGCCGTGATGACGACCTTCGCCTTCGCGTCGTTCATGCGGTCGCGCAGCGACTCGGAGGAGAAGCCGCCGAACACCACGGAGTGGATGGCACCGATGCGCGCACAGGCGAGCATCGCGATCACGACTTCGGGGATGAGCGGCATGTAGATGCCGACGCGATCCCCGCGCCTAACGCCAAGTCGTTTGAGCACGTTCGCGAACTTGTTGACCTCGACGTAGAGGTCCCAGTACGTGAGCGTGCGCCGATCGCCGGGCTCGCCCTCGAAGATCAGCGCAGCCTTGTTGCGGCGCGCGGTCCGAATGTGACGATCGAGACAGTTGACGGACGCATTGAGCTTTCCGCCCACGAACCACTTCGCGTGAGGCGGCGTCCATTCGAGCACCGTGTCCCATGGTCGCGACCACTCGAGGGCGCCCGCCATGTGAGCCCAGAAGCGTTCCGGGTCACGCTCAGCCTCGCGATACAGCTCCGTTGACGATACGTGCGCGTCGCGCCGGAACGCTTCGGGCGGCTCGAACTTGCGATGCTCATGAAGAAGGACGTCGATGTCTTCGGACATGGCCTTGGGAGACGGATCTTGGGAATGCGCTGGTGGCCGGCTGCTCGCGCTGGTCGCTGGTAATTGATAGCTGATAGCTTAACGGCCGGTAGTCGAGCAAGAAGACATCCGGATCGGACACTCGGTCGAGGTGCCCGTCGAGGAATCGGACACCGTCGCGTTGTTCGGATGCTGCGGCACAGTGCGGTGCCGCAACAGGGTGCTTGGTCGGAGCGCAAAATGTTAAGTGCTTCAACGTCAACGTCGTGACGGTTCATGCCCACGCTGGCATGGTAGTCGCTTCTGACCGATGGCAAATCGAAGGGCAAGCGTCACTCGACAAGAGCACACCCGCCGCGAGGCGGGGCCGCAAAGCCAGGAGTCTCGCCCCACACAACGTGGTGAGATCGTCCGGCTGCCGAAGGTGTCCGCCGGGAAGCTCGGCATCTGACTCCTCCTGGTCCGCGGTGTGTGCTCGTCGCCGATCGGAGGGTTCTGTTTATGTGCGCCGCAATTGACGACACAACGGGGAACGTATTGGTCGCCCCTGAAAGGCTCGTCGCGTCCACACGGGCCGATTTTCGCACGGCAGCATTGGCGCACCTCGAGCGCCTGCAGCCTGCGGACGGGGCACTCGCCATCGACATGAGGCAGACGGTGGAGCTCGATGCGAGCGGGCTGGGCATCCTCGTACTGCTCCAGAAACGCGCGAAGGAGCGTGGGTTGTCGACTTCCTTGCGTCGTGCCCCCGAGCGGGTCCGCAATTTGCTCAAACTCACAATGCTCGATTTTCTCTTCGAGTTGATCGACTGAGTGGTTCGAGAGGCGTGCATGTCGTGGCCCCCTTCGATGTGCACGCACCTCGATCCCTCACGTACGGCGGCCGCGGCAACGCGGTCGCCGTTTCGTATCCTACCCACCGCCTACCTCCTGCGGCTAACGTTCGGTCGTGCCTCACGCCGCCACGCCGACCGAACCCTCACACACGGCCTCGCTAGCGCAGGCTCGTACGTCGGGGAATATGCCTCCGACGATCGAGGCCAGCGGGCTCACCAGAAGCTTCGGACGTCGCGTCGCGGTGCGAGCGCTGACGTTTGCTGTGCACCGAGGCGAATGCCTGGCGCTCTTCGGGCCTAACGGTGCCGGCAAGACCACGCTGCTACGCGTCCTCGCTGGCCTCCTGCGTCCCACGAGCGGAAACGCACGCATCGATGGCGTCGCGTTACCCGGGGGCGCCGCCGCGCGATCCGTCGTGGGGTTGATCTCCCATCAGAGCATGTTGTATTCGGCGCTCACCGCGCTCGAGAACGTCGAGTTCA
>Ga0207691_10005771_pt1 | contig 11974 bp, 6 predicted proteins | sample KBSM13metaG_FD_184327 | JGI IMG/M metagenome (GOLD analysis project Ga0207691, IMG submission 184327) | Miscanthus rhizosphere microbial communities from Kellogg Biological Station, Michigan, USA - KBS M1-3 metaG (SPAdes) (version 2) | ecosystem: Host-associated > Plants > Roots > Rhizosphere >...
GAATTTCCAGTGAAACCAGGTACATGCTTTTTTCATTGTTCACCAGCATTTTATGTTTCCCCGGATACAATAGTTCCAATCTGCGTTTCACATTTTCCAGGCCAATTCCCTTCTTTTTACCTTGAATTGAAACTTCAACCAGCTCTGAGTCCTTACTATTGGCAAGTTTGAAATAAAGGTTGTTCCTTTCTACATGCAGGTCAAGATTAATCCACTTTTGTTCGAGTTGTTGACTCAGTCCATGTTTAAAACTGTTTTCGAGTAGAGGTAGCATCAATAATGGCCGAATCTGCTTCCCTTCAATATCACCTGTAATTGAAACAGACAAATCAAGTTCATCTCCATAACGAATACGCTCGAGGTCAATATAATTTTCCAGGAGCCGGATTTCGTCAACCAGAGTAATCTTTTCCTGTTTGCTTTCATAAATCATAAACCTTAACAGGTTTGAAAGTTTTGTCACAACATTTGATGATTCAGCTGATTTTCGAAGCGTAAGGGCAAGAATATTATTAAGCGTATTAAATAAAAAATGAGGATGGATCTGTGCTTTTAATAATTCGAGTTCCGCTTGTGTTTTTTGTTGTTTAGCTATCAGTTTCAGGTCCTCCTGAAAATATTGATACTTGATGAATTTAATAGCCATTGCGATTGCAGCTACGTGAAAAAATGGAAGTATATTCTTGCCCCATTTAATACTAAATCCCGAAAAAGCATTATCGCCACTGAAATTCAATTGAAATTGGTCAGTAAACAATGCCGCTACCAAAATCAAACTGAGAAATCCCGTGAAAAAAAGGAGATATTTCTTATTGAACAGAAACTTGGGAACCAGGAAGTAAAGCAACGGATATACAACCATCATAAAGCCAGGGATAAATTTAGCATTTCGGATAAATGCATTCTTCATCTGTCCATCTGCAAACCCAAAGCCCCAGGTAAAATAATTTAGAATAAATATCCAGAACAGTAAATGCCTGAGCCACCATTTCCCTAATAAAATATTTAGAAGACTATTCGACTCTGTCATATAAAAGCATTATCAATTCAATAAATAGTTACTACTAACTGGCATCAGCCGATCATGCACTCCTTTCGCTATATTCAAGATCAGTTGCTGAAACTTTATTCGTAACCAGTGAAAGCTCTAGAGATAAAAGCATCAAATCCTCATCTTTCCTGATCAATAACCTATGATGATGTGGATATAAAAGATTCAGTCTCTTCTGAACATTTTCCACACCCGCATTATCTTTTTTGATTGTGTCAGGTGCCAGGTCGCTATCTGAATCTTTGCTATTGGTCAGTTTAAATAGCATGCGATCACCATCTACATGGAGATTCAGGGAAATCCATTTATTGCTGAAATGGGTATTTGTACCGTATTTAAAACTGTTTTCAACCAACGGCAACAATATCAGAGGGCGGATCATTTTATTTTCTATCTCCCCTGAATAAGTAAAGGAAACATCCAGTTCGTCATCAAACCTCAATTTTTCCAGATGAATATAATTTTTAATGAGCTGGATTTCCTCTTCAAGTGGAATGAATTCAACCCGGCTTTCATATATCATGAAGCGCAGTAGGTCTGACAAACCCACAACTATTTTTGGAGAATCAGCAGACCTCCGACTCGTATGATCAAACAAGCTGTTTAATGTATTAAAGAGAAAATGAGGATTAACCTGTGATTTCAAAAGTTCAAGTTCAGCCTGGGTTTGCACTTTTTTGGCGATTAGTGCATTTTTCTCCTGGAAATAGAAATAGTTAATAAGCTTGACCGCAGCAGCTATTGAAGCTATATTTATGAATGGCGTTATAAAATGCCCCTGGCGCCGGTGGAAACCCCGGAGTGCATTATTTGCAGCAGTTTGAATGACGATGAATTCGGATATATATTTTGCTGAAAGCACGGACAATACAAATCCTCCGAAAAAAAGAAAAAACTTTCGCTTAAAAAGGAAACGTGGAATCAGGATATAAAGCAGAGGATATACAACAAGTAAGTCACCGGGGATATACGCTATAGAGTTCAGGAAAGCCTCACCTACACTATATTTTTCAAAACCAAAAGCCCAGGCAAAATATAAGATCACTAAAGTCCAGAAAAACATATGCTTTAACCACCAATTATTCATCGTTAAACTACTAAAACTGTCAGAAAAATTATCCTGATATTTTTGATTCTCTTTCATGAATAATATTTGTGTGTGATTTAGTAACTATATTTTTTAAAGGCAGATCCAGTAATACGCTGTATTGGCTTTGTTCATTCCTTATTTCCAGTGAATATTTTTCCGGATATAATAATTCCAACCTTCGCTTAACATTCTCCAGTCCAATGCCACTGTCTTTTCGATTGATATTAGGTATTGTTGAATCAGCGTTTTTACTGTTGGAAAGTTTGATGAGCATCCTATCGTCGTAAATATTCATTTCCAGTGTGATCCATTTATAATTTAACTGTTGGCTCATGCCGTGTTTAAAACTGTTTTCCAGAAGTGGTATGAGAAGTAATGGCCTGATCCATTTATTGACTGAATTTCCTGTGACAATGAATGAACAATCCAATTCTTTTCCATATCGAAGTTTCTCCAGGTCAATATAGTTTTTAAGCAACTGAATTTCATCGTCTAATGAAATGAACTCTGCGCGACTTTCATAAATCATGAACCGAAGAAGGTCTGAAAGTTTGATCACAATCTTAGGGGCGTCATCAGAATTTCTGAGTGTATGGGCAAATAAATTATTGAGTGTATTAAAAAGGAAATGTGGATGTATCTGGGCTTTCAATAATTCAAGCTCTGCAATTGACTTTTGATGACTGGCCTGCAATGCTGTTGATTCGTGCAGATAGGCTTTTTTGATGAATTTAATAGCTACAGCAATACCGGCCATATGAACGAAAGGAAGCATGTTTTTACCTCCTTTTAGAAGGTTAAATCCAGAATAGTCTCCAGCCGATTTCGTCAGGTTGAGGTTCATTAAATTCGCGTAGGTTCCACCAACAAAAAAAATCAACAGGCAGAATCCGGCAGTGAACAGGAAGAATTTCTTTTTTTCCAGGTACCGGGGTATTAAAAAATATAGTATGGGATAAACAACCAGTAAAAAACCAGGCAGATATTTCAATTGTGTTAGGTAAGCAATTTTTAAATTATGAATGGTGAAATTGGTGTTTGTCATACCCTGTCCCAGTGCATAATAGTTTAGCGTAAAAATCCAGAATAACACGTGCCTGACCCACCAGGTATTCATTAATAGATTTAAAAAATAGTTATGTTTCTTCATGGTGTTGTCTTCAATGTTGTATTGATTAATTTGTTGGATCTATCGGTGTATTCGGATTTCCATTTCTTTCCACCAGCGGATAGGGATACCAGTCACGAGTCCTTTCTGAATTCGGATCCGTAGGTCCGGGCCTCCTGAATCGCCTGCCATCTTCCAATTTCATACCACTCAGAAACAATTCAATGCATCGGTTCTTATAAATCTCTTTCATCAATGATGCAGAATCCAATGGCCCACTATATGCTGGTAAATTCGCTCCAACCCGGAATACATCCTCCACATTTTTTTTCCTTAGCACTGAATCAAGGAATTTTTTTCCGTTGATCAAGTCGTTTCTTCTAACATATGCTTCAGCCTGTATCAATAACATTTCTCCGGGAAGGAATATTGGTATAGAATCGAAATCGGTTTTTCCGAATCCAAAACCAGGAGGCTGTCCCTGCGGTCCCTGAGGAACCAGGTAAAATGCAATTCTAGCATCAGCAGGAGAGGGCGCCAAAGAAGCGGGCAGTCCAAAACCACCTTTAGGTGTATATCCAAATACAAACGTATATCCACTGCGATAAAGCGGATTAGTATTTTGCGCGTTGTAAATAAAAACAGACCTGTTATTCAAAATAACCTTTGATGCTTTCTCTACAGCTTTTATAGAATCACCTAACATATTATAATACCTCGCCAATAATGCGTTGCAGGTATTGTTGACATTAATTTCCGATCCAAAATAGACACTATATTCCGGGGGTGCACTTTTTGTCGGTAATAGAACTGCCGTTTCCAAAAAACTTATGGCTCGCTTCAGGCCCTCGTCCTTTGAAACAAAACTGGCATTAGTACCTGTGCTTACCGGAAATTCTTTCCAGTAATTAGCCAGCATTCCAATGGACAAAGCTTTGTACAGGTAGGCATACTTTAAGATATTTATTTTCATGCCGGAATCCTGTGCCACTTGATCAACATTATCCAATAGCATGGTTGAATAATTATTGATCAGCATACAGTTAGACCACAACTCAGTGAGTACAACGTTGTTAGTTGCTATAGTATTCCTGCCTGCAGCTAGTTGTCCGAAATCCTGGTTGCCACCGGCTTTTAAGTTTATCTCATTGCTCGAAAAACCATTAGCAGTAATTGAATTAAAAACTGCTCCATTTCCATAATTGCTGTTAACTGCAAACCTGTTTTTAATTCCCACAAGCAATTGTACCATGCCTTCAGGCGTTTTTAGAAGTGGATCAATCTCGGGAGCGTTAGGATTTATAAAGGTTTTCTTACAGGACAATATTCCTGTACAAAAAACTATGGCAAAAAATAATGTAGTGATTTTCATAGGTTAGAATTTTGTAACTATTGAAAATTGGATTACCCTGGGAATGGGATAATTTCCTACATCGTTGCCCCTGACGATCGATTGCCCAGCAGAATTTGTCTCCGGATCATAACCATCATAAGAAGTGATGGTAAACAGGTTCCTTCCTGTCAATATGAATTCCATTCCGTTAATTGCTTTTATTCCATTCCACTGGTAACTGATCGACAATTCCCTTATTTTGGTAAAACTGGCATCCTGTACTGCGGCTTCCCAGATAACCGGCCCGGTAATTTGTCCACCAACTGCGGCTACCCATCCCCGTGTCAGTTCGCCACGTAATTCTTTTTCGGCCAATTTTCCATTCCCTATATTATTTCGTATGATATGGGTATAGTTAACCATTTCCATTCCGGCAACGCGATCTACCTGGATCCTGAGACGCAGATTTTTATACCTTAGTTCATTGACTAATGTGGCTGTATATTCAGGATTAGGATCTCCCAATACCTTATTAATAGGGGTGCCGATTGGCTGACCTTTAACATCCCTTTGCGGTTGATTTTCGACAGGATCTCCTTTTTCTGCTTGTGGTAATAGATAGCCATTTACATCTTTAAGTAGTAATGTACCATCATCGTTGCGGGCAAAATAACTAGCATAAAATGAACCCACGGGATATCCAACTACTGCTCCCTGGTTCACACCTTCAAAACCAATATAATTTGTACCGGTAGACAGGCTTGTTACTTTGTTTTGGTTCCTGTTGTATAGCAATGAGATCTCCCAGGAAAAGTTTTTATTCTTTACCGGGTATCCACCAGTCATTAATTCAAATCCTTTATTATACATGCTGCCAAGATTATCAAGCTTTGTATAATATCCGTTTGATGGAGCCCAGGTCAATGGTATCACCATATCATCGATCTGTTGATGGTATAAACTAAACCTGCCATACAACCTTCCTTTGAAAAACTGCATGTCTGCCCCGCCTTCCCATTCAGTCTTTACTTCTGGTCGGATGTTTTCATTTCCCAACCTGTTCTGTGGAACAAAACCACCTGTGTAATAAGTTATAGGAGGGACAGCAGTAAATCGATCATAGGCACCAAGACCAGTCAGGTTACCGGCTTTTCCATATGAGGCCCTTAAATGCAAAGTATTGAACCATGAACTGAGCTTAGCGTTTTTCCAAAATCCCAGTTCGGATAATGTAAAAGTTATTCCTGCTTTTGGATAAAATACGGTTCCCACTTCAGAACCAAATGCAGAAGAGCCATCAAATCGCCCGGCAAGGTTGATGTAGAAATAATCTTTATATCCAATTGTTTCCTGTAGGAAATATCCCCAGATGGTTTGTTCAGATTGTCTCTCATCTGTAGGATTAAATAAATTCTGGGCAGCTTTCATCGTTTTAACGAAGGGCAGGAGATTTCTGCCTTCCTGAGCCAGGTATTCACTACGAAGGTATTGCCCGGAATATCCTGCGACAGTTGCTGACGAGAATGATTTCCCAAGGGGGGTAGTGTAAGACGCAGCAATATCGGTTGTCCATTGCTGATAGTTTAATTTTGATTCGCTGACATACCCATCCGGAAATAAATTCAACGATACATTCGTATAGGGTACCCTGGCCTGGTAAGCAGATCCCTGCTGGGAATAACTATCCATTCCAAAAATGGCAGAAAAATTAAATCCCTTCCAGGGCGACAGACTGATGTTTGCATTTGCAATTGTGCGGTTAGTTTCAACATTCAACTCATGCGTTTCAATCGACGACAAGGGATTATACCAGGTGTGTTCAACTTTCATTAGCTGGCCTGCCGGATCACGCTGATCAATTTCATAGACGTTGTCGGTATGACTCATTGCGCCGATAGGAGAAAACTGCAACCAGGTTGTTGGTTTTTCTTCTGATTCACTATTAGCATACATCAATCCCGCGCCTATTTTAACCCAATCATTCAACTGATAAGTTGAACTCAATTTCAAACCATATCTACTGAATCCGGTACCCCTGATAATTCCACCGTTGTCGAGATAGGATCCGGATAAATAATAACTCGCTTTATCACCTCCTCCACTAACTGACAGGTATTGATCAGTGCCCCAGGCCGGATTAAAAATCATATCCTGGTAATCATATCGCGTTACCGGATATCGTGTTGTATCCAAAAGTCCGGAATAGGATCTTGGTCCTTCGCCCGGATGATCGGTGGTATCTTTACCACGTGTCTGAAATATCATTGTCCTGTTGTCTCCCAAACTATCCAAACGAGGTTTTTGAGCTTTACCAAAACGAAATGGATATTCATTCACTTCTATCCGGCTGCCCAGTGAATTGTAATTGATACTCGATGAAAAAACTACTTCAGGCTTTCCTTTCTTACCCTTCCTGGTAAAGATCTGCACTACTCCATTTGCTGCACGTGAACCATAAATGGCTGCTGCTGCTGCGCCGTTGATGACTTCTATTCGGTCCACATCATGCGGATTAATATCAATGAGCCTGTTATTACCTGTTTGAAACCTGGTGTTTGCACCAAGGTTCAGATTCACCATATTCTGGGATCCGTTATCCATCACAACACCATCGATCAGGTAAAGAGGCTCCGACGATCCATATACTGATCCTACGCCACGAAGCTTTAATGAAAATCCACCTCCCGGATCACCACTGTTCTGAACTACATAGCCCCCCATGATCCGTCCATTCATTAATCCGCTCATGTTACTGGTGCCGGCATATTTTACTTCATCTGCATTAATTGTGGAAACAGCATTACCTAATGTTTTCCTGGCTGTGTAAATGGCATTTCCGGTAACGATCACTTCTTCCATGTTCAACACATCAATCTTCATTGTAACTAACAGGTCGGCATTTGTCCCTTCGCTTATTGCAAAATGCTGTTCTACTGTTTTATATCCTTTGTGAGAACAGGATACTATGTATGTGCCGGAAGTAAATGTGGTTGAAAGAATAAAGTTTCCGCTACTATCTGAAATGGATGAATATTTTGAATCCTTAATAGTCACCGTAACACCAGCAAGTGGGACCCCGGATTCATTAGTCACTTTTCCTTTGAATTCGGACTGACAAAAAGCAGATGTAGATAAGACCAGGCAACAAAGGATCAAAATGATTTGAAGTAAATGAAATGAACAGTGTCTTCTCATGTAACATCAGTATTGGTTGATAACAAATCTTTGAAAAAACATTTAAATAAGCCCACGGTAATCATTAACTACCCTCAATATTTCACACTAATCTAGATTTAAAATATAATGTTCTTCGCGTATTGCGAACTTTCACAACAACCGGGGCGACAGACAACTGTCTTAAGTAGACGAACGACGATAACTACAATCGGGTGATTAACAATTACGACTAAGACTATAAGTTAGGTAATTGTTAGAACTGTATAAGATTTATCTATGGTCAATTTAGGTGATCGACTCGGCAAGTATTTGCAATTTTTATAATGTGTTATAGGTTTCAGTTCATAAAATCTTTGTAATTGAAATCAATGAGTATTTTGATCCTGTTATCCCCCATCGATTTCGCTTTTTCAAGTTTCCATTAAACTACGCTCGTCTGACTTTCTATACCGTTCATCTACTAACAATCATGTTACGGCTATTTTCAGAATTAGGACAGGTTTCACTGGATACATTTATTCCATAATTATTATTTCTTCACTATTCCCAAATGATTAATATGAAAAAGAGAAACATTCTTTTACTTGCAATTACCATGGTCCTTTTTTTTGGAGCATGTCAGAAATCCGAAATGATGCCGGATTTTAAACATAGCAGCAGCGGTGACAACAATGCTAATTCGCATGCAAAAAAATTTACTGGCAAGGTTGCTTTTGATTGGATCAACCTGCAACAGAGCCTGTCTAAGTCAACTCCCGGATTCGGTCCCGGCACAACCGGAAGGGCTTTCGCTTACAGTGGCCTGGCCCTTTATGAGTCAGTTGTTCCGGGAATGCCCTCTTACCAATCTTATATGGAAAAAACTACAGGCCAGGTAATTCCCATGGATAAAAAGAAAGATTATTACTGGCCAGCCAGTGCCAATGCTGCAATGGCGGAAATCATCAGAAGCCTTTTTGCTGCAACTTCTGCTCAAAATAAAGCCTCGATTGATGCTTTAGAAAATGCTAACTATTCTTCATACCAGGGAGAAGCACCAAATGAACAACTTGAACTATCAGCATCATACGGGCGGATGGTGGCAAAGGCAGTATTTGAATGGAGTAAATCAGATGGAACTCTTGATCCGGTCCCACCATTTACTATGCCGATAGGTCCGCAATACTGGGTTCCCACACCGCCTGGTTTTGGTCCACCCGTATCATCAAATTGGGGAGACCTCCGTTCTTTTTTTCCAGCCGTTGCTGACCTTACACAACCCGGACCACCACTTGCCTATTCAGCACTTCCTTCATCTGATTTTTATAAAATGGTCGATTATGTATATAATGTTTCCCAAAATCTTACACCAGAAGATATCCTACTGGTAAAAACCTGGGCAGATATTCCTGGTAACTATAATGGACAGGGTCATTTCACCAATGTATTAACTCAATTGCTTACAGAGAAAAATGCTGATCTCGAAATAGCTGCTTATGCTTATGCAAAACATGGCATGGCTATAAGTGATGCCGCGATTTCTGTGTTTAAAACGAAATATAAATTCTTATTGGTTCGTCCGGTTTCCTATATCAGGACTGTAATGGGAAAACCAACCTGGAACACGGTAATACCCACCCCTCCACATCCTGAGTATTCTGCTGCACATGCAACGATCAGTGGAGCGTCTCAAAGGATACTCGAATCTCTATTCGGAACAAATTATGCTTTCACTGATCATACTCATGATGCACTTTATGGTTCACATAATTATTCTTCATTTCAGGATTATGCAGACCAATCCGGATGGAGCAGGGTGTTGGCAGGTGTGCATTATAAACCATCGGTAGATGTTGGTCTTGTGCAAGGCAGAAAAGTCGGGGACCTGATCAACTCGATACCACTGAAAAAATAGTACGCAAAGACGCAGAGATGACGCGAAGACGCGGAGAATACAAATAAGAAAATGAAGCGGATAGCGAATAACAACGCTATCCGTTATTAAAAATACTGTTGTATGAAAAGCATAATAGGTAACATTTCGCTGTTTATTCTTTTTGCTGGTTTGTCATCCTGTGAAAAAGATAAGATTTCCATAGTGGACCAAACTTCTGGTTCTCAGCCAGAGTATCATATCAGTTTTTATGATCATAAAAGCGGCAAAAAAATAACCAGCCTTGAAGGGACACTGATGACAATAGCAAATGACTGGTTTAATGATTTCAAATTTCCCGACATCGAATTGCGAAGTGACGCTGATGGAGACCTTAGTTTTAGCCATCCAAATCAATCAAGTTTTAATCAATATATCCAAATAACAAACCAAACCTATGTGAAAGCATTGTATGGGTTCAGTGATACCGCTAATGTAAATAACAAAAATGTTCATAGCCAGGAAGGAAGCAATGGACCAAACGTTGTGTATGCAAAATTTGTAAAACAAATAAATAACGATTTTTATTTCAGGGCTGACCTCTACCTGAAAGTGATAGTTGATATTCAATTTATCCAGGTAACTGATTATTCAGACAGCCTTATGTTGAATTTCAATGCAGCTGTTACTGGAACAGATCCCTTGAATACAGGGAACTATTTTGGAACCAGTGACATTTTTACAGAAGGTATAAAGCTCACTCCCGGCAAAAAAATTGACACCACCATCAGGGTTTATTGTTTTGGTGATTATTTAAATAAAATTAGCTGGAATGTTTATGAAAACGCTATAGTTAATGGTTTTGATGATTGGAGTAAAAGGATCATTTCTATAGGAGCATCAGATGAAAAATTTTTTCCTTCGGATGTGCCCGCAAAAATCACAATAACGTTTTGAATATTGCTATCTGTTGGTTTCTAATTGCAGAAATGGAGGATGCTAAAATAGCATCCTCCACTGCATATTATACTCTGCGTCTCCACGTTTTTTCTCTGTGACTCTGCGTTCTTCCTCCGCGTCTTTGCGTCACCTCTGCGTCTCTGCGTTACCTACTGCGATAACTTGAATTCCACTCTTCTGTTTTTCGCCCTGCCTGCAGCGGTTGAATTATCTTCTACTGGTTGCTCAGCACCGAAGCCCGCAGTGGTTAACCTGTCTGCACTGATTCCTTTACTCACCAGGTAGGTTTTAACCGAATTGGCCCTCTTTTCAGAAAGTTTCTGATTGGTTTCAGGCTTACCGGTATTATCAGTATAACCTTCAATCGCAACTTTAATATCCGGATACTGGGTGGTCATGATGGGAACCAGTTTATTCAACTCAGCTTTTGCAGCTTTTGTCAATGTGGCTGTTCCGGAAGCAAACTGAACATTGGCAGCATTGAATTTGATCAGCGGACATCCACCGTTTTCTGCAACACCGGCAATTGTCGGACATTTATCTTCTTCATCATTTATTCCATCACTATCGGTATCAGGAACTGGACATCCCTGGTATTTTGGAAGTCCGGCAACCGTCGGACATTTATCCTCTTCGTCATTAACACCATCCTTATCTGTATCAGGAATCGGGCATCCTTCGTATTTAGGTAAGCCTGCAACCGTCGGACATTTATCTACTTCGTCGTTAATTCCGTCTTTATCTGTATCGGGAATCGGGCAGCCTTCATATTTAGCTGTACCTGCAACTGTCGGACATTTATCTACTTCATCATTAATGCCGTCTTTATCAGTATCTGGAATTGGACAGCCCTGGTATCTTTCCAGTCCAACCTCGGTCGGACATTTATCATTTTTATCGTTTATCCCATCTCCGTCAGAATCTGCCAGAATATGTTCTCCAAAAATCTTGAGTTTAAGTCCGGCTTGTATATTCTCATTATAAAATTTTCCAACTGTTGCGGTTGAATTATCTGTGGCATTCATATCGGTAAATCCATAAATATACCTGGCAAATATCGATACCCTGCCATGTGGAAATAATTCAACACCTCCATTCACGGAAAAACTGGTACTGGTAAAATCGTCTTTATGAAAAGTATTGCTAAGGTCTTGTACACCGGTCAGAAAGTCAATTTGTGGTCCTAACGTAATCGCGAATTTTGGCCCCAGGTGAAATTTTAATAAGAGGGGGATGGAAATATAATCGATGTCTCCTTTATTGAGAGGTGCTGTAGTATTGTCTGACTTATAGGAATAAAAAGAATACAATAACTGTGGTTCGAAGGATAACCCTTTACCCATAGGGAAGTTAAGCCATCCGCCAGCGGACCATCCAAACTCATTATCGTATTTCAGGGCGTC
>Ga0207691_10005772_pt1 | contig 11974 bp, 13 predicted proteins | sample KBSM13metaG_FD_184327 | JGI IMG/M metagenome (GOLD analysis project Ga0207691, IMG submission 184327) | Miscanthus rhizosphere microbial communities from Kellogg Biological Station, Michigan, USA - KBS M1-3 metaG (SPAdes) (version 2) | ecosystem: Host-associated > Plants > Roots > Rhizosphere >...
CCACAGAGCCCACCCAAGGCCTCAGGACCGCCCAATCCTTGTTGTTCGTGGCCGGTGCGGCACCGCTCAATTACCAGGCGCTATATGGCACGCGGGAAGCCGCCAGCGGCTATGCGGAAGAGCGGGTGTCAACCGCCATGCAATCCCTGGATGCCAACGATCTCATCTATCAGCTGGACTCTTCGCGCAATTACAATCCCTGGCCAAGGCTGGAGGCAATCACCGCGCCGATGATGTGGGTGAATTCGGCGGACGATTTCATCAATCCCAGGAATCTGGATTATCCGGCGATGGCGCTTCGGCGGATGCCCACCGCAAGGTTCCGGATGATCGAGGAGACTGGCGACACGCACGGCCATGGCACTCACACCTGGGCCAAATTCTGGAAGCAGGACCTGGTCGAACTATTGGCTAGGTCCAACTAGCGCCGCGCCTCGGTCCAGGGGGCCCAACACCTGGAGGTGAGCCGCCTCCAAAGCGCTCCATTGCTCAAATGAATTTGCCGCCAATCGCCGAACTGCGCGAATAAAACGGCCAGCCTCTGAAGTAGCGACCTAATTTTGCCAGACCATGAAGTTTAACAAACATCGTTGGTTATTGCTGGCGGCCGCAGCTCCCTCGATATGCGCTGCATCTTCCTCGGATGCGCATCGGCCCAAACCCGGCGATCGGTCGTCTCCCGACCGGGAGCTCGCTCGCGTCATCGAGGTCGAGCAGGACTTTGCATCGGCATCGTTAAGCCAGGGTATCAAGCGGTCGTTCCTCGCCTACTCGGCGCCGGACTCCGTGTTGTTTCGGCCCGGGCCGGTGGCTGGCGTGCCGGCATTGAAGAACGATCCTGATGACAATGACGGCCTGACGCTCGACTGGTGGCCAGCGATGGGCGCGATCGCCAATTCGGGTGATATGGCCCTTAGTGTCGGCCCTTGGGTGCTCGACGTGCCCGGTAAGACGAAGCGGCAGCTCTATGGCTATTATGCGACCATCTGGAAAAAGCAGCCGGACGGAAGCTGGAAGTTCGTCATCGACGGCGCCGGAGCAAAAATTGGGTCGAAGCCGGCGCGGCAAAGAGGAAGTACCGTCACGAAGCTGCCGGTATCGCAAGACCGGCGCGCGACAGGTTCGGCGGCGGCGTTGGAAGAGGTCAAGGCGAAGGATGTCTGGCTCGGTCAAGCGGCCATGCGCGACGCGCGGCGGGCAATTGCATCCTGCCTGTCCAGCGATGCGTGGGTTATTGGATCGGCGGCCGAACCCCAAGGCACGCCCAATGGCTGGCGCTCGGAAATGGTTAGCAGGCCGAGGCAACTGCGCTTCCAGTTCGTGAAGGGCGACGCTTCGTCTGGGGGAGACTTCGCCTACACCTATGGCCTGGTCGACTCACTCGATCCGTCAATGCCGATGCGCGCGACATATCTCCACGTGTGGCAGAGGCGTAAGGGCGATTGGCGCCTCATATTTCAGGGCATCAAACAAGGCGCTCCTCAATAGTTGCCTCGGCCGGGATCAGGTGATCAACGTGATTATGCGACAGTGGAGCGGCCGGGTGCGTACAGCGGACGCCGGCGCTTGCCTCGAATATTTGAGGGCCAACGTTTCCCGTGCCTTTGCCGCTGCGGAGGGCAATCTGGGCCATCAGTTTCTGGTCCGGTCGATCGAGCATGGGCTGACGGAGATTGTCGCGATCAGCTGGTGGGCGTCGTGGGGCGCGGTGGCATCCTTTGCCGGCTCCAAGCCCAAGCTGGCGCGACATTTTCCAGAAGCGGATCAATATCTCGTCGACCAGGCCGAGACCGCCGAACACTACAATGTAATGCACAATGATGGTGCCGTGGTGAACGGCGCGGTGCTCCTTTAGCGGGCGAAGCGATTGCGGTCGGGCCGCAATCGGCTCTAATCGGCGCCCATGACATTCCGCGCCACCGTCCTGACGCTCTATCCGGAGATGTTTCCCGGTCCTCTGGGCACCAGTCTTGCCGGTCGCGGTCTCGCCGACGGAATCTGGAGCCTGGAAGCGCGCAATATCCGCGATCATGCGATCGACAGGCATCGGACCGTGGACGACACGCCTGCCGGTGGCGGGTCGGGAATGGTCCTAAGGGTCGACGTGCTCGCCGCTGCGCTTGATGCGGTTGCGGACGGCCGGCCGATCTTGGCAATGACCCCTCGGGGCGCTCCATTGACCCAGGCCCGCGTACGCCACTTGGCCGAAGGCGAGGGCGCGATCATCCTCTGTGGCCGGTTCGAGGGGTTCGACGAGCGGATCTTCGAGGCGAGGGCCGTCGAGCCGGTATCGATCGGCGATTATGTCCTGTCAGGGGGCGAAGTGGGGGCGATGGTGTTGCTTGACGCTTGCGTTCGGCTGCTTCCCGGGATAATGGGCGCGGCCTCCAGCGGAGAGGAGGAGAGCTTCGAAGAAGGGCTCCTGGAATATCCGCACTATACCCGACCTGCTGAATGGGAAGGGCGCACGATCCCTGAAGTGTTGCGATCGGGGGATCATGCGAAGATCGCGGCGTGGCGAAAGCAACGCGCGATCGACGATACACGGCTACGGCGGCCGGACCTGATCGAGCGCCATGGGGGTGCTCGGGAGGCACCGCCCTCTGGTGCGCAGCGAGAAGAACAAGGCAGTTAAGGCAATGAACCTTATCCAGATGCTTGAGGCGGAAACCGTTGCCGCGCTCAGCGAAGGCAAGAAGATTCCCGAGTTCCGCGCTGGCGATACGCTGCGCGTCGGCGTGAAAGTCGTCGAAGGCGACCGCAGCCGCGTCCAGATGTACGAGGGCGTATGCATCGCCCGCTCGAACAAGGGCGTGAATTCGAACTTCACCGTCCGCAAGATTTCGTTCGGCGAGGGCGTCGAGCGCGTCTTCCCGCTCTATTCGCCGATCATCGATTCGATCGAGGTCGTGCGCCGTGGCGCCGTGCGCCGCGCCAAGCTCTATTATCTCCGCGGCCGCCGCGGCAAATCGGCGCGTATCGCCGAACGCCGCGAGCACCGCACCGAGAGCAAAGAGGGCTAAGCGCCCCTCAGGCTCGAAATGGCTTGAAACGCGGCCGGGCTTTCCAACATGGAGGGTCCGGCCGTCGCTTTTTGAAGGAATGAAGGAATGTCATCGGGCTATCGGGTTGTTGTGGTCGGAGCGACCGGGAATGTCGGCCGCGAAATCTTGAATGTCCTCGTTGAGCGCCAATTCCCCTTCTCTGAAGTGGCGGCGGTAGCCAGTTCGCGCTCGACCGGCGACATCATCGACCTCGGGGACAGCGGCAAGGAACTCAAGGTCCAGAACATCGATCATTTCGATTTCGAAGGGTGGGACATCGCTCTGTTCGCCGCCGGTTCTGACGTCAGCCGTGCCCACGCTCCTCGCGCCGCGGCGGCCGGCTGCACGGTGATCGACAATAGCTCGCTCTACCGGATGGACCCCGACGTTCCGCTGATCGTGCCCGAAGTGAATCCCGAAGCGATCTCCGGCTATCGCGCCAAGAACATCATCGCCAACCCCAATTGCTCGACCGCGCAGATGGTCGTGGCCTTGAAGCCACTGCATGACGCCGCGACGATCAAGCGCGTCGTCGTCGCCACCTACCAGTCGGTCTCGGGCGCCGGAAAGGCGGGCATGGACGAACTGTTCGAGCAGAGCCGCAACATCTTCGTCGGCGATTCCAACTCCCCGGTGAAGTTCACCAAGCAGATCGCCTTCAACGTCATCCCGCACATCGACAGCTTCCTCGACGACGGCTCGACCAAGGAAGAATGGAAAATGGTGGTCGAGACCAAGAAGATCCTCGATCCCTCGATCAAGGTCAGCGCGACCTGTGTCCGCGTGCCGGTGTTCGTCGGCCATTCCGAAGCCGTGAACATCGAGTTTGAGAATGAGCTGTCAGCGAAGGAGGCCCAGGCGATCCTGCGGGAGGCTCCGGGCGTGATGCTGGTCGATAAGCGCGAGGACGGCGGCTACGTCACGCCGGTCGAATGCGTTGGCGAATATGCCACCTACGTCAGCCGCGTCCGCGAAGACCCGACGGTCGACAATGGCCTCAGCATCTGGGTGGTCAGCGACAACCTCCGCAAGGGCGCGGCGCTGAACGCCGTGCAGATCGCCGAGCTGCTGGGGCGGAGGCATTTACAAAAGGCGGCTTGACCATGGCTGATGCGTTGACCGGCGGATGCGCCTGCGGGCGCGTGCGGTACGAGGCGGATATTGAAGGTGACGAAGCCTATCTCTGCCACTGCCGCATGTGCCAGAAGGCCAGCGGCAACGTCTCGATCGCCTTCACCAATGTGAAGCAGGCCCAGGTGCGCTGGAGCCATGAGCCCGACTGGTATGAAAGCTCGGCCATCGCCGTGCGCCCCTACTGCCGGGAATGCGGCACTTCACTCGGCTTCAAATTCCGCGACGGCAGCGAAAATATGGACCTGACGGTAGCGAGCTTCGATGACCCGTCGCGGTTCAAGCCGCACCACCATTTCGGCGCGGAGAGCATGCATCGCGCATGGCTCAATACCGATGGCCTGCCGGAAATGCGCACCCAAGACTATCAGAAACTGGTCGACAAATGGGTGGCAGCGACTGGAAAAATGCCTGAATAACTTTGCACCCGCACCCATAAGACGCGCCGTTTACTTGGCGTTCAGTTAGGTTGAACTGAGCCGTTTCTGCGGGCGAGCCGGGCAACATGCTTCCTTCGAGGCCGTTAGTCAGCCTGAAGGAGAACAAGTCATGACCCGTAAGTATATCCTTGGCCTTGCCGCGGCCGCTGCCACTCTTGTGGCAATCGCCCCCGCTGGCGCCCAGCAGTGGCGTTGGAACGAGGGGGGCTGGCGCACAATTGGTTACACTCGCGTCGATGGCCGCGACAGCGACACGATCAACCTGCCGGGCCGCACGCGCCAATCCGAGATCCGTTTGTGCGCCATGAACCAGCCTTTGGCCCTGCGTGATTTCGACATCCGCTTCGAAAACGGCCGCAGGCAGGACGTCAACACCCGCGCAAGGCTTGCTGCCGGTCGCTGCACTCGCGATGTGGACTTGGTCGGAGGCCGCCGAGACATCGCCAGCGTCAGGCTGCGCTATGAGCCGATAACTCGCACCTGGCAGCGCCCGGTCGTGCGAGTCCAGGTCCGCGGCTAACGAGGTCGACTGGGGCAGGCGGTTCGGGCCTGCCCCGGTCCTTATTTCGTCAAACCTGGAAGTCCGAGTTGCAATTACTTTCGGTCGCCACTGAGGCGCTTTGCAACCTCTCCCTGCGCGAGAAAATCCGCCATCATCACCGAGACCTTGTCCTCGGATCCGAGCAGCACGCGCGGGCCTCTCCCATACCAGCTTGCCCAGACTTTCCCGTCGTCGAGGCTGAAGAGAACACCACCTGCCGATTCATCGGCGCCGCTTCGCTGAATAGCGACAAAGACGCGGCGGGCCACGGCCACCAGGCAGATCATGCCCGCCGATGCCGCGAGGAAAATCCCCGAACTCGACTGAAAACATGACGACGCTGCAAGCTCAGCTGGTGTGCCTATGAACGACAGGCCGAGGATGGGTACGGCGGCCAGCGCAACCATGCTCGCTTCCCACCACGGAAGGAGGATCGCGCAGAACACGACAAACGGCAGATAGGGCATGAACTCGCAGCCGGTCACGACCGGGTCGATCAGCGCTCGAATTAGCGTTGCAAGGCTAAGCGCAAGGATCGCAGACAGCAGCGCTATCCTGCCATTGAGCGGCGGCGCTGTAAGCCATCGCGCGAATCGGAAACGAAGCATGGATTTGACTGTGACCACCGAGCTGTATCCGCCCTCACTACGGCTGCTGCGAAAGGCTGAATATCGGGCTTACTACCTAGCTGATAGGCTCATTCGAACGGAAAATTCCGGCGAAGGCTCAGATCAGTCCGCAGAAAGGCGGAGCGTCCTTGCTGGAGCAGACGTCGGGCTTGGCGCGCATTGTCTTCCAATAGGTCATCAGGCCGAATTTCTGAGCGTATGAGGGGAAGGCAGGATCGCGGATTGCGCCGGCCATCGCGGGCATGAACAGCCATCCTGTCGCGTCGATCCTTCCGCGCTCCAGGTTTTGACTTACGAGCTGGAGAGCTTCGCGGTTTCCGCCAAGCGCAGCGACCAGCGTTGTGACGATTCGGCCCTGCGCCTCGGGCGGTAGCGCCGTCAGCTCTTGTACAGCCTGCGCCTTGGCCGTGGCATCGCCAGAAACCATTGCCTGAAAGCCGGCCTGCATGGCCGCCTTGACCCGTTCCGGAGTCTTGGTCTTCGGGCTATGCGCAGCCTTCAATGCGGCGGCATAGTCACCGGTGATGGCGGCCTGATGGATTATAATGTCTTCCCTGAAATCCGGCGCCGACGACAGATCGATCGCTGCATCGATATGAGGCCGGGCTTTGTCGGCCCTGCCCTGCTGGAGCAGCGCTTCAGCGAGGCCTAGCTGGGAGTCCGAGTCGAGAGCGAGCACATCGGTCGAGCGCTGAAATTCATCCGCCGCATCGGCGATCCGGCCGACCGATTGGAGCATGGTTCCGTAACTGTGATGCTCGCAGCCGCATGCCAAAGGCCGCGCCGCCAAGGCTGCCTTGAACAGCTTCTCCTGGCCGACGAAATCGCGATAGTCGACCATCAGGGCCCTCATGATGAGGGCTTCGCTATTGCTCTTGTCGAGATCGATCGCCTTGTCGGCGGCTGCGGCCGCCTGTTTTCTAAGCTCTGCTACTCTAGGATTAGTCGGGTCGGCCCAGGTGTTGCTCAATGCCGCAACCGAAACTGCCGACCATCCCCAGGAAAAGTCGGGTGCCGCGGCAACGATCTTGTTGGCCAGGTCGAGCGCTTTTCCAGGCTCGAACTGGACGAAGCCCTGATTGTGGCAATAGCTCAAATAGTCCGTGAGCACCGCATCGGGCATCGCCTTGCGGTAGGTGGACGCGCCGAACAGGCCGCAACGCACCATGTTCCCTGCGTCGACGGCGACGTGACGCGGGACACGCACTGCATCGTCATTTTCGTAGGTGAAAATGTTGGACCATAGGGTCGCACCGGACCGTTCGTTTGTCAGGCGGACGTTGACCTTGATCTTGTCGCCGTCGTGGCGAACCGTGCCGCCGAGCGCATAAGCGGGCGCGGTTCCGGGCGGCGGCGTGGCCGCCGTCGAAACGCCTACCACGCCGTCGTCATTGAAGGCGGCGATGATCTCGTCGCGGATCGCGTCAGGCATTCCCCCCGGCAGATCGGTTGATAGGGAAGAAAAGCCGGTCAATCGCACCATCATGCTGTGCGCGGCTGCAGGGGCAGGGCGAAGCAGCCACCATCCTCCAGCAATGATTGCCAGAAGGAGTACGGCCATCATGGCAATTAGCGCAGGTCGGCGCGACCCCGGAAGCGCGCGGCGGTGCTTGGTTCCGTGCTCCTCGGCGTCCTTGTGGCCAGGGCCTGTCGTCAACCGCTCGATGTGCTGAACGAGCGAATCGATCGACTTGTCCCAGCTGTCGAACGCGTCGATCCACTGGCGCGTCGAAAGCTCGTAAGCGAAGGCGTCGCTGGGTTCGACATCCTCGATCCGGAACGCCATCACCGGGACATGGTACCGGCTCGCGAGCGACAATTCTTTCTTGATCTCGTCGCTGTTGTTTGCGGCCTCGGAGAAAACCAAAACCATCGCTTGCGCACTGCGCAATGAGCGGACGATCGCTTCCTGGTAATTATCGCCAGGTGCGACGTCGCGTGTGGAAATCCAACAGGTCGGACCGCGCCGTTCGATCGCGTCGCAGAGCGACAGGGCGTCCTTTCGATCGGACGTCGCATAGCTGACAAAAACGGGCCGCGTCAGTTCGCGGTCATCGCTGGTTACAGGACCCGGATCATTCACGGCCACCCCCCCCTGCCGGACCCTACTGACATTGAGCAAGAAAAAGAAGGTGCCGGCCCAACGGGTCCTTTCGGGCCGAGCAAACGTTGCAATGTAGGAGCTGTCTTGCCATCGGCGGTGCATGTCTCTGACGCGGTCCCGCCAATGCCCAATCCTCGCGTACACGGACGCGCACGCGCGCGTCCGTAGGGGTGCGACTCTTGTGACTTTTGGCGATCATGACTGAAGCCACTACCCACCATTGGAACGCCTCCGATGGCGTCGAGCTAGCGTGGCGCGAGGTCGGGCAGGGCAGGCCCGTGATCCTCCTCCACGGCCTCTTCTCCGACGCGCAGATGAACTGGATCAAGTTCGGCACGGCGGACCGTGTCGCGGCCGGTGGCTTTCGGGTGATCATGCCCGACCATCGCGCCCATGGGCTCAGCGGCAAGCCGCACGGGGTGGAGTATTATCCGAAGGGTATCCTCGCACGGGATGTACGCGAACTGGTGGCGCTGCTCGGTCTCACCGACTTCGAACTCGGCGGCTTTTCGCTTGGGGCGCGGACCACGGTTGAGGCAATTGGAGAGGGGATGCGTCCCCGCCGCGCGGTCCTTGGCGGCGCCGGGCTCGAGGGTTTGCGCAACTGGAAGCGCCGCAAGAACTTCTTTCTTGAAGCGATCGAACGGTTCGACACGGTACAGCGGGGCGACCCGCATTGGCTGTCGATCCAGTTCATGAAAAGCCAGAAGGTCGATCGCATTGCCGCGGCGCAATTGCTCGAAAGTTTTGAAGACGCCTTCATCGATTGGCTTCAGGCCTTTACCATGCCGACCCTCGTCGTGTGCGGCGAGGAGGACGATGATAATGGATCGGCGGAGGAGCTCGCCAACGTGCTGCCAAGTGCAACCTTCCGCGAAACGCCTGGGACGCACATGACCAGCATTACCAAGGCGGAGTTCGGCGAGGCGATAGCGCAGTTTCTAACCGCATGAAGACAGGCCGTCACCGCTTGACGAACGGACCCAGCAAGTTCCACTGCTAAGGCCGCGCGACACAAGAAAAAACTCCAGGGACGAGGACGCCTGATGATGAAATTCGCCGCTTCCGTTTCGCTTGCCGCGCTGGCGCTGGCCGGCTGCGCTTCCACTTCTGCCGCCCCGGCCGCGCCGGTCGTTCCGGCCGCTGCCGCCGAGCCGGCTTCAGGCGCCGCGCCGACTGTCGCCGACGCCCAGGCGTTCGTTGCGGCGGTGGAAAAAGACCTCGCGGACCTTAACGTAATTTCGCAACGCGCGGCCTGGGTCAACGCGACCCACATCACCGACGATACTGACGCGCTGGCCGCTTATTTCGGGACGATTGGCACCGAAAAGGGCGTCAAATACGCCAGCGATGCCGCCAAATACGCGGCCGTTCCGGGTCTCGATTTCGACACCGCACGCAAGCTCAATATCCTGCGCGGCGCGCTGGTCTTGGCAGCGCCGAGCACCCCGGGCGCCGCGGCGGAGCTCAACGACATCGCGACCAAGCTCCAGTCGACCTATGGCAAAGGCCGCGCCCGGCATAACGGCAAGGAAATCACTGGCGACGATGCCGAAGCGCTAATGGGGACGCTTCGCAATCCGGCCGAGCTCGCCGAAATCTGGCAGAGCTGGCATGAGAATGTCGGCCGGCCGATGCGGGGCGACTATGCCCGCATGGTCCAGATCGCCAACGCCGGCGCCAAGGACCTCGGCTATGCCGATAGCGGTGCCATGTGGCGGTCGCAGTATGACATGACGCCCGAGGAATTCTCGGCGATGTACGACCGGCTGTGGGCGGAGACCAAGCCGCTCTACGACCAGCTTCACTGCTACACCCGGACCAAGCTCAACCAGAAATATGGCGACAAGATCCAGCCCGCGTCGGGCCCGATCCGCGCCGACCTGCTCGGCAACATGTGGGCGCAGGAATGGGGCAATATCTACGACATCGTTGCGCCCAAGGGCGCCGGCGACATCGGCTATGATATTGGCGAGCTGCTGGAGGCCAAGAAGAAGGACCCGGTGGCGATGTTCAAGATCGGCGAGGGATTCTATTCCTCGCTCGGCTTTGCCCCGCTGCCCGGCTCATTCTGGCAGCGCAGCCAGATCACCCGCCCGCGCGACCGCGAAGTGGTGTGCCACGCCTCGGCCTGGGACGTCGACAACAAGGACGACCTGCGCATCAAGATGTGCACCAAGGTCAACGCCGACGATTTCGTCACCATCCATCACGAGATGGGCCACAACTATTACCAGCGCGCCTACAACCAGCAGCCGTACCTCTATCTGAACGGCGCCAACGACGGCTTCCATGAAGCGATCGGCGACTTCATCGCACTGTCGATCACGCCAGAGTATCTGGTGCAGATCGGCCTGCTCGACCGTTCCAAGGTCCCCTCGGCGGACAAGGACACCGGCCTGTTGCTCCGGCAGGCGATGGACAAGGTCGCCTTCCTGCCGTTCGGCCTGCTGGTCGACAAATGGCGCTGGGGCGTATTCGACGGGTCGATCACCCCGTCCAACTACAACCAGGCCTGGGTCGACCTGAAGCGCCAGTATCAGGGGATAACCCCGCCAGTTGCGCGCAGCGAGGCAGACTTCGACCCCGGTGCCAAGTTCCACATCCCGGGTAACACGCCCTACGCCCGCTACTTCCTCGCCCGCATCCTGCAATTCCAGTTCTACAAGGCGGCCTGCGATATGTCGGGTTGGAAGGGGCCGCTGCACCGCTGCAGCTTCTACGGCAACAAGCAGGTTGGCGAGCGGCTGAACGCGATGCTGAGCATGGGACTGTCCAAGCCATGGCCCGACGCGCTGCAGGCGTTCACCGGCACGCGTGAAATGTCGGCCAAGCCGATGTTGGAATATTTCGCGCCGCTGCAGGCCTGGCTCGAAAAGCAGAACGCCGGCAAGCAATGCGGCTGGTGAGGTGACGAAAAGCTGAGGGGAGCGGCACGACCGCTCCCCTTCGCCTATTTGGCAGTAGCGGTATTGGTGCTCCTGCCGGTTTCCTTGAGCGTCAGCGCCTCCTCGGCGATTTCCTGCTGGGTCGGCTGGTCACCCATCCTCTCCGCCTTGAACTCGCTCAACCGGTCCATGCCGCTGTTCAGCGCCTCGCCGATTTGCTCGCGGCGCGACCACAGGAATGCTCCTGCCGCAGCGACGCCCGCAATGCCGGCGGCCAATGCGGCTGTAGCTCCGGGATTATCCTTCGGCTTGGTGAAAAACGCCGCGTCCTTGAACCGGCCCTTCGAGTCTCTTCTTCTGTTGGGCATTTCAGGCCTCCTTCAAATTCCCCTTGGGGGGAACGCGCCAACCCAGTGCACGTTGCCCCCGGAAGGCGAAGGGAAGGAGGCCTGCGACGAAATTTACAGCTGGCCGAGCATCGTTTCGGCGCTGGAAGCCGAATATTCGCCCGGCGCCTCGACATTGAGTTGCTCGACCACGCCGTCGTTGACGATGGCCGAGTAGCGCTGGCTGCGCTTGCCCATGCCGAATTTGGACGCGTCCATGGTGAGGCCAAGTGCCTCGGCGAACTCGCCATTGCCGTCAGCGAGCATCGTAATGTCCTGCGATCCCTGGTCACGGTTCCACGCTCCCATGACAAAGGCGTCGTTGACGCTGGTCGCGACGATTTCGTCGACTCCCTTGCCCTTCAGCTCAGCGGCTTTTTCGACATAGGAAGGCAGGTGCCGGGCCGAACAGGTCGGCGTGTAGGCCCCTGGCACGGCGAACAGCGCCACGCGCTTGCCGGCGAAATAGTCGCCGCTCTTCACTGGCACCGGTCCTTCCGGCGTAGCTAGCGTCAACTGGACGTCGGGAATGCGGTCGCCCACCTGGATGGCCATCGAATAATCTCCTTTGAAAGGTCAGGCCGCGACATAGGCGCGGCGCATTACGGTCACAAGACTTGCAGCCCTTACGCGGCAGGAGCATTTTCATGGGCATGGAAACGCCTCGGTTCCTGTCCGGCAAGCTCCTCCTGGCCATGCCAGGCATTGGCGATCCGCGCTTCGAGCGCGCCGTGATCGCAATGTGCGTTCATGACGAAAATGGCGCAGTCGGCATCGGCATCGGGCACCAGCGTGCCGGCATCGGCGTGCG
>Ga0207691_10005773_pt1 | contig 11971 bp, 10 predicted proteins | sample KBSM13metaG_FD_184327 | JGI IMG/M metagenome (GOLD analysis project Ga0207691, IMG submission 184327) | Miscanthus rhizosphere microbial communities from Kellogg Biological Station, Michigan, USA - KBS M1-3 metaG (SPAdes) (version 2) | ecosystem: Host-associated > Plants > Roots > Rhizosphere >...
CGCACGCGCCTTCTGCGCGAGGATTGCCAGAGGAGTCTCCACTTCCGCTTGAACCGTCATCATCAGATCGGCCAGCTCATCGATGATGAGCACGATGTAGGGCAGCTTATCGGGAATAATCAGTTCGTCCTCGCGCGGAACGCGAATTTCTGTAGCCGGCGTCGCTGACCGCGGGCCGGCGTCCCCGACGCCGGCTACAGCTGCGTCATCCAATTCCTTTTGCGTTTTCTTCGGGGGCCGAGCGTTGAAGCTGGTAATGTTACGCACGCCGACGCGCGCAAAAATCTTATAACGCCGGTCGATTTCGTCGCTTAACCACCGCAAAGCGATCAACACTTTTTTCGGATCCGTCACCACCGGGAAGGCGAGGTGGGGCAGTTTTTCGTAAATCTGCATCTCCACCACCTTGGGATCGATCATGATGAAGCGCAGCTCTTCGGGGGTGAAACGAAAGAGAATGCTCGCGATCAGGGCATTGATGCAAACGCTCTTGCCGCTACCCGTCGTACCGGCAATGAGCAAGTGCGGCATCTGCGCCAGGTCAGCGATGATGACGCTTCCGTAAACGTCCTTCCCCAGCGCCAGTGGAAGTTTGCAACGCCTTTTCGCCTCTTCCCAATCGGCCGATTGCATCAATTCTCGCAAGGTCACTTTGATCTTGCGCGTATTTGCGATTTCGATTCCAACGGTGTCTTTCCCGGGAATCGGCGCCAGGATATTGATGCGTTCCGCTCGGGTCGCGCGGGCCAGGTCCCTTTCGAGCGAGACGATTTTGTCCACTCTTACTCCCTTTGCCGGATAAACTTCGTAACGCGTGATCGTCGGGCCTTTGGTAATGTCTCCCGCCGCCACGGCTATGCCAAATTGCCCCAGTGTTTCGATCAAAACCGCCTGCACCTGCTCGAGTTCCGCCGGATCCGCCCCGCCACGCCCTTCGGGATTATGTTCGTCCAATAAATCAATGCTCGGAAGGACGTAATTTTCGGCGTCGAATCTTCGCTCTTCCGCCACCGCGATCGATGGTTTCGATTTTGCCGGCCGCAATTCTGCGAGCGAAGGTTTTTTGCGAGGCGGCATGAGCGCCTCCTCCGGCAGCGCGGTGGTATCCACTACTTTCGGTTTCGGGCGACCGGCCAGTTCTTCCGGCGAGATGAGAATTCGGTCTGGGACAGGCGCCCCTTTTTTCTTCAGTTGTTTTTCAATCGACCGGCGTTGTTTTGCCAGCTCACGTTCGCTGATCGCCAGTTGTCCCCTGATGTCGGCGCGACGCATTTCGCGGTGTAATCGCCATTCGCGAAAACTATTTATCCCATTGCGAATACCGGCGACACTTTCGCGGACAAGATGGATCGGACGGAGGCCGGTCATGAGAATGAGCGCGCTGAGATAAATGCCGGCCAGAAGAATCATCGAACCGACATCGCCCATGGCAGTGAGCAAAAGCTTTTTGCCAAAGAAATAACCGATCGACCCGCCCGGCCCCTGGATGTTTAGTTTTTTCCAATCAAAGAAGTAACGCGTTTGCAATTGCAAGAGGCAGGCGCCGGAGACGATGAAGAGGACAATCCAGGGCAAACGCGCAATCACGCGCAAACGCGGATAGAAAAGTTTGGCGGCGCCGAAACCGAGCAGAACTGCGGCCAGGAAATAGGAAGCCGCTCCAATGAGCAAATAAAATACACTCGCGAAAATGGCTCCGAACGGACCGATGAAATTTTGCGCCGGGCGGTTTGGCGGCGACAAGTAACTCCACGGCACCCATGAGGGGAGATCGCGCGGGCTATAGGAAATCAACGCGAAGAAAAGAAGCGTGCCACTAAGGAGCAGGATGATCGCGAATACTTCGTTCCAGGCGCTGTTTTTTGCTGAGCGAGCCACTTTGCCGATAGTAAACCCGCCGGCGCGCCTTTCAATGCAATACCCAGCACGGGACCGGTGAGTTTTGGTTGCGCGACAGCGGGATTACTCGTTAGTGTGGCACCTTACTCATGGGGGCGGCATCACGGACAGGCATTTTCTTGATCGGCGCGGCCCTTCTGCTCTCCATTTCCTGCGAAAAACACCAACTCGGCGAATATCCCGAAGTGCAGAGAGAACTAATGACAGGGGCGCACGACGCCAGGCCTGGTCCCACACCGGCGGCATCGGCGGCAGCTACGCCGGTGAAATTTTTCCCTGAGAAACGACCGTAGCGAAAGGGATTATGGCCAAGCAAGAGTACCTGACGTCGCCGCCTAAAATCACCACCATGCCGCCGGGCGTCCCTTACATCGTCGGGAATGAGGCGGCCGAGCGTTTCTCTTATTACGGGATGAACTCCATCCTGACCATCTTCATGACCAAATATCTTTTGGACAAGATGGGTCACTTGAGCGTGATGCCGCCGGCAAAGGCGGAAGCGTGGTATCACACATTTGTTTCGGCGCTCTATTTTCTGCCAATTTTCGGCGCGATTCTCGCCGATGCCGTTTTCGGGAAGTTTCGGGTCGTTTTCTGGCTGTCGATCGTTTACTGCCTCGGCCACGTCACGCTGGCACTGATGGGATCGCCCGTCGCGCACACGATCGAGCCGCGTTACTTACTCGCCATCGGTCTTCTGATGATCGCGATGGGCGCCGGCGGAATTAAACCGTGCGTCTCAACAAATGTCGGCGATCAATTCGGGGAATCGAACAAGCATTTGCTGACGCGCGTCTTCAACTGGTTTTATTTTTCCATCAATGCCGGCTCGGCTCTCTCGACGCTTTTGATTCCTTGGTTGCTCGAACCCTACAAAGCTGCACCGGATGGATTCATCGCCAAACTGTCGCCATCCATTGTCGTGTTTCTTGAGAGTCCGCGGCTGCATAGTCCGGACATCGCCTTCGGACTTCCTGGCGTCTTCATGGCTCTTGCCACGTTCATCTTTTGGCTTGGTCGCAAAAAATTTGTCCACATTCCGCCGGTCGGTTTACGGACGTATGGCCGCGAAATCTTCAACAAAGAGACCGGGAAGATCCTGCTCAATATTTTAATTCCAGTTCCCTTTGTTGCGATCTTCTGGGCTTTGTGGCAGCAAAATTTTTCCTCGTGGATTCTTCAGGCGGAGTCGATGGATCGGCATCTCTTCGGTATTGAGTGGCTGTCGTCGCAAATTCAGACGGTCAATCCGATTTTTATTTTGATCATGCTGCCGCTCTTTTCCTACTGGCTTTATCCCGCGGTTGAGAAGGTCGTTCGATTGACGCCACTGCGGAAGATCGGTGCCGGGTTATTTGTCACGGCAGCATCATTTTTTCTCGTCGCCATGATTCAAACACGCATCGACGCCGGCGAGCGACCCGGCATAATTTGGCAGGTCTGGGCATTCGTGATTTTGACCGCAGGCGAAACGCTGGTTTCGCCCACGCATCTCGAGTTCTCCTACACTCAAGGGCCGATCAAACTCAAATCGCTCGTCATGTGCACTTATTTGTTCGCAGTCTCGCTCGGCAACCAGTTCACCGCTGCGGTCAATTTCTTCATCCAAAATCCCGACGGCACGGTGAAGTTGCAAGGGACCAGCTACTTCATGTTTTTCGTTTGGGTAATGCTGGGTACCGCAGTGCTGTTTGCCATCGTCACTCCGTTTTACAAAGGCCGTACCTATTTGCAGGATCAGGCGGATGCTCCTCCTGCGGCTGAACCCGCGATTGGATTTGTGGTCCAGCCGGAGGCGTAGCAGCAGCCGCCTCTTTTGTCATGTCGAACGAAGTCGAGACATCTCTTACTGTTCTTCTGCTAAAAATCAGAGATTCATCGACTGCGCTCGGAATGACAAAGAAAGCGCTCTCGCCAGGCAAATCTGCTTTGTGGTGGCCGCTTTCGCCGCTCGGTGTCGGGTGCCACAAAAACCGATTATGAACAAAACTAAAGCTCTCTTTGTATTGGTCCCGTTAGTTATACCGCTCGCGAATCTTCGAGCTACTCCGCAGGATGATCAATTCCAACAAGTCGCGCACGACTACATCGAGGGATTTCTAACTAGCAATCCTGAATACGCTACCGAATTGGGCGACCATCGTTTCGACGACAAGCTCACTGATTATTCCGCGGAAGCGCGCTCTCAGGAACTGGCACGCGCCCAGCAGACGCGACAGCAGCTTGAAGCATTCAATGACCTTTCACAATTGACCGGCGCAAACAAGGTGGATGTCCGTTTGCTTAAGGACAACGTCGACAACGAAATTTTCGACATCGAAGAACTAAGGGAATGGGAATGGAACCCGCTGGTTTACAATCAAAGTCTGGCCAATAGTATCTATTTGCTGGTGGCGCGCGATTTCGCGCCGGCCGAGCAGCGCATTCCGAATCTGCGGAAACGCCTGGAAGGAATTCCGGCAGTTATCGCCCAAGCCAAGGCGAACTTAAAACACTCACCCAAAATTTATACCGAGACTGCGATCGAGCAGACCCAGGGCGCAATCTCATTGGTGCGGGAAGGTCTTTCGCCCTTGCTTAATCAGGCGCCGCAGGCTGCGAAGGATCTTGGCCCAATCCAGGAAAAAACGGCCAAGGCACTGGAAGATTACAAAACATGGTTGCAAAAAGATTTGCTCCCGCGCTCTGACGGTGATTTTCGCCTCGGCGCTGATAAATTCCGCAAGAAATTGCGCTTCGCCCTTGCTTCCGATCTATCGATGGAAGAGATCATGCAGCGCGCCCAGGCGGATTTGGCGCAAACGCAAAAGACGATCTACGAAACCGGGCTCCCACTTTACAAGAAATATTTCCCGAATGCAGGGAAAGCCACGTTAGAAGACAAAAAGAAAGTCACGGCTACCGTGCTGGACAAGCTGGGCGAGCAGCATACCGACGACAATACCATCGTCAGCTACGCGCAAAAAATTGTGCGGGAAGCAACCGACTTCACCAAACAGCACGACGTGGTTACGGTGCCGGAGAAGCCGCTTGAGGTCATCGTTATGCCAGAGTTCAAGCGCGGGCAGGGGATTGCCTATTGCGATTCTCCGGGGCCGCTGGAGCATAATGGCAAAACATTTTTCGCGGTCGAACCGACCCCGAAAGATTGGAGCGCTCAGCGCAAACAATCATTCTTCAGGGAATACAACAATTACATGTGCCGCGACCTGACCGTGCATGAAGCGATGCCGGGACATTATTTGCAACTGGCTCATGCCAATGAATTTCGCGCTCCGACCTTGGTTCGCGCCGTTTTTCGGAGTGGAACGTTCATCGAAGGCTGGGCCGTTTATTGCGAACAAATGATGGCGGAGCTGGGCTATGGTGGGCCAGAAGTGAAAATGCAACAGTTAAAAATGCGATTGCGCGTGATTTGCAACGCCATCATCGATCAGGGGATTCACGCTAAAAACATGAGCGAAAAAGAAGCGATGGATTTGATGATGAAAGAAGGTTTCCAGCAGGAAGGCGAAGCCGTCGCCAAATGGAAGCGCGCTCGGCTTAGCTCGGCGCAACTATCGACCTATTTCGTCGGTGTGGCCGAGCACCTTGACTTGCGCGATCGTGCCAAAGCCAGAGATGGCACAGCCTTCAACCTCAAGAACTACAACGACGCCGTCATCTCCTTTGGCAGCCCGCCGGTGAAATACGTCCGCGAACTAATGGGGCTATAAACGCGCATCGTTGTAGCTGCCGCTGTCCTCAGCGGGAGACGGAGGGACGGTCTCTGTGCCGTCCTTCTCTATTGTGGACGCGACGGAGCGCGTCCCTCCATTTGTTAATCTGCACTGAGCCAGATTATGAGGCGGCTCAATTTAGCGTGACAAAAGGCGCCAATCCCAAATCATGAGGCCATGACCTTCACCAAAAACATCGGAATGCTACTACTGGCGATCTATTTGATTCTCGTTGGCTTGATTGCCGTGGTCGGATTCAACTTCGGTTTATTCCAGGGCTCATCGCTCTTCTCGCTGGCATCTTCATCATTCTCGGGCGCTAACGAATTCACGAGGGATTGCTTGAGCCGGCGTGATGGAGCGCATCCATCGCTTGGTCATCCGGAGCGGAAGTCTAGGGATCCTGTCGGCGGTTACCTTTAAGTCTCTTCGCCACGGGATTGCTCGACTTCGCTCGGAATGACGGCAATTTGTGGGATGCGTAATCTCGCCACTTGGATGCGGCGTTCGGACGAGAAATACTTCGCGCCTTTCCTGTCGCGTTATCCAGAGGTGAAAGTGCGGAATGCGGCTAAACGCAAAGTTCCCTTCGAAAAATTGCACGGATTATTGCTAACCGGCGGACCCGATGTTGCTCCCGAGTTGTTGAACCAGCCCGTTCCCGATCCATCGGTGATCGAAAAGGATGTGAATCCCGATCGGGATCGCTGGGAGCTCAACGCCATCAAGCATGCGGTCGAACGCGGGCTTCCGATTTTCGCGATCTGCAAAGGATTGCAAACTCTCAATGTCGCGCTCGGCGGGACCCTTCATCTCGACATCGCCGGCCATAACCTGCCGGAGCAGAAGACGCACGACATCCAACCGTTGCGATCTGATCGCGGCACGCGTCATCGCTTTGAAAAAGTGAATAGCTCGCATCATCAGGCGATCGATAAACTGGGCGCTGGTCTCGAAGTGGAGTCTTGGTGCGCAACCGATGACATCATCGAGCAGGTAAGACTGCGCGACTATCCCTTCGCTCTCGGAGTGCAATACCATCCTGAAAGGGGACAGATTTATGATGAGTTGTTCGATGATTTTATCTCGCAGATGCGAGACGTTAAATCGTTGAATCGCGAACCGTGAATCGAGAATCGTTATTGTTAATCTAATTCTCGATGTAACGATTTGTGACGATTTGCGAATCACGTCCCCGACCATGTCCGCTCCGCAAAACACCATCGCCATCGTCTATGATTACGACCAAACACTGAGTCCGAGCTACATGCAGGACGAGGTGGTGTTTCCGGCGTTTGGAATTAACAGCGAGATTTTCTGGCGGCGTTGTTCCGAGCTAGTACGCGACCATGGCTACGACAACGAGCTCGCCTACATGAAGGTCCTGCTCGATCAGCTCGGGATGGATCGGCCGACCAATGACGAACTAAAAAAACTGGGGACGAATCTTAACTTCTACAAAGGTCTGCCGGAAATGTTTGAAGACTTTTGCGGCGGCGAAGGTTTGCTGACTGCCGAGCATACCGCCCACGGCATCACCGTCGAACATTATATAATTTCATCGGGCATGAAGGTATTGATCGATGGCAGCAGGCTCGCGCCTTATGTGCGTGCTATTTTCGGTTGCGAATTCGCCACTGATCCCGAAGGTCACATTACTTTCCCGAAGCGCGTCATAAGTCACACCCAAAAGACGCAGTTTCTTTTTCGCATTAATAAAGGCTTCCTCGACATGTCGCAGGACGTGAATGATCACATGGACCCAGAAATCCGGCCGATTCCATTCCCCAATATGATTTACGTTGGTGACGGGCCAACCGACGTGCCGTGCTTTACCGTGATGAAGAAAAACGGCGGACAGGCAATTGCGGTTTATAATCCCGATGATCCGGCGCGTGTTGGTTTCAAAAAATGCTACCAGCTCTCCACCCATGCCGATCGGGTGAAACACATCGCGCCGGCTGATTATCGGCAGAACACGCATCTGCGGATGTTGCTGGAGCAGATGGCGGAAGAAACCGCCAACCGTATCGTTGAGCAGCGCAAGCTCGCGATTGAAACCGGGACCGTGCGCGCGCCGAAACATTAGAAGCGAGTGCCCAACCTCCGCTGTAGCCGCTTCGCTCTGCGAAGCGCAGGATGCTACTGATCACGTTTCAAACCCTGAAGAAGCAATGAATAACTTCGCGCGGACACCACCGCGACTCCACTGGGTCTTCTCACGAAGCCCGTTATTCTTCGTCACCTGTTGTACCTATCGCCGACGACCAATTCTTGCGCGCGGTGAGGTTCATGCCGCGTTAATCGACTTCGCTACCCGAGCGCATGCAGATTTCGGAATAGCCGTCGGTCGTTACGTAATCCTTCCAGACCACATTCATTTATTTGTCGCGGGGCCGGACGATTTCAATCTTGGAAAATGGGTCGGAACCTTAAAACGTGTTCTCGGCAGGGCAATAGCTATGGACAGGTCGCAAGATCCGATCTGGCAGCGCGGTTTCTTCGATCACCTTTTGAGAAGTGAGGAAAGTTATGCGCAAAAGTGGGATTATGTTCGTGGAAATCCAGTTCGTGCTCAGTTAGTCGAGAAAGTCGAGGATTGGCCGTACGCGGGCGAATTCGTAACAATTTATGGTGACAGCTCTGGGTTGGCTGCCCTCGGTCAATCCGAAGGATGCAGGGTGACGTGCACCGCGTCGCGCAGAGCGCGACGGCTACAGATTTGCCTAAACGGTTGTGCATTCTTTAGTTGGGTCGCTTCTGCGGACGGTAGATTTCCCGACTTCGTGAGCTAGGAAGCTATCTTCTGCTCCACTGTTAACTGAATCGCTTCCGCAAAGCTGCGGCCGCTTCCCGCCGCGATCGGTTGATATGGGACCGGCGGCGAATTCAGGTCGTTAATGGTAAACTCAACCGGGACATCACCCATCACGCCCGCAAAAAATTCTGATTGCTGAGTGGTGAACGGAAAGACGGGATACATCGCATAGCCATTGATCCCATTGTTTAACGCCGTCCGCGATACCGTCGATGAAACGGAGAAAACGGCGGCGATAGTTTGATAGTTCCTCAAGAAATAAAGCTCCGCGGCTTCGCGATCGTCTTCGATCCGAAAGCCGTTGAGTTTTAGTCGATCAGCTTCGTTCGTCTCGTTCGGGTGCGGACGATAAATCAAAGAGTGCCCGCTGAAATTCCGCCGCAAATAATCGAGACATGAATTGAGTCGCTCGACGTAAACATCAGGTGACACGTTATGAATAAGCAGGAAGGGCGTGCCGAAAAAAATCACTTGTCGACTCGAATAATCGCCGTTCTTGTCGCTGACTTGCGGCAGATTTTGGAGCTCGGCCACACTGGGAAATTTGGCGCCAATGATTTTCGGATTGTTCGAGACATCGGCCCCTCCGTTACTCATCACTACAATTCGATGGTAGAGCGAGTCCGGATTCTTTTGCAGACGCTCGACCCGCACCCCGTCGCCACCCGGGTTAATGCGCGGCTTGAAATGAATCGTTCGGTTTAAGCCGGCCATTGGTTCCACAAGGCGGTTTTGCAACCAACCCGAGGTAGTAAATCGATAGCGTGTCCGCTCGCCGACACGGGTGAGATCGCGATAAACTTTTTCTGCGACGCAAAGCACCTTCTTCGCTTCCGAATGGGCCGAGATCGTCGCGTTGGAAATGGTCAGAATCCCGCCCACGCAAACAATGAGATCGCGCTCTTTATCGATTGGCAGCTGCGCGATTGCCTCGCGCCTTCCGGCGGATTCGCGGTAAAGCCGTGGCAAATCACGCAAGCCACGACAGGTATTCACGCGCGGGAAACGATGAATCTCGTCAAATCGTCCCGCATAAGGCTGCCAGTGCGCACGATCCCACCATTTCGAATCCTCGCGCAGCAAATGGACTCCGCCCCGAAATTGTGCGCCAACCGCCTGTGCCACCGCGATCGCTGTCGGCAACCGGTCGGGCCGCGAAATGACAATCCAAAGTTTCGGCTGCGCGCCTGTCATTGTCCTTGAACTTCCCATCTCCAGCAAAAATCCCAATGCTCAATGCTCAGGAATTCAAGCTCTAAGGAATCTTCAAACTCCGCGCGTCGTGGGTGCCCAAATAAATTTGTGCATCTGCAGTTGAAAGCGCGCTGCCAGATTATCGGCCAGCATCCACTCCACAATTTGGCGTGGCTCGATCCGGCCAAAAATAGGTGAAAATAAAACGGCGTGACAGCGCTCCGAGAGATTGTGTTCGTGCATTTTTTCGCGAGACCATTCGTAATCCTCACGCGAGCCGATAACGAATTTCACTTCGTCGCGCGCGGTCAGATGCTTGATGTTCGACCACAGATTGCGTTCGCATTCACCACTCCCCGGTGTCTTCAAATCCATGATGCGATGCACCCGCCGATCGACCCTCGCAATATCGTGTGCCCCACTCGTTTCCAACAGTACCGTCTTTCCGGCATCAGCCAGCGCGCTCATCAAGGGAAGGACATTTTTTTGCAATAACGGCTCCCCGCCGGTGATTTCGACTAGGGGACAATCGAATTTCAAAACTTCGGTCGTGATCTCGGACAAAGTTTTCTTTTCGCCCTCGTAAAAGGCATAGGCGGTGTCGCAGTAAGTGCAGCGCAGGTCGCAGAAGGTTAGCCGCACGAACACGCATGGAAGTCCCGCCCAGGTGCTCTCACCCTGAATCGAGTGATAGATCTCGTTGATCGTCAGGGTTGCGGTCCGTGGTTCGGTAATCGGGTTCATGGAAAATGGAGCAGGAGCCGAATGGCAAACCATAACATAACCGCAGCGGTGATGGCTTCGGTAGCGACCTGCCAGTTCGGATGAGAGAAGATATGTGCGCCGAATTTTAACGCCGTGCATAAGACCACGCCCCAGGTTAGCGCACCGAGGACAACCGCGACCGCGATGGCGAGGGACTGTCGCACACTCGCACTTTGCGCCGACTGACTGCCGATCACGGCCAGCCAGAAGCCGACGTTCCACGGACTCATCAACACCACAAAAAGACCAAAGAAGAAACCGCCGCGCCGTTCGCTTTTTGGCGCTTGAAACTCGACACTGCGACGGGCGCGATAGATTTTCCACGCCCCAATGGCGAAACGAACCGCTAGAAAGAAGAGCAGTGCGAGACTTACGATCGCTAGCACGCGCCGGATCTCGACCGAGTTGAGCAGGGCCCCTGCGCCGACGGAAACGCCAAAGGCCCAGATGAAATCGCCGGTGCACGCGCCAAGACCAATCGGCCAAGCGGACCAGAATCCGCCGCCGCGATCCTTCGGCAGCAAACCGCGCCGAATCATTTCGGCATTAATCGGCCCGGGCGGCCACGCCACCGACCAGCCCAGAATGTAACCGTTTGCCAGGGGGCTGAGCGTCATCGTTTCACGCGGACTGAATCTGCGCTAAGAATGCAGCGATGTCAGAACGAATCGACCGTCTTTTTGCTCGATGCCGAGGCCAAAACCGCGCCGCCTTCATTCCCTACATTTGTGCGGGCGATCCAAATTTTGCTCGCACCGTCGAGATCGCGCTTGCTCTGGAGAGAAACGGAGCGGATTTACTCGAGCTTGGCCTGCCATTTTCCGATCCGCTGGCGGATGGCATTGTTAACCAACTGGCGGCGCAACGCGCGCTCGAAGCCGGGGCAACTGCGCACGGCGTGCTCGATTGTGTGCGCGAGATTCGGCGTGCTTCCGAGATCCCGATTGTGCTTTACACTTATCTGAATCCGATTTTCAGATTCGGCATTGAAAAATTTAATCAGGCCGCAGCCGACGCCGGTGTGGATGGTTTGCTCATACTCGATCTGCCGCCCGAAGAAGATGCGAACGCTCAGAAACTTGACGGCTTAAAGCCGTCAAGTTTGCGCAACGAGAACGACAGTAATGCGGCGAAAATAGTCCGGGTCCGGTTGATTGCGCCGACTACGCCGCCAGAGCGGATCGCGCTCATCGCAAAGGCCGCCCGCGGATTTATTTATTATGTCTCGCGCGAAGGCGTGACGGGGGCGCGCGATTCAGTTGCGCAAGCGTTCGAAGAGAAACTCGCACTCATTCGCCAGCACACGGATTTGCCAGTCGCGGTTGGTTTTGGGATTTCGAATCCAGAGCAGGCTGCTACGGTTGCTCGTGCGGCCGACGCCGTCGTGGTCGGAAGCGCGATTGTCGATCTGATTGGGAAGATTGGAGATCGCGATGATTTGGCCGATCGCGTCGGCAAGTTCGTTGCGCCGATTGTGTCAGCAATCTGCAAAACGCGCAAAGGCCGTTAACTGTCGTCCCGAGCGAAAGCCGAGGGGTCCCGATGCGAGAGCTTTAAGGTAACGCCACGGGATCCC
>Ga0207691_10005775_pt1 | contig 11968 bp, 12 predicted proteins | sample KBSM13metaG_FD_184327 | JGI IMG/M metagenome (GOLD analysis project Ga0207691, IMG submission 184327) | Miscanthus rhizosphere microbial communities from Kellogg Biological Station, Michigan, USA - KBS M1-3 metaG (SPAdes) (version 2) | ecosystem: Host-associated > Plants > Roots > Rhizosphere >...
CCCAGCGATCGGCTGCGTCCTGCACACGCATTCGCTGAACCAGACGCTCGCATCGCGGCTGTATTCCGGCGCCGGCCACGTGCGCTTCGAGGACTACGAGCTGATCAAGGCCTTCCGCGGCCAGGACACGCACGAGACCCTGATGGACGTACCGGTGCTGCCGAACAACCAGCACATCCCGACGCTCGCCGCGCAGGTCGACGTGCTGCTCGACGGCGGCCCCCTCTGGGGCTACCTCATCGAGGGCCATGGCATGTACGCCTGGGGCGCCGACATGGCCGAGGCGCGCCGCCACCTGGACGCGTTCGAATTCCTGATCACCTGTGAGCTCGAGATGCGCAAGCTCAACCCGAGGGAATCGCACCCCATCGCCGGAGGGAACCGATGAGCCGACTTCGCATCTTCGACGAGACCGACCCGTCCTCGCCACGCCTGGTCACGACCGACCACGCGCGGATGGCCGCGGAGCTGAAGGCGATCGGCGTCGGCTTCGAGCAATGGGAGGCCGCGCAACCGGTCGAGCCCGGCGCTCCGCCGGAGGACGTTCTCGCGGCCTACCGCAAGGACGTCGACCGCCTCGTCGCGACCCACGGCTTCCGCACCGTCGACGTGGTCAGCATCCGGCCGGACCACCCGGACCGCGCCGCGATGCGCGCGAAGTTCCTCGACGAGCATGCCCATCGCGAGGACGAGGTGCGCTTCTTCGTCGGCGGTGCGGGGCAGTTCACCCTGCACGTCGGCGACAAGGTGTACGAAGTCCTGTGCGAGAAGGGCGACCTCATCCACGTGCCCGACGGCACGAAGCACTGGTTCGACATGGGCGAGGCGCCGAGCTTCATCGCGATCCGCTTCTTCACCGAGCCGGACGGCTGGGTGGGCCATTTCACCGGCACCGACATCGCGCGGAAGTTTCCCGCGTACGGGCCGGACGCCGGGGCGGCAGGCAGGGATGGGACGCGATGATCCGGGCCATCGTCACGGACATCGAAGGCACCACCAGCTCCATCTCCTTCGTCCACCAGATCCTGTTCCCGTACGCGCTCAAGGCGCTGCCGACGTTCGTACGCCACAACATCGACGACGCCGCCGTGCGCCACTGGCTCGACAAGGCCGCGCTCGACATCGGCGGCGTGGTCGACGACGACTGCGTGGTCGCGGTGCTGCAGGACTGGATCCGCGAGGACCGCAAGCATCCGGCGCTCAAGGCGTTGCAGGGCATGCTCTGGAAGGACGGCTACGAGCGCGGCGACTACCGCGGGCATGTCTATCCCGATGCGGTCGAGGCGCTCAAGCGCTGGCATGCGGACGGCATTCCGCTGTACGTATACTCGTCCGGATCGGTCGCCGCGCAGAACCTGCTGTTCGCGCACAGCGAAGCCGGCGACCTGTCGGGCCTGTTCGCCGGCAACTTCGACACCGCCGTAGGCAACAAGCGCGAGGTCGGCAGCTACCTGCGCATCGCCCACGAACTCGGGCTGCCGCCGGAAGACGTGCTGTTCCTGTCGGACGTCGTCGAGGAACTCGACGCCGCGCGCCTCGCGGGCTTCCGTACGATCCTGGTCGACCGCGCGGAGGATTATCCGTCGCCACGCGATGGGGCCGCGACGCGAGGTCATCCCCGGGCCATGTCGTTCGCCGAACTCGACCCGCGCGCCCTAGCGTAGCGACGCGCAACGCGCAAACGCGTTGAACCGCGCGCACGCGCCGCGTGTCCAAGCCAAGACACCCAGCCTTTCCGAGCCACGATGCGCCCGAGCCTGATCGTCCTTCCCCTCCTCGTCTGCGCCGCGCTCGCCGGCTCGTTCTGCGCGGGGCGTTGCGGCCTGCACCACGCCGCCAAGCCGGTCGAACCCGAACGGATCGGCACCATGCGGTCGCAGCCGAAGATGGCACCGGAAACGAAACATCCGCCGGCTACCGCGCTCCCCGGCATGGATGGCGAGGAGAGCGGCGACGAGCTCCCCGACATTCCCGCGATCGGCAGCTACGAGGAGCTGATGTACGCGCAGCCCAACCTCGTCAACCGCGTCGCGCTGCGCCCGCAGACGCCAGGCAAGGTGGACCTCTACGCGGTCGGCTTCGCGGGCGACAGCGAGGAATCGGTTTTCCGCAACGAAGTGGAATTCCTGCCGAAACTGCTCGCCGGCCGCTTCGGCGCCGAGGGCCGGACGATCCGCCTGATCAACTCGCCCGAGACGTTCAGGACCACGCCCATCGCGACCCGCACGAACCTGATGCACGCGCTCGCCAACGTCGGCGACACCATCGACCGCAACGACGACATCGTCCTGCTGTTCCTGACCAGCCACGGCAGCCGCGACCACCATTTGCTGGTCGAGATGGGCTCGCTGCCGCTCGACCAGCTCACCGCGAAGGACATCCGCGAAGCGTTCGACCGCGCGCACATCACCTGGCGCGTGATCGTGGTTTCGGCGTGTTTCTCGGGCGGCTTCATCCCCGAACTGCGCGAACCGCACACGATGATCATCACCGCGGCGCGCGAGGACCGGACGTCGTTCGGCTGCGGATCGGATTCGGAGGTCACGTGGTTCGGCAAGGCCTTCCTCACCGAGGCCCTGAACCGCACGGCGGATTTCCGCGACGCCTTCGGCCAGGCGAAGAAGTCGATCGCCAGCTGGGAAAAGCGCGACAAGCAAACGCCCTCCGAACCGCAATTCTGGGAAGGCCCGCTGATCGAGGCCAAGCTCGCGGCCTGGCGCGCGACCTTGCCGGCGTCGGCGACGCAGGTGAAGTTCGAGCCGGCGAACGGTCCGTCCGCACGGGGACGCGCGAGCCGCTGAGCGCGGCGGGTCCGGCCGGATTCAGCCTTCGGCAGCAGCGTGCAACGTCGGGACGGCGTGCCGCGCGCGCAGCACCGAGACCGCGTCGCGCAGCCCCAGTCCGCGCGCGCGCATCAGCACGAGCAGGTGGAACAGCAGGTCCGCCGATTCGCCGAGCAGCGCGCCGTCGTCCTGGACCACGCCGGCGAGCGCGGTTTCCACGCCTTCCTCGCCGACCTTCTGCGCGATGCGGCGCACGCCCGCTTCGAACAGCCGTGTCGTGTAGCTGCCTTCGGGCCGTTGCGCCTCGCGCGAGGCGACGAGCGCGTCGAGTTCGGCGAGGAAATCCGACGGCGCGCCGTCGAAGCAGCTGGGCGTGCCGCGGTGGCAGGTCGGTCCCTGCGGGCGCGCGAGCAACAGCAGCGTGTCGCCGTCGCAATCGGCCTGCACCGACTCGAGTTCCAGGAAATGCCCGCTCGTCTCGCCCTTGGTCCAAGCGCGCTGCCGGCTGCGGCTGAAGAACGTGACGCGGCCCGAGGCCAGGGTCGCTTCGAGCGCCGCGCGATCCATGTAGCCGAGCATCAGCACGCGCAGCGTCGCCGCGTCCTGCACGACCGCCGGCAGCAGCCCGCCCTGCTTGTCCCAGGCCAGGGCGGCGATGTCGAACGAGCCGGCCCCTTCCCGCTCCCCGCTTTCAGACGTCATCGCGCACCTCGATGCCCTGCTCGCGCAGGGCGTGCTTGAGTTCCGGGATGCGCAGGCTGCCGTCGTGGAACACGCTCGCGGCGAGCGCGCCGTCGACGTCGGCACGCGCGAATGCCTCGACGAAATGCGCGGCGTTTCCCGCGCCGCCCGAAGCCACCAGCGGCACGTCGCACAGCGCCCGTGCGGCCTGCAGTTGCGAGATGTCGTAGCCCGCGCGCACGCCGTCGCTGCCCATGCAGTTGAGCACGATCTCCCCCGCGCCGAGCCGCTGGGCTTCGACGATCCAGTCGAGCGTGCGGATGGGCAGCGCCTGCGTCTTCGACGCGTCACCGGTGTCGCGTCGCACGCGCCACTGCCCATCGGCGTCGCGCATCGAATCGATGCCGACGACGACGCACTGGCTGCCGAAAGCCTCGGCGAGCTCGCCGATCAACGCCGGCCGGCGCAGCGCGGGCGAATTGACCGACACCTTGTCGGCACCGGCGTGCAGCACGGCGCGGGCCTCGTCGACGCCGCGGATACCGCCCGCCACGCAGAACGGGATGTCGATGATGCGCGCGACGCGCTCGACCCATGCGCGATCGACCGTACGCCCCTGCGGGCTCGCGGTGATGTCGTAGAACACGATTTCGTCGGCGCCCTCGTCGCGGTAGCGCGCGGCGAGCTCCTCGATCGCGCCCATGACGACGTGGTCGCGGAAGCGCACGCCCTTCACGACGAGGCCGTCGCGAACGTCGAGGCAGGGAATGATGCGGCGGCTCAGCATGCGAGCGCCTCCGCGAGATCGAGTCGCCCTTCCAGCAGCGCGCGACCGAGCACGGCGCCGCCGCAGCCGGCCTCCCGCGCAGCGCGCACGTCGGCGACGTCGCGTACGCCTCCGGAAGCCTGCACGGCAACGCCCGGCGCGAGCGCCGCGAGGCTCCGGTACAGATCGAGGTTGGGTCCGGCCAGCATGCCGTCGCGTGCGATGTCGGTGCACAGCAGGTGGCGCAGGCCGGCGTCCGCGTAGTCCGACAACAGCGCATCGAGGTCCGCGGCGTCCGAATCGCCTTCGGTCCAGCCGTGGGTCGGCAGGCGCCAGATGCCTTGCGCATCGGCGCGCGCGTCGAGCGCAACGGCGATCCGCTCCGGGCCGAATGCCGCGAGCCAGCCGCGCACGCGCTCCGGCTCGCGCACCGCGAGCGAACCGATGACGACGCGATCGGCGCCCGCCGCGAGGATGTCCTCGACGTCCCTTTGTTCGCGCACGCCGCCGCCGGTCTGCACTTTCAACGCGGTCGTGCGCTTGACCGCGCGCAGCAGCGGCGCGAGCGTCCAGCCGCCCAGGCGCGCGGCATCCAGGTCGACCAGGTGCAGCCATGCCGCGCCGGCGGTCGCATGGCGCACCGCGAGCGCGCAGGGATCGTCCGGATAGCGGGTCTCGCGCGCATAGTCGCCCTGGCGCAGCCGCACGACGCGCCCGTCGCGCACGTCGATCGCCGGATAGACGGTGAAGGACCCGCTCATGCGAGCCCCAGGAAGTTCGCGAGCAACCGCAGTCCGACCGGGCCGGAACGCTCGGGGTGGAATTGCGCGCCGGCCACGTGGCCGCGCTGGACGACGGCGGCGAAACGCGCGCCGTGCTCGCAGCTCGCGACCGTGTCGCCGCTATCGTCCGCCGCGAAACCGTGCACGAAGTACGCCTGCGAACCCCCGGCGATCCCGTCGAGCAGGTGCGTTTCGCGCCGTTTAGCGAGCCGGTTCCAGCCCATGTGCGGGATGCGGATGCCCGGCATCGACGGCAACCTGCGCACACGGCCCTGCAGCAGGCCGAGGCATTCGACGTCGCCCTCGTCCGAGGCCTCGAACAGCAGCTGCATGCCGAGGCATATGCCCAGCAGCGGACGGTCGAGCGAACGCAGGGTCGCCACCAGGTCCAGTTCGTGCAGCCGCCGCATCGCCGCGGCGGCCGCGCCGACGCCGGGCAGGATCACGCGGTCGGCGCGGCGGATCGCGTCGCCGTCGCCCGTCAGCGCGGCGTCGACGCCCAGACGCTGCAGCGCGTAGCGCACCGAGCCGATGTTCGCGCCGCCCGAATCGACCAGGACGACGTTCTTCATCGGGCCGACCCGTGTCTTCCCCGGCGCGGATACGGCGCTCACAGGATTCCTTTCGTGCTCGCGAGCGCCTCGCCGTCGCGACGCACCGCTTCGCGCAGCGCGCGCGCTACCGCCTTGAAGCAGGCCTCGACCATGTGGTGCGTGTTCTCGCCGCGCACGCGCAGGTGCAGGTTGATGCCGCCCGCGTCGCACAGCGAACGGAAGAAATGCGGCACGAGTTCGGTGGCGAGGCCGCCGACCTCGGCGCGCGGGAACGCACCGTCGAACACGAAGTACGCGCGGCCCGACAGGTCGAGCGCGGCTTCGGCGAGCGATTCGTCCATCGGCAGCACGACGGCCGCGCAGGGCCCTTCGCCCGCGGATTCGACCGCGCGCGGCGGAGCCGACCCGTAGCGCGCGATACCGCGCTTGTCGCCGAGCGCCTCGCGCAGGCACTGGCCGATCGCGAGCGCGCAGTCCTCGACGGTGTGGTGCTCGTCGATGTGTAGGTCGCCCGCGCAGGTCACGGTCAACGCGAAACCGCCGTGCTTGCCGAGCTGCTCGAGCATGTGGTCGAAGAAGCCGTGGCCCGTCGCCACGATGGGGTCGGCCGCGCGGTCGAGGTCGATCGCGACGCGAAGGCGGGTTTCCTTCGTCGCGCGTTCGACTTCGGCGCTGCGCAGGCCCTTGCACAGGGCGTCGGCGACCGCGTTCCAGTCGTCGCCGTCCGCAGCGAGCAGGAAGCCGCGCGCGCCGAGCGCACGCGCGAAGTCGAGGTCGGTCTGGCGGTCGCCGACGACCGCGCTGCGCGCGAGGTCGATGCCGCGATCGCGCAGGTAGTGCATCGCCATGCCGATGCCGGGCTTGCGCGACGGCACGCCGTCGAGCAGGCGGTTCTCGTGGGAGAAGCTCGGGTCGATCAGCACCTCGCGGAAGACGATGCCCTGCGAGGCGAGGATCTGCAGCAGCAGCGCCTGAGGGCCGTCGAAGCGTTCCTGCGGGAACGACGCGGTACCGAGGCCGTCCTGGTTGGTGACCATCACGAACTCGAAGCCCGCGTCGCGCAGCCGCAACAGCGCGGGGATCACGCCGTCGACCAGCGCGAACTTCTCGAAGGCATCGATCTGCTCGTCGGGCGGCTCGGCGATCAGGGTGCCGTCGCGGTCGACGAAGAGGATGCGCCGGCCGCTCATGCGGCCGCCTCGACGGGCTGCGCGAGCGCCGCGAGCACGCTCGCATTCTCCGCGGGACTTCCGACGGTGATCCGCAGCGCATCCTCGAGGCCCGGGTAACGCCGCACGTCGCGCACGACGATGCCGCGCGCGAGCAGTTGCCGGTAACGCGCGCCCGCATCGTCGAAGCGCACGGCCAGGAAGTTCGCCTGCGAGTCGAGTACCTCCCGCACGCCGGCGGTGCCGGCCAGGGCTTCGCGCAGGCGTTCGCGCTCGCCGCGCACGAGCGCGACGCGCGATCGCGTGCGCTCGAGCGCGGCCGGGGTCAGCGCGGTTTCCGCGGCGTCCACGCACGGCGCGGGCAAAGGGTACGGCGCCATGATCCGTCGCAGCAGGCCGACCACGTCCGCCTGCCCGATCAGGCAACCGATGCGCGCCGCCGCGAGCGCGTGCGCTTTCGAAAGGGTGCGCAGTACGACGAGGTTCTCGCGCGCGGCCACCTCGGCCGCCAGGCTCGGCGCATCGGCGAACTCGATGTAGGCCTCGTCGACGACGACCAGCGCACGCCCCTGCAGGGCCTGCGCGAGCGCGAGGATGCGTTCGCGCGAGGGCATGCCGCCAGTCGGGTTGTTCGGCGCGCAGACGAACACGAGCCTCACGCAGGCATCGGCGGCGGCGAGCACGGCGTCGAAATCGGGCGCGAAGCCATCGCCGCGCGCCAGCGGCACGCTGCGCACGGCCGCGCCCTGCACCCCTGCGCAGACCGCGTACATGCCGAACGTCGGCGGCTGCACGAGGATCGCGTCGCGGCCCGCGCGGCAGAACGCGCGCACGAGCAGGTCGATCATCTCGTCGCTGCCGCGGCCCATGAGCAGCTGCGGGGCATCCACGCCGTACAGGTCCGCGAGCAGGCCGCGCAGGCGCGCCGGCTGCGGATCGGGATAGCGGTTGCAGGGCGCATGCTCGTCCTGCGGCCACGGCGACTCGTTCGCGTTGAGCAGGATACGGCCGCCGCTGGCCTCCATGCGCGCCGACGAATAGCCCGCGAGCGCAAGCAGGTCGGGCCGCGCGAGGTAGAGCGCGCTCATGGCCCGGCCGCCTTCGCGTCGAGGCGCACGCGCACGGCCTGCGCGTGGGCGTCGAGGCCTTCGGCGTCGGCGATCGCGATCGCGTCGGGGCCTATTCCCGCGAGGCCTTCGCGCGTGAGTTCCTGCACCGTGATCGCGCGCTGGAAACTGGCGACCGAAACGCCGCTGCAGGCCCGCGCCCAGCCGTCCGTCGGCAGCACGTGGTTGGTACCGCTGCAGTAGTCGCCCACCGACTCCGGCGACCATGCGCCGAGGAAGACCGATCCGGCTGCGCGCACGCGCGCGAGCAGTTCGCGCGGCGAGGCGACCTGCAGGATCAGGTGCTCGGGCGCGTACGCATTCGAAAGGTGCACCGCCGCCGCGAGGTCCGCGACGACCACGATGCGGCTGCTCGCCAGCGACTGCGCGGCGATCTTCCAGCGCGGCAGGCGCGAGAGCTGGCGCTCGGCCGCCGCGCGCACCGATTCGGCGAGCGCCGCGCTGTCCGTGACGAGCAGCACCTGCGAATCGGGTCCGTGCTCGGCCTGGGCGAGCAGGTCGGCGGCGACGAACTCGGGATTCGCCCCGGAATCGGCGATGACCAGCACTTCCGACGGGCCGGCCGGCATGTCGATCGCGGCACCGTCGGGCATCGAGGACACCTGGCGCTTGGCCTCCGTGACCCAGCCGTTGCCCGGACCGAACAGCTTGTCGCAGCGCGGGATCGTCTCGGTGCCGAAGGCCATCGCCGCGATCGCCTGCGCGCCACCCGCGGCGAACACGCGCGAAATGCCGCACAGGCGGGCGGCGGCGAGCACGATCGGATCGGCGCTGCCGTCGGCGCGCGGCGGCGTGCACAGGACGACCTCGGGACAGCCGGCGAGGCGTGCGGGTGCGCCGAGCATCAGGACGGTCGAAGGCAGCGGCGCGGTGCCGGCGGGCACGTACAGGCCGACCCGGTCGAGCGGACGCAGGATGCGTTCGCAGCGCACGCCGGGGGCGGTGTCGATCGCGTATTCGGCCGGCGCGCCGGCCGCGTGGAAGGCCTCGATGCGCGCGAGCGCGTTGCGCATCGACGCGCGCAGCGCGGAGTCGAGGCCGCGCTCGGCGGCGTCGATCGCCTCGCGGGGCACCTCGAGCACCGGCGATTCGACGCCGTCGAAGCGCCGCGTCAGTGCGATCAGCGCGGCGTCGCCGCGCGCGCGCACCTGTTCGATGATGCGCGCGACGTCGGCGGTGATCGTGCCGGCGCGTTCGCGCGCGGGCCGTGCGAGCAGCGCCTTGCGCGCGAGCGCATCCAGCGAGGCCCAGACGAAGACCGGCAGGCGGCCGCTCGCAGCCGAAGGGGTCGCGGACGTGTTCATGCGAGCATCTGCTCCACCGGCAGCACGAGCAGGCCGTGCGCGCCGGCCTTCTTCATGTCCTCGAGGCGCTGCCAGGTAACGGCGGTGCGGCACACCGTCTGCAGCGAGACCTCGGACGCGCGCCCCTCGATCGTCGTGAGCGTGGGCGCGTCGGCGTCGCCGAGCAGGCGCAGCAGTTCCGGCAGCGCGGTTCGCGGCGCCTGCATCATCACGAGCTTGCTGTTGCGTACGCTGAGCACGCTGTCGAGCCGGCGCATCAGCAGCGCGGCGAGCTCGGCGCGTTCGTCGCCGAACGGCAGCGCGGGGCCTGCGAGCACGGCCTGCGTCTCCATGATCGTGTCGAGTTCGCGCAGGTGGTTGGCGGCCAGCGTCGCGCCGCTCGACACCAGGTCGCAGATCGCGTCGGCCTGGCCGAGGCGCGGCGCGATCTCCACCGAGCCGTTGAGGACGACGACGGTCGCGCCGATCCCCTTCGCGTCGAGCCATTCGCGCAGAAGGCGCGGGTAGCTCGTCGCGACGCGCAGCCCGCGCAGGTCGGCAGGCGCCGCGATGCCGGTGTCCTGGGGCGCCGCGATCGCGAGGCGGCAGCCGCCGAAGCCGAGCGTCCGGAGTTCGCGGAACGCGTCGGGCTTGCCCTCGGCATGCCGCTCCAGCGCCTGCTCGCGCAACACGTTGCGACCGACGACGCCGAGGTCGCAGACGCCGTCGGCGATCAGGCCGGGGATGTCGTCGTCGCGCACGAGCAGCAGGTCGATCGGCAGCGATTCGCCGTAGCAGAACAGGCGGTCGCGGCTTTCGCGAAAGCTCAGGCCGGCGCGCGCGAGCAGGTCGCGCGCGGGTTCGGACAGGCGCCCGGACTTCTGGATGGCGATGCGTAGTCGGTCACGCTGGATCATGGGGAACTCCGAAACGACGGTTGGCGCCTGCACGGCGCCTCGCATCGCCGTGCGGCACGCTCAGTGGGCGGCGTGATGATGGCCGAGCCGCGACGCGGCCAGCCGGTAACCGCCCGCGCCGCGCTCGAGGCAGCGCGCGACGCGTCCGATGGTGGTGACGCTGACCGCGGTGCGGTCGTGGATCTCGCGGTACGGCACGCCGGCGAGCAGCAACGGCACCACCCGCCAGCGGTCGGACAACGCCTCCAGTTCGGCCGGCGTGCACAGGTCCTCGAGGAACTGCCGGACTTCGGACGCATCGGCGAGGCTGCACAGCGCCTCGCCGAGATGGCGCAGCGCGGTGCTCTCCTTCGCCTTCGTGACCGGGACCGAGCGCTTCTTCATGGCGTCTTCGCCACTATTCCAATGTATTAATGCGTTAATACATTGGCATATGGGAACGCCGGGGTCAACACGTGCCGCCAGGCGCGGGCCGGACTCGTTCAGGGACCGGAGCGAAGGACCTTTCCGGCGCAGGAGCCGACGGCTTCCGTGTCAGAAGCCGCAAGCGCAGGTCGGTTCCCGGCGGAAAGCCCGACCCGCGCCGGGATCACGGATCCCTCGCTTCGCCCGGGATGACAAACGTGGCCGGAACGACAAGCGCACCACGGAACTTGCGCACTCGCGCCGGAACCTTCCTGGATCTCGGAAGGACAGCCTGGACACCGCGGGTCAACCCAACGCCGCTCGCGCCGCCTCCAGCAGCGTGTCGTCCTCGACCAGCTGCACCGCCATCGCGACGTCGCCGTCCATTGCGCGGTCGCGCGCCATTGCCGGAATGCGCTGGCGCAGTGCCAGCCACGCCGCTTCGACCGCCCTGCCCGGCTTGAACGACGGCGCCGCGGCCAGTTCGGCACGCAGGCCCTCCACTTCGGCCAGGAAGGCGTCGCGGACGCCCGGATCGTCGCCGGTCGCACCGGCGATCTTGCGTGCGAGCGTCCCCGCGTCACTTCCTGCCGCCAGCGCCTGCGCCGCGTGGATCATGTCGCAGCGCAGGTCGAGCGCCTGCGCGGCCGTGTAAAGCTCCAGCCCGAGCACCTTGCCGAGGTCGGCGCACATGTCGAGCACGTGGCGGGCTTCGTTGGCGCCCATCGACACGTGGTCCTCGGCGTTCGCGCTGGTCGGGATCGAATAGACCGATGCCGGGTGCGCGCGGCTGGTGAGGTCGTTGACGATCGCGGCGGCGGTGTACTGCACGATCATGAAGCCCGATTCGGTCGAATCCTCGTTGCCGATAAGGAACGCCGGCAGGCCGTCGTTCGTGGCCGGGTCGACGAGCTTGTTGAGGCGGCGCTCGGAGATCGACGCGAGCACCGGTATCGCGGCCTTCACGTAGCTCATCGCGAGCGCAAGCGGCATGCCGTGGAAGTGGCCGGCGGATATCACCTGCTCTTCGACGTAGCGCGCGCCCTGCATGTCGGGGAACACCAGCGGGTTATCGGTGACCGCGTTGAGCTCGATCTCGAGCACGCGCGCGGCCTGCGCGACGGCGTCGCGCACCGCGCCGTGCACCTGCGGCACGCAGCGCAGCGAGTAGCTGTCCTGCGGCTGGTGCTTCTTGCCGCCGCGGAACGGGCGGAATCGCTGGTAGAACTTCTCGCGGCCGTGGCGCTGGTCGAGCGGCACCCAGTCCCAGCCGATGTCGAACCCGAGCGCCTGCTGCCCGCCCGCCGCGTCCCAGCTGTCCGCGCACCAGGGCCGGAACTTCGGCACGAGGTGGTAGGCGATGTCCGCAAGCGTCGAGCCGCCCAGCAGGCGGCGCAGGTTGGCCGCGCTGCGCACCTGCCCGGGATGCGGCCGCAGCGCGTGCACGTGTTCGTCGAAGGCGCGCAGGCGGCCGGCAAAGGCATCCAGCGTCGTCGCCGCG
>Ga0207691_10005778_pt1 | contig 11964 bp, 6 predicted proteins | sample KBSM13metaG_FD_184327 | JGI IMG/M metagenome (GOLD analysis project Ga0207691, IMG submission 184327) | Miscanthus rhizosphere microbial communities from Kellogg Biological Station, Michigan, USA - KBS M1-3 metaG (SPAdes) (version 2) | ecosystem: Host-associated > Plants > Roots > Rhizosphere >...
GCGCCGGCCAAGCCGCTGCACGCGCCGGCCTGGTTCGTCGCGCTCGCGCCGATCGAATCGGTGCCGGGCGTGGCGCAGGTCTCCGACGGCTGGCGCGCGCTCGGCTCGATCGAGGTCGTGAGCCAGTCGGCCTATGCGCACGACGAGCTCTGGCTCGGCAGCGTGCGCGCCGCTTTCGCGCTGGCCGTCGTCGGCGTCGTGGCCGGCCTGATCGCGGCATTCGGCGTCGGCCGCATCCGTCGTCCGCTCGATGCGACCGTCGAGCAGGCGGCCTCGCTGCAGCGCGGCGAGTACCTGACAGTGGCCGAGCCGGACGTGCCCGAGCTGCGGCGCCTGGCGCGCGCGATGAATTCGATGGTCGAACGGCTGCGCACGGTGTTCGAGACCCAGGCCGCGCATGTCGAGACCTTGCGCCGCCAGGCGAGCTGCGACGCGCTGACGGGGCTGTCGAACCGCGGCCACTTCATGGCCCAGCTCGATGCGGCGCTGAAGCGCGAAGACGGCCACGCCACCGGCGGGCTGGTGCTGCTGCGCGTGCTCGAGCTCGCCGAGCTGAACCACAGCCTCGGCCGCGAGTCGACCGACCGGCTGATCTGCACGATCGCGCAGACCTTGCAAACCTATACGCACCGTGTCGCCGGGGCATTCGTCGGCCGGCTCAACGGCGCCGACTTCGCGCTTGCGCTGCCCGAAGGCCGGCTCGCCGACGAGACTGCCCATGCGGTCGTCGAGCTGCTGCGCGCCGCCTTGCCGACCTTTGCGACGCGCGCATCGGTCGCCGCCGGAGCGGTCGAGACGCGCCACGGCGAGGCCATCGCGGCCGTGATGGGCGCGGCCGATTTCGCGCTGGCGAGGGCCGAGGGCAGCGGCCCGTTCACCGTCGTCGCGACCGGTGCCGCCATGAGCAGTTGGGCCGGCGGCGGCGAGCGCGGCTGGCGCGAGCGGGTGCGTGATGCACTCCACGACGGCCGGGTGCGGCTGGCCGAGTTCGCGGTCGTCGACGGCCGCGGCAGCCTGATCCACCTTGAATGCCCGCTGCGCCTGCAACTCGAGCCGAGCGGGCCGTTCGAGACCGCGGCGCACTGGCTGCCGCTCGCGATCCGCAGCCGCCTGAGCTGCGCTGCCGACGAGCGCGCGTTGGCCCTCGCGCTTGACGCGATCGCCGTCGACGGCCGGCCGCGCGGCGTCAATGTCTCGCCCGCATCGCTGGCCGACAGCGGCTTTGCGGCCCGGCTGCGCACGCAGCTGAGCGCGCTGCCGCGCGCCGCGAAGGACGTGTGGATCGAGGTCGGCGAGATCGCCGCGGTCGAGCAGTTCGAGCTGGTGCGCGAGCTGGCCCGGCAGGTGCGGCCGACCGGCGCGCGCTTCGGCCTGGAGCACGCCGGCGAGCGCCTGAGCCGCATCGAACGCCTGTTCGAGGCCGGGCTCGACTACGTCAAGCTCGACGCCGCGGTCACGCAGGGCAGCGGTGGCGACGCACAACGCGCCGCGTTCGTGCGCGGGCTCGTCGCGATGCTGCACGGCCTGTCGCTGCGGGTCATCGCCGAGGGCGTTGCCGACGATGCCGATGCCCAGGCGCTGTGGGCCTGCGGCGTCGACGGCATCACCGGTCCCTGGGTGCGGCCGCCGACTGACGCGCCGGCGTCGATCTGACGCCACCCGATCAGGTCGACAGCGCGCCGGCGCGCGCTCGATTCGCCTGCGCCGGCACGCGCAGCGGCGCATTGCCGACTTGTTCGCGGCCGTCGGCGTTTCGTTCCTCAACTGCGTCGACCGCGGGCCGAAAGCAGTGCAAGCAATCGCTGTGGAGTCTGGCGCCTGAGCGCCAAAACGAGGGTCTCGTGTGGAACAGTGTCTGACAGCAGAGCGGCGTTCGAGCCCTGCGTCGAACGACGGCAGCATCTATCGGCTGCTGATCGAGCGGGTCCAGGCGCCGCTGTTCGTCAGCCAGGACGGCGCCTTCTGGCTCGTCAACCCGAAGCTGGCCGCGCTGTTCGGCTACACGATCGACGAGATGATGACGTCGCTGACGCCGATCGAGCTGCCGATCGAGGCCGACCGGCCGCGCGTGCAGGCGGTCATCCGCGGGCGCGACGCCGGTGTGCCGGACCACGCCTACGAGATCCATTGCCGGCGCAAGGATGGCAGCGTCTTCAGCGCCCGCGCCGAGGGCACGCGCATCGCGATCGACGGTCGGCCAGCCGATCTCGTCACGCTGACCGAGATCGACGAGCTGAAGCAGGCCACGCGCGTCGCCGAGCAGCGCGCGCAGCTGCTCATCGAGGCCGAGGAGCTGGCGCGCACCGGGTCGGCCGAAACCGATCTGGTGACGCGCGGCATCAAGCTGTCTGCCGGGATGTACCGGCTGTTCGGCGAGGCGCCGTCGCAGGCGCCGGTCACGAACGACTGGTTCTTCGCGCGTGTCCCGCCCGAAGAGCTGCCGTTCGTGCGCTCGATCACGCAGGGCATCCGGCCGGGCATGCCGTGCGAGTTCGAGCACCGCATCGTGCATGCCGACGGCGGGCACCGTGTCGTGCTGCACCGTGGGATGGTCGAGGCCGATGCCAGCGGCCGGCCGATCCGCGCGGTCTCGATCCTGCAGGACATCACACAGCAGCGCAGCGCCGAGCAGCGCCTGGACCTGCTCGCCCGCACCTGCGACGTGACCGGGCTGGCGAACCGGGCCTCGCTGCTCGACCAGCTCGACATGCACAACCGCCAGGCGCGCCGCGAAGAGCGGACCTTCGCGCTCCTCGTGCTCGAGATCGACCAGCTGAAGTACGCCGCCGAATCGCTCGGCTACGCCAGTTGCGACCGGCTGCTCGGGGCGATCGGCGAGCGGCTCGCCGATGCGCTGCCGGGGCGCGACCTGCTGGCTCACCTGGGCAGCGGCGAATACGCGGTGCTGCTCAACCGCGGCGGCGACGTCGGCGAATCGGCCGCGCTGGCACTGGCGAACCAGCTGCTCGAAGCGCTGGGCGCGCCGTTCACTGTCCAGGATGCCGAGGTCAAGATCACCTGCAGCATCGGGATCGCGATCTGCCCGCGCGACAACGACGACCCGGACCGGCTGCTGCACCTGGCCCAGGCCGCGATGCACCGCGCCAACGAGCTCGGCGACAACCGGATCAATGTCTACGATCCCGACACGCACCTGAAGGCGGTCGCGCGTCTGGCGATGGAAACCGCGCTGCGCCAGGCGGTCAAGCACGGCGCCTTCGAGCTGCTCTACCAGCCGCAGCTCGATCTGGCCTCGGGCGCGATGATCGGTGTCGAGGCGCTGCTGCGCTGGAACGACCCGATCCTCGGCGACGTCGCGCCGGCTGACTTCATCCCGCTGGCCGAGCACAACGGGATGATCCTCCCGCTCGGCGAATGGGTGCTGCGCACCGCGTGCGAGCAGAACGCCGCCTGGCAACGGGCCGGCCTGCCGCCGCTGCGCATGGCGGTGAACCTGTCGGTGCGCCAGCTCGAGCAGCCCGATATCGCGCGGCGCATCCAGGCCATCCTGCTCGACAGCGGGCTCGACCCGCGCCACCTCGGCGTCGAGATCACCGAAGGCGTTCTGGTCGGCGAGAGCGCGCACGTGGCACGCATGCTCGCCGAGCTCAAGGCGATCGGCGTCGAGATCTCGCTCGACGACTTCGGGACCGGCTACTCCAACCTGAGCTATCTGCGCCAGCTGCCGATCGACGTCGTCAAGATCGACCGCTCGTGCGTGCACGACGTGACGGCCGCGCCCCAGGATGTGTCGATGACGCGCGCCGTCATCAACATGGCGCACGGCCTGCAGATGAAGGTGCTGGCCGAGGGCGTCGAGACCGAAGGCGAGCTGACGCTGCTGATCGCGAACCACTGCGACCAGATGCAGGGCTTCTACTTCAGCATGCCGGTCTGTGCCGATCGCATCGCCGAGATGCTGCACGAACGCAAGCAGCTGCCGGAGCACTTGCTGCAGCACCATGCGCGCGCCCGCACCCTGCTGCTGGTCGACGACGAAGACAACGTCGTCGCGTCGCTGAAGCGGCTGCTGCGGCGCGATGGCTACCACATCATCACCGCGAACAGCGGCGCGCAGGGCCTGCAGCGCCTTGCCGAGCACCGTGTCGATGTGATCGTGTCGGACCAGCGCATGCCCGGCATGACCGGCGTCGAGCTGCTGCGGCGCGCCAAGGAGCTCTATCCCGACACGGTGCGCATCGTGCTGTCCGGCTACACCGAGCTGCAGTCGATCACCGATGCGATCAACGAAGGCGCGATCTACAAGTTCCTGACCAAGCCGTGGGACGACGAACGCCTGCGCGGCCACATCCGCGAAGCCTTCTGCCAGAAGGAGATGCTCGACGAGAACCACCGCCTGGGCACCGCGGTGGCGGCGGCGAACGAGGAACTCGCCGCGGTCAACGCACGGCTGCAGCGCCTGCTCGAGGCGCAGCAGGCCGAGATCAGCCGCGAGAGCGTCGGTCTGGCGATGGCGCGCGGCCTGCTGCAGAGCATCCCGGCACCGGTGATCGGCTTCGATGCCGACGGCATGGTCGCGTTCATCAACGCCGATGCCGAAGTCCTGTTCGAGGAAGGCCTGTCGCTGCTCGGCTGCGACGCGCCGGCGGCCTTGCCGCCGCAGCTGCTGCAGATATGGGAACGGGGCGACGGCTGCTACCACCCGGTACAGGTCGCGGGCCGGCCGTACGAGGCCGCCTGCCGCGACCTCGACCCGGCCTCGCATGCGCGCGGCAAGCTGATGCTGCTGGCACCGGCAGCGGCCCAGGCCAGGGCGCCGATGCGATGAGCAAGATTGCGGTCGGTATCGATGAACTGGCCGGCGGCGGCGTGCTCGCCGATCCGGTCTGCGGCCCACAGGGCCAGGTGCTGCTGGCGGCGGGCACGGCGTTGACCGAGCGGATCATCGAGAGCCTGCGGCGGTTGGGCATCCGCACGCTGATGATCGAGACGCCGGCTGCGGCAGAAGCGCCGCGCAGCGCGCCCGACGCGCAACAGGTCCACGCGCGCGTGCGGGTCCTGTTCAGGCATGCGATCCGTACCGGCGTCGTGAACCCGCTGATGCATTTCATCCCGCCTTACCGGCTGGGCGACGCGCCATGACGCGGCTGAGCGCGCAGCAGGTGGTCGCCGGCGTGCGCGACCTGCCGACCTTGCCGGCGGTGGTGGTCGAGCTGATCGAGTCGCTGGGCAAGAACGACATCAGCGCCGGCGAGCTGGCGGTCAAGATCTCGCACGACCAGGCGCTTGCGGCGAAGACCCTGCGGCTGGCCAATTCGTCGTTCTACGGCATGTCGCGCCAGGTCACCTCGCTGGCCGATGCGACCGCGATTCTCGGCCTGCGCACCGTGCGCTGCGTCGCGACCGCGGCCGGCCTGGCCGGCGTGATGTCGATGGGCAGCTGCAAGGGCTTCGACTTCAAGGCCTTCTGGCGCCATTCGGTCGCGACCGCGCTGTGCACGCGCGGTCTCGCGCGGGCCCGCAGGATGGACGAGGAGACCGCCTTCGTCGTCGGGCTGCTGCACGACATCGGCCGGCTCGCGCTGGCGAGCTGCTTTCCTGCGGCCTATGCCCAAGTGATCGCCTATCAGGCCGCGCACGACTGCCTGCCGCTCGATGCCGAACGGTTCGTGCTGGGCACCGACCATGCCGTCGCCGGCGCGCTGATCACCGAGCACTGGCGCTTCACGCCCGCGATCGTCGAGGCGATCCGCGGGCACCACGATCCGTTCAGCGCCAGCGACGCAGCGTCGCTGGGCGACCTGGTGCACATCGCCGACAACATCGCCCACGGCCTGGATCTCTCGGGCACGCCCGACGACATCGTGCCGCCGCTGAGCATGGACGCCTGGCTGCGACTGGCCCTCGATGAAGGCGAATGCCGGGAAATCTTCCACGGCACCGAATCCCAATACGAAAGCGTCTGCCAGGCGCTGCTGGCCTAGGGCCCGTTCACCCTGCAAGAGACAAGCCATGACCCTGACATCCAGCCCGGTGCGAAACGAATCGAACGGCGCCGTGTGCGAGCCGGCGCCGCGCCATCCCGATGACGAACTCAAGCAGCTCAACTCGCGCCTGTCGGAGGCACAGAGCAAGCTGATGCAGGCCGAGAAGCTCGCCTCGATCGGCCAGCTCGCCGCCGGCGTCGCGCACGAGATCAACAACCCGATCGGCTACATCTTCTCGAACTTCGGCACGCTCGAGAAGTACCTGGCCGACCTGTTCACGATGCTCGGCGCCTACGAAGCCGCCGAATCGGCGCTTGCCGGCACGCCGGCTGCGGCGAAGCTGAAGCAACTGCGCGAAGACCTCGAGCTCGACTACCTGAAGGACGACATCCCGACCCTGATGGCCGAGTCGAAGGAGGGCATCACGCGCGTGCGCACGATCGTGCAGAACCTGAAGGACTTCTCGCGTGTCGACACGACCCAGCAATGGGTGATGGCCGACCTGCACCACGGCATCGATTCGACGCTGAACATCGTCAACAACGAGATCAAGTACAAGGCCGATGTCGTGAAGGTCTACGGCGACGTCCCCGACGTCGAATGCCTGCCGTCCGAGTTGAACCAGGTCTTCATGAACCTGCTCGTCAATGCCGCACACGCGATCAGCGCCGAACGCGGCACGATCACGATCCGCACCGGGGTCGACGCCGACAAGGTCTGGGTCGAGGTGAGCGACAACGGCGGCGGCATCGCCGCCGAGAACCTCGGCCGCATCTTCGACCCGTTCTTCACGACCAAGCCGGTCGGCAAGGGCACCGGCCTGGGCCTGTCGCTGTCGTACGGCATCGTAAAGAAGCATGCCGGGCAGATCGATGTCACCAGCGCCCTGGGCGTCGGCACGACCTTCCGCGTCACGCTGCCGGTGCGGCGCGCGGCGCCGGCCTGAGCCATGTCGGCGCTGACCGAGTCGGCGTCCGAGGCATCGGCCGAGCCGGTCGCCGACGCGCCGCTGGCCGAGTGGAGCGTGCTGTGCGTCGACGACGAGCCGAACGTCGTGTCGGCGCTGCGCCGGCTGTTCCGCGGCACCGGCTACCGCGTGCTGACCGCGACCAGCGGCGCCGAGGCGCTCGAGGTGTTCGCGCGCGACAGCGTCGACCTGATCATCTCCGACATGCGCATGCCCGGCATGGACGGCGCGCAGCTGCTCGAGGAGGTGCGGGCGCGCTGGCCCGCGACGACGCGGATGCTGCTGACCGGCTATGCCGACGTGCAATCGTCGATGGCCGCGATCAATCGCGGCGAGGTCTACCGTTACCTGACGAAGCCCTGGAATGACGACGAGATCCTGACGACCGTGAATGCCGCGTTCGAGCGCCAGGCGCTGGAGCGCGAGAAGCGCCGCCTCGAGGTGCTGACCCGGCAGCAGGCCGCGGCGCTGCGCGAGCTCAATGCCGGGCTCGAAGGCAAGGTCGCGGCGCGCACCGCCGAACTGCAGCAGGCGAGCGACAAGCTCAAGCGCAACTACCTGAATTCGATCAAGGCGTTCTCACATCTGATCGAGCTGCGTGGCGGCCACTTCGTCGGGCATGCGCGCCGCACCGCCGAGCTGGCGCGGCGCACGGCGCGCGCGATGGGCCTGCCCGACGCCGAGCAGCAGGAGGTGTTCATCGCCGGGCTGCTGCACGACATCGGCCAGATCGGCTTGCCCGATGCCGTACTCACGCGCTCGGTGCCCCGGCTCAGCGACGAGGAGTCGGCGCTGTACCGGCGCCACCCGGCGATGGGCGAGCAGGCGCTGCTCGCGCTCGACGACATGCAGCCGGTGGCGACGTTGATCCGCGCGCACCACGAGCGCCACGACGGGCGCGGCTTTCCGGATGGCCTGGTCGGCCACGCGATTCCGCGCGGCGCGCGCATCCTCGCGATTGCCGACACCTTCGACGACCTGCAGAACGGCCACCTCGGCGCGGCGCTGTCGGTCGACGAGGCGCGCACGATCATCCTGCGCGGTCGCGGCAGCCAGTTCGATCCGGAGATCGTCGACGTCTTCCTGCACACCGAATTGCGGGCCGCCCCGGCCGCCGGCGCGCCGCCGGTCGCGGTGCGCAGCGAAGCGCTGCTGCCGGGCATGGTGCTGGCCCGGCCGCTGACGTCGCCGGACGGCGTGGTCCTGCTGGCGGCAGGGCACGAGCTGACGGCCGACCTGATCCAGCGCGTGCGGCGCTATGAAGCCCGCGACGGCGTCGCGGTGGTGCTGCATGTTCGTGCATCACGCCTCACGCAGGGGCTTGCCGCATAGCATCGGTGCCTCAAGCCCGCGGCGCGCATGCCGAAGATGCGCCATGTCATCTTCGACCCCATGTCAAAACTGATCGACCACCTGACCCGTCTGACGGGTCTGCGCGACCGCGACACGCTGGATGTCACGTTGGCGAGCGCGCTCGCCGACCTGCTCCATCCGCGCTGCGTCGCGGTCTACCGCTCGGTGGGCGACAGCCACGATCAGCACTGGACGACGCGTGCGCGCCTGGACCTCGGCGATGCGGTGGCGAGCGCCGACTCGGCCTGGGCCGACCTGGCCGACCTGCCGCGGCTGACCGACCATCCGCTGCGCTGTGACGCGCTGGCGCGGCAGGCGACCGTCTGCGGCGGGCCGAACGACGGCGTCAGCGTGTTCCCGCTGATGAGCGATCGCGAAACCGTCGGCGTCGTCGAAGTCATCACCGACGCGCCGCTCGATGCGAGTGCGCTGGGCATGGTCAGCAGCGTGCTGCGCATCTTCCACAACTTCCAGAGCCTGCTCGACTACAGCGAGCGCGACACGCTGACCGGGCTGCTGAACCGCAAGACCTTCGATGACAGCTTCTTCAAGCTGATGCAGCGGCTGCCGCCCGGCGCGAAAGGCGGCGACGACCGCCGCTGCGCGGAGCCGGCGCTGGCCCACACCTGGCTCGCGATGGTCGACATCGATTTTTTCAAGTCTGTCAACGACACCCATGGCCACTTGATCGGCGACGAGGTGCTGCTGCTGCTGTCGCGGCTGATGCGCAACACGCTGCGCTTCCATGACCGCCTCTACCGCTTCGGTGGCGAGGAGTTCGTGATCGTGATGCGCTGCGACACCGAGCCCCATGCCGCCGCGGTGCTCGAGCGCGTGCGCCGCAACACCGAGGCGTTCGCGTTTCCGCAGGTCGGGCGCATGACGATCAGCGCCGGCTTCACGCTGATCATGCCGACCGATTCGCCCGCGAGCGCGCTCGACCGCGCCGACCGCGCCGTCTATCACGCCAAGGGCCAGGGCCGCAACCAGGTCTGCAGCCATGCCGTGCTGGCCGCTGCCGGGCAGCCGCCGCAGGCCGACAAGGTCGGCGACTTCGAGCTGTTCTGACGGCGCCGCAGCGGCTGCGGGAACGCCCGCATCCGGCTGGACTTTCCACGGTGGCGCGGACCCGCGAAGTGGCGCAGCATCGTCGCACGGGAAAGACGCGATGAACATCACCTGCAACGGCTGCGGCGGCGACGTGCCGGCCGCGGCGTCGTTCTGCCCGCACTGCGGGCGTCGGCTGACGACTTGCTGCGCGACATGTGGCTTCGCGTGCGACGCCGACTTCGCGTTCTGCCCGCGCTGCGGCACGCCGCGCCAAGCCGCGGCCGAGACCGCGATTGCGCCCTCTCCTGTATCGACGACGGCGACGGCGGCGGCGGCCCCCGCTGCACCACCCGAGGCCGACCGGCGTCAGGTCACCGTGGTGTTCGCCGATCTGAGCGGCTTCACCGCGCTGGCCGAGGAGCTCGACCCGGAAACGCTGCGCGCCTTCCAGATCGCGCTGTTCGAGACGCTGGCGCAGGCGGTCGCGCGCTACGACGGCTTCGTCGAGAAGTTCGTCGGCGATGCGGCGATGGCGGTGTTCGGCGCGCCGCGTGCGCACGAGGACGATCCGCTGCGCGCGGTCGAGGCGGTGCACGAGATGATGCAGCGCGTCGAGCGGCTGAGCCGGCTGTGGGCCGGGCGCCTCGGCCGGCCGGTGACCTTGCACGTCGGCGTGCACACCGGCGCGGTGGTCGCGGGCAGCCTGAGCAGCGGTGCCTCGGGCGCCTACGCGGTCACCGGCGACACCGTCAACACCGCGGCGCGGCTGCTGAACGCCGCGCTGCCGGGCACGGCGCTGGTGTCGGACGCGACCCATGCGCTGGTGCGACACCACTTCGCGTTCGATGCGCCGGCCGAGCTGGCGCTGCGCGGCAAGGTGCAGCCGATCCGCGTCCATCGCCTGCTGGGCGTGCGCGCCGATGCCGCGTCGGCGCGCGGCCTGGCCGAGCTCGGGCTGGCCGCGCCGCTGGTCGGGCGCGACGCGGCGCTCGAGCATCTGCTACAGGCGGTCGAGCGCATGCTGCAGGGGCAGGCCCAGGTGGTCAGCGTCGTCGGCGAAGCGGGGGCCGGCAAGTCGCGCCTGCTGGCCGAGCTGTTCGCGCGGCTCGACGGCGCCGGGCGGCTCGCGGCGCTCGCGCTGCGGCGCGCCAGCTGCTCGTCGCTGGGCGAGCCGACCTACGGCACCTTCGGCGCGCTGTTCCGCGAAGGCTACCGGCTCGATGCCGCCGACTCGCTCGATGTCGCACGCGGCAAGCTGCAGCAAGGCCTGCGCGCACTCGGTGCCGATGCCGACGAGGCCGATGCGATCGGCCAGGTCTTGAACTACCTGCTCGGCATCCAGGACGACCGGCCACGCGACATCGAGCCCGAACAGCTGCAGCGCCAGATCACGCTCGCTGCGCGCGCACTGATCGAGCGGCGGCTGGCGCAGCAGCCGGTGATGATCGTCGTCGACGATCTGCAATGGGCCGATGCCGCGTCGGTGGACCTGCTGCGCGAGGTCGTCGACCAGCTGGCCGACCGGCCGCTGATGCTGCTCGTGTCGCAGCGCCCCGATGCGCGGCCGTTGCAGACCGTGCGTGCCGCGCAGTCGACGCTCGCACTCGGCCCGCTCGGCGACGACGACACGCGTGCGCTGGTGGGGCACCTGCTCGGCGCGCCAGCCGATGACGACGACCTCGGCCGGGTGCGCGCGCTGGTCGCGGCGCGCGCCGGCGGCAACCCGCTGTTCGTCGAGGAGATCGTGCGAAGCCTGGCCGGCCGCGGCCTGCTGGAGCGGCGCGACGGCCGCTGGCGCTGCAATGCGAACTGCGACGGCGCGGATGTGCCGGCCACGCTGTACGGGCTGCTGCTGTCGCGCATCGACCGGCTCGGCGCGACCGAGCGGCGCGCCCTGCAGGAGGCCGCCGTGCTCGGCACCGCGTTCGACAGCGCACTGCTGCAGGCCATCGCCAGCGATCCGCACTCGATCGACGCGGCGCTGCGCGAGCTCGCGGCGGCCGAGCTGATCCGCGCCGACGCGCGCGATCCGCTTGCGCCCCGCTCGGCCCGCTGGGCGCGCTGGGAATTCACGCACGCGCTGCTGCACGAGGTCGTCTACCAGAATCTGCTGCTGGCGCGGCGCACCGAGCTGCACCATCGCGCCGGCCGCGCGCTCGAAACGATGCCCGGCGGCGCCGCGCAGGCCCCGATCGACGGCGCACCCGCCGGCCCGCACACGCTGGCCGCACTCGAAGCACTCGGCCACCACTGGAGCCTCTCGCCCGACAAGGCCCGCGGCGCCCACTACCTGATGGCCGCCGGCGACTGGGCGCGTGCGGTCTATGCCAACGACGACGCGATCCGGCACTACGAGCGCGCGCTGCGCACCCTCGACGAAGCGGTCGCCGAGACGCCCGCGGCGCAAGCCGGCATCGACGTGGCGCGGCTCGATGCGCGCGAGCGCCTGGCCGACCTGTTCGGCCTGGTCGGCCAACGCAGCGCCGCGCTGGCGCAGTACGAGCTCGCAATGCAGGCCGGCGCATGCCAGGCTGACCGGCCGCGCTCGGCGCGGCTGCTGCGCAAGATCGGTGGGCTGCACTGGGAAGTCGGCGATCGCGAGCGTGCCGGCGCCTGCTTCAGCGCGGGCCTGGAGCGCCTGGGCGA
>Ga0207691_10005780_pt1 | contig 11962 bp, 10 predicted proteins | sample KBSM13metaG_FD_184327 | JGI IMG/M metagenome (GOLD analysis project Ga0207691, IMG submission 184327) | Miscanthus rhizosphere microbial communities from Kellogg Biological Station, Michigan, USA - KBS M1-3 metaG (SPAdes) (version 2) | ecosystem: Host-associated > Plants > Roots > Rhizosphere >...
GGTAAAAGGCTTTTGCAGGTAGGCGGTGTCTTTACTCAAAACTCCGTGGTGCACGACGGCATCGTCGGTATAACCCGACATGTAAAGCACAGGCATTCCCGGCTGCTTCGCCACCAGTATTCGCGACATCTCGTTCCCACTCATCGTGAAGCCCACCTCAGAAGATGGATCCATCGGTATTGATGCCGCCGCCGTCGTTACCAGCGTGAAGGAGTTGATGGAGCGCGTCTCCTATATTCAAACGGAATTCGATTCTCCTGCCTTGATCGAGGAGTACATCGAAGGGCGCGAAATCTACGCCTCCATCCTTGGCAACTACGAAAATGCACATGCGCTTCCGCTTGTGGAACTTGACCTTTCGAAGCTTCCGAAAGGCATGCCCAGGATCGCCAGCCAGGACGTGAAATTCGAGAAAGACACCGAAGCCTATAAGCTCACGAAATCGGCGATCGCCGAAGACCTCGATGAAGAAACCGCAACCAGGCTCACCGAGATCGCGATCAGGGCCTACCGGGCCGTCAAGCTTCGCGACTATGGCCGCATTGACATGCGCATATCCAGCAAGGGCGAGATTTATGTCATCGAAGCTAATCCCAACCCTTGGCTCTCCAGCGGACAGGAGTTTGCCATGGCCGCGAAGAAATCCGGTCTCTCCTACACCCAGATGGTCGGGGAGATCGTAAGCCTCGCAATGGCTCGACACACCTGAGAGCTCCTAGAGGCTTGTGCGCAACACACCACTCCCTCTAGCCGCAAATCGATTCCGCATCTGTCAAAAATAGCAGTGCGCAAGTCTTTTCCGAATGAAATACGCGACGACAGACCACGTCTGTCACAAGTGACAGTTGTGGTCTGATCATCTGCTCTGTACTGTGCACTACGGGTGGAGTTCCCCCAATTCCTTCCGCTCGTCTCTCTTGCTGACTCGAGAGCGGAAGCCAGCAGCGTTGCGCCCGATTACGGTCTTGGCTGCCGGAATCAATCCACCCGGAGCGACTCGATGCGAACAAAAAATGCACAGAAAGTCTTGTCGGTAGCACTTGGCCTTCTGCTCGCCACTGCTTCACCCCAGGTGTCATTCGGATATCAGGCCCCGAGTTCGACGGCTCCCAACGAAGCTGGCAGTCCAACTGACTCGGCTCCGCTCAGCTCAAGCCAGTTGCAGGCCCTCGTGGCGCCCATCGCGCTCTACCCAGACGCGCTTGTGGCCCAGGTCCTCGCGGCTTCCACATTTCCAGACCAGGTCGCGGTTGCGGAGTATTGGATCCAGCAGAACAAGAGTCTTACGGGAACGGCGCTGATGCAGGCCGTCGACAAGCAGTCATGGGATCCGAGCGTCAAGGCGCTCACTCAATTCCCTTCGGTACTCGAGAATCTATCGAAGAATCTCACCTGGACATCGTCGCTCGGAGAGGCTTATCACAATCAGGCCGCAGAAGTAATGACCGCTATCCAGACGCTGCGCTCACAAGCCAAAGAGAAGGGTAATCTCAAGTCGACCCAACAGATCACGGTCGTGCAGCAGTCGCCGCAAACGATTGTCATTCAATCGGCCAACCCGCAGGTTGTTTACGTTCCGCAATATGACCCCGCCGTGATTTACGGCTATCCCTATGTGGTCCCCAGCTATGTTGCTCCCGTTTACTCCACCGGGGACATGGTTGCAGCCAGCATGCTTTCATTCGGAGCTGGCATCGCGGTCGGAGCGATGATGAGCGGCGGATGTTGTGGCTGGGGATACAGCAGTTGGAACTGCGGCTGGCATGGCACCGCTGTCATTTATCACGGCGGAGGATACTACGGAAATTCAGCCTGGCACGGGGGCTATTACAACGGGGGCTACCACAATACCTACGGCTACAACAACGCCTATAACCACTCCGGAAATAGCTACAACAACTACCACGGCGGAAACACCTACAACAAAAATACCGTCAACGTGAATCAACAAAGCGCAAAGAATTTCAACTCCGATCGCTCTTCCTCTTCGAACTCCTGGGCACAGCACGACAGCGCAAGCGGAAGATCGACCGCCTTCAGCGGCATGAGCGGGCACTCCGGCGGATTTGGCGGCTCCGGTGGCTGGTCTTCGAGGGCAGAAAGTGGTCGAGGCTGGGGAAGCATGCGTTCCAGCGGATTCGGCGGCGGCCGATTCGGTGGTGGAGGCGGCTTCGGCGGTGGCGGTTTCCGACGCTAGTCGCATTCGGCATCCGTAAGCGAGCGGTCAGAGAAAAGAGCAGCGGCAGTTTGGAGAAATCGATATGTCTCATCGGATTTGGACACTTGAGAATGCAGGTGCACGTCTAGCCGCCCTTATCGGTCTTCTCGCACTGGCCCTCTTGCTCGTAGCCTGCAAAAAATCAGAAGATGCCAAGCCCGCCGCTCAAAGAACTTTCGCATCGCCCGCAGAGGCAGGCGCTGCATTTGTAGATGCTGCCAAATCAGGCGACCAGCAAGCTCTACTTGCAATCTTCGGTCCCGAGGGCAAAGACGTGCTCTTCTCAGGAGATTCCGTGAAGGACAAGAATGCGCTTCAGGACTTTGTTGCCAGCTATGCCCAGATGAATCGATGGCGGGAAATCAAGGCCGGTGGCGAGACTTTATACATCGGTGCAGACAACTATCCCTTTCCAATCCCGTTGGCGAAGAATTCCACTGGGCAATGGGCCTTTGATACTGCAGCGGGAAAAGATGAAGTACTTGCACGTCGAATTGGCAAAGGCGAGTTGACCGCCATTGCCGCGTGTCTTGCGACTGCCAACGCTCAGCAGCAATACTTCAGCCGCACACACGATGGCGACAGCGTGAAGCAGTACGCCCAGAAGTTCGCTAGCGACCCGGGAAAGCAAAACGGGCTGTACTGGAATGCTCCACAAGGCCAGAATCAGAGTCCTCTTGGCGATCTTGGTGAATTCGCAAAGGCTATTGGCTACACCAATGCTGGCGAAAAGCCGCAGCCCTTCAATGGCTACTTCTTCCGGATCCTGACCAAACAAGGTGAAAAAGCGCAGGGCGGTGCCAAGGACTACATTGCTAACGGAAAGATGACCGGCGGCTTCGCCATACTTGCTTATCCCGTGGAATATCGGAATTCTGGAATCATGACCTTCCTGATCGGCAAAGACGGTACCGTTTATCAAAAGGACCTGGGAGAAAAGACCACCGATCTCGCATCTGTCATGACTGAATACAATCCTGGCGATAGCTGGAACGTGACAATGCCCAAGGAAGAATCTAAGTAAAAAGATCTCCAATTCGGAACAGATCTGCGATCGGTGACCACGATTGAGTCGGGTCGCTTTCCCCCAGCAAACCGGACACTCTCCTCACCCTAAGCCCCGCCACAGCGCGATCATGGCCGCATGCTTTACACTTCATGCCGATGAAAAGCGGCCCAATCAATCGTTTATTCGGATGCCGCGATAATCCCGATGCAGCGGCTGTGCCCCGAACTCCGGCTCAACAGTCCAGCCACGGGCCGAGGGGGCAAGAAGTGACATCATTCAAAGAATCAAAACCCATGCGCACGGCAGTTACCGCGTTGGCAATCGCTATTTTCGTGTTAACAGCAGCAGGTACGTTCGCTCAGACCGTGCCGGTAGTCACCGGCGACGCGCGCGTTGACAAGTTGCTCAGCCAGATGACTCTGGAAGAAAAGCTGACGCTCATCCATGGCACGCAGGAAGATCCTGCCGTTTACCAGGGACAGGCAGGCTATCTTGCCGGTATTCCTCGACTCGGAATTCCCGGCTTGCGCTTTGCCGATGGTCCTCCAGGAGTGCTTACACGCCACCCGTCGCAGGGTGAAACCGCCACCATGGGAGTGGCAGCAACGTTCAGCCGCAAAACCGCGGAAGACAACGGCCTCGTCATCGGACGCGAAGATCGCGCTCTCGGCATCGACGTCTCCCTCCAACCGTTCGTCAACATTGACCGCGACCTCGAATTCGGACGCGGCTACAACACCTTTGGCGAAGACCCATTTCTGACTTCCGAAATGGGAGTGGCTGAGGTCAAGGGCATCCAGTCGCAGCACGTCATGGCGCAGATTAAACACTACGTCGCCTATGACTCGGAGGGCACCAACATCTTCGTCGACGACCAGACCCTCCACGAGGTTTACGCTGCCCCATTTGAGGCTGCTATCCGGCGGGCCGACGTGTCGTCGATCATGTGCTCCTACAACCGCATCAACGGCACCTTCGCCTGCGGCAACGAGTCAACGCTCTCAAAAATCCTTCGTGATGAATTTGACTTCAAAGGTTTCGTAACTTCGGACTGGGGCGCGGTCCATGCCGTCAAGTTCATCAACGCTGGTCTCGACATGGAGATGCCCGGCGAACCCGGCAACGGCGGCTTCCAGCTTCCCTCTTTCTTTGATTCAAAGCCAGTTCCACCCCCGCCGCCGGCTAATGCCATGGCAGATATGATGGAGGGCTTCTTCGGGCACGTCCCTGAAGAGCCTAAACGCACCATGGGGAACCTTGGCGACTTCGGCAAAAAAGAAGACCCCAAAAAGATGCCCGAGGCTCTCAAGGACGGCACCGTCAACGAAGCTGCCATCACCCGCGCTGCCGGTCGCGTGCTCTATGAGATCGTCCGCTTCGGTTATCTCGACGGCCAGTCAAAGCACGAAGTCACCCCGCAGGCCATCGATGAAAATGCCAAAATCATTCAGCGCACCGGCGAAGAAGCGGCAGTCCTGCTCAAGAACGAAGGCGGTGCGCTTCCGCTTAAATCCACCGATCTCGATCAGGTTGTCCTCATTGGTCCCACAGCCGGCCAGGTCGACTCCATCGGCATCAACGGCGAGCGATCTGTCGGCCTCCCTGAGCGTCAGGTCGGCCCCTATGACGCACTCAAAAAGATCACCGGCAACGCCAAAATTCAGTTCGCAGTCGACGACGACATGACCGGAACGACCATTCCGGCCGCTGTCCTCAGCCACGATGGAAAGCCCGGCCTGGTGCGCACCGGCGACGGTGCCGAACAGGTTGATGCCACCATCGACTTCACGGCCAAGAGTGGCAAACCGCTTAAGCCGAATGCCACTGTCACATGGAAAGGCACGCTTACGATTCCGAGCGCGGGCACCTATTGGATCTACCTCCAGGCCCTGGGTACTAACGCCAGCATCAAACTCGACGACAAACGCCTCTCTCACACCGGCGTCTCCCAGGGCGGCGTCCACGGAGACATCCTTCAGGCCGCCCAGGACAACGCTATTCCCACCACCGACGGCATCGACAACGTCCGCCGCGCGATTGAATTGACCGCAGGCCCTCACGCAATTGAGGTCTCCACCACCCCCGACACCTCCGCCGCTCCCGTTCAGGTGCGCCTCAACTGGTACACGCCCGAGAAACGCAAGGCCGACCACGAAGCAGCCATTGCCGCCGCAAAGAATGCCAAGGTGGCCGTTGTCTTCCTGTGGACGCGTCTGCGCCCTGTCTTCGGTCTCCCCGGCGAGCAGGACAAGCTCGTCGAAGAAGTGGCCGCCGTCAACCCCAACACCATCGTTGTTCTCAACACCAGCCAGCCCGTTGCTCTCCCCTGGATCGACAAGGTCAAGGCCGTACTCGAAATGTGGTGGCCCGGTGATGAAGGCGGCTGGTCCACGGCTAACATCCTCGCCGGCAAGACGAGCCCTGCCGGACGTCTGCCCGTGACCTGGGGCAAGACACTGGCGGATTATCCCGCAACCAACCCCAAGTACCCCGAGCGCTCCGGCAAGGGCGTCGAGGGCAAAACCACCTACTCTGAAGGCGTCAATGTCGGATACCGGTGGTTCGACAAAGAAAGCATCGAGCCTCTTTTCGCCTTCGGCCACGGACTCAGCTACACGACCTTTGAATACTCCGGTCTCAAAGTCGACAAGGCGATGGATGGCGGTCTCGACGTAAAAGTCAAAATCAAGAACACCGGCAAAATGGCGTCAGACGAAGTCCCGCAGGTTTACCTCGGCGCACCGAGCGAGATTCCTTCAGGTGTCCAGTTCCCGGTGCGTGCGCTAGTAGCCTTTGACCGCATTCACCTCGATGCCGGTCAGTCGAAGACAGTCACTCTACACGTCGCACCTCGCCAACTCCAGTACTGGTCAACAAAAGATGGCAAATGGATGACGGCAAGCGGCAAGCGCACTGTCAGCGTTGGCGGCTCATCCCGCAATCTGCCCCTCAACCAAACGACCAACTAGAAATGTGCATCAGCACAAAAATGCCGGAGCATAAGCTCCGGCATTTTCTTTTATTCGATCGAAGTTCCCTACGTCGCCAGTCCCAATCCCACCAGGTTAGCTGCTGCGATAATTACCACGATTCCCACCCACAGGAGGCGCACCGGCCTGCTGCTCACGCCCGCCCACTCTCCGAGCGCGAGGCCAACGATTCCGCCAAACAAAACGTAGCCGCTCATGTGCAGCATCCAGTTCACGTAGCTCAGGTGTTCCGGAATGTTAGCCTGGCCCCATGCATAGAAAAAGAACTGCAAGTACCACATGATGCCGCCCGTCGCGGCCATCACTGCGTTCTTCACCAGGGTGCCTGCTGGCTCGGCCAGATCGCGCCTCAGTGAAATCTTCTTGACCAGCGCGAGCCGCACGAAGCAGTAGCCCAGGTTCACCACTGCTCCACCACCCATAATGATCACGTAGGCGGGCAGAGCCGAATAGAGATGGTTTACGCCGAGATTCTCCGCAGCCTCCTTGATGGGCAGCGCCGCGTCCATGGCAAACGACATGCCAGACGAAAAGATACCGCACATCACGGCCAGCGCGAGCCCAAGCATCACGTTGAACTCACCGGGCTCGCCGGTCTTCAACTGCTCCTCTTTCTGGTGCCCCGCATACGACACCACGGCCACGCCGATTAGCGCCACGACCACACCCGCCATGTTGAAGAGACCGCTCCTCGTCTGAAACAGGCTTGCCGCCTGCCCGTGCATCAACGGCGGAACGAGCGTGCCCACAACCAGCGTCACGCCGATGGCCACGCCGATCCCCAGCGACATTCCCAGGTACCGCATGGTCAGGCCGTAACTCACATTTCCTACGCCCCACATCGCCCCGAAGAGTGCCACCTTCCACAGCACCTCCGTCGGGATCGACGAATAAAACGCGCCGAAATGCGGCAGCAGCAGAAAGCTCACGCCGATAGGCAGCAGGATCCACGAAAACAACCCAGCAATCGCCCACGTCGTCTCCCACGACCACTTCTTTACCTTCTCAATCGGCGCATAGAAAGAGGCGGCCGATGCCGCCCCAACCATGTGCCATCCAATTCCCGTCAAGACTCCCGGCATAGGTTCGTTACCTGCTTTGCGATGAGAAACCTTACAGCCATCCTAACGGCACATCGCGGCCCCTCTCCGAAATACTTGGCCTCCCAGGGATCATTTCGCGACAATGCCCTTTACACTCTCCCCATGGCCCTTAGTTTCTACGTAGCCACAACGAGCCAAGGCAAGCTACTGGACTTTCAAACCGCCGCAAAATCCCACTCCATCGAGATCAATCCCCTGCCCGATCTGTCAGACATCCTCGCGCCTGAAGAGGACGGCGTCACCTTCGCTGACAACGCGACTCTCAAGGCCGTCTACTACTCCCACTTTGCGCCCGGCGAGTTGGTGCTCGCCGACGATTCCGGCCTCGAAGTCGACGCCCTCTCCGGTGCTCCCGGCGTTCGCTCAGCCCGTTTTGCTGCGGACTCCGGCATGATCGACTCCCCCGACGCCAATGACAATACAGACGTCTGGAACAACATCGTTCTTTTACAACGGCTCGAACGAATACCGGAGATGAAACGTACAGCTCGCTACCGCTGCGTACTCGTCGCCGCTCGCGATGGCCAGCCTGTGGAATCCGCCGAAGGCACGGTTGCGGGCCGCATTCTTTCAGCACCTCGCGGAACCGGCGGATTCGGCTACGATCCGCTCTTCTACCTGCCTGAGTTCGACTGCACCATGGCTGAAATAAACCTCGAAACCAAGCATTCCCTTAGCCACCGCGGAAGAGCATTTCAGAGCCTGCTCTCCAAGCTCCGAGCCTGAATCCTCGCGACCCATTGCGCATATCGAGAATTGCCTCCTGCCTCGCCCTTGACGACCCCTGCATGCGTTCCCAATAATGCATGGGTAAAGAATCAAGAAACCTCAGTCCCTCAATCTGATACGCCCAGCTCCGGTTTCCGGACCCGCAGCCTTTAGGAGCCACATTCCAATGGCCACTGCCCAACATCCTGCCGCGCCCAAGGTTCGGGGCGGCGTTCAGCCGCTGCGCGCCGGCCAAGGCACCAGTTTTCTTTGGCGAAAGCTCCACTCGCTCCTGGGCATCATCCCCATTGGCGCCTTTTTCGTCGAACACATCGTCTCCAACTTCGAAGCGCTCAAAGGCCCCGCAGCATACGGTGCGCAAGTCAAGTTCCTCAATGCCCTGCCTCTCGTTCGCGTGCTCGAGTGGACATTCATTTTCCTCCCCATCCTCTACCACGGCCTCTATGGCATGTACATCTGGCTGCGCGGCAAGTCCAACGTCGTCTACTACCCCTGGGCCGGCAATTGGATGTACGTTGCACAGCGTTGGACCGGTCTGGTCGCGATCCTCTACATAGGCCAACACGTCCTGCGCCAGCGCTTCATGGGAATCAGCCTTCCTGAAAATCCCGGCGCTGCATTCGCAAAGGTGCAGCAGGAACTCGCCAACCCCGTCATGCTCGCCGTCTACGTCATCGCCATGATCGCCATCTGCTGGCACTTCGCTTACGGCATCTGGCTCTTCGCGGCAAAGTGGGGAATCACCCCCGGTCCTGTTGCGCGCAAACGCTTCGCATACGCATGCGGCGCTCTCGGCGTCGTCCTCTTGTTGATGGGACTGGCCAGCATCTGGGCCTTCGTCAGTCCTCAATACAGAAACGCACCCGAAAACGTAACGCCTGCAGCACTGCTGCACTCATCTGCACAACCGCACTATCAGTGCGTTTAGCCTAGCGACAATCCATGGTCAACACGGAAAGGACCAGGTAGAAAATGGCAGCACCCAGAATCATCGTGGTTGGCGGAGGCTTGGCCGGACTCGCGGCGGTTATCAAAATCGCTGAAGCCGGCGGCAATGTTGACTTGTTCTCCATCGTCCCCGTCAAGCGTTCTCACTCGGTGTGTGCCCAGGGCGGTATCAACGCCGCCAAGAATCTCAAAGGCGAAGGCGATACCACTGACAAGCACTTCGACGACACGATTTACGGCGGCGACTTCCTCGCCAACCAGACCCCCGTCAAAGCCATGTGCGAAGCGGCCCCCGCCATCATCGACCTGCTCGATCGCATGGGTGTGCCTTTCAACCGCACTCCCGAAGGCCTGCTCGACTTCCGTCGCTTCGGCGGCACTCTCTACAACCGCACCGCGTTTGCCGGCGCCACCACTGGACAGCAGCTCCTCTACGCCCTCGACGAGCAGGTTCGACGCTACGAAGCCGAAGGAAAAGTAAAGAAGTACGAAGGCTGGGAGTTCCTCTCTGCTGTCATCGATTCCAAGGGCATAGCTCGCGGCATCACGGCGCTCGACCTGCGCACGATGGAACTGCGCTCCTTCGCATCCGACGCCATCATCCTCGCAACAGGCGGCATCGGCGCGATCTTCGGCAAAAGCACCAACTCCGTCGTCTGCACCGGCTCCGCGCAATCTGCCGTCTTTCAGCAGGGCGCCTATTACGCAAATGGCGAATTCATTCAGGTCCATCCCACCTGCATCCCCGGCGAAGACAAGCTTCGCCTGATGTCTGAATCGGCCCGCGGCGAGGGTGGACGCGTTTGGGTGCCTCGTGCCGCCGGTGACAAACGCCACGCAAAACAAGTTCCCGACTCCGAGCGCTGGTACTTCCTCGAAGAGTGGTACCCCAAGTACGGCAACCTCGTTCCTCGCGACGTGGCCACCCGCGCCATTCACAAAGTCGTCTACGAATATGGCCTGGGCGTCGACGGTCAGCCGATGGTCTATCTCGATCTCACCCACATCGATCGCGCTACCCTCAATCGCAAGCTCGAAGGCATTCTCGAAATCTACGAGAAGTTCGTCGGCGATGACCCGCGCGACGTTCCCATGAAGATCTTCCCCGGCATGCACTACACCATGGGTGGCCTCTGGGTCGACTTCAACCAGATGACGAACATCCCCGGCATTTTTGCCGCTGGTGAGTGCGAATACCAGTACCACGGCGCCAATCGTCTCGGTGCAAATTCTCTTGTCAGTTGCATCTTCGGTGGTTTCATGGCGGGACCGATCGCGCTCCGCTACGCGCAAAATGTCGCAGCCCCCGATGGCGACGGCGGCCACTCGGCAGAGTTGACCCGTCAGTCCGAGATCAACGAAAAATTGCTCAACAACGAAGGCACCGAGAATCCATTCAAGCTCTGGCGCGAACTTGGACAGGCCACAACCAACACGCGACCGTAATCCGATACAACAAGGGACTCAGGCAGGCCGATCAGAAGATTGTCGAGTTGCTCGATCGCTTCAAGAAAGTAAACCTCGCCGATCGCACCAAGTGGGCCAACACCAGCTTCGCCTTCGCCCGCCAGTTGAAAAACATGCTGGAACTGTCCCGCGCAGTCGTGCAGGGAGCGATCCTCCGTGATGAATCGCGCGGCGCTCATTACAAGCCCGATTTCCCTGAACGCAACGATGAGAAGTTCCTTAAGACAACGAAGGCCAGCTTCACCGGCTCTCTCGAAGGGCCGCGTTTTGAATTCGAAGATGTCGATACACAGTTCATCAAACCGCGCCCGCGCCGCTACGACGCAACGAAATGACAGAGTTATTATCCAAGCCGCTCACGGTTGCTTTTGGTTCTATCAGCAGAAATTGGGTGCCCCATGTCTCGATCTTGAGACGTGGGAAATTGCAACTCTCAACTGTTTTGTGTCAGGGCACGAATTCAGTCGTGCTGAACGAGCAAGGATTTGAATTGGGGCTTTAGCCCCCGAGGGATCATGGCAAACAAGACCGTAGCATTCGAAATCAAACGCCAGTCCAGCCCCGACGCTCCCGCTGTGTGGGAAAATTTTGAGCTCGAATGGCGCCCCGGCATGAACGTCATATCTGCCATGATGGAAATCGCTGCGAACCCCGTCACTGCCGAGGGCCGCGCTACTACACCTATCACCTACGATTCCAATTGCCTTGAAGAAATCTGCGGCTCCTGCGCGATGCGCATCAATGGAAAAGCCCGCATGGCTTGCTCCGCGCTGGTCGACAATCTCGAACAGCCCATCAAGGTTGAGCCACTCTCAAAATTCCCGCTGGTCCGCGACCTGCAGGTTGACCGATCCGTTCTCTTCGATAACCTGATGGCCGTCAAAGCGTGGGTTCCTGTCGACGGCACCTATGATCTCGGCTCCGGTCCGCGCGTCTTTCCGCAGCAGCAGGAAGCAAACTACCCGCTCTCAAACTGCATCAGTTGCTGCTGCTGCATGGAGGTCTGCCCGCAGTTCAACGACGATACGAATTTCGTCGGCGCAGCCACCATCGCCCAGGTAAAGCTCTTCAACAATCACCCCACCGGAAAAGTTTTCAAGGAAGATCGCCTGCGTGCCCTGGCCGGCGACGGCGGTATCCAGGAGTGCGGCTTTGCGCAGAACTGCGTCGAAGCGTGTCCCAAGAGCATTCCTCTAACGGATGCCATCTCTGACGTCAGCCGCGATGTCCTGGTCCAGAAAGCCAAAGATTTCCTCCGCAGCTAGGAGCCTCAAGAACCGAAAGCCGTTCTAAAAGAAATTAGAAGTCTGTGTCATCCTTGTATCTCTGAATGAGCAGCAGTTTTCGTAGAGACTGTTGCAGTGGGGGAACCGAGGCATCGGTTCCCCCGCGGGCGGACGGCTCCCGTTCATCCTGCGGTCTCAACGACCGGCGCTCAGCACAGGCGACCGCTGCCCAAGTCACGTACGACCGAACAGTCGCACGATTTCAGTCGAAC
>Ga0207691_10005781_pt1 | contig 11959 bp, 11 predicted proteins | sample KBSM13metaG_FD_184327 | JGI IMG/M metagenome (GOLD analysis project Ga0207691, IMG submission 184327) | Miscanthus rhizosphere microbial communities from Kellogg Biological Station, Michigan, USA - KBS M1-3 metaG (SPAdes) (version 2) | ecosystem: Host-associated > Plants > Roots > Rhizosphere >...
GGTGGACAGGCTGTTGCGGGTCTATGAGTCCCCGGCCCACCAAAATACCCATGGTAAGCGCGCAGACGGATTTGGAAACAGACATCAGGACGTGCCGGTCGTGCGGCTGGAAAGAGCCAAAATAGCGTTCCAGGACCAGTTTCCCGTGTTGAAGTACGACGATGGCATCTGTGTGCGTGGATTCCAGGAACTCCTCAACGCTGTGCCACCTCTCCGCGTGTTCCGGTGTGGCTGACTCACTTCCAGTAGAGGGCTCGGATGCTCTGCCTCGACGGATCGTTGCCGTAGTGATGAGCTCACTGATGTGAGCGAAGCCCCAGCGATTGAATGGGCTTTCCTGCCAGTTTTCCAGGGTGACGTGCTCATTGAAGTCCTGGCCGGCATAACGGTCAACCTTGCCGGGGCTGGTCAGAAGGGAACCATTTGCTGTTGTCTCTAGCATGTTTAGTCGCTGCCTTGCGTGGTAAGGGTGGGGAGGGCGTGGGAGTCTGCCAATTCGGGCCGGCCGCGCCCGGGGGCTGCCTCGAGGAGTCTGCGGGTGTAGTCGTGCTGTGGATCGGTGAAGATCCGTTCGGCTGGTCCACTTTCTACGATCTTTCCGGTCTTCATGACAGCCACCTCATCGCTGAGATAGCGGACGACGTCCAGGTCGTGGGAGATGAGCAGATATGTGAGCCCTTTTTGTTGCTGCAGGTCCTGGAGCAGGTTCAGAATCTGGGCCTGGACGGAAACATCAAGGGCGCTGGTGGGTTCGTCCAGGATCAGGAGACGGGGCGAGGTGGCCAGGGCGCGTGCTATGCCGACGCGTTGGCACTGTCCTCCGGAGAGCTGGTGCGGGAGCCGATGGGCGTGCCCGGCTCCCAGCCCGACCTCGTCCAGCAGATTGTTTATTCTTGTTTGGAGGGCCTGCCCTTTCAGGGCAGTGTGGGCCAGAAGTGGCTCTGCCACTGAAGCGCCGATAGTCATACGTGGATTCAATGATGCCACTGGATTCTGAAGTACTATTCCCATCCGGGAACGGATGGTCCGCAGTGCCTTGGGTCCGAGTTTGCCGAGGTCATGTCCTTCAAATATGGCTCGCCCGGATGTTGGGCGCATCAGCTGCATGGCGCAGCGGGCGAGGGTACTTTTGCCGGAGCCGGATTCTCCGACAAGGCCGTAGACCGTACCTTCCTTGATGCTAAGGGAGACGTCGTCGACTGCGGTGAAGACTCGTCTGTGGTGCGGGAACGTTTTGACGATTTTTTCGAGGGTGAGAACGTTGGTCATAGTTCGCCTTCCTGGAGGCAGGCGACTGCCTGGTGTGGCCCGGTCTCGGTGAGCAGCGGGTCGGTGAGCGAGCAGTCGGTGACTGCATGTGAGCAACGGTTTCTGAAGGCGCACCCGGTGAGGGATAGGAGATTTCCCGGCACTGTTCCAGAAATAGCGTTCAGTCGCTGGCCGTGGGTTCGCCCTGCTGGGAGGGCGTCGAGGAGGCCGCGGGTATATGGGTGGCGTGGATTGTTCATGACCGCTTCCACAGGTCCGGTTTCGATCACCCTGCCTGCGTAAAGGACCGCCACGCGGTCACAGACGTCGCGGATGATGCCAAGGTTGTGGCTGATGAGCAGCACACCGAACCCAAACTTGTGTCGGAGTTCGTCAATGAGGACCAAAATTTGCCGGGCAACAGTAACGTCAAGAGCCGTTGTGGGCTCATCCAGGATCAAAAGCCGGGGCTGGCGTAGCAGAGCCATGGCAATCATGGCCCGCTGCAGCATCCCGCCGGACAGTTGGTGCGGATAGCTGCGGTAGACCCGTTCAGGGTCCGGAAGGCCGACCAGGCTTAGATGACGTATGATTTCAGCTTTGCCTTCGGCCCTCGAGATCTGCCGGTGCCGGGCCAGGACATCGCTGAGTTGGCGGCCAAGCGTGAAGACGGGGTTGAAGGCAGTTCCAGGGTTCTGGAATACGATGGCCACCGAGCCACCTGGTTCTGACGAGTCCTGTAAGGGATCGTTGCCGATGGTCACTTGCCCCGTGCGCCGTGCACCGCGTGGAAGGATCCCCAAGGCTGCGAGTCCTGTCAGGGACTTGCCGCACCCCGTTTCCCCCACCAGGCCGAGGATTTCACCAGCGGAAACATCGAGGTCGATCCCGCGGACGGGGCGGTTGGTAAGCTTTCCCCGGTCGGTGAATTCGACGTTGAGGTCGCGGATGCTAAGAACATGTGTCATCGCTTTACCTGCCTGGGGTCAAGGAGGTCGCGCAGCGAATCTCCGAGGAGGTTGAATCCCAGGACGGCCAGAAAGATGGCCAGCCCCGGAAAGGTGGCTATCCACCAGGAACTGAATATGAGCCCGCGCCCTTCGGCGACCATCAGGCCCCAGTCGGGCAGGGGCGGCTGAGTTCCAAGACCGATAAATGCCAGGGACCCGGCGGCCAGGATCACAGTGCCGATGTCGACGGTAGCTTGGACGAGGATGGGCGTCATGCAGTTGCGAAGTACATGGCGGCTGATGATGAGCAGCTGCGGAATGCCCATGGCGCGGGCTGCTTCGACATAGGAGCGTTCCCGAAGGGATTTTGCTTCCGCTCGTACAAGGCGCGCATACCAGGGCCACCAGCTGATGGCCAAGGCGATGCCGGCGTTGGTCAGGCTGGGCCCAAGGATCGCAACGGTCACCATGGCCAGGAGCAGAGGCGGGAAAGCCTGGAAGATCTCGGTCACACGCATCAAGGCTTCGTCGAGCCAGCCACCGCGATATCCGGCGACAGCGCCGAGGGGAATGCCGATGAGGGCCGCAGCCGCGACAACGACGGCAGAGATGGTCAGCGCCGGGTTCGCGCCCATGATGATGCGGCTGAGAACGTCACGACCGAGCTGATCGGTGCCGAGCCAGTTCAAGGCGTTGGGAGCGAGGTTTCGGGCAGAGGCATTGGTCGCCCCCATGCCCTGATCAGGGAAAGGTGCCAGCCATTGCCCAAAAACAGCAAGGATTACAACAAGGACTATGATCATCGCGCCAACAGCGGCCAAACGGTCACGGCCCAGGGTCTGTTTAAGTAGTTTGATCGGTTTAAGGGTGGCCTGTTCTCCGGCCGGCCCGGAACCGGTCGGGGCGGAGATTTGGGTCGTGGGGCTCATGACATGCTCACTCTGGGGTCGATTCGGGATTGCAGGATGTCCACCAGAAGGTTGGCCAGCAGGTATGCTGTGGCGCCCATGAGCGTAATTGCAATGATGGCTGGGTAGTCCACTGCAAGCATGGAAGATGTAGCGAACTGCCCAATTCCTGGCCAGTTGAAGACAGCTTCGACGAAGAATGTTCCGGTCAGGGCGTAGGCGGCAGCCATTCCGGCAATAGACAGGACTGGTGGCAGAGCATTTTTCAGGGCCAGGCGCCAACGGATGGCGGTCTCCCTCAGACCGTAGGCCCTGGCGGTGAAGATGTAATCCTGGTTCATGACATCGAGCATGGCGGCCCTGGTCATTCGTGCAACGAGTCCGAGAGGATATGCGGCCAAGGTGAGGGCCGGCAGTATCACGTGCTGCAAACCATCGGTGAAGGCCACGCCGTTGCCGGTGATCATGCTGTCTAACAGGGGAAGCCCGGTCACGTGAGAGATGGGGTTGGAGTATTTGATGGAGTTGCTGAATTGCCCAGTGGCCGGAAGTATGCCCAGCCCCCCAACGAACAACAGTTGAAGGAGCAGTCCGAGCCAGAAGGCGGGCACGGAAATCCCTCCGATGGAGAGGAAACGGATTGCTCCGTCGATGAATCCGCCAGGACGGCGGGAGGCAACCACGCCCAAGATGACCCCTGCCGAAACAGCGAGAACCATGGCAAACCCGATGAGTTCCAATGTGGCTGGGAGGCGGGTGAACAGCTCATCCAACACGGGGCGTTTTGTGGCAAGAGACTGGCCCCAGTCCCCGGTGATCAGCTTTGCGACGTAGTCGAAGTACTGTTCGAGGATCGGACGGTTAAAGCCGAGGTGCTCCCGGACCCTGTCCAGCTCGGCTGGGGGCGCCTTCGGGCCGGCGTAGATGACGGCCGGGTCGCTGGGAACGATGCGGGCAAGGATGAAGACGATCGCGGTAAGCACGGCGAGAACCAGCACCGAGGTGATGAGCCGCCGGGCGACGAAACGCAACATGGTTCTCCTTTTCTTGATTGGTGTGGCGGGATGGGCGGGCAGGGCAAGGGCCCGGGCTTTGTTGGTGCAGCCCGGGCCCTGCCTGCGTCGTATCGTTTAGGCGGCGCGTTTGATGGGGGCGAAGAAGGCCGTGAACGGGTAATTTTCGTTGTAGGCGGGAACTTCCAACCCGGCCGGAACGACTGAGACTGTGCGGGCATCGTAGAGGAATGCGGCAGGTGCTTCCCTATAGAGGAGGTCCATGGCTTCCTTATAAAGGCCCTGGGCTGCGTCCCTGTCCGTTCCCGTCAAGGTTGCCGCCTTGTCCACCAATTTGTCGTACTCCGGGGACTTCCAATAGCTCAGGTTGAAGGATGGCTTTTCGCTGGAATGGAACAGCGTCGTGAGATTGTCGCTGCCGGCGTCGCTGTAAGTCGGCCAGTAGTTAAGTACAAAGATGTCCTGGGCGCTCTGAGGATCAGCCTTTGCGCTGTCCCATTGCTGGTTGAAAAGTTCGGCTTTCACGTCCAGCTTCACACCGATTTTGGCGAAGGCGTCCTTGATCAGCGGCACGAACCGCGCTTCCGCGGGATTCTCGGAGGCGTAGGTGAGTTTGAGGTTCATGCCGTCGGCATGACCAGCTGAGGCCAATAGTTGCTTGGCCTTTTCCAAGTCCTGGGAGTACTGCGGGACGTCCTGGCTGTAGGGGAAGATGCCGCTGGGAGCAGGGCCGTGGGACTGCGTGCCGTAGCCCTGCCCTCCGATGTCAATGATCTCTTTGTACGGAATCGCGTAGCTGAGCGCGCGGCGGACCTCCGGGTCGTTGAGTGGTGCGCGGCTGGTGTTAAACATGGCCAGGAAGTTGAACGGTGAGTTGAAGTCTTTCACCGTGAACTTCGGATCGCTGGCCAGGGTCTTGAGGTTTTCCAAGGGAATGTTGGTCGCGTAGTCCACCTCACCTGCGGTCAGCATCTGCTGGGCCGTGACTGCATCCGGGGTGATAGAGATGTCGACAAAGTCGACGTGCGATGCAGCCTTTTTGTTCCAGTAGCCGTCGTACTTCTTCAGCACGACCTTAGAGCCGGGCTTGTAGGAGTCGATGGTGTAGGGGCCGGAGCCCGCGTCGATTCCGGCCTCGAAGTACTTGTCATTCTTGGCGGATGCGGCCAGGGCCTTCGGGGCAACGATCCAGGCGCCGTAGGTCGAGGAGGCGACGAGGTCCATCGGCGCAGCGTACTTCAGCTGCAGCGTGACAGTGGAGTCGTCCGGGGCGGTAACGCTCTCCACCGGTGCCCAGATGAAGGATGCGGCTGCATGGTCCCTGGCAGCGTCGATGCTGGCTTTGACCGCCGCGGCATTGATCGGCTCGCCGTCGTGGAAGGTGGCTCCGGAGCGGATCTTGAATGTCCAGGATTTTCCGTCTGCACTGGCGCTCCAGGACTCGGCTATTGCCGGGGAATACGCTTCTGCGGAACCTGCAGGGTTCTTCCAAAGCAGGGGTTCGTATATGTTGCCCATGTAGAGGGCTTCGGTGGAAAACGAACGAACCGGATCCCACGTAGTAATGGCTGCAGATGCGGCCACAGAGAAAACGTCGGGGCCGGAAGAAGCTTTGGGTGCGGCAGGACTGCATCCCGCCGCGCTAAGGGCAACGACGGCGGCTGTGGCCGTGACAAGCACCGTCCGAGCCGGGTGTGGAAATGAGAGTGCCAACAGAGACTCCTTGAAGAAGGGTGGGAAGTGTGACGAGTCTAACTAGGTGTACCTATACCTGGGAAATGCCTATCATGAGTAAAACTCATACCTTGGAGGCATAGTGGACTTGAGGCACTTGACGTATTTCCTGAGCATCGTTGATGAAGGATCAATCAATGCCGCTTCACGCTGTTTGCGGGTGGCCCAACCCTCTTTATCCCGGCAGCTTCGCTCCTTGGAGCAGGACCTCGGGCTCACCCTCTTCGATAGGTCAGGAGCAAAATTGTCGCTGACCGCGGCGGGCACTGCGTTTCTGCCCATCGCCAAGGACCTGGTCACCCGCGCCGCCCAGGCCAAATCATCCGCGCGGGCGATGGCCGGAGGTTCGGTGCAACGGCTTACGGTAGCGGCAGCCTCTGCCACCGTCGCCGACATCATCGCCCCTTTCATTGTCTCGCAGGGGCCCGATGGAGTCCTGACCAATGTTGTCGAGGCGACCCCTGAGTTTGTCTACTCGGCGTTGCAGGACGGTAAGGCTGACTTCGCTCTGGGAACAAAGCCCCCACCATCCGAGCTCAAATCGGTTGTAGTTGGCAGGGCGTTCCTTTGGGCCCAGTGCAACGCCAAACACCCTCTTGCCGGGAGGGAGAAAATCAGCCTCCAGGAACTCGTCCAATGGCCTCTCATAACCATGACCGCTGATTTTGGTGTCCGCACAATGTTCGATGATGCTGTCAGCACTGAGCGCCTCACCTACACGACCGGATTTGAAGTACGCTCGGCCGTGGTCGGCCAAGCCTTGGCAGCCGCCGGCAAAGGCATCTGCGTGCTCTCGGATGATCCGAATTTCGGGGTGCACGCCATGCCCATCACTCATCGGGGAAAGGACCTCGTGTTCACTCTTTTCGGTGTCTGGAATCCGCTGCATTTCGCCGCGCCTGCGATAAGGGAGTGCCTGCAGAACCTTTCACGTTTCACCTCGGAGCTGTACCCCGCCGCTCGAATATAGAGGGGATGCAATCCTCAACTCTCGGCCCTGGTGGTTGAGCGGCCTCTCGAACTCTGAGTGCTAAAAGCTCACGAGATTCGCGGGGCGTGGCTCCGGGGGCAGTGGCCATCGACAGGAGCTCTCGAAGCTACTTCCACTGCCTATAAAACGCCGATACTGGACCTTTCGTGAACCTGGGGGAGTGATCGAACCAGGCACTCTTCGCCCACGCAGGAGGATGGGTGCGAGAGCCTGGCTAGTCTTCCTTGACTTCTTTCAGGACCGCACGCGCAGCTGCCGCGTCGTGAAGCTCGGCAGGTACTTCTCCTGTTCTTCGATCTTCCGGCGGCAGAAGTCGTGGGCGGCCTGTTTTGTGATCCCCAGCGATTCGCTGATCTGGGCCCACGTCGGTCCGGAGACCGCGACATCCTTTGGGGCAACGACCCCGAGGACTGCATCGCCGGAGCATACCGACGCACCGAGGTGCGCGCCCGCGCCCGATGATTGGCGCCCGTCAACTTGGTTGTGTCCGCTGTTGCTCGGGGAGTCAGCTGAGCTGCAAGTTGTTGCCGGTCTTGGCTTTTACCATGTTCGTCGCGTAGCTGATCAGGAATTCGTACTCGTCTTCCGGCGTCAGGTCGCCGAGGAGTACATCCATTACGAGGCCGTCCTCGAGGGCTACGAAGCTCCGGGCCAAGAATCCGGCTGGCGCTGAGAGGGTGAAGGCATCCTCCTGCGCGCCTCGTTCCAGGATCCCTTTGTAGAGGTTCGTTTGACGCTCCACGAACGCCATCTGCTGCCGAGCGGCTGCCTTGTTGCGCAGATAAACTGGGATGAGTTCCACGAGAATCCGGGAAGCGGTTTCGCTTTCCCCGGGCCAAGGTACGCCTGAGTGGATGCAGGCCCTCAGTTGCGCTTCAGGGTCGCTTTCGGCTTGGATGCGGGCCTCCCGGCGGTCACAGTACTCCGTCACGCCTTGATGGAAGACCTCGCTGAAGAGCTCGTCGACGTCCCGGTAGTAGTACAGCACCGCAGCCGGGGTGACGCCGGCTTCGTTGGCAATGTCGGAAAGGCGGGCCGCTGATGACCCTCTGTCCAGCAGGACTCGTCCTGCTGCTGCTACGAGTTGATCCCGGCGGGCTGTCTGATTCCGTGGTCTTGCCATGCTCACCATGCTTTCACACTGGCCTCGAAGTGACCCTTGACACACCCAAGTTCGTTAATTATTCTTTAATTAATCTTTAGTTAATGAAATCTCCCACGATAGGAATGCTACCGTCATGACTCGACTTCTCCCTCTGGCTCTTGTGCAATCACCTGCTGAGTCCTTGACTGATTTTGCTGCTGGTCTCGAGCGAAGGGTCAAAGCGCATGCCGTCGCCGACCTTTTCGTTTACCCGGAGCTTCACTTGAACACGGTGGATTCTGCCGGGTTTGTGGACCGGCAGGCCTACATGGAAGCCTCGGCAGAACCTCTTGATGGCCCGCGCGGCCGTACCCTTGCTGAGCTTGCCGGAGACCTTGGGATCTGGCTTTTGCCTGGCAGCGTGCTTGAACGTGGTACGGACGGGCATATCTACAACACCGCCGTTGTCTACTCTCCACAAGGAAAAGCAGTAGCCGCGTACCGAAAGATCTTTCCCTGGAAGCCCTATGAGACCGTTTGTTCCGGTAAGGACTTCGTGGTCTTCGACATGACCGGCTACGGCCGCGTCGGTTTGTCAATTTGCTACGACGCCTGGTTCCCCGAACACAGCAGGCATCTGGCCTGGATGGGGGCAGAGCTCGTTCTCAATGTTGTCCAGACGCCGACCAACGATCGTGTGCAGGAAGTTGTTATCGGTCAAGCCAATGCAATCGTGAACCAGAATTTCGTTGCCAGTGTGAACGCGGCGGGCCCGCACGGGGTTGGACGTAGTTTCCTGGTTGATCCTGAAGGCCGCGTGCGAATTTCGGCAACCGGGCCCGAAGACGCGACATTGGTTGATGTGATCGACCTGGACCAGGTAGGGAACGTCCGTCAATATGGCACAGCGGGCGTCACCCGCCCCTGGGACCAGTTCGCTGAAAACGACGACAGCATTCCATTGCCGCTATACGCCGGCCAGCTTGATCCCCGCCTTTGGCGGCAGACCAACGCCCCGTCAACCCTGACCAACCTCAGCACTGCCCCAGCCTAAGGAACTCCCCATGTCCGCTGAGAACATTAAACTTACCCCCAAGCTATCCCTGCTATCGGTGGTCGTGTTCGGCTTGGCCTATATGGCCCCGGGAATCGTAATGACGATCTTCGGTATCATCTCCTCCACCAGCGACGGAACAGCCCCGACAGCATTCGCCCTCGCCACGGCCGCGATGCTGCTGACTGCCCTCAGCTACGCGAAAATGGCAAAGATCTTTCCGAACTCGGGATCAGCCTACGTGTATGCACGACGGCTCCTCGATTCCCGTGTCGGTTTCCTCGTCGGGTGGGCAATCCTCCTCGACTACCTCTTCCTTCCCACCGTGGCCTGGCTGTTCCAATCGTTCTACCTTGCAGCGCAGTTTCCCGGCATCCCTGTCTGGGCCTGGCTCGCTCTGAACGCTGGACTGACAACGATCATCAACGTCACGGGAATCGTGCTCACTGACCGTGTCAATAAAACGCTGACCCTTCTGGTTGTTACCCTCATCGGGATCTTCATCGCCTACTGCCTGGCCTACCTCGGGGGCAACCCGCCTGCGTCGTTCACAGACCCCTTCTGGAACAATGCCACGACGGTCGGCGGCGTCGCTGCCGCAGCCGCTATCGCGGCCTACGCCTTCCTGGGATTCGACGCCGTCAGCACACTCAGCGAAGAAACCAAAAACGCCCAGCGCAACATTCCCCGCGCGATCCTCCTGACCGTCCTCGTCGGCGGAATAATCTTCGTCGTGGTCTCCTACATCATGCAGCTCGTTCACCCAGGCGGAGACTTCGAGCACGCAGCGACCGCAGCATACTCCATGCAGGTCCTCGTCGGCGGGCAGTTCTACGCCAACATCACCAACATGCTCTTCATCATCGGCGGGTTCGCATCGGGCCTCGCCATCCAGGCCAGCACCAGCCGACTCCTCTACGTCATGGGCCGCGACGGAGTCCTACCCCGCAGGCTCTTCGGACGCCTCCACCCCCGAACCAAAACGCCCATCTTCAACCTGGTCCTCGTCGGTGCCGTGGCCATGCTGGCACTGAACATCTCTTTGGAAACGGCAACCTCCTTCATCAACTTCGGAGCCTTCCTGGCATTCACAGCCGTCAACTTCTGCGTCATCGCCTACTTCATCCGAAACCGCCGGCAAGGCAAAAAGCTTTCGATCATTGGCTTCATCGTCCTACCAATACTGGGCGCCGCGGTCGACATCTACCTTCTAACCCAGCTCAGTCCCATCGCCATCACCATCGGCTGCTGCTGGATCGGTCTGGGAGTTGTTTATCTAACCTTCCTCACCAAAGGATTCCGCAAGGAACCACCAGAGATGGACCTCCACGACCGTGAGAGGCAGCCGGGCGAACCCACCAAGGAGGTTCAGCAACCAAACGCTGACGACACGCGGTCAACTAAGCGGAATGCCAGCCAGGCCCAGCCCACCGAAATCTAACCCCCACCACCAATACAAGGACGGGCCAGGCACCAGTGCCCAGGCCCGTCCCTCTGTGTGGCGGGTGCCATCTCGAGAAACGGGACCTAATCAGCGCCATTGCCACCGTTCCCTTTCACACCCGATCGGCGCTCTCCAAAGTCGTACCGTTCCGTAGTGACAACCCACTGCATCCCGGGCTGCGGAACCGCCACCCGGGATGCGGTGCAAGTTCGGTGGCAAACCTCCGGTCAAGAGAATCCGATCGGGCGAGTATGCCATCGCTGAAAACCATTTCTTCGTCCCAAAGATCCGATTCGCTACGTGCGTGCCCACATCATGAGCATCAAATCAAAGGCGATATTAAGAGCAAATCAGGAGTCCAATGATCATCACGATCGAGGCCGGTCGCTACTTCCACATCACAGGCCTATCCCCGACGGAAATCGCAGACAGTATCAACACGGCTGTAGAGATGGCCCGCGACCACTCGATGACAGAAGGATGGCAGGGCATTCTCGTCACCCGCCACGGACCTGATATGTACACAGTGAACCTCAGCGCTGATGTTCCCTACGGAGTAACTGTGGAACGGGACCTGCCGCAAGAAGTCCCGAGCAGGTGCCGGACGGCTGAGAGCTCACCGCAGCCGTGCCGGCAGTAGACTGAAAATCAGCGAACGGACTGCCGTGATACCAGGTCGCCGGCCGGTACGCTCCGGCAGCGCGCGTCGTCCGACGGAGAGGACCTCAGCGATGGAACCGACCTATGTGATGGCCGAGAGCGCCCCGGCGCCCGTGGGCCCCTATTCCCAAGCGTGCGGTATACCGAATGGCCTGCTGTTCCTTTCGGGGCAGACGCCCATCGACCCGGCGACCGGGCAGCTGGTCGGCGGTGGCATCGAGGAGCAGACCGCACGCGTCTTCGACAACCTTGGCCTCGTCCTCGAGGCGGCCGGCAGCAGCTGGCGCGATGTCGTCAAAGTCAACGTCTTCCTCGTCGACATGGACGACTTCGCAGCGATGAACGCCGTGTACGCGCGCTACGTGGTGGACCCGGCGCCGGCTCGCGCCACGGTGCAGGTGGCGCGCCTGCCGCGCGACGTCCGGATCGAAGTGGACGCCATCGCCGTCATCCCCTAGCCACCTGCGCCACACCCTGGCGGGTGGTGCGCTCCACACCCAGCACGCCGTCGACCCCCTTGATGGATTTGATCACCTTGTCGAGGTGCTTCACGTCACGAATCTCGACAGTCATTTCGATCCGCGCCTGGCGATCGCCGCCGACGTGCGCTTCCATGTTGGTGATGTTGGTGTTGATGTTCGACACCTTCGAGCTGATCTCGGCCAGCATGCCTTTGCGGTCCTCGACCCGCATGGTGAGCCTGACGACGTAGGGGGCCTGATCCGTCTGGGCGTCCCACTCGACGTCGATGCGCCGCTCGGGATCGAACATCAGGTTCACCACGTTGGAGCAGCTGGCCGAGTGCACCGACACACCCTTGCCCCTGGTGATGTAACCCACGATGCGCTCGCCCCGAATCGGGTTGCAGCAGCG
>Ga0207691_10005782_pt1 | contig 11959 bp, 7 predicted proteins | sample KBSM13metaG_FD_184327 | JGI IMG/M metagenome (GOLD analysis project Ga0207691, IMG submission 184327) | Miscanthus rhizosphere microbial communities from Kellogg Biological Station, Michigan, USA - KBS M1-3 metaG (SPAdes) (version 2) | ecosystem: Host-associated > Plants > Roots > Rhizosphere >...
ATGGTCCAGAATCGCGTGCCGTCATCAGATTTCGAGAGCGTTTTCAACCTGGCGGAGGGCCCCCCGCGGGCGGATTTCCCCGCGGTGCCGGCGAGCGGCCGCTTTCCGCTGCCTCGCGACATCAACACCTACGTGTTGCCGGAGAAGCAGAGGCTGCCCGCGGTGGACGCCTACAACCTCACCGTTCAGCGTCAGCTCACCAGCACGCTCTCAGCCGAGATCGGCTATGTCGGCAACAAGGGAACGCACGTATTTGCGGGCGATTTCCCGACGATCGACCTGAACGAGGCCACGCTGACGGGCTATGGGGACGGGCCGGGAACTCCCGGCTTCATCCCACGCGACGAGCGCCGGCCCCTCTACAACGCGTACGGCTGGACACAGAACATCAACTACTTCTGCAACTGCGCGGCTAACCGTTACGACGCGCTTCAGGCGCAGCTGACGGGACGTATGTCCGGCACGTGGATCCTGGCCAGCTACGCGCTCCAGCGAATCCGTCAGGACGGCAGCGAGCAGTTCTTCTACGACCGCAAGTTGCAATACGGCCCGCCCGACTGGTCGCGGGTCCACAACTTCTCGTTGGCCGCGATACTGGAGCTTCCGTTCGGGAATGGAAAACGGTTCCTCGGAGGCGCGTCTCGGACGACCGAGATGATCGTCGGCGGTTGGCAATTGGCCACGATCACACTGATACAGAGTGGGCTGGCCCTGGACATCCTCTACCCGGGTGGCGCCGAGCGCGACACCGGGCCGAACCGTCCCGACCTGATTGGCAATCCAGGCGGACCGGGCACGCGCGAGGAGTGGTTCAACGCTACGCCGATCGGGTCTCCTGGGAGCGCCTTCGGCCGGCCGTCGGTGGGGACGTTCGGCAATCTGAAACGGAACGCGCTTCGGGGGCCCGGCTACTGGAGGGTGGACGCCTCGCTGTTGAAGCGGCTGTCGCTCACCGGGAGGCTCGAGTCGGAGTTGCGCCTCGAGGCGGTCAACCTGTTCAACCACGTGAACCTCGGGCGGCCTGATCCTGAGATCGGGACTGACACCGACCCAAGACCCAACGCGGGCCGAATCAGCAACACCACGAACTTCGGGACCGACCCGCAGCGGAACCTTCAGTTCGCAATCCGGCTGATCTTTTGACACATAGTGGGACCGTGCAGGATACGTTTCGGATCGGCGACGCCTACCACATCGACCCGTCGCTGAACCGAGTGACAGGCCCGAACGGCATCACTCGCCTGGAACCCAAGGTGATGCAGGTCCTCGTCTGCCTCGCCGCGCAGGCAGGGCAGGTGGTGTCCAAGGACCGCTTGTTTCGCGCCGCCTGGGCCGACACCGCCGTGACCGACGACGTCCTGACTCGGGCCATTTCGGAGCTGCGCCGCCTGTTCGACGACGATCCGAAGCAGCCATGGGTCATCGAGACGATCCCCAAGGGCGGCTACCGACTGATTGCACCGGTCAACGACCCGCAAGCGGCAGAGTCCGTGCCCAATGCGGTTGTCACCGCCGACCCTCGGCCCAATCGCGTGCTGGTTGCGACGCTTTCCTCGGCGGTCGTCATCGCCGTAACCGCGGGGTGGTTCTTCCGGCCTGGGCGTGAGGTGAAGACTCCGGCGTCGCCGCAGCTCGTGTTGCTGACGATGTTGCGCGGCCTGGAGACATGCCCGACGTTCTCGCCTGACGGCACACAGATCGCGTTCTCCTGGAACGGCGAGAAAGAAGACAACTTCGATATCTACGTGAAATTCGTGGGCTCCTCGGAAGTCCGCCGCGTGACGACCGATCCCGCTGCTGACGTCAGCCCCGCCTGGTCACCCGACGGCCGGCAGATCGCGTTCGTCCGCGCGCGATCGGCACTCCCGGACAGTGGCGGCACAATCCAGCTCGTGTCACCGCTTGGGGGAGCCGATCGCAAGTTGAGCGACTTCCGTGTCAATGCGGATGGGCCAGACAGCACCCCGATCGCATGGTCCCCGGATGGTCGCTGGGTGGCAGCGTCACGCGACATCGCCAATGCAGACGCGGGCATCTCTGTCATTCCAGTGTCTGGCGGAACGCCTCGTGCGCTGACGCATGCAACGGCGCCGGCCTGGCACAGTGGGGTGGCATTCTCGCCCGACGGCCGTCGGTTGGCCTACGCGTCCTGCGGTGGGATGAAAACAGATCTGCCCGCCTGCGACGTGTATGTCGTCGATCTCGGGTCCGACTTTGTACCAGTCCCACCCCCTCGTCGGCTGACCAACCAGGGCATGGCCATTCACGGGCTGGCCTGGACTCGCGATGGCTCCTCTATCGTCTACGACACCGCGGGACGGGGACCGTACTACCTCTGGCGGGTGATGGCCGATGGAGCGCACGAGCCGGAGCGGATCGAGGTTGCAGGCTTTGGATCGAGCCGGCCCGCCACGGTGCTTTCACGAGACCGCCTGGCTTTCCAGCGCCGCCTCCCCACGCTCGGCGTGTATCGCGTCTGGCCCGGGCACATGCCCGAGCCCGTGCTGGTCTCGCCCGCGTTCGACTTCGAACCCGATTTTTCACCCGATGGCCAACGGCTGGCCTTCAGCTCACGGCGGTCCGGAGACGCAGTCGAGATCTGGCTGGCGTCAGCCGACGGCTCGAATCCGCAGCAACTGACGCACGGCGCAGGGCCTCGACGTGCGCCCGCATGGTCGCCGGACGGCCGCCGAATCGCGTTCGAGTCCATGCGCGCGGACGGACACTACGACGTCTGGGTGATGTACAGCGACGGCAGCGCTTTACGCCAACTGACGACCGACCCCGGAGACGATAAGGCGCCGACGTGGTCTCGCGACGGAAAGCGGATCTACTTCTCGTCAGACCGCGGCGGCGGCCGTGACATCTGGTGGGTGCCTGCCGGGGGAGGGCCGGTCGCGCGCGTGACGCATGGCGGCAGCGGAGTTATCGCGCGCGAAGTCTTCGACGGGAGCGCCATCGTGTACCAGACGGCCGAGGGCGATTCGCCGCTGGTCATGTTGCCGCTCAGCGGCGGACCAGCCCGTCAGCTCGTTGAATGCGTCAGATACATGGGCTATATCGCGGGAAAGGGCCTGGCGATCGGAGCGGCCGGCATCTACTACGGTCCATGCGGGAGTGGACCGCAGAGCTCTATCCACCTGATCGATCCGGCGACAGGCCGGGATCGGGAGGTCGGGAGCGTGAGCGACCCGTTCTTCCTGAGCGGTCTTGCCATTTCGCCTGATGGGAACAGCATTCTGGTCCACCGCGGGGCGGAGACGTCCGATCTGGTGCTGCTCGAGAACTTCCGGTAGCGCTTTTCGGAGCGCGTAGAGCGAAGGGAGATCACGCCCTCAGGAAGACGCCCGAGGAGTCCGCCGCCCATGACGCCATCAATTGGTCGGCCGGCAGGGGACGGCTGAAATAGTAGCCCTGACCTTCACTGCACTCCTGCATGCGAAGGAACGCGTACTGCTCCGGGGTCTCCACGCCTTCGGCGATCACGCGATGTCCAAGGCTCCGGCCCATGCTGATCATCGCGCTCACGATCGGCGAACCGCCGGCCGCCGTCGTGACTTCGTGGATGAAGGACTGATCCACCTTGAGGACATCGACAGGAAACTGCCGCAAGTAGGTCAGGCTCGAATAGCCGGTCCCGAAATCATCGATCGCGATGGTCACGCCGAGCGACCTCAGCGCCTGCAGCACGTCCACGGTGGACGGGGCGTGCCGCATCAGGATGCTCTCGGTCAGCTCCAGCTCGAGATACCGCGGGTCGAGCCCGGTGTCTCGGAGGACCTTTGTCGTATGGTCGAGAAAATCCTTCGAGCGCAGCTCGATGGCCGACACGTTCACCGCGATGGCCACGGGGAATCCAGACTGGACCCACGAACGGGCCTGCCGGCAGGCCTCGACGAGCGCCCATCTGCCGAGTGGCACGATGAGCCCTGACTCCTCGGCGATCGAAACGAACTCGCTCGGCCCGATCAGGCCACGATCGGGATCCCGCCAGCGCACCATCGCCTCCACTCCGGCGATCGCACCGGTCTCGAGGGCGACCTTCGGCTGGTAATGGAGCACCAGCTCCTGCCGCGCGAGCGCACGGCGGAGACCGGCTTCGATGGTGTGCCGGGCGATGACCCGCGCGTTCATCTCTGCGGTGAAGAACTGGCACATGTTGCGTCCCCGGTCCTTGGCCTGGTACATCGCGGCGTCCGCGGCCTGCAACAGCGTCGCGGCCTCGAGACCGTCGTCCGGGTAGACGCTCACGCCGACGCTGACGGTGATGTCGATCGGGTGGCCGGCTCCGCGATGGGGCATCGTGACGGCCGTCATGAGCTCGTACGCGCGATCCGAGGCGTGTTGCGGCTGGTCGATTTCGGTCAGGAGCAGGATGAACTCGTCGCCGCCGTGCCGGCTGACCGTATCCGAGCGCCGGACCGACGCGAGCAGTCTCCCGGCCACCGATCGAAGCAGCTCGTCTCCGACCGCGTGGCCCCAGACGTCGTTGATCTGCTTGAAGTAGTCGACGTCCAGGAACAGAACGGCCAGCCGGTGGCCGCTGCGCTTCGCCGCCGCAATCGCCTTGGCCAGCCGATCGTCGAGGAGGGCCCGATTGGGCAGGTCGGTGAGCGGATCGTGGAGCGCCAGTCGTTGAAGATCTTCCTGGTGGCGTGAGGCGGATTCCCACGCCTGTACCTGGGCCCGGGTGAGGGCGAACAGGAGAATCGTGAGAAGCAAGCCTGTACCGAGCGTGCCCTGACCGGCCTGTTCCATCACCGCCATGCCCATGTCGACCGACGGCTTTCCCTCGGGGCGCGGCACGGAGAAGGTCAGCACGTTGGCGGTCGCCGCCGTGCGCGGCAGCAGGACCTCGAGGAAGTAATTGTCCTCGATGCCCGCGAAGCCTCCCTGCGGCAGGGACCACGCCACGGCCTGGGCCTTCTCGGGCCGCATGACCTTGGTGCCGTCGGTCGTGGCGCCCACGGCCGACGCGGGCATCACGTAGCGCGACGCGCGCTCGGCGTCGGTCGGATTGCGCAGCCCGGGTCCGAGCAGGAGGGCGTACGGCGGACCCGCGACCGAGACCTTCACGTCGAACAGATAGCCGCCCTCGATCGTGACTTCCTTGGTCACCGCGAGCTTCCCGTCCGAGAAGCGGAACCGGACTTTCCGGTCGGACTCGCGCTCGACCACGAAGAGCGCGTTCGCGACGCGTCGCGTCGTCTCGGCGTCCTTGCCGAAGTCGAGGGCGAGGGGCCGCGGCAGCTCGGGGGGCAGCGAGCGGACGAGCTCGAGCGGATGCCTCTGCTCGTCGTTGTACTTCGTCAGCACGAAGGAGTCGAGGACCGCGCCCTTGTTCGTGAAGGTCGCCCGGAAGACGTCGTTGGCGAGCGTGACGGTCGTTGGCTCGGCGGCGCTCTCGGGCGCGACGGCCGCCGGCTCGGCCTGCGGCGACGAGACCGCGGACGCCGACGTCGCGGATGCGGGCGAGGCCGCCGACGCGGAGGACGCCGAGGGCGGCTGGCCGGGGTCCGTCGAGGCGCTCGAGGTGCTCGGAGTCGGGATCGGCGGCGCGACCGGCTTGGGCGGCTTGGGAACGATCCACTCCCAGAGCATCAGGATCGCGAGGGAGAGCGCGGCCGCGAGGAGAAGGCGCTTTTCCATGGTTCGGTCCGGGCTCTCGGCTTACGCGCTCTATCGGTGCTCAGGGCACCGGGTCGAAGCCGCCCTGGTGAAAGGGGTGGCAGCGGCACAGACGCTTGAGCGCGAGCCATCCCCCGCGCAGGAGGCCGTGCTTCGCGATCGCGCCCGAGGCGTACACGGAGCACGTCGGCTCGAACCGGCAGGCGCGGGGAAGAAGCGGCGAGATGAAGCGCTTGTAGCCCGACAGGAGCGCGACGGCCGCGCGAGACGGCCAGCTCGGCCTCATCAGCGGGGCTTGCGGGCGGCCCGCAAGACCGCCCGGGTGAAGTCCTCCGAGAGCTCCAAGAACGGCGCCGCGGATGCGGACGCCCTCACGTTCACGACGATCGCGACGCCCCGATTCGCGAGGAGAGAGCGCGAGCGTCGGAAGATCTCGCGCAGGCGACGCCGCACGCGATTGCGCGCGACCGCGTTGCCCACGCGCTTCGGGACCGAGATGCCCAGACGGACTCGGTCTCGCGAGGGCTCGGCGAGGACGAAGACCTGGACGTGTCGACCGGAAACGCGCACTCCGGAGGCGTAGCACTCTTCGAATTCCCTGCGTTTTCGGAGGCGATCGTCCCGGGAGAATTTCTCGGAGACGACCGGGCTCGAGTTCACACCGTGAGTTTCTTGCGACCCTTGCGCCGCCGCGCCGAAAGCACGGCGCGTCCCGAACGCGTCCGCATGCGGACCAGAAATCCGTGTGTGCGCTTGCGGCGCCGGTTGTTGGGCTGGAAGGTGCGCTTCATAAAGAGCGGGAATGCTAGGTGCAGGGGGGTCGGAAGTCAAGACAAGGTCGTCGGTCTCCCATCGTCTGTCGTAGGAAGAGTCGCCAAGACCTGCCGCCGACCACCCGCGACCTCGCATATACTCCCCGCCCCCGGTCTTCCACACCGGCTTCCACAGCTGTGGAAATTCTGTGGAAATCCCGGAGGAGCGCCATGACCGAGATCTGGAGCGCGATCCTCAAGCGTCTCGAGGGCAAGCTCGACGCGAAGGAGCTGAAGACCTGGTTCGGCCCCACGCGCCAGGTCCACTTCGAAGAGCATCCGGGTGGCGGGGTGCTGCACGTCTCGGTTCCTTCGCGGGTCTTCGCCGACTGGATCGAGAGCAAGCACGGCGATCTGCTGGCGCGCGAGGGCGAGGCGGCGGGCTTCCCCGGCCTCCAGATGCGTTTCGAGCCCGAGAGCGCCGAGACTTCGGCATCCGCCGCGGTCCCGCCCGGCCTCGAGGTCTCGCCCAACACCGCCTCGCGCGACTCGGTGACGAGCCCGCGGTTCACGTTCGAGAACTTCGTCGTCGGGTCGTCGAATCAGTTCGCCCACGCCGCCGCGCGGGCGGTCGCGGAGTCGCCGTCGCGCTCCTACAACCCGCTCTTTCTGTACGGCGGCGTCGGCCTCGGCAAGACGCACCTGATGCACGCGATCGCGCAGGAGATCCTGCGCCGCTCGCCGAACATGCGCGTGCTGTACCTCTCCGCGGAGCGTTTCCTGAACGATCTGATCAACGCGCTTCGCTTCGAGCGCATGCACGAGTTCAAACGCCGCTACCGCGAGCTCGACGTGCTTCTCATGGACGACGTGCAATTCATCGCGGGCAAGGACTCCACGCAGGAGGAGTTCTTCCACACCTTCAACGCGCTGCACGACGCCCAGAAGCAGATCGTGGTGACCTCGGATGCGTTGCCAAAGGAGATCCCGACGCTCGAGGAGCGGCTGCGCTCCCGGTTCGAGTGGGGGCTGATCGCCGACATCCAGCCGCCCGACCTCGAGATGAAGGTCGCCATCATCCGGAAGAAGGCCGCAGCCGAGAAGGTGGATGTCCCCAACGATGTCGCCCTCTTCATCGCCGGCACCGTCAAATCGAACGTACGGGAGCTCGAGGGGAGGCTCAACCGGGTCATGGCCTTCTCCTCCCTGACCGGGCGGCCCATCTCCGTCGACCTCGCCCGCGAGACGCTCCGGGACATCGTGGGAACCGAGGAGCACAGGGCCATCCCCTCGGAGATCCTGAAGGCCGTGGCCTCCCACTACGGCCTGCGCGTCTCGGACATGAAGGCCCGGTCGAACGCCAAGCCGGTGGCCTTCCCCCGGCAGGTGGCGATGTATCTCTGCCGGAAGCTGACCGACCTCTCCTACCCGGACATCGGGCGGCTCTTCAACGACAAGCACCACTCGACGGTCATGCACTCGGTCGAGAAGATCGGCCGGATGATCGAGGACGACGCCGATTTCCGCAGGGTCGTCGAGGGCTTCATGCAGCCCTACCGTTAGGAATTTTTCGCCGAGCCTCGCTTTTCCGCCGGAGCCTTTTCCACACCGGAATTCATCGCGCGCTCACGCCACGCATCTGTGGAGAGCGGCGGAGACGGTGCACAGGCACGACCCTCGTTTTGACCCCATTTTTATTGGGTTTTTTGCGCCTTCCCGATTTTCGAACTCCCCTACGAATACGGTTAAATGTGATAGACTTTTTTCTCTTTCCGGAGGTGGGCTTTTCCAATGGAATTGACCGTCAAGAGGGGCGATTTCCTGAACGAGCTGACGCTCATGCAGGGCGTGGTGGAGAGGAAGAACACGATTCCGATCCTCTCCAACATTCTGCTGAAGGCGGCGGACGGTCACCTGAGCCTCACCTCGACGGATCTCGATCTCACGCTCCTCTCGCAGGCCGAGGCGAAGGTCTCCCGGAGCGGGAGCGTGACGGTCCCGGCGCGAAAGCTCTTCGACCTGATCCGCAACCTGCCCGAGGCCGACGTCTCCCTGAAGCTGATGGACAACCACTACCTCGGGGTGACCTGCGAACGTTCCAAGTTCCGCCTGGTGGCCCAGCCCGCCGAGGACTTCCCGACGGTCCCCAAGGTCGAGGCGAAGAAGGGGGTTTCCTTTCCCCTGGATCTCTGGAAGCGACTGACCCGTAAGGTCTTGTACGCCGTTTCGGCCGAGGAGACCCGCTTCCAGCTCATGGGAGTCCTCCTGAAGGACAAGGGGAAGGAATTCGAGCTCGTGGCGACCGACGGGCACCGCCTCGCGCTGATCAACTTCCCCAAGGAGGACGCGAAGGCGACCCTCCCGAACGTGCTGATCCCGAAGAAGGCGCTCGCCGAGATCCTCAAGATGGACGGCGGGTCCGACGCACGGGTAGAGGTCCGCCACTCCGAGAACCACCTGCTCTTCACGGTCGGCAATCGCCAGCTGATCGCGCGCCTGCTCGACGTGAACTTTCCGGACTACGAGAAGATCCTGTCGAAGAACAACGACCGCTCCGCGACGGTCGCGACGACCGCCTGCCAGGCGGCCATCCGCCGCGTCGCGCTCTTTTCCTCGGAACGCTCGCGCGGCGTGAAGCTGACCTTCGAGAAGGATCTCCTCACGGTCGCCTCCGCCAGCCAGGAGCTCGGCGAGGGAACGGAAACGCTCGACGCGAGCTTCCAGGGTGAGGCGCTCTCGATCGGTTTGAACGCGCAGTACCTCCTCGATTTTCTCGAGGAGGCCGAGGCGCAGAACGTGCGGATGGATCTGAAGGACGAGAACACCCAGTGCCTCTGCCAGCCGGAGGGAGGCATCGAGGGCGCCTCTCGTTACACCTACGTCGTCATGCCCATGCGCCTCTGAGCTATTTCAAGGTGGGACAAGACCGCTTGCAGCTTTCGCAACTCTCGACCCAGGGCTTCCGCAACCTCTCTTCCGACCCGGTCTCCTTTCGCACCGGTGTCACGCTGATCACGGGAGAGAACGCGCAGGGCAAGACCAACCTCCTCGAGGCGGTGGCCCTCGTGTGCGGACAGCGCTCGTTCCGCGGGGCATCGCTGCCGGCCATGGCGTCCGACGGCGAGCAGTTCCGGATCGCGGCGACCGTCGAGCGCGCGGCCGGTTCCGAGCGCGTCGCGCTCGTGTGGTCCCGCGAGGAGGGCCGCGCCTTCTTCCGCGGCGAGAAGGCGGCCTCCTTCCGCGAGATCTCGGGAATCTGCCCGGCGGTCTTCCTCTCGCCCGAGCACCGCGAGCTGCTGGACGGCTCCCCCTCCGTCCGCCGCCGGTTCGTCGACCGGCTCGTCCTCGGCTGGCGCCCGGCCGCGGGGGACGACCAGGCGCGCTATGCCCTCGCCCTCAGGGAGCGCAATGCGCTTCTCCTGCGGCTGCGGCAGGGCCACGCCCATGCCGTCGTGGAGGGAGAGCTCGAGGCCTGGACCGAAGAGCTGTGCGTCGCGGGCGCCGCCCTGCGGCGTCACCGCCGCGCGGCCCTTGCGATCTGGGAGGGAGAGTTCGCGCAGCTCGCCCGGCAGGCCGGCCCCGAGTACGCGGCGATCGAGACGCGCTATGCCTGTGCCTCTCCGGGAGCGGGCGATCCCGAAAACGCCGGCGAGGCCGACGAGATCGAGCTCCTGCGGCGGGCGTGCGAACGCGTGCGCTCCCTCGAGCGGCGGCGGGGATACTCGATGGCGGGCCCGCACCGCGACGACCTGCTCTGGATCCGCCGCGGCAAGCCCCTCGCGTCGCAGGCCTCGGCGGGCGAGGCCCTGCGGACGGTGGCGCTCGCGAAGCTCGCGGAATGGAGCGCGGTCGCGAAGGCCGGCGGGGAGCCGCCGCTCTTCGCCGCGGACGATTTCGACGCGGGCCTCTCGGAGGCGTGGGTGGAGGAGTTCTGGGACGCGCTGCCGAGAGAGGCGACCATTCTCCTCACGACGACGACGGCGCCGGCCCAGTGGGCCCGGCGCGCCGGCGAGATCCTGGAGGTCTCGCGGGGCTCCGTGACCGCGCGGACGCTACGGCCGCGACAGCCCTTGTTGCGCGCCGTGGAGGCGTGAGCATCTCATGAGCACGAACAACCCGAGCGCCTACACCACCGACTCGATCAAGCTCCTGAAGGGGCTCGAAGCCGTGCGCAAGCGGCCGGGCATGTACATCGGAGACACCGACGACATCACCGGCCTCCACCACATGGTGTACGAGCTCGTCGACAACTCGATCGACGAGGCGCAGGTCGGTTACGCGGACCACGTCGCCGTCACGATCCACGCCGACAACTCCGTCACCGTGGAGGACAACGGGCGCGGCATCCCCGTCGGGATGCACAAGGAGCACAAGCGCGAAACGCTCGAGATCATCATGACGGACCTCCACTCGGGCGGAAAGTTCGACGACAACTCCTACAAGGTCTCGGGCGGCCTGCACGGCGTGGGCGTCTCGGTCGTCAATGCGCTCTCGAAGCGGCTCGACGTCGAGGTCCGTCGCGACGGCAAGGTCTGGCAGCAGTCCTACGAGACCGGGAAGCCGACGGCTCCGATCAAGAACGTCGGGACCTCGAAGAAGACCGGCACGAAAGTCACGTTCTGGCCGGATCCCAAGATCTTCTCGGTCTCCGAGTTCCACTTCGACAGCCTCTCCCAGCGGCTGCGCGAGCTTTCCTTCCTCAACCCGGGCGTGCGGATCTCGATCGTCGACGAGCGGACGGAGAAGAAGCACGACTTCGCCTACGAGGGCGGGATCAAGTCTTTCGTCGAGCACCTCAACAAGGCCAAGCAGCCGATCCACGACAAGGTCATCTTCTTCCAGGACGTCAAGGGCGGAACCGGAGACCCCAAGCGCGATGCCGACAAGGAGCGCGTCGAGGTGGCCCTGCAGTGGAACGAGGGCTACGCCGAGACGCTCTTCACCTTCACCAACACCATCAACAACCGCGACGGCGGCACGCACCTCGAAGGCTTCAAGACCGCGCTGACGCGGGCAATTCAGAAGTATGCCGAGGCGAACGGCCTGACCAAGGTCCTCAAGGAGACGACGCTTTCCGGCGACGATTGCCGCGAAGGCCTGACCGCCGTCATCTCCGTCAAGATCAAGGATCCGAAGTTTTCCTCGCAGACCAAGGACAAGCTCGTCTCCTCCGAGGTCAAGACGTGGGTCCAGCAGGTCGTCTACGACAAGCTGGGTTCCTACCTCGAGGAGACGCCGCGCGTCGGAAAGCGGATCGTCGAGAAGATCGTCGAGTCCGCTCGGGCGCGCGAGGCGGCGCGCAAGGCGCGCGAGCTCGTCCGCCGCAAGGGCGCGCTCGACTCGGGAGCGCTTCCCGGAAAGCTCGCGGACTGCCAGGAGAAGGACCCCGCGTTCTCCGAGCTCTTCATCGTCGAGGGCGACTCGGCCGGCGGCTCCGCCAAGATGGGGCGCGACCGGCGCTCCCAGGCGATCCTGCCGCTGCGCGGGAAGATCCTCAACGTCGAGAAGGCGCGGCTGGACAAGATGCTCGCCTCCGCCGAGATCCGGACGCTGATCACGGCCCTGGGCGCGGGGATCTC
>Ga0207691_10005784_pt1 | contig 11957 bp, 7 predicted proteins | sample KBSM13metaG_FD_184327 | JGI IMG/M metagenome (GOLD analysis project Ga0207691, IMG submission 184327) | Miscanthus rhizosphere microbial communities from Kellogg Biological Station, Michigan, USA - KBS M1-3 metaG (SPAdes) (version 2) | ecosystem: Host-associated > Plants > Roots > Rhizosphere >...
CGACGGTGTCGCCTACAGCCTCGGCCTCATTGATAACTCGATCTCGCTCGACGAAGCGCGCCGCCGCTTCCGCGTGAATGTCCAGGCGCGCCGCTACGCAACCTCGCCGGAGTTTTCGCGTCGGATTCGGAATCCCGATGGTGTCGCCTCGAGCGTCAGCCCTGTCATCCCGAGCGTCAATGTTGTCATCCCGAGCGTCAGCGAGGGATCTCCTGTGCGAAACCCGTAGCCGGCCGAAACAGCACTACGCAACGCAGAAGCCTCAGAGCGCTCGGAATCCGCAGAAACATCGGCTCCTCGAAGCGGCCATTTGAAACGAATTCGTCTCTTGGGTCCAGTTTCTGTGTGATCAGCGCGTCCTGAGCATTCCGCGTTGCGTAGTGCTGTTCCTTGGTGACGGACGCTCGCGGCCGAGCATATCATTACCGCAACTCAGCGTGTGCAGGGGCGACATGGGTGGCGGCGAGCAGGAGCTGAAAGGACCGGATCTCGCGACAGGTATACCGCTGGCCGACCTCGCGGATGGCGCGATGCTCCTCGGTCACGCGGACGGCCAGGCCGTGTTGCTGGCGCGGCGTGGTGACGACGTCTTCGCCATCGGCGCGACCTGTACGCACTACGGCGGGCCGCTCGCCGAAGGTCTCCTCGTCGAAGACACCGTTCGGTGTCCCTGGCATCACGCGTGTTTCAGTCTGCGCACGGGCGAAGCCGTCGGCGCGCCGGCATTGAATCCCGTCGCGTGCTGGCGCGTCGAGCGTACCGCCGACCGCGTGCGCGTGACCACGAAGACAGAACGCGATCCGCTCGCGCCGAGTGAGGAGCCGAAGCGCGGCGTCACGCGGACGCGAGCGGCGGCGCACGCCGCACACGTCGTCGCGCCATCCGGCCAGCCACCGGAGGACATCGTGATCATCGGCGCTGGCGCCGCCGGCAACGCTGCCGCCGAGATGCTCCGCCGGCTTGGTTATAGCAGGCGCATCACGATGCTCGATGCCGAGCCCGACTCGCCATACGATCGTCCGAACCTCTCCAAGGACTACCTCGCCGGCAACGCGCCCGAGGAGTGGATCCCGATCCGCCCCGCGGGCTTTCACGCCGAGCATCAGATCGATCTCGTGCACGACGCGCAAGTCTCGGCGCTCGACTTGCCGAAGCGCGAGGTGCAACTCGCGAACGGTGCCACGTATCGATTCGATCGTCTCCTGCTCGCCACTGGCGCCGACCCGATTCGACTTCCGCTACCGGGCGCCGACCTGCCTCACGTGTACTACCTCCGCTCACTCGGCGACAGCAGGGCGATCGTTGACAAGGCGAAGACTGCGAAGCGCGCGGTCGTCATCGGCGCGAGCTTCATCGGGCTCGAGGTCGCGGCGTCGCTCAAGACGCGCGGGCTCGACGTGCACGTGGTGGCGCCCGAGAAGCTTCCGCTCGAGCGGGTCATGGGCACCGAGCTCGGCACGTTCGTCAAAGCGCTGCACGAGGAGCACGGCGTCGTCTTCCACCTCGAGGACACGGCGACAGCCATTGGCGACCGCGACGTGACGCTCAAGAGCGGGGGAAAGCTGGACGCCGACCTGGTCGTGATCGGCGTCGGCGTTAGGCCACGCACTGGTCTGGCCGAACAGGCTCGGTTGGCCATTGATCGCGGCGTGTCCGTCAACGAGTTTCTGGAGACCAGCGCGCCACACGTATTCGCGGCCGGTGACATCGCGCGGTACCCTGATCCATACACCGGCGAGCGCATTCGCGTCGAGCACTGGGTTCACGCCGAACGGCAGGGACAGGCGGCCGCGCGCAACATGCTCGGTGTGGGATGGCCCTACGACGACGTGCCGTTTTTCTGGAGCGCGCACTACGACGTGTCGATCAACTACGTCGGGCACGCCGAGCAGTGGGACAAGGTCGAAGTGGATGGCGATCCGTCCGCGCGCGATGTCGCTGTGCGGTTCAAGCGAGCTGGGCGCACGCTGGCTGTCGCCAGCATCTTCCGGGATATCGAAAGTCTGACTGCAGAAGTAGCGATGGAGCTCGAGGGCAACCGCCAATGACGAACTCGTGATGAATCGATGATGATGCGTCTCGCACCGCTGCTCCTCGCCGCCATCGCGTGCGCCACCGGCTCGCAGGCGAACGGTACGTCGAACGCGCCTAACGCCGTGGCGACGGCGAGCCCCGCCGGCACCGTCGTAGTCGCCAACATGGGTGACAACACCGCCACGCTGATCGACGTCGCCACCAAGCGCGTCGTCGCGACGCTGCCCACCGGCAACGGCGCGCACGAAGTCGCCGTCTCGCACGACGGGCGCTGGGCGGTCGTGAGCAATTATGGCGTGCGCGGTGCACCTGGGAACACACTGACGGTGATCGATGTCGCCGCCGCCGTCGTCACGCGCACGATCGACCTCGGCGAGTTCAGGCGCCCGCACAGCTCGGCGTTCTTGCCCGGTGACTCGATCTTCGTCGTGACATCGGAGATGAGCAAAGCGATCGTGCTCGTGAATTTCAACGCCGGGACCGTCGCTGGTTCCATCCCCACGAACCATCCGGTGTCGCACATGCTCGCGCTGACGGCTGATGGCCGGCGCATCTTCACGAGCAACATCGCCGACGGCACCGTGAGCGAGATCGATGTGCCGGGACGCAAGTTCGTGCGCGAGTACACCGTCGCGCCGGCGGTGGAGGGCATCGCGGTGAGCCCCGGCGGCGAGCAGGTATGGTCCGGCAGCAATCAGGCGAAAACCGTTTCCATCATTGACCCGAAGGCCGGCACGATCATCGGCACGATCTCCGGATTCGGGATGCCCTATCGTCTCGCCGTGACGCCGGACAGCCGGACCGTCGTCATCACCGATCCGCCTAACGCCGTCGTCCGCATCATCGACCGGGTGACGCGACAGGACCGGGCGACCGTGAAGATCCCGGCCGAGGGCGTGGGGGCTGCGGCGGAATTCCCGGGATCGCCGTCTCCGGAGGGCATCATCCTCTCGCGCGACGGTCGCACGGCGTTCGTCGCGCTGCAGGGCAGCTCGCGCGTCGTCATGATCGACATCGCGGCCGGCACGATACTCGGCTACGTGCCCACCGGCGCCGGTCCGGACGGCATCGGGTACTCGCCGTTCGGGCGATGATCGGCCGGTGAAGATCCGCGCGCGCCACGCGGCGCGCGTGACGGCGACGGCAGCGCTGCTCGTGGTTGGCGCGCGATGCGCGACGGACACCGGCGGCCGCGGCGCTACGCGTCAGGCTGATGACACCACCACGTACGCCGTGCAGCGGCTGGCGCTGGACTCGCTGTTCAACGGTCGCGAGCATGCGCAACGTCTCGTGCTCTGGGCAACCGACGTGACCAACGGGCCCGCACTCGAACCGCTTGGGTCTGTAGTCACGAGATCCGCGGCCCCGCGCGCCATAGACGTCACGCGCCTCGCGCCGTCGCTGCCTGCGCGCACTCTGACGGAGGACGCGGTCGCCGACCTGTTCCGGAGAAATGCTGACGGCTGGGCGGCGTTCTACCGCGAGTATTCGGGGTCGGCCGGTTTGGTGGAGCTATCGCCGGTCTGGTTGGCGCCTGACAGGATTACCGCCACGACCTACGTCGGACGAAGCTGCGGCGAGCATTGTCGCAACGCGTGGCGAATCCTGGCACGACGACAGGATGGACGCTGGCGGATCGATGAGTTGACGTGGGTGCGAGTTCCCGGGCGTGTGAACGAACGGCAGCTGCAACAACAACTGCAAGACAGGATTGCCAGGATTGGCAGGATTGAGAAGATGACTGCCTCAGCGTCGGGGAGCGTGTCGCCGGAGCCTAACGACTGCAGGAACACATCGCAGGGAGAGTGGCGTACCGAGCCGCGGTTCCCCTCATCCTGGGCTCGTTGCGGGAGGGACCGCGAGTTCGACACGGAGCCTCTATTCAATCCTGTCCATCCTGCCAATCCTGTCATGCAGTTGCCGTTGCCGTCATCCGCCTAACGTTTCTAGGAACAGCCCTCAGGGAGAATCGCGTCCCGAGCGGCTGTCGCCTTATTCACGGCGCGTTGCGCGAGCACGGGTGAATGCCGGCCATCATCCTGTCCAATCCTGCCAATCCTGGCCATCCTGTCTTACCGTTGCCGTTGCTGTTCTCGTCACGGCTCGTGTAGCAGATTCCGGTCAACCGCAGCGGAGCTGGAATTGGCCCTCACGCACGTGTTCTTCGACATTGGCGGCGTCCTCGGCACGAACGGCTGGGACCGCGAGCAGCGCGCACGAGCGCTCGAGAAGTTCGGCCTCGAGGAAGACGACTTCGAGCACCGCCATCATCAGGTCGTGAGCGAGTTCGAGACCGGCGCGATGTCGCTCGAGGAATACCTCGATGTGACCGTGTTCTACACGCCTCGCCTGTTCTCGCGCGAGGATTTCGAGTTGTACATGCTCGCGCTGAGCGAGCCGAACCCGTTCACGATCGAGATCGCGAAGCACGTCGCCAGCGCGGGGCGCGTGCGGCTCATGACGATGAACAACGAGTCCGAGGTGCTAAATGTGTATCGAATCGATCGCTTCGGGTTGAAGGCGATCTTCCCGACGTTTCTCAGCTCGTGCTGGCTCGGCGTCCGCAAGCCGCAACGCGCGTTCTTCCAGCGAGGGCTCGGGATCGCGCAGGCCCATCCCGAGTCGTCGTTGCTCGTCGATGACCGCGATCAGAACCTCGCTCCAGCCGCAGCACTCGGCATGCACACGATTCGCTACACGAATCCTGAGTCACTTGCACGGGAGCTCGCGCAGTACAGCGCGTTCTAAAGCGGAACTCTGTCATTCCGAGGGCGGTTGTCATTCCGAGCGAGCGACAGCGAGTCGAGGAATCGCGATCGTCCCGGCCCCTCTACTGAGCACAGTCTCGATTCCTCGACTCCGCGCCTCCGGCGCTCCGCTCGGAATGACAAGGCCGCTCGGAATGACAACTGCTGATATCCTGCGACTGACAACATCTGAGGGCCAATTCTTGCCGGACGAGGCTGTGCAAGGCTAGCCAGCCAACCTCAATCCGGGTGAGCCAATGGCAACGGCAAAGCGAAAGAGCACATCGAAGCGCTCCGGCGCGCGCAAGTACGGGAAGGCGGCGTCGAAGAGCGTCGGCAGCGCGATGCGCCGAAAAAAGAAGGGAACGCTCAAGAGCGGTCGTGGCGGGAAGGGCGGAACCGTGAAGAGTCGCAAGCAGGCAATTGCGATCGGGCTCTCCGAGGCCCGCGAGAAAGGCGCGAAAGTCCCTCGCAAGCGCGCCGCGAAGAAGAGCGGCACCAAGCGGGCGGCGCGCAAGAAATAGCGACGCAGCGAGCGCGCGATGTGAAAACCCCCGGGATCAGCTCTGCACCGCGAGAGCGATCACCGGGGGTTTTTTCTGCGAGTCGGTCAGAGCGGGTCAGCCGTCGAGCGCGTACTTGAGCGGCTCGGCGACACAGCGTTCGTACCCGCGCCAACCGCACTGCGACAGCGCGAGTGTATCGATGCGCGTGCGAACGATCTCTGGATAGCGGAAGCAGTTCTTCGTGTTCGTGCCGCGCACGCACCCGTTGTAACGCAGCAGGCCGCGGCGGAGCGACCCGTGGACGTTGGCCGAGTCGGCCCGCGAGTCGTCGTGGCTCTCGTAGAGCAGATGACTGAGAATGAACACGCCGTAGCGGAGGTTCGTCTCGTCGTTTCGTAGGTTGGTGCCGAAATGCTTTCCGAGTGCGCCTACCCAGGTGCTCGCGTCGATCTGCATGAGCCCCACGGCGCCGGCGTTGGATGTCGCCGACGAGTTGAGCTCCTGGTTCTCGACCATGAGGACGCCGAACACGAGCGCGGGCGGGACTCGACGCCGGTAGGCCTCACGCACCGCGAACGTCGCGACGGAATCCGCGCGAGCACGCGCGATGCCGGACGTGCGAATGAGGTCTTCCATGAACGCGCGTCGGTCGATCTCGAACTGTGGGCTGAGGAGTGCCACGTCGCTGGATCCCGACGCCCAAGGAGCACGGGCGAGCGCGGAGTCTCCCCACGCGCGCGGCTCGAGCAACTCCCGCACGACCGGAGCGCGACCTGCGTAAACCGGGCGGACGTGCTGCGCGGTGAAGATCACCGTTCCCAATGCGCCGAGCCCTAACGCGACCTGCTTCAACCACGACAACGGTCTGACGGACTTCGCCATTCGGAACCCCCTCCATCGGCGCCGCGTCGTGCGGCCCGCAGCGCCATAAGAGTGGCCGCACGATCGCGGCTACCCCGTCCGTTTCGCAAAAAAATGCCTGGATCGATCGTCGCGCCACCTGCTTGCGCCGCCTCGTCCAAGCTCGATCGTGCTCTACTACGACACCCTGACCGGCCTCGATGGTTCTCTTGAGATTACTGACAATAGCAGAGGACGCTATCTCGACGATCGAAGGATCCGGATGTTAACCATGCTAGAAGTGTGCAACAACCGTGGAGAGCGCCACAAACCAACGTACTTTCGGCTATGTGGCCAATTTCTGAGCAAATTGATACTTATTAATGTTCGCCACTAGTGTCGCCATAATGGCGCGTTAATAGATAGATAGTGTCCGAATTCTTGTACCATTTCTTGGAACATCGCGAGCCACATTTACTCGTGAACATAGACCAGCCTCGCCCACGAGAGGCAAGGACAGCCCCGACGAACCGCCAAGTTCTTCACGCTTGACAATCCGAATCTACTCCCCTCACATTGTGAGGGGATGAGCAAACGATTCCGCCGATGCGTCACTCAGCTGCCACGCCATGGACCTTCTCCAGGGAACGCTCGACGTCCTGATCCTGAAGACACTCTCGTGGCAGCCCATGCACGGCTACGCCATCTCGCGGTGGATTCGTCAGCGCACCGACAATGTGCTCACGGTCGAGGATGCCGCGCTCTATCAGGCACTGCATCGCCTCGAGCGCAAAGGCCTCATCGAATCCGAGTGGGGACTGTCCGAGAACAACCGCCGCGCCAAGTACTACCAGCTCACCACTGATGGCCGCGCGCAATTGAGCGCCGAGGCGTCCGAATGGCGGCAGTACGCCGAGGCGATCTTCAAGGTGCTGGAAACGGCATAGGACGACTCCGATGAGACGCGTTCGATGAGACGCATTCGTGGTATTCGCCGAGCGTTCCGACTCCCCTGGTCCTCGCAGACGCGCGTCCGTCGCGAAGTCGACGACGAGCTGCGCTTTCACCTCGAGATGAAGACGCAGGAGTTCATCGACGCTGGACTCCCACCGCAGGAAGCTGAGCACCGTGCGCGCGCGGAGTTCGGCGACCTCGAATTCACGCGTCGTTCCATGAGCGACGACGACCACTCGCGCATGGCGAACGAGCGCCGCGCCGAATTGGGCGACGAGCTCCGGCAGGACATGCGCTTCGCGCTCCGTCAGCTCCGGCGGAATCCTGGCTTCACCTTCATCGCGCTCATCACGCTCGCGCTCGGGATCGGGGCGAACACCGCGATCTTCAGCGTCGTCCGCGGAGTGCTGCTCCGCGATCTCCCCTACGCCGAACCCGCGCGAGTGCTTCGCGCGTTCTCGACGGTCAATGGCGGCCGGACCGCGGTCTCTCCCGCCGACTTCACGGACTGGCGCCGGCAATCGAAAGCGTTTTCCGCGCTCGCGGCATCGTACGAGAGCACGGTCAACCTCACCGGAAGCGGCACCGCCGAACGATTCACACAGGCGCGCGTGAGCGCGAACATGTTCCAGCTGCTGGGCGTTCGGCCCGCGGCCGGTCGCGCGTTCGCCGAAGGCGAGGATGCGGAGGGCGCGCCGCGTGTCGCGATCCTGAGCGACGGCCTATGGCGAAGCCGGTTTGGCGCCGATCCGAGCATTGTCGGCCGCGCCATCACGCTCGACGGGTATCCGACCACGGTCGTGGGCGTGGCGCCGGCCGACATGCGCTATCCATCACCGGTGGACCTGTGGCTCACGACGCGCTTTTCCCAACGTGACCTGTCCGATTCCAGCCGCGGGGCGCGGTGGGTCGACGTCATTGGCCGGCTGGCGCCTGGGGTCACGGGGGAACAAGCACAACACGAGATGGCGACGATCGCTCGCCGCCTCGAGGCCCAGGATCCGAGACACGACGCGGGAGTCGGCACGTACCTGGTTCCGCTTCGCGAAGACATGGTCGGCGAGGTGCGAACCCCACTCGTCATCCTGCTCGCCGCCGTGGGCCTCGTCATGTTGATCACGTGCGCGAACGTGGCGAGTCTGATGTTGGGGCGCACCGCTGCTCGGGAGTCCGAGCTCGCGGTCCGGACGGCACTCGGCGCTGGACGCGGGCGACTCGTCAGGCAGATGCTCACCGAGAGTGTCTCGCTCGCGCTGATTGGAGGAGTGCTCGGGTTGGTGCTCGCCGCGTGGGGAACTCGGCTGCTCCTCGCGCTCGCGCCGAGCGACATACCGCGCCTGTACAACGTGCACGTCGACGCACAGGTACTGCTGTTCACCCTGGGCGTGACAGGGCTCGCGGCGCTGCTGTTCGGCTCGATCCCCGCGCTGCACGCGTCCGCAGGACAGCTGGCGCTCTCACTCCGCGAAGGGAATCGTGGATCGCGCACGAATCCTGGAAGCGCACGCGCGCGCGGCGCGCTCGTGATCGCGGAGATCACGCTCGCGCTCATGCTCCTCGTCGGCGCGGGCCTCCTGCTCAAGAGCTTCGCGCGACTTCGCGATGTGAACCCCGGCTTCCAAGCCGCGCGGGTGTCGACGTTCTCCGTGACCCTCGCGTCCGACAAGTACGAGAAGCCGGACCAGCGGCGCCTGTTCGCGGCGGCGTTGCTCGAGGAAGTACGCCGCATCCCCGGCGTCGATTCCGCCGCGGTGACGTTCGGGCTCCCGCTCTCGGGCCAGAGCTTTCAGCTGACATTCGAAGTCGAGGGACGAGATCGCCCCGCGCCTAACGTGGAGCCGAGGGCACAGGTCCGTATCGTGAGTCCCGGGTATTTCGCGACTGTTGGCGTCCCGGTGATTCGCGGGCGGGCGTTCACAGGCGCGGACCGATCCACCAGCCAGCGCACGCTGCTCATCAGCCAGGAGACGGCGCGCCGCTTCTTCGCCGGCGAAGACCCGATCGGCAAGCGGCTCCGTTTCGGATGGAAGCAGGATGGGCAGGAGCTCGCCGGTGAGATCGTCGGCATCGTCGGGGACGTCCGGCAGCGGAGTCTCACCGCGGGGCTCACGCCGCACGTCTATGCCGCCTTCGATCAGTGGCCGCTCGACGAGATCACCGTCGTGATGCGCACGAGCGGCGACCCCGCCGCGCCGCTCCGTGCAGCGCAGGCGACGGTCGCGCGACTCGACCGCGACCTGCCCGTCTACGACGCATTCACGCTCGAGACGATGATCGACCGCTCGCTCGGTCAGCCGAGGTTCTACGTCACCCTGCTCACGGTGTTCGCGACGCTCGCGGTCGTGCTGGCGGTGGTAGGCATCTACGGCATCATCGCCTACACGGTACAGCAGCGGACGCGTGAGATCGGCATCCGCATGGCGCTCGGCGCGAGCGCGGAGCGCGTGGTGGCCATGGTCGTTCGCCACGGGCTCGTACTGGCGGCGGCTGGCGTGTTGTTAGGCAGCGTCGGCGCGTACGCGGTCTCGCGCGTGCTCAGGAGTCTGCTCTTCGGCGTCAGTGTGCGCGACCCATTCACGTTCATGGGTGTGGCGGCACTCCTCGGCGTCGTCGCGCTGTTCGCGTCGTGGATTCCGGCACGGCGCGCCGCGCGGGTCGATCCATTGAGCGCCATGCGGGCGGGCGGGTGAGCGACCTGGTTCGTTAGGCCGAGTCGGCCCGCCGACTCGGCGACGGCGGTGAGCGCCGCCGCGCCGCCTCTTCGATGGAGCGCACGATGAGCGCCGTCCAGCCGGTCTGATGGCTTGCGCCAATACCGCGGCCGGTGTCGCCGTGGAAATACTCGTAGAACAGCACGAGATCTTTCCAGAACGGATCGCTGGCGTAGCGCTCGTCGCCGCCGTGTACGGGGCGGGCTCCCGACTCGTCCGCGAGAAAGAGCGTCGCCAGCCGCCGTTCGATCTCGCGCGCTACCGCGCCCAGCGTCATGAATCGGCCGGTTCCTGTCGGGCACTCGACCGTGAGGCCATCGCCGTAGAACAGGTGATAGCGGTCGAGCGCCTCGATGAGGAGATAGTTGAGCGGGAGCCACACCGGCCCGCGCCAGTTCGAGTTTCCGCCGAACAGCCCGGACGCCGACTCGCCCGGCGCGTACTCGACGCTGTACCTCGTGCCCATCGCATCCAGCACGAACGGGTGATCGGCATGCACGCGCGACAGCGAACGCACGCCATGCGGCGAAAGGAACTCGGCCTCATCGAGCACGTAGCGAAGCGCGCGCACGAGTCGCTCGCGTGATGCGACGGACAGGAGCCGTCCCTCGAGCGACTGTCCGTCGCTGTGAACGGCCGCGCGCGGCCCACGCACGAAACTGCCGGACACGATGTGGTGCGCGAGGTCCGGCCGATTGTCGATGAACCACTGCAGGCGCTTCCGGAAACCTGGCAGGCGCGCGAGCACACTGTCCTCGAGAATGCCGCACACGAACAGCGGGATGATGCCGACCATCGACCGGATGCGGAGCGGCATCAGCCGTCCGTCGAAATGCAGTTGGTCGTAGTAGAACCCGTCCTTCTCATCCCACAAGCCGTCGCCGCCAACGGCGTTCATGGCGTCGGAGATAGCGACGTAGTGCTCGAAGAACTTCGACGCGACGTCCTCGTAGGCCGGATCATGGCTCGCGAGCTCGAGCGCGATGAACAGCATGGTGCCGCAGAAGAACGCCATCCAGGCGGTGCCGTCCGCCTGCTCGAGATGGCCGCCGGTGGGCAGCGGCTTCGAGCGGTCGAACACTCCGATGTTGTCGAGGCCGAGGAATCCGCCGCCGAACAGGTTGTTCCCTTCGGCGTCCTTGCGATTCACCCACCAGGTGAAGTTGATGAGCAACTTGTGGAACGCGCGCTCGAGGAACACCCGGTCGCGAGACCCGCGAGCGCCGGTTGAGCGGTACACGCGATAGCACGCCCACGCATGCACCGGCGGGTTCACGTCATCGAACGCGAACTCGTACGCCGGCAGTTCCCCATTCGCGTGCATGTACCACTCGCGGAGCAATAGCAGCAGCTGGCTCTTCGCGAACTCGGGGTCGATCTGCGCGAACGGCACCACGTGGAACGCGAGGTCCCACGCCGCGAACCACGGGTACTCCCATCCGTCCGGCACCGACATCACGTCGCGCGCGTGCACGTGACGCCAGTCGGAGTTGCGTCCCGTTAGGCGCTCCGCCGGCGGCGGCGGTTGCGCCGGGTCGCCGGCTAGCCAGTCCTTCACGACGTAGTGGTAGAACTGCTTCGTCCACAGCAGGCCGGCGTACGCCTGGCGCACGACTGCACGCTCGTCCGCCGTCGCTTCGGGCGCCATCCGCGTCGCGTAGAACGCGTCCGCCTCCGCCTGGCGTTCGGCGAAGGTGGCATCGAAGGCGGTGCCGAACGGATCGACCGGGATTTCGTCGGTCGGGACGAGGCGCAGACGCACCGTGACGGATGCGCCTGGCGCGAGCGCCAGGTGGTAGTGGAGTGCCGCCTTGCTTCCGACGTTCGCGTGGTTCACGGCGTCGTGGTGTCCGCCGACGACGTAGTCGTGGAACGCGTCCTTGACGTATGGCCGCACGTTAGGCGTGTGGAACACGCGCGCGAAGTTCGTCTCGTTCTCGGTGAACAACGGCGTCGGCGGGCCGGCGTACCCGTCGATCTCACCGAACAGCGTGAACGAACCGAGTGTGGCGTGCGAGGCGCGGAGCCGGGCCTGGCCCTGCAGCGCGATCTCCCCGCGCGGTGGGAAGTTCTCACCGGTGCCGCCCCAGCTCCACGTGTTGCGGAACCAGAGAGTGGGGAGCAGGTCGAGCGGCGCGGCGTCCGGCCCGCGGTTCGACACCGTC
>Ga0207691_10005785_pt1 | contig 11957 bp, 10 predicted proteins | sample KBSM13metaG_FD_184327 | JGI IMG/M metagenome (GOLD analysis project Ga0207691, IMG submission 184327) | Miscanthus rhizosphere microbial communities from Kellogg Biological Station, Michigan, USA - KBS M1-3 metaG (SPAdes) (version 2) | ecosystem: Host-associated > Plants > Roots > Rhizosphere >...
TTGGAGGCCGGGTTCGGGAAGAAGTCGCGGGGGCCGTGCTCGATTCCCTGGTCGATCGGCAGCAGCATCAGCGTTCCGTTGCCGGGACCGAACTCGAACAGCAGCCGGTGCAGACGGGCGCGCTTGCCAGGCGCCAGCGTCTCGAGGAGCGACTTCTGCTCGGTGATGCTCTTGACCTCCACTTGGAGTTCCTCCTTGGTGTCGGGATGCCGGATTGCCCGCTCAGGCGACGGGCGGCAGGTGAGAATGGCCAGTATAGGTGGGTCTGAGCGGCCTCAGACGGCCGATCAGCGGGGTAGGATCGCCGCACTTTCCGTGCTCGAGCACAGCTTCAACGGGACGCCATTCACCGTCGGGATCGAGGAGGAGCTGATGCTCTTGGACCCGGCCACCCTCGACCTCTCGCAGGGCATCGAGACGATCCTCGCCGACGTTCCCGACGAGCACGCCGCGCAGGTGAAGCCGGAGCTCTTCAAGTCGGTCCTCGAGGTCGCGACGACTCCGTGCGACGACATCGCGAGCGCGACCGAGCAGCTCGCCGGGCTGCGCCGCCTCGTCGGCGGGATCGCGGAGCGCAACGGGATGCTCGTCGGCGCCGCCGGCACCCACCCGTTCGCGCTCTGCGACGAGCAGGAGATCGTCGAGCGCCCCCGCTACCGCGAGCTCGTCGCCGACCTCGGCTTCATCGCCGAGCGGGAGCTGATCTTCGGGACCCACGTCCACGTCGGCATCGACTCGCCCGACAAGGCGATCTACGTCGCCGACGGGATCCGCCGCCATCTGCCGCTGCTCCTGGCGCTCTCCTCGAACTCGCCGTTCTGGGAGGGCAGGAACACCGGGATGATGTCGGCCCGCACCCCCGTCTTCCGAGCCTTTCCGCGCCAGGGGGTGCCGCCGCACTACGGGAGCTGGGAGATCTACGCCCGCCGGGTCGGGCAGATGACCGGGTCGGGGGCGATCGAGGACTACACCTACCTGTGGTGGGACGTCCGCCCGCACCCGAACCTCGGGACGGTCGAGACCCGCGTCTTCGACCAGGCGACGCGGATCGAGGACACCGCCGCCCTCGCCGCGCTGACGCTGTCGCTCGCCCACCGATTCGCCGAGCTCTTCGACGAGGGCGACCCGCTCGTCGAGGCGCCGTTCGAGCTCGTCGACGACAACAAGGTCCGCGCCGCCGTGCGCGGGATGGAGGGGGAGCTGATCGACTTCACGCAGGGCTGCCCGGTCGCGGCGACGGCGATGGCCGAGCACCTGATCGCCGAGGTCGAGTCGAGCGCGATCGCGGTCGGCTGCCGCGACGAGCTTCGCCGGGTCAGCGACATCGTCGCTTCCGGGACCGGCGCCCGCCGCCAGCTCGACTTCGTCGCCGGCCATGGCGACGACCTTCGCGAGCTCGTCGCGGCCGCCGTGGCGCTCACCGCCCGCTGATCCGCGAACCGCGCGGAGCTATCCTCGCTCTGTGGCACAGGCCCCGGAGCTCAGCGTCGTCTGCCGGAGTTGCGGTTCCGAGGTGAGCCCGTACGTCACCGAGTGCCCCTACTGCGGGCACCGGATCCGCAAGCGCGCTCCGAAGCTCGAGCGCGAGGGCGACGAGATCCGCGTCCGCGAGACCCGCCGCGATCGCCGCCGCCGGCGCCGTCGCGAGCGGGCCGCCGAGCGCAGCGCCGCGGTCGCGCTCGGCACCCGCCCGATCGCGACCGGCCTGACCCTGCTCGCCGGCGGGATCCTGCTCGTCCTCGGCCGCGCCGTCCCGTTCACGCTCAGCGAGCTCGGCGCGATCGTCGGTCCGGTCGGCTCGGAGGCCTGGCGCTACGTGACCGCGCCGTTCGTCTACGACGATCTCGGCGCGCTGCTCATCACCGGCCTCGCGATCTGGATCTTCGGGTCCGCGATCGAGCGCCGCCTCGGTTCGCTCGCGACCGCGACGCTGATCGTCGCCACCGGCGCCCTCGGCTCGCTCGCCGCCGGCGCCGTCTACTCGGCCGGCATCACCGACACCCTCGTGGTCGCCGGCGGCAACGCGATCGCCCTCGGCCTGCTCGGCGCCTGCCTGATGATCTGGCGCGGCGAGGCGAAGCAGGCGTTCGGCGAGCCGCTCGAGACGATCGGGATCGCGGTCGCCGCCGCCGTCCTCCTCCTCCTGCCGCTCTTCGAGGTCGGCGCCGACCCGGTCGCCGGGATCGTCGGCGCCCTCGTCGGCCTCGCGATGGGCGCCGTCGCGGCCCGACGCTTCGACGCGTCGGCAGGCTGAGCTCCGCCCGCCGGCCCGCGTGCCGGGGCGTCGCGCGGGGTATGTTCAGCCCGTGTCCGGCGCCCGATTCAGCGAGGCCGAGCTCGAGGAAGCCGTGAGCCGGCTCACCGACGGCACCCGCCTGCGTGCCGCCGAGGCCCGCGTCGCCGCGGCGGCTCCGGCGCTCCAGCGGGTCCTCGCCGGGGCCCTCGCCGCCGGAGGCTGGTTCGGCGAATCGCACCGGGCGGAGCTCGAGCGGGTCGTCTCGGTCGACGACCCCGACGAGCGGGCCACCGCGGTCGACGTCCTCCTCGCCGAGGAGACCCGGATCTCGATGATGGTCGGGGTCGCGGTCGGCTGGGCGCTCGCCGACGAGCTCGGACCACCCACGATCACCAACGACGAGGAGGAGAGTTGACGATGGACATCAGATGGCTTGGACACAGCTGCTTCGAGCTCAGCGACGGCACGGCGCGAGTGCTGATCGATCCGTTCCTGAAGCCGAACAGCCCGACCGCCCCGGTCACCGGCGAGGAGGTCGAGCCGACCCACATCCTGCTCAGCCACGGCCACGCCGACCACATCGCCGACGCCGTCGGAGTCGCGACCCGGACCGGAGCGCCGGTGGTGGCGATCGTCGAGCTCGCGAAGTGGCTGGACGCGCGCGGCGTCGAGCAGACCTTCGACCCGAACCTCGGCGGCGTCGTCGAGTTCGACTGGGGCTGGGTCAAGCTCGTCCAGGCATTCCACACGAACACGACGCCGAGCGGCGAGGAGGGCCATGAGCCGTTCAGCGCCGAGACCGGGACCTCGATCGGGCTGCCCGCCGGCCTCGTCGTCAACATCGGCGGCGTCACCGTCTACCACGCCGGCGACACCTGTCTGTTCGGCGACATGAAGCTGATCGCCGAGCGGACGCCGCTCGACGTCGCGATCGTCCCGATCGGCGGCCATTACACGATGGGTGTCGACGACGCCGCCTACGCCTGCGGCCTGCTCGACGCCGGAACGGTGCTGCCGATGCACTACGACACGTTCCCGGCGATCGAAGCCGATGCCGGGGAGTTCAAGCAGAAGGTCGAGAGCGGCACCGACGCCGAGGTCGTGGTGCTCGAGCCGGGCGGCACCCACACCGTCTGAAGGCTTGCTGACGCGGTCGCCGGCGCCGCCCCCTCGGGGACGGCGCCGTGCAACCGGTCAGTCCCAGTCCACCGAGGCGCCTCGCCGAGTCCAAGGGCGAGCGATCGTGCCAATCGTGCGCCGGCAGAACCGATCCGGACGGTGTTCGATCGGATTGGCCCCGGGCAGAGGGCCTCCCGCCGCCGCGGACAGGGTGCAGTCCGGCCGGCAGGTGTTCGATCGAGCCGTCACGGCCACCCCCATCGGCACCTGGGGGCTGGACCTTAGGCAGCTCCTGGGCGCTGGACGCCCGTCCGGCTCAGCCGACCGGGGCGGTGACCGGCGCGGTCGGCGCGGTCGGATCTCCGGCCGGGTCCGGTGCCGGAGTCGGCGTCACCACCGGGTCGGGATCGGTCGTCCCGGGGTCGGTGGGCTCGGTCGGCTCCGTCGGCGTCACCGGGTCGGCCGGGGCGCTGCCGGTGTCCTGGCCGCCGGTCCCGGTCGCCGTCGTCGGCTCGGTCGGCGGCGCGACGGCGACGTTGCCCTCCTCCGGGGTCGTCACGACGGTGGGCTCGGTCGCCGGCTTCGGAACGTCGGTCGCCGGCTCGTTCGCCGGCGGCGCCTCGGTTCGGGCGTCGGCCGGGCCCTGGTCGGCCATCCGGTCGTTGGTGCCGGCCGGCGGGTCGGCCGCCGGGGCCGGGGCCGCGACGCGGTCGACCAGGCGGGCCTGGACGTGGACCGGCTTCGCGACCGGCTCGGTGACCGTGACCGCGGCCGGGGTGACCTTCGGATCCGGGTTGTCGTTGCCGTTGTTGATGTTTCTGACCTCGACTGCGCCCGCGGTGAGGATCGCCGCCGTCGCGAAGCCCGCCGCGGCCTTGGCGCCGATCGCGCCGCCGAGGATGCCGACGCCGCTGATGCCGCCGGAAGCGGAGGCGCCGCCGACGGCGCCCGCGGCGCCGGAGCCGGCGCCGGCGGCCGAGCCGCCGCCGAGGAGCTTCGCGACGATCCCCTGCTTGAGCAGCGCGAAGAGCCCGACCGGGAAGAGCGCGGCCATCGCCTTGCGGTCGGAGCGGAGCTGGTTGCGGAACGCCTTGCAGGCGTCGCAGTCGCGGACGTGCTTGCGGGCGGGACCGGAGACCCTGCCGATCCCCTCGGCCGCCTCGGCGAGGTCGATCTGGACCTCGTCACAGGTGAGCAGCCGCGCCTGTCCCGACTCGGCCAGGCCGATCCGGGCGCGGACGAGCAGCGATTTCACCGACGGGACCGTCGTCTGCATCGCCTGGGCGATCTCCTCGTAGGAGAGCTGATCGATCTCGCGCAGGAGCAGCGCCGTGCGCTGGGTCTCCGGGAGCGTCTCGACGTCGGCCATGAGCTGGCGCAGGTCCTCGCGGAGCTGGACCTGCTCGGCGGTGGTCGTGCCGTTGTTGTGCGGGAGCACGTCCATCGAGTCCTGGCCCTCGGGGACGGGCTTGCGGAGGTGGTTGAGGCAGCGGTTGCGGGCGATCCGGTAGAGCCACGGCCGCACGTTGATCTTGCGATCGTCGCCGAGCATCGCCGAGTGGGCGTTGGTGAAGACCTCCTGGAGCACGTCCTCGGCGTCCTGGCGGCTCTTCAGCATCGACTGGCAGAAGCCGAGCAGCCGGGCGTTGTAACGGTTGAAGAGGGCCTCGAAGGCGCCGTCGTGGCCGGCCCGGATCAGCGCGACGAGGCGTTCGTCGGACTCGAGTCGAAGCAGCGGCGAGCGCCGGGACAGAAATCCGCGTGCGGGCGCGCGGCGTGTAAGTGCGGAAGCTTCCAAGGCGAGACGTCCTCCTTGAAGAACACCGTAGGCGAGAAAAGTTGCGCCAACCTAAATCCCCCGACCGGGGTAGATAGCCTTCCGGCGGCGCTGCCGGGGTGGCGGAACTGGCGATACGCGGCCGGCTTAAACCCGGCTGCCCGAGAGGGCATGAGGGTTCGAATCCCTCCCCCGGCACTCGCAGGACGGCGACCGGCCGCGACGAGCCCGGCCGACCCGCCCGCGGTTCGCGCTACCTTCGTCCCGATGGAGGCCTCCGACCCGAAGAGCAGGCCGCACGGCAGGCTCGAGACCGCCGAGCGGCTGATACCCCCGGCCGAGCCGGGGCCACGCCGCGCCGGGGGCATGGACCCCGACAAGCTGCGGGAGCCGACGCCGTTCCTCGAGCGGCGGATGCCGTCCTCGCCGTTCCCGGCGATCGCCGACTACGCCTTCCTCTCCGACTGCCACACCGGAGCGCTGATCGCTCCCGACGGGACGGTCGAGTGGCTCTGCCCGCCCCGCTTCGACTCGCCGAGCGTGTTCGCCGCGGTGCTCGATCGCGCCGCCGGCGGCTGGCGGTTCGGGCCGTCGAACACCGGCCGCCCGGTCGGCCGCCGCTACGAGCCGGGCACGAACATCGTCGAGACGACGTGGATGACGCCGACCGGCTGGCTGATCGTCCGCGACGCCCTGATCGTCGGCCGCTGGCGCTCCCGCGAGTCGACGAAGGCGACCGCCCACACGCGGCCGCCGTCCGACTTCGACTCCCATCACGTCTTCGTCCGCAGCGCCCGCTGCGTTCACGGCACCGTCCACCTCGAGCAGGTCTGCGAGCCGGTCTTCGGCTACGGCAAGCGGCCCGCGACCTGGAGCCGCCCCGGGCCCGAGCACGGGATCGCCGACGCCAGCGACGGCGAGAGCACGCTGCGGCTCCACAGCGACGTCAACATCGGGATCGAGGGCGGCAGCGCCCGCGCCCGTCGCCGCCTCGACGCCGGCGAGGGCTGCTTCTTCGCGCTCTCGTGGTCGTCGCGGCTCGACGGACCCGACAGCTTCGAGGCGGCCGAGGCGGCGCTCGACACGACCTCGCGGTTCTGGCGCTCCTGGCTCGCCTCCGGCGATTTCCCCGACCACCGCTGGAGCGATCACCTGCAGCGCTCGGCGCTCGTCCTCAAGGGGCTCACCTACCTTCCGACCGGGGCGATGGTCGCCGCACTGACGACGTCGCTGCCGGAGACGCCCGGCGGCGTCCGCAACTGGGACTACCGCTACACGTGGATGCGCGACGCGACCTTCACGCTGCAGGGCATGCACGCTCTCGGGCTGAGCTGGGAGGCCGACGACTTCATCCAGTTCGTCGGCGACGTCGAGCGGAACGAGGACGGGGGGCTGCAGATCATGTACGGGATCGGCGGCGAGGCGGAGCTTCCCGAACACGAGCTCGATCACCTGACCGGCTACGAGGGCGCGCGCCCGGTCCGGGTCGGCAACAACGCCTACGAGCAGCGCCAGAACGACGTCTTCGGGGCCGTGCTCGACTCGATCTACCTGCACCAGAAGGAGTACGGGCACATCTCGCCGCGGCTCTGGCCGGTGATCGAGGACCAGGCGCGATGCGCGACCGAGGTCTGGCGCCTGCCCGATCACGGCATCTGGGAGGCCCGCGGCGAGCCGCGCCACTACGTCAGCAGCAAGGTGATGTGCTGGGTGGCGCTCGACCGGGCCGCGCGGATGGCCGCCCGCCGCGGCTACGAGGGCCTCGCCGACGAGTGGCGGCTGATCGCCAACGAGATCCACGCCGACGTGCTCGCCAACGGCGTCGACGATCGCGGCGTCTTCACCCAGCACTACGACACCGATGCTCTCGACGCCTCGAACCTGTTGATCCCGCTCGTCCGCTTCATGCCGCAGGGCGACGAGCGCGTCCGCGCGACGGTCCTCGCGATCGCCGAGGACCTGACCGAGAACGGCCTCGTCCTCCGCTACCGGACCGACGAGACCGACGACGGGCTCGAGGGCGAGGAAGGGACCTTCCTGATCTGTTCGTTCTGGCTCGTCTCGGCGCTGCTCGAGATCGGCGAGCGCAAGCTCGGCCGCGAGCTGTGCGAGCGGCTGCTCAAGGATTCGAGCCCGCTCGGCCTCTACGCCGAGGAACTCGAGTCAGCCTCGGGTCGGCATCTCGGCAACTTCCCGCAGGCTTTCACCCACCTCGCGCTGATCAACGCCGTCACCCACGTGATCCGCGACGAGCGGGCGATGCCGAGCCTCTACGAGGACCTGCACATGTAGTCATCGCACCTGGGGGCGGAAGCTGGTGCTGAGCAGCTCCGCGTCTGCGACCAGGCGCGGCGGCGCGCCGGCGCCGATCGAGGTCGCGAGGTAGTAGCGGTAGGGACCGGCGGCGCGCAGCGTCACCCGGTAAGGACCGGCGGCGCCACCGTCGACGGGGACGTCGGCTTCGAGCACGGCGATCGAGGTCTCCGGGCTCGGCCCCTCGACGCGGTCGGTGACACGGGCGTTGTCGCCGAGCCCTTCGAGGCCGGCGAGCGACTGGTCGACGAACTCGTCGAAGTCGAGCTTCGGGTCGCGGTCGACCCAGAGGGTCGCGACGCCGAGGCCGTCGTCGGAGGTCGCGGCGAAGCTCGCGCCCTCGGGGGGATTGGTACGGCGCCAGCTGTCGGGCAGGGCGATCGCGAAGCCCTTCTCCTCGACGAACTGGGGATCGCTGATGACCGAGGGGGGCTCGGCCTCCGCGGCCGGCGACGCCGTCGTCGCTCCCTCCTCGCTGGAGCCGCCGCCGGCGACGACGACGATCACCACGACGGCCACGACCGCGATCGCCAGCCCCGCGGCGGCGAGGCCCCAGCGGCTGTAGCGGACGGCATCGAAGCCATCGGCGCTCCGCAGCCAGAGGCCTTCGATCGCAAAGGTGAGTCGGTCCCAGAGGTCGCGGATCACTGCTTGTTGATTCGCGGCATCGCGCCCGGAGCCTGCGTGCCGGTTCCGGAATCGTGGCACCGGCCAACCTCCGGCAGGCGGCCGGACGCCGTCACGTCCGCCGCTTCGGGACAATCGGTGCGTGCTCCACGCACCTTTCGAGTGGCTCTACGGAAAGCTGGGATCGCGCTATCCGGCGGTGTTCGTCACCCTCGAGCTGCAGGCCGGGTTCCTCGTCACCGCGGCAACCGTGGCGCTCCTCGCCGCCTACTACAACGCGTCGCTCACCGACTTCCTCTGGGTGCTCGCCTTCGCGACTGCGCTGACGGCGGCGGCGCTCGGCTGGGGGCTCCATCGGATCCTCCCCTGGCTGCAGCCGATCCGCGCCTGGATCGCCGGCGCTCGCGACGAGGAGAGCACCGAGCGTGCCTGGGTGGCGGCGGTCGGGCTGCCGCTGACGCTCGTCCGCCGCGAGCTCTTCTTCCCGGTCGTGGCGGTGGTGCTGCCCTCGTGCGTCGCCGCAGTCCTCATCCTCGACCTCTCCTGGCTCGACTTCTTCCCGCTCGCGATCGCCGGCTCGGTCGCCGTCGGCTACGGCGCGATCCTCCACCACCTCACGATCGAGGCCGGGATGCGCCCGGTGTTGATCGACATCAACCGCTCGTCCACGCCGCGGACCAGCGCCGAGATCGAAGCTCTGCCGCTGCGCTGGCGGCTGCTTCTGGCGCTGCCGATGATCAACGTGATCACCGGCGTCGTCGTCGCCGCGATCGCCGGCGCCGACAACCTCGGCGTCACGGTCCTGGTCGCGATCGGCGTCGCGACGACGATCTCCCTCGAGCTCACGGTCCTGCTCTCGCGCTCGGTGCTCGGCCCGCTCGCCGACCTCCGTCGGGCGACCGGCGCGGTCGCCGAGGGCGACTTCGACGTCGCCGTGCCGATCACCACCGCCGACGAGATCGGCGACCTCGCCTCCTCGTTCAACGAGATGGTCGACGGCCTCCGCGAGCGCGAGCGGATCCGCCGGGCGTTCGGGACCTACCTCGATCAGGACGTCGCCGAGCACATCCTCAGCGAGGGCTTCTCCGAGCGGGGCGAGCTCGTCGAGGTCTCGATCCTCTTCACCGACGTCGTCGACTTCTCGAGCTTCGCCGAGTCGAACCCGGCCGACGAGGTCGTCGGCTGCCTGAACGCGCTGTTCGAGGTCATCGTGCCGGTGATCTCCGCCGCGGGCGGCCACGTCGACAAGTTCGAGGGCGACGGGCTGATGGCGGTCTTCGGTGCCCCGGGGATCGCTCCCGACCATGCCGACCGGGCGCTCCGGGCCGGCCTCGAGATCGACCGCCTCGTCAACCACGAGGGCGAGGGCGGAGAGTTCGAGGTCGGGATCGGCATCAACACCGGCCGGGTCCTGGCCGGCTCGATCGGCGGCGGGGGCCGGCTCAACTTCAGCGTCATCGGCGACACCGTCAACGTCGCGGCCCGGGTCGAGGCGGCGACCCGCGAGACCGGCGACCACCTGCTGCTGACCGAGGCGACCCGCGAGCGGCTCGCCGGCACGGTCGAGCTCGAGTCGCGCGGCGAGCGCGACCTGCGAGGGCTCGACCGCCCGATCCGCCTCTACGCACCGCCCGGCGAGCCCGGCGGGGTCCAGCGCGACGCCGTCGAGGCGGTTCGCTCCGTGTACGCTCGCGTCCGTGGCAACCGCGGCTAAGACCGAGGGCGGAGTCGCCAATCCGGGGGCGCTGCACGGCGGCAGGCTCGCCGCCAAGGCCCTCCGCGATCGCGGCGTGACCCACCTCTTCACGCTCTCCGGCGGCCACCTGTTCAGCCTCTACGACGGCTGCCGCGAGGAGGGCATCGCGGTGATCGACGTCCGCCACGAGCAGGCGGCGGCCTTTGCCGCCGAGGGCTGGGCGAAGGCGACCCGGACGCCCGGCGTCTGCGCTCTGACCGCCGGGCCCGGGGTCACCAACGGCGTCAGCGCGATGGCGAGCGCCGCCGCCAACGGCACCCCGATCGTCGTCCTCGGCGGCCGCGCGGCCGAGGGCCGCTGGGGGAGCGGCAGCCTCCAGGAGATCGACCACCTTCCGTTCGTCTCGCCGCTCGTCAAGTCGGCGGAGACCGTCAAGGACCCGGCCGCGATCGGCGATGCGACGGTGCGGGCGCTCGACCTCGCCGCCGCCGCCCCGACCGGTCCGACCTTCCTCGACTACCCGCTCGACGTCGTCTTCATGGACGCCGACGCCGAGATCCCGCCGCCGCCCGCGCGGGCATCCGATCCCGCCGACGCGATCGAGGAGGCGGCCGAGCTCCTCGCCGCCGCCGAGCGGCCGGCGATCATGGCCGGGACGGGGCTGTACTGGGCCGGGGCCGAAGAGCAGCTCCGCGAGCTCTCCGAGCGCCACGGCATCCCGGTCTTCCTGAATGGGATGGGCCGGGGCTGTCTGCCGGCCGACCATCCGAACGCCTTCAGCCGCACCCGCGGACTCGGGCTCGGCGAGGCCGACGTCGCGATCGTGATCGGCGTCCCGCTCGACTTCCGGCTCGGCTTCGGAGCCGCGATCGGCGCCGACGCGAAGCTGATCCGCGTCGACGTCGAGCCGAACCGACTCGAGCGCAACCGCGCCGCCGACGTCGACCTCGTCGGCGACGTCGGCGGGACGCTCGCCGCCCTCGCGGAGGCGGCCGCTCCCGCCGATCGCTCCGTCTGGACCGGCCGGCTGCGCGAGGAGGAGCAGGTGAAGCGCGCCGCCGAGGCGGAGGAGCGGGCTGACCCGCGGGGGCCGCTTCATCCGATGCGGCTCTACGAGGAGCTCGGCCAGGTCCTCGACCGCGACGCGATCGTGATCGGCGATGGCGGCGACTTCGTCTCCTACGCCGGCCGCGTCATCGAGACCTTCGAGCCGGGCACCTGGATGGACCCCGGTCCGTTCGGCTGCCTCGGCGCCGGGCCCGGCCAGGCGATCGGGGCCGCCTGCGCGAAGCCGGGCCGGCAGGTCTGTCTGCTGCTCGGCGACGGCGCGTTCGGCTTCAGCGGCCTCGAGTTCGACACGATGGTCCGCCACGGCCTGCCGGTCGTCGGGGTGATGGGGAACAACGGGATCTGGGCGCTCGAGAAGAACCCGATGGAGTACCTCTACGGCTATTCGATCGCCGCCGAGCTGCAGCCGGAGACGCCGTACGAGCAGGTGATCGAGGCACTCGGCGGGCACGGCGAGCTCGTCCGCGAGCCCGACCAGCTGCGCCCGGCCCTCGAGCGCGCCTTCGCCTCCGGCAAGCCGGCGCTCGTCAACGTCCTCACCGATCCTGACGTGATCTACCCGCGCCGGGCCGTCCTCGCCTGACGGTGGGACTCCGGGTCGGGCGCCACAACTTCGCCTACGTCACCTACGACGCGGCGAGCGACGTCATCTATGCGAAGGACGACGACTCGCCCTCGGCGCGCCGTGAGCGCACCCCGGAGGGCCATGTCTGGCTCTTCGACGAGGACGACCGCTTCCACGGGATCGCGCTGATGGAACCGCGCGAGCGCCTCGAGCGCGACGGCGCCGTCCACGTCTCGCTGCCGAGCGGCGAGCTCGAGCGCGCCGTCGGGGTCGACTTCACGGTCCGAGCGGCCGGTTGATCAGGCCGCTGATCAAGAGGCCGGCGCGGCGATCGTGCCGGCGACGGTCCCGGCGGCGTCGCTGATCCAGAGCATCCCGTCGGCGCGGTGGAGCGTTGCCGCCCCGTGACCGATCCCGGACCGGAACTCGGCCTCGAGGATGGCGGTCGGAGCGGCGGCGCTCGGCAGGGCGAGATGCTCCTCGGCCGGCTGCCAGTACCAGAGGTTGCTGACGTGACCGGCGAGGTCGATCAGCGATCTGCCGAACCACCAGTCGA
>Ga0207691_10005786_pt1 | contig 11956 bp, 8 predicted proteins | sample KBSM13metaG_FD_184327 | JGI IMG/M metagenome (GOLD analysis project Ga0207691, IMG submission 184327) | Miscanthus rhizosphere microbial communities from Kellogg Biological Station, Michigan, USA - KBS M1-3 metaG (SPAdes) (version 2) | ecosystem: Host-associated > Plants > Roots > Rhizosphere >...
CCGAGCTGAAACGCTTTCTCGGTCTCCGTCAGCGTCTCGGCCAGCGAATTCTTGAAGGTGGCGTCGATGGCCTGCGACACCGCCGCCGCATCCTCCGGGTCTCGCAACTGCTCGATGAACACCCCGGTCTGGTCGCCGCGGCGCGGATACTGGCGCTTGATGGCCTCGTTCAGATAATCGAAGTGCAGGAAGAACGTCGACGTGTCCGTCCCCTCCTCCGCGCCGTCGTAGATCCCGCGCAGATTGAACGTCCAGGTGCCGGGATAGATCGTGCCGCGAAGCGGAATCTGGTCGCCGACTTTCCAGCCGAATTTCTCCGCGAGCTTGCGGCCCGCTACCGCGCCGACCCGATCGGCCTGGAATGCCTTTCGCTGCTCGTCGGTAAGCACGAACTCCGGATACAAGTCGAGGTAGCTCGGACTGATCGCGAACTGCGCAAAGAAATTGCGCTCGTTGATGTAGACACCGCCGAACCAGTTTGCCCAAGCAATGGACGCAACGCCAGGCACCTGGCGGATCTTCTGCGCGTAATTGAGCGGCAGCGCGAATACAAGCGATACGGAGCTTCGCGTGACCAGGCGCGCCGACGAGCTGGCGTTCGCGCCTGCGTACCACGCGTCGACGATCGTGCGCAGCAGGCCGAATGCGCTGATCGCGACGATGATGCCGACAATCGTCAGCGTCGTTCGCAGCTTGTGGCGAAACGCATTGCGCAGGACGAGGAGCGGAACGAACATCGGTGAAAAGCCGCGCCGTCAGTCGACGAGCACGCCCTTTTCGAGATGAATCAGCCGGTGCGCTTTCTCCGCGGCCTTCGGGTCGTGCGTCACCATGATGATCGTCTTGTCGATCTCGTCGTTCAGGCGTTCGAGCAGGCCGAGGATCTCCTCGGCGGTCGTTCGATCGAGATCGCCGGTCGGCTCGTCGGCGACGATCAGCGCCGGATCGGTGATGAGGGCGCGCGCGATGGCGACTCGCTGCTGCTGACCGCCCGAAAGCTCGTTCGGCAGATGCGTTGCGCGGTCGGACAGCCCGACGAGCGCGAGCGCCGTCTCGACGCGCTCGCGCCGCTCGCCGCGGGAGAGCGACGTGAGCTGCAGCGGCAGCTCGACGTTGCCGAATGCGGTGAGCACGGGCATCAGGTTGTAGAACTGGAAGATGAAGCCGACGTTGGTCGCGCGCCACAGAGCGAGATCGGCATCCGAGAGCTTCGCGATGTCGACGCCGCCGACCCGAATCTCCCCCGACGAGGGCTTGTCGATGCCGGCGATCAGGTTCAGCAACGTCGATTTGCCGGACCCGGACGGACCCATCAGCGCAACGAAGTCGCCGACGGCGACGTCGAGATCGATGTCGACCAGCACGGGAATGACCTGGTCGCCCCGCACGTAATACTTCGACAGATTACGGATCGACACCAGCGCCGGCGCTTGCGTCGCGTCCATCGGAGCTGCTGTCGCAACCGCACGATTTGCCGTGGCTCTCGATGCGGCCGTCATTTTGCCGCCGTCTTGACCAGCGCTCCGTTCGCAAGCGAAGCCTCGGGCTTCAGAACGACCTTGTCGCCGGACTTGAGGTCGCCCGAGATCGCCGTCATATCGCCCACCTTCGCACCCGGCGTGACGGGAACGGCGGTCGCGCGGCCATCGCGCACCACCAGCACGACCGTTCGGCCGTCGCGCTCCACGATTGCATCACGGTTGACGGCAAGGAGGGGCTTCTGCTCGGCGGGCGTCACTTCCCGCGACAGGAAGCTGACCTTCGCGCTCATCTCGGGCAGCACGCGCGGATCGATCTCGTCGAAACTGACCTTCGTCATGACCGTTGCCTTCGCGCGGTCGACCGTCGGAACCATCCGGCTGATGTGACCGCGAAAGCGCATGTCGGGCAGCGCATCGAGCACGATTTCCGCGGGCTGACCGACGTGCACCTTGGCGAGACTCGACTCCGACACGTCGGCTTCGACTTCGAGCGTGCTCATGTCGGCCATGCTGACGACGGCGCCTTTCGAGTCGGTCGCGCTCGAGAACGGCGTCACCAGGTCTCCCACGTTCGCGCTCTTCGAGAGAATCACGCCGTCGAAGGGCGCGCGGATCTCCGTATAGTCGACCGCGACCTGCGCGTTGCGCGAATTCGCGATCGCCGCGTTGAGGTTGGCTTGCGCGCTCGCGACCAGCGCCGCCGCCCGATCGAGCCGGGCCTTCGCCGTGTCGAGCGCCGAGCGCGAGATGAAGTTCTTCTCGACCAGTTCCTGATTTCGCCGGAATTCGACCTGCGCATTCTGCCGCTCGACTTCCGCCTGCTGCACGTTGGCCCGGGCGGCGCGGACCCCAGCCTCGGCGCTCTGCGCCTGGGCCACGACGTCGCGGTTGTCGATGCGGGCGATCACGTCGCCTTCCTTCACGCGCGAGCCCTCTGCGACGCCCAGCCACTCGAGCCGGCCCGTCGCCTTCGACGATATGGCGGCCTTGCGCTGCGCAACCACGTAGCCTGTCGCGTTCAGCACGACGTATTGCTGCGACGGATACGTCGTGACGATCGGCGTCGTCTGAACCGTTGCCACCCGCGGCTGCAACAGATACCAGACGCCGGCCGCGAGCAGCGCGAGCGCGAACACGGCGAGCACGATCCAGCGACGTCGCCGCCGTTGGCGTACGGGTGCGATGCCGCGATCGATGCGCAGCTTGGCGAGGTCGGGTGTCGGTGCGTTCACGGACGCGAAAAACGAATGCCGGCCATGACGGCCGGCACTGTGGATTTTACCGGAGGCGCATTGTCGCCACGGTCTTGGCGGGGAAACACGACGACGCAAGCACGGGCGAACTGAACGAGGTGGCTAGCCCGGACGTGGTCGCGCCGCGTGACGACGCACTGCTATGCCGTCCGTGCCCTCTCGGCCACGGGCAGGCTTGGCCCCGGGCGCTATCCGACGCGCTTCGGGGAATCCTCCGGAAACATGTAGATCGTCCGGTTGAGGTAGCGGGTCACTTCGTCGATTTCCTCGTTCGTCCATTGCAGGCCCGTGTTTGCCTGCCAGCGACGAACCTGAGCGGCGAGGCTCGCCCAATCCGTCGCAAGCTTGCGCTCGCGCCAGTGAATCTGCTTGCTGTGACAGCCGATGCAATGGGTTTCGTAGAGCAGCGCGCCGCCGGAGACCGCCGGTTCGGGCCGCGACTGCGCGAACCCCGGTGTCGCGAACGCGAGGCACGCTGACACGAGCGCCGTCATGCATTTGATTGACTGCGCGCGCCGTCGAGTCAGCGAAACGTGCCGGACGGCCGGGTCGATCAACGGTAAATCTCTACAGCGCATTGACGCTAACGCCGTCAACGGGAACGAGTGCTGTCGGCGCCAAACGTTAACGCACCCTAGTTGCGTTCCGCCCGCGGAACCGTGTCAACGGCGCTGGACGAAGACACGGCCGGAGGGACAGCGGTAGCCGCGGTTCCTCCTGTCCGCCTCAGGAATATCAAGACGACCGACCAATAGACGACCAGCGCGATCAGCGGCAGCAATGCGGGCCGCGCCCGATAACCGGTGAAGGACGCGATGAGCCCGCCGAGGCGACCCGAGTCGTCCAGGATGCGCGACGTATCCCATAGCGGATCGACGATGGCCGGCAGCACGTCCAGTGCGATCAGCTTTTCGATGCCCGACACGAGCAACGCGCCGGCGAGCAGGAGCAACAGCGACTCACTCACGCGGAAGAACACGCGCCACGACAGGATGCGGGAACCCTGCTGGAGCGCCCAGAACGTCACGAACGCCGCACCGATGCCGAGGACCAGCACGACCGGAAGGTTGGTAACCCCGCCGCGGTCGGCCCCGAGTCCATACAGGAACACCACCGTCTCCGCGGTTTCACGTCCTACGGCGAGGGCGACGACGATGAGCAGCCCCCACCAGTTCGCTGCGCGTGCATTGCGCGCCATGTTCGCTTCGAGCTCCTTCTTAAGCGTGCGACCGTGCTTGCGCATCCAGAACACCATCTGCACGATGAGCCCGGACGCGACGAGCATCATCCCGAGCTGGAAATATTCGAGCCCGTCGCCTGAAAGCGAAGATGCGATTCCGAGCATGACGAGCGCCAACGCCAGTGCGAGCGCCGCGCCCGCCGCGACACCACCCCACAGATAGCGCATCCCCGTTGCCGCGTCGGGCCGGTTGCGCAGCCATGCGTAAAGGATGCCGACCACCAGCATGGCCTCGGCCGATTCCCGCCAGACGATGAAGAGTGCATTGCCCATGAACGCCTACTTCGCGATGATTCTGCCCTGCCCGGTTTTCTCGTGGAATTCGTCGAAGAACTTGTATTCGCCGGCCTTCAGTGCATTGATCGTTACCGTCGCCTTGCCGCCCGGCGGGACAACCTTCTCCTGCTTCAAGTCCCGACTCTCGAACTCGATGGCGGTCTTGCCCTCGTTGGCGATCTCGATCCGAAAGCGCTTGCCGGCCGGAACCTCGATGACGGTCGGCTCGAACACGCCGTCACGGGCGACGAGCTTGAACGAAGCCAGTTCCTGCGCTACGGCCCCAAATGCAAGGAACGCGCCGGCACACAGCACGACTAGCGCGTTGAAAGTCGGAGCTCGTTTCATGCGATTCATTCCCGGGTCCATGGCAAGGTTGGAGGGCTGCGCTTACCGCACGCTTCCGGCCAGCATAACAAAGGAAGATGCGTTTGTAAATAATAATGGTTCGCATTACGGGTAGGCGCATTGTCGCCCGGATCCGCTCTCCGCCGCTTTGCGTTTCGTCAACGGACGCTCATTCGCTGCGTCCTCGGCCCACATCGAAACCGGGTCAGCCGCCTGGCCGAGAGTCGGTTGGCCGCCTTGCAGCGCGTCCGGTCAGCCACCTTCCAGCGGCGTTGGGTCAGCCGCCTTTCCACCGGGATCGGGTTTAGCTGCGTTCCAGAGCGGTCGCTTCAGCCGCCTTCCAGCGGCGTCGGGTCGGCCGGCAGCGCCGCCACCGGGCGCCCGTCCCGGCGCGTCTCGACCGTAAGCACGACGAGTCCTATCGCGACCAGTGCGATCCCGAACCACTCGCCGTCCGTCAGGCGCTCTTCGAAGACGATCATCGACAGGATGAGCGCGATGACGGGTATGGCGAATACGTTGAGAGACGCGGTCCCGGCCGGCAGCCACCGCAAGATTTCCATCCAGATGAGGAAGCCGCCGGCGGTCGCGATGACGCTCGCGTAGAAGAGCAGCGCCGCCTGCGCGATGCTCCATTCCGTTGGCGTCGCACCGAACAGCCAGGGCAAGACGGTCAGCGGCAACGCGCCCAACGCCATCTGCCACGTGATGAACGCGAGCAGGTCGAAACCAGGCTCGCGCTGGTAGTACTTCATCGCGACCGTTCCCGCGGCCCACGCAAGCCCCGACAGCACCGCCCAGAGCTTCGGCGTGACATCCCCGTGCCAGGACCATGGCGAAACGAGCAGGATCAAGCCGACGAAGGCGAACGCGATCGCCGCAGTCTGTCGCGCCCTTACGCGCTCATGCAGGATCGGCCAGGCGATCAGCAGCGTCCAGAACGGCATGGTGAACACCAGCACCGACGCGCGTCCCGCGCCGCCGCCGGCGACGGCCATCGTCGTCGCGCCGAAATTCACCATTGTCTGGAAGAAGCCGGTGAAGATCACCGCTTTCCAGTTCTGCGGCAACAGACGGCCGCCGCGCGCGAACAGCGCGGCGAACAGCACGAGCACGGCGAGCCACGTGCGATGCGAATTGAACGTCAGGGGATCGGCGTGCAGGAGCGCCGCCTTCATGACGATCCAGTTGGAGCCCCAGACGAGCGTAAGGAGCAGCAGCGCGACGTATGCGGCGCGACGCGAGCGGACGTGCAGAAACGTCACGCGTCAGCCGACGAGGAACGGCTCGATGTGCTCCGCGACGACCGCGGGCTGGTCGTGGTGCAGCATGTGGCCCGCGTCGTCGACCGTGACCAACCGCGCATCGCGGATGCCCGCCATTCGCCGCCGAACGGCATCGAGGTCGTCCGTTCCCGCTTCCCCTTCCGGATGATTTGCAAGCCAGCGCGGAATCTCCGACTGCTTGGCCGCCACCCACATCACGGGTGCGGTCACGTTGCGCCATACGGCGACCGATTCCTCGATCCGATACACGTGTGGAAACGGCAGCTTGTGGCGGGGATCGGACAAGAGCTCAGCACCTCCATCGGGAAGCGTTCGTGCCCAGCACTGCGCGAGGAATTGCGCCTTGTCGCGCGGCAGGCGCGGATTCTTCTTCTGCAGGCGATCGGCCACCGCGCCGATGTCGTCGTAACGATGGAAGCGCGGCGGATCGGCGAGCGCATCGAGCCACTTCGCGAGCTTCCGTGGCGCGTCCTCCGCGGCCTCGGCGGGAATGCCGAAGCCTTCGAGCGAGACCACGCGCGCGACGCGTTCCGGACGTACGCCGGCATAGATCATCACGATGTTGCCGCCGAGGCTGTGGCCGACGAGCCGTGCAGGCTGATCGGGAACGAAGTGCGCAAGCAGCGCCTCGAGGTCGGCCAGGTAGTCGTAGAACCAGTAGCCGAGCGGTTGCCACGCGGAGCGCCCGAAGCCGCGGAGGTCGGGAGCAATCGCGTACCAGTCACGCTTGAATTCGTCCACGAGAAACTGGAACGACGCGCCGACGTCCATCCATCCATGCAGGAGCACGAGGGGTGGCGACTGCGGATCGCCCCACGTCAGTACGTGATGTCGCTCACCGCGGACGTCGACATAATGCGACGTCGACGCCTTGCGTGCTACTTCTTGCGGCAAAGCGCGAGGCCGTCCTGCCACCCGGTGCGGTAATTCGGATCCCCCGCGAAGCGCGCGGCATCCTTGCGTTCCGCGCCCGCGATGCTCGCGCAACCATCTGCATAGCCCTGGCGATACGGCAACGGAAATCCGGACAGATTGATCGGGGGCGGAGGCGGCTCGACGTTGCGCGGCACGGGAGTCGCGGGTTGCGCGGCGGCCGGCGGCGCAACGGGTCCCCCGATCGGCGCTGTTGCGCACCCGCCAACGGCGAATGCAAGCACGATCGCGCACGCAGCGTTTCGCGCGTCGATTCGCTGCAACACGATGGGTTTCACGTGCGCCGATGTCACGATGAGCGCGAGATTCCAGCAGTTTGGACGGAGTAGAATTCTAGCCCAATCGGCACGAGCCGGCGCGCCGCGCGGCGATGATGCGCTTCGCGTCGAGTGTGCCGAAATCGCGTTCTCGCGATCGTCCCGCCCACCACGCGAGCTCGCCACCGTCACCACTGTCTCGATGTCCGCGCCCGGCTTTGTCCATCTCCGCCTGCACAGCGAGTTTTCGATCGCCGACGGCACGCTGCGCATCGACGACGCCGTTGCTGCGGCAGCGGAGGACAGGATGCCGGCGCTCGCGCTCACCGATCTCGCCAACCAGTTCGGCCTGATCAAGTTCTATTCGGCCGCGCGGGCGCGCGGCATCAAGCCGATCGCGGGCTGCGACGTATGGATTGCCAACGACACGGAGCGCGAGCAGCCGACGCGCGCGCTCCTGCTCGCCGCCACGCGCGAAGGCTATCTGCGGCTCTGCGACTGGCTGTCGCGCGCGTATCTCACCAACCAGCTTCGGGGTCATGCGCAGCTGCGGCGCGCGTGGTTCGACGAAGGGACCGAAGGGCTGATCGCGTTGTCCGGTGCGCGCGACGGCGATGTCGGCCAGGCGCTGCTGCAGGGCAACGGGGTGGCGGCGCGGCGGCTTGCGAACGAATGGCTCGCGCGCTTCCCGCATCGCTACGTGCTCGAGGTGCAACGCGCAGGCCACGCGGACGACGACGCGCTCGTGGCGGCAACCGTTGCGCTGGCGGACGACGTCGCGGCACCGATCGTGGCCACGCATCCGATCCAGTTCCTGACCGCGGACGATTACCGCGCGCATGAGGCTCGGGTGTGCATCGCGGAAGGACACACGCTCTCCGACACGCGTCGACCGCGGCGCTTTACGCACGCTCAATATTTCACGACGCAGGCGGAGATGGCGCAGCGCTTCGCCGACCTTCCCCAAGCGCTCGCGAACAGCGTCGCCATCGCGCAGCGCTGCAACCTGACGATCCCCCTCGGGAAGAATCACCTGCCGCGCTTCCCAACACCGGCCGGCGTGACGCTCGACGATCACCTGCGAGGCGAAGCGGCGCGCGGCCTCGAATTGCGGCTCGGCCAGCTCTATCCGAATAGCGAGGAACGCGAACGTCGCCGCGCCGAATACGTGGCGCGCCTCGAATTCGAAACGAAGACGATCGTGCAGATGGGATTCGCCGGCTACTTCCTGATCGTCGCCGATTTCATCAACTGGGCGAAGAACAACGGGGTGCCGGTCGGGCCCGGTCGGGGATCGGGCGCGGGATCGCTCGTCGCATACTCGCTCGGAATCACCGATCTCGATCCGCTGCGCTACGCATTGCTGTTCGAGCGCTTCCTGAATCCGGAGCGCGTGTCGATGCCCGACTTCGACATCGACTTCTGCCAGGACGGCCGCGACCGCGTCATCGAGTACGTGAAGAACAAGTACGGCGCCGAATCGGTATCACAGATAGCGACGTTCGGCACGCTCGCCGCCAAGGCTGCCGTGCGCGACGTGGGTCGCGTGCTCGACCTGCCGTACTCGTTCGTCGACGGCATCGCCAAGCTCATCCCGTTTCAGCCCGGCAAGACGGTGACCCTTCGGCGGCGCAGCGGCGAAGCCGAGTCCAACGTCATCTATGCGCGCGAAGTGGAGCCTCTTCTCGACCAGCGCGAAGCCGAAGAGGAGGAAGTGCGCGAGTTGCTCGCTCTCGCCTGCGAACTCGAGGGACTTCCGCGCAACGTCGGCATGCACGCAGGCGGCGTGCTGATCGCGCCCGGCAAGCTGACCGACTTCTGTCCGCTGTACGTCCAGCAGGGCGCCCAGGCGCCGGTGTCGCAATTCGACAAGGACGACGTGGAGTCCGTCGGCCTCGTCAAGTTTGATTTCCTCGGCCTCACGACCCTCACGATTCTCGACTGGACGTTGCGGTACGTCCGGAAGCTCGACGCGAACGCGAGTATCGCGCTCGATACGCTGCCGCTCGACAATCCCGCCACCTTCGAGATCTTCCGCAAAGGCAACACGACCGCGGTGTTCCAGTTCGAATCGCGCGGGATGCGCGACCTGATCAAGCAGGCGCCGCCGACGCGTTTCGAGGACATCGTCGCGCTCGTCGCGCTTTATCGGCCGGGTCCGATGGAGCTGATCCCCGACTACACGGCGCGCAAGAGCGGACGCGAGCGTGTCGAATATCTCGATCCGCGGCTCGCGCCGATCCTGGAGCCGACGTATGGCGTGATGGTGTACCAGGAGCAGGTGATGCAGATTGCGCAGGTCATAGGCGGCTATACGCTCGGAGCCGCCGATCTGTTGCGCCGCGCGATGGGCAAGAAGAAGCCCGAGGAGATGGCGAAGCAGCGCGACATCTTCGTCGCGGGCGCCGAACAGAACGGCCTCTCGCGAGCGAAGGCCGTGCAATTGTTCGACCTGATGGAGAAGTTCGCGGGCTACGGCTTCAACCGGTCGCACTCGGCCGCCTACGCGCTCGTCGCCTACCAGACCGCGTACTTCAAGGCGCATCATCCCGCCGCGTTCATGGCGGCGAACCTGTCGCTCGTCATGGACGATACCGACAAGGTGAAGACGTTCTACGACGATGCCGTGGCGCAGGGCATCGAGATCCTGCCACCGGACGTCAACGCGTCGCGCTATCGGTTCGAGCCCGTCGACACGCGAAGCATCAGGTATGGGCTCGGCGGCATCAAGGGAACCGGCGAGGCGGCAATCAACGCGATCGCCGCCGCGCGCGACGCGGGCGGGGCGTTCACGGACCTGTTCGATTTCTGCCGCCGCGTCGACAAGCGCATCGTGAACCGCCGCGTCGTCGAAGCGCTCGTGCGCGCCGGTGCATTCGACACGCTCGACGTGCGGAGATCGACGCTGTTCGCATCGGTCGGACTTGCGCTGGACGCCGGCGAGCGTGCGGCGGCAACCGCGAGCCAGGTATCACTCTTCGGCGAGGAACCGGCTTCGCAGATCGCGGCCATGGTGTCGACGCGCGAATGGACGGAAGCCGAGCGGCTGACGCAGGAGAAGCTCGCGGTCGGGTTCTATTTGAGCGGCCATCCGTTCGCCGCGTACGCCGCCGAGCTCGCTCCGATCGTCCGCACGTCACTGGCCGCGCTGCAGCCCCGAAACGATCGCGTGCTGGTCGCCGGAATCGTCACCGCGTTGCGGGTACAGACGAGCCGGCGCGGCAAGATGGCTTTCGTCATGCTCGACGACGGCAAGGGCCGCGCCGAAGTCATGGTCTACAACGAGACGTTCGACGCCGTGCGTCCGCTGCTCCGGGAAGACCAGCTCGTGCTGATGGAGATACGCGTGACGCAGCGGATGACCGATGACGGCGAGGCGCAGGGGTTGCGCATCGTCGCCGAAAACGTGTTCGATCTCGGCACGGTCCGCAAGCAGAAGGCGAAGGGCATACGGCTGGCGTGCAACGGCAACGCGTCCGCCGACCGCCTGGCCGAGATCCTGCAGCCGTTCCGGCCCGGCAACACGCCGGTCACCATCCATTACGTCAACGAGCGCATCGGCGGCGAGATCGAGCTCCCCGAAGCATGGCGCGTGAACCCCGACGACGCGCTGATCGATCGGCTGCGCGAATGGCTTGCTCCGCAGAACGTGCAAGTCGTCTACTGAATCCCGGATCCGCAACCGTCGTTCGTCCGTAATGCTTGCTGCCGCGTTTTCGCGCTACGCGGCATTCGTGCGGCTGCCGGACGTCGCGCGCCTGCTCGCGATGGCGATCGTTGCGCGAATGCCCCTGGGGACCGTCACGCTCGCGCTCCTGCTGCACGTGCGCGCGCTGACCGGGTCGTTCGCAGCCGCAGGCGCGGCGGTCGGTGCGTACCTCGGGACCTCGGCTGCCGTGGCGCCGATCATCGGGCGCTGGATCGATCGCCGGGGCGTGCGCTCGGCGCTGATCGTCACCGGCATCGCGTGTCCCGCCGCGCTCTTCGTGCTGTGGCTCGCGGGCCCGCTCGGGCTGTCGAAGACCGCAATCGCACTCGTCGCCGCCTTCGCGGGCGCGTTCGCACCGCCCATCACCGTGCTCACGCGAACGATGTGGCGTCATCGTTTCAGCGACGCAGACGCGCGGAAGACGGCCTTCGCTCTCGATTCCGTCCTGATCGAGCTCGCCTTCACCGTCGGCCCCGGGCTGATCGCACTGCTGCTCGCCGTTGGTTCGCCGGTCGTCGCGTTCGGTGCGGCATGGATCTTCACGACGATCGCCGTCCCGCTGTTTCTCGCGTCCCCTGCGCTGCGGTACTGGCGGCACGACCCGCATGCCGAGCGCCACTTGCTCGGTCCACTCACGGAGTTTCGGCTGCTCGGCGTGTTTGCCACGACGTTCCTGCTGACGATGAGCTTGGGTCTGCTCGAGATCAGCTATCCCGGGTTCGCTGCGCGCGAAGGCAACGTGCCGCTCGCCGGCGTGCTGCTCGCCATCAATTCGGCCGGCAGTGCGATCGGCGGACTGCTCTACGGCGGATTGCACATCGCGCCTGCGGTCGAGCGGCAGCTGCGCACGCTCCTTGCAATCATCGTCGCACCGCTCGCACTTCACTCGATCATTTCGTCGGCCGCGTGGCTATGCGTCGCCGCGTTCATCGCAGGTCTCTGCATCGCGCCGGCGCTTACGATCGTGACGCTTTTGGTGTCGTCGTACGCGCCCGCGCGTTACGCGACCGAGGCGTTCACGTGGTCCGCGACGTGCATCGTGAGCGGCATCGGCGCCGGCAACGCGCTTGGCGGATATCTGCTCGAGCGATTCGAAGTCCCGCTCGTGTTCGGTACATCGGCGGCGGTCGCCGCGCTCGCGGCCGTTTGCGCAATGCTGCTGCCACTGCCTCG
>Ga0207691_10005787_pt1 | contig 11955 bp, 10 predicted proteins | sample KBSM13metaG_FD_184327 | JGI IMG/M metagenome (GOLD analysis project Ga0207691, IMG submission 184327) | Miscanthus rhizosphere microbial communities from Kellogg Biological Station, Michigan, USA - KBS M1-3 metaG (SPAdes) (version 2) | ecosystem: Host-associated > Plants > Roots > Rhizosphere >...
AAGGCCGCGACTTCACCATTGACGACACCGATGCCAAACAACCGGTGGCGATTGTTAACACTAGTTTCGCGCGAAAGTATTACGGTAACGAAAGTCCGATTGGGCGTCGGATCCGGATTTATAATCCCGGCGAACCGCAGCCGTGGCGGACGATTGTCGGAGTGGTTCCCGACACTCTGATGCAGGGTCCATTCGACCAGCAGACCGAGACCGCCGGCTTTTACATGCCATTACTCGGCGCCGAGCCAGCTACCCAATTCTGCACAATCATTGTTCGCCCGCGTCCAGGACAGCGAGCCGATACCCTCGGCTCGGCCCTGAGCAGGGCAGTTGCCGAACTCGATTCAAATTTGCCGACTTATTTCGCCGGAACGCCAGCGCAGTTCCACAATGAAATTCTCGGTGGCAACCGAATTATCGCGACCTTATTCGGCATTTTCGGAGCCGTCGCATTCGTGCTCTCGGCGGTTGGTCTTTACGGCGTGATGAGCTTTTCCGTTACTCAGCGAACGCAGGAATTTGGCATCCGTATGGCGCTGGGCGCGGATGCCGCTCGCATCTTTCGCATGGTCATGACGCAAGGCGCCTGGCAGCTGGGCATAGGACTTATCCTTGGCGCCGGTGGCGCCGCACTGCTTCTCGGAGTTCTCGCCGCCGCTGCTTTGCAGAACATTCTCTTCAAGGTCAACACCCTGGATCCCATCATTTATTTCGCGGTTGCGGGAATGCTCGCCCTCGTCGCCGCGGCATCTTGCTTCGTGCCCGCACGCCGCGCCACCCAGGTCGATCCAATGGTCGCATTGCGATACGAGTGATGTCGTGGCGGAGTCCATAAGCGAGCGATCCAATCATTTACAGCGCGGTGGCCGCACTCTTGACTCCGATCGCGGCGGCATCGTGTTTTGTGCCGGCGCGGTGTGCCACGCAGGTCAATCCTTTCGTAGCGCTACGCGCAGAGTAGTTGTGGACGCGATCGGTGATCCCAGTCTCGACGTGCAAGTTCCGCGAGGAACACAGGCCTGAGGCCTGAGCGCCCAGCGGGTTTGTAACCCGCTGCGACACCAATGCGATTACAGTTGTCCTCGCAGCGGAATGCAACTCCGCTGGGCGCACAGACTGGGCACTCCGTGTTCCGGCGAACACCGCCCCATTGCCGTCTAACGAGAACTGGCAGCCTGTTGGCGCCACAAAAAATAGACCGGCACGCCTGTAAGGACGATCAGAATCCCGATTCCTGATGTCTTCGGGGCTAGAAAAGCCAGGTCGAGAATTACAATCACTGCCAAAGCAATCGAAATAATCGGAACAAAGGGATAACCCCAGGTGCGATACGGGCGCTCTGCCGCCGGCTTTTTTCTCCGCAAGACGATGACCGCCGCGATAAGGAACACGTAAAAAATTAAATCCGCTGAGACGATGTATTCGAGCAATTGCGTGTAGACGTTGCCGAACGTGGCGGCGCCGGTTTGTGCGTTAGTCGTAACGGTGCGCGGCAAAGTGAGAAACGCTGTCCAGATCGCCTGCACCAGCAGCGCAAACGCCGGCACATGGAAGCGATTTGTCGTTCCGACCTTATGAAAAAATAAATTGTCTCGCGCCATGGCGTAGTAAACCCGCGCGCCGGCGAGAATGAGCCCGTTGTTGCAACCGAAGGTAGAAATCATGATTGCCGCTGCCATCGCCAGCACCCCAGGAGTACCGAAAATGGCGCGCATCATTGCGACCGCGACGCGATTTTGCGGCACGTTTTGGATTTCGGTCAGCGGCAGGGAAGCGATATAGGCGACGTTCGCGAGCACGTAGAGCACAACCACAATCCCGCAACCGTAAAGCAAGGCGCGCGAAAGATTCCGTCCCGGTTCAAGCACTTCGCCGCCGATAAACGTGACGTTAGTCCAGGCCGTTTGCGCGAAGATTGGTCCGACCATTGCTTTGCCAAATAACAAGGCCACCGCCAGTCCGCCGACGACAGGAAGCCCCGGTTGTGCCGCTTGCGGGCTCCAGCCGTTAGCTACCGGGTTCCACCAGTGCGATGCCAGCGCCGCGCAATTCGGTTTCCATCCAAAAATGAGTCCAATCCCGATCACGCCGATGAGCGCTGCAGTTTTGGTGAAGGTAAAACTGTTCTGCACAATCTTGCCGACGCGAAGTCCGCGTGTGTTCGAAAATGTGAGGAGCGCAATCAGAACGATCGCGATCAGTTGTTCGGTCGAAAGACTGATGGCATACCCGGGCAACACGACAATCGGTGCAATCAGATAATGATCGCCCGCCACGCTTGGCGTGAAAACGCCGAGAAACCTGGCAAATGCGATCGCAACGGCCGCGATCGTTCCGGTCTGCACGACCAGAAACAGGGTCCAGCCAAATAGAAATCCAAGCGCTGGTCCGTAGGCTTCGCGCAAGAAAACATAAACCCCGCCCGCCCGTGGCATCATCGTCGCCAGTTCCGCGCAGCAAAGCGCCCCCGTGATCGTGAGCAACCCGGCAACGACCCACGTCAACAACAACCAACCCGGAGCGCCGATTAATCGCGACGATTCCGCCGAGACAATGAAAATCCCTGAACCGATCATCGAGCCGATCACGATCATCGTGGCGTCGAGCAAACCGAGTCCGCGGACGAGCGAAGAAGATCGATCAGTACGGTTCATTTGAGAAGACAGTGCATGGTCATGGCGGGCTCCATTGCACAGTGACCGCGACGCTCATTACATGGTCTTCTAGCTTTTTTCTGGCGCGGCGATGGTAATTCCTTCGCTTTCCAGTCGGGCCCGCAATGTCCGCGCAAATTCGACCGCGCCCGGGGTATCGCCATGGAGGCAGATGGTTTCGGCCCGAACCGAAATGTCGGTTCCGTCCACAGCGCGAATTTTTCCTTCCTTCAACATTCGCAGGACGCGCTCCGCCGCCTCCGCTGGATCATGCAACAGCGCCTCCGTCTTCGTTCGAGAAACGAGCGAGCCATCGCCATTATAATTGCGGTCCGCAAAAACTTCGGCTGCGGGTTGCAGTCCCAATTCGTGCGCCGCTCTAAACAACTCGGTCCCGGCGGGCGCGAATAGGATTGCACGTGTAGCAACAGCGAGCACCCCGTGCGCGATCGCGTCCGATAATTCCCGATCTCGCACCGCCATATTATAGAGGGCGCCGTGCGGCTTAACATGATTCATGTCCACTCCTGCCGCGGCGCACAGCGCGTTAAATGCCCCAACTTGATAGGCCACGAGCGCGTAAACCTCCGCTGCGCTGACCTGCATTTCGGTTCGTCCAAAATCTTTTCGATCGTCGAGACTTGGATGCGCCCCCACCGCGACGCCTTTTTCCTTTGCGGCGCGAATAGAATTGAAAATTGACGCCGGATTTCCGGCGTGAAATCCGCACGCGATATTTGCAGAGCTAACGAGGCTTAGAATTTCATCGTCGTGACCCGCCCCTTCCCCGAGATCTGAATTTAAATCAACTTTCATCCGAAACGGGCCTCCAACCCGGCACGGAAAAGTGCCACGTCGCGCTCGCGATCACGCAAAAGAGCGCGCGCTTCTTCCAGCTCGATCAATTCGAACCGGACTTCGCCAAGAGGCTGCAATTGTGCCGCGTGACCGAGATCGACCGTAATCACGTGCGCGATTTTCGGATAACCCCCGATAGTCTGGCAATCACCAAGAAGCACGACCGGTGCGCCGCTAGGCGGAAGCTGAATCGTTCCAGGCGCCACTGCTTCGGAAACAAGCTCGCGCGGGTTACCCGGTAAAATCTCACCGCCTTCCAGTCGCAAACCCATGCGGTCGGAATTCATTGCTACGCGGAATTTTTGTGCGAGCAATTTTTCTCCGATATCATCCTCCCAATTCTTGCCGCGAACAACGCGAAGAAACCTTTCCCGCGGGACGAATCGCGGCGCGCTCCAATCGGAAATGACGCCAGAAAGTTCCTTGCGCATACGCGAGCAAAGTTTTGATTCGCCGCCAAGGGGAAGCTCATCGCCATCGCGCAGAACACGCCCTTCCCATCCACCGAAGTGCGCGCGTAAGTCGGTCGCCCGGCTTCCCAGAATTTCGGGAACGTCGACGCCACCGGAAATGGCCAGCCAGGCACGACCACCGCGCTTCGGTGAAATCTCGATCGCCGCCCCGGCTGAGAGTCGAGCGCAATGCAAAATCGGAATCAGCTCGTCTCCAATTCGTATCTCGAATTCGCCGCCGGCCCAGGCGACCAATCGGTCGACGTCAACCTTCAATCGTACCCGGCCGCTTGAGCATTCCAAACCAGCCATGCAGTCCGGGTTGCCAACCAGAAGATTGGCGAGACGCAAAGATACGGAATCGAGCGCACCACCAGGTGTCACGCCAAACTTGCGGAGTCCGACGCGGCCGCAATCCTGCACCGTAGTCTGGAACCCGGCCAAAATAACGGACGCAATCATTCTTGTTTGGCATCAAACTGTGCGCGGGTGATTCGCCGAAAACGCACACGATCCCCAGGTCGCAAGAGAGTGGGCGGGTTTTCGGTCGCTCTAAATAAGCGCAACGGAGTGCGGCCAATTACATTCCATCCTCCGGGCGATTCAAATGGATAAATGCCAGCTTGAGCGTTAGCGATCGCGACGGAACCAGCGGGAACTTTCGTTCGCGGGCTTTCCAGCCGTGGCACACGCAACTTGTCCGACAACCCGGCGAGAAAAGGGAAGCCAGGGACGAATCCGATGCAGGCTACCGTGTATTCGGTCGATGAATGTAATGCGATGATGGCGTCACCGGTCAGAAACGTTTGACTCGCGACACGTGCGAGATCGAGCGCAAATTCATCATCATAACAAACTGGAATTTCGATCTTCCGCGCCTTTCGCAGTGCGCGAATGCCAGCCGAGGAAACTAATGCGCCAATCTTGTCTTCAAAGTCTTGTTCGATTCGAGCTGGATCAAAAAAAACCGCTACCGATTCGTAAGCGCAAGTGACATCCATTACTCCCGGAAGGTTCGCCCCTTCGAGTCTCTCCGCCGCTGAAAGTGTTCGCGCCAATAATCGCGCGCGATCGGAAGACTCATCAGCAAAATCAAGAGTGATTGCGGAATCACCTAGCGGAGAAATCTTCATCAGTTACGATTTATCCCGTCATTCCGAGCGAAGTCGAGAAGTCCCGTATTAGTTTCTGTAGCAGCAGCGTGTCGGCCGCGCACGCGGTGCCATTTGTCATTCCGAGCGAAGTCGAGGAATCTCTGATTAATTGTTAACATTATTACAAAGCGTTTTGAAACAATAGCTAGAGATGTCTCGACTTCGCTCGACATGACAAAGGGCAGACTGTGAAAGCATGGAAATTTATACTTCTCGCGCTGGCGGTCGTCGCCCTGCTTTGGTTCCTTAATCCCGAACGCGCAATCCAACGCAACGAGCCCGGCTTCGTCGAAATCGTTTATCTGGCTGAGAGCGGGCCGGAAGCGGGATCGGTCGAAGAAGCGATGCGTGATTTCGAAGCCCAAAGCCGAGCTGCTCATCAAGAAAATCCAGCGCAGCCGATTTACAAAATTATCAAAGGCCAAACCGCCTCGCGTGATCCGACCGCTGATCCCACCCGCTTTCTCGTTAGCACTGCCGGCGGAATGCCCCCCGACTTGATCCTCTTCGATCGCTACGCTGTGAGCGAATGGGCCGCGCGCGGAGCTTTCACCAAGTTGGATGATTTTGTCGCGCGCGAATCGACCAATCCCGCACCTGACGCAATTCGTCCGGAGAATTTTTACAAGTCATGCTGGGACGAAGTTATCTATGAAAATCCGCCCACCGGTGAGCGCGGCATTTACGGAATCCCGGAGCGAGTGGACGATCGCGCGCTTTTTTACAATAAGGATCTATTGAAGCGAGCCGGCTTTGTCGACGCCAACGGGGAAGCGCAGTCACCCCGCACCTGGGAACAGCTCGAACAAATGGCGGTCAAACTAACTGAACACGACGCCCGCGGCCGCATTACCCAGCTTGGCTTCGCCCCCAATTTCGGCAACGCCTGGCTTTATCTCTACAGTTGGATGAATGGCGGCCGGCTTATGAGCGACGATCGCCGCAATTGCACCTTGAACTCTCCGGCCGTCGTTCAGGCGCTAGAATGGATGACACGTGTCTATGATTCGTTAGGCGGCGCACAAAAAGAGTTCGCCTTCGAAGGGACGGCGCAGTCCGGACAACGGAGCGCTCCGCCTGGTGAGCTCGATCTGTTCGTCCAAGGCAAGGTTGCGATGAAAATCGACGGCTACTGGACCTTTCCGGAAGTGCTCGCGCAATACGGCCAAAACTTGAACTATGCCGTCACACTTCCGCCATTGCCCGCCGGGGCGGCTGGCAAGGAGAACAACGCATACAGTTGGGTCAGCGGCTGGTGCTACGCCATCCCTTCTACCGCACGACAAAAAGAAGGTGCGTGGGAGTTACTGAAGTTCATGTGCAGCCAGCATGCCCGTGAAATCATCGGCGAAAGCGAACGGCTGCGCCTGCAAAGCATCGGCCGCATTTATGTGCCGACGCAAAACGCTAACCGACACATCAACGAATGGGCTTTCCACAGGTATATCGCGTCCGACCCAGCTATTCCCGCCAAGCTTCGGGATGGCATCAAACTGTTAAACGACCTGATCGATACTTCGCCCTTCCGCCCGGTAACGCCAGTTGGTCAATTACTCTTCACCGAACAGAAGCGCGCGACTGAGAACGCCATCTTCCACAAAATGTCCGCTCAGGAAGCACTTAATGAAAGCACCACGGTCGTGCAAGACGCGCTCGATCGTGCGCTTAGTCCAGCGCGCGGCGTCATTGTGCCATGGAAGTATTTCCTGGCCGTCTACTTCTTGTTACTCGTAGGAGCCGCGGTCGGAATCTATCTTTGGCAGACGCGGATTTATCGTGCTCGTGCTCCTACTCGAAAGAGGACAATCGATTACGATTACGAGCAGGAGCACGAATTTCTAATTAAAGGAACGCGCAGCAGTTATCTGCGTTCGCAATGGGCGGGCGGCTGGCTCTGTGCTTCGCCATGGATTATCGGTTTTATCCTCTTCACCGGCGGCCCAATTCTCTTCGCCATCGTCGCTAGCTTCTGCGATTACGACATTCTTAATCCCGCGCGCTTTGTCGGCCTGGCAAACTATCGCTGGATGTTGACCCGGGACCCGCTGTTTTGGAAGGTGATTGGTAATACCCTCTACATGGTCATCGGTATTCCACTCGGTATGGCGCTGAGTCTGGCTATCGCTCTTCTGCTCAATCTTGAAGTGCGGGGTGTGGCGGTCTGGCGCACATTTTTCTATCTGCCTTCAATCGTGCCCGCGGTAGCTTCCAGCATTCTGTGGATTTGGATTTTCAATCCGAGGATCGGCTTGCTTAACAATGTCCTGGCCGCTTTCGGCATTCACGGACCTAACTGGTTACAAGACGAGTACACCAGCAAGATCGCGCTCATTTTGATGGGACTTTGGTCGGCGGGCGGCGGAATGATTGTTTGGCTGGCGGGATTGAAGGGAATCAGCCCAAGCTACTACGAAGCAGCCGCACTCGACGGCGCCAATGCCTGGCAACGCTTTCGCACCATCACTTTTCCGTTACTCACTCCCTATATTTTCTTCAATCTCATCATGGGCTTGATTGCTACCCTGCAAATCTTCACCCAATCATTCATTATGACTCAAGGCGGGCCCATCGATTCCACTCTCTTCTACGCCTACCATCTCTTTAACAACGCGTTCCGTTTTTTACAAATGGGCTACGCCAGCGCGCTTGGTTGGTTCCTTTTTCTGGCTGTTTTCCTCTTAACATTGCTGCAACTCAAACTCTCAAAACGCTGGGTTCATTATGAAGAATGATGGCGCACATATGATGCGTCGCCTTCTCATCTACGTTCTGTTATTCGCCGGATCGCTATTGTTCGCCTGGCCCTTCATTTGGATGGTCGGGACTTCGATTAAACTGGAGCGCGAAGTTCTCTCCAATCGGTCAAGTGTCTTACCAGAGCAGCCCATTCCGCGAAGCAAATCCCCTTACCTCGACGATCGAATGTTTGCTCATGCAGACGGACCACATCGCGATGAAGCGATTGCGATCCTGGAAGAGCAACTGCACAGCCATGTTTGGCCGCCGCAGGTCGATCCCGAAATTGCGCGCCAGCAGGTGGCGCGCGGAATCTATGAGCGTTTGCTTGTGCTAATTCCATATGAACGCTGGAGCGATTCGGGCGAACAATTGCGCGCCGCCTTAACTGCCGCAATCGCCCCGGATCTAATCGATAGCGTATTTGGACAACTGCGACGCGTCTTGCTCATCGGGCAACTTCGCGCCCGTTCCACCGAGTTGCAGGAAGATGAACTCGTTTCTGGATCGGATGCCGCAACGAAATGGATTGTTGCCGGGCCAGGGGCGCTTTCCCAGAAACCCGACGCTTCGGAATTTTCCTACGATTTTTCTTCCGACAGCAAGGTTACGTTATCGCAAACATTCACTACCAGTTTTCCAATCGAGCGTTTACGCCGCCTGCAATTCTATTTTCAGCCCGATGACAGTTGGCACGTTTTGCGTATGACGGTGGAGAAACTCGGCCATCGCTTTGTCAGCGAGCGAGCGATTTATCTCGCTGATCACAACTGGCAAGTTGCTACCTGGCAGGAACCGAGTGCGGATGACTCGCTTACCAAAATCAAAACCTGGACGCTGCTAAAGGATGCAGGGCAATCGGCAATTCATGGCCCGAACGAAATCAGGATTACGCTGGAACTGCATCGCACCGGCGTGATGGGCGCGTGGCTGGCAAAAATTTGGCGCAATTATCGCCTCACCCTCGATTACATTCCATTTTGGCGTTACGTCGGCACTGGTCTATTTCTCGTTATATTGAATCTAATCGGCACACTCTTCAGCTGTTCGCTTGCCGCTTATGCTTTCGCCCGTCTGCAATGGCCCGGCCGCGGCATCTGCTTTGCCGCGTTGCTCGGCACGATGATGATTCCAGCGCAGGTGACGATGATTCCGCAGTTCCTGATCATGCAAAAACTCGGCTGGTATAACACGCTCAAGCCGCTTTGGGTGATGAGTTTCTTTGGCTCCGCCTTTAGCATTTTTCTGTTACGGGAGTTTCTTAAAGGCATTCCTCGCGACTTGGAAGATGCTGCGCGTCTCGATGGCTGCGGCTTTTTTCGGATCTACTGGCATATTATGCTGCCCTTGGTGCGCCCAACCCTCGCCGTTATTGCCATTTTTACTTTCCTCGCAACCTGGAACGATTTTATGGGGCCACTCATCTACCTGAGCGATCAACGGCTCTATCCCCTCTCCTTCGGCCTTTACGCTTTCCAGATTCAATCCCTTCAGCCCGGGACCAGCGCTGGCATCGGGATGTTAATGGCGGGCTCGCTCCTGATGATGCTGCCGGTAATCGCAATCTTCTTTTTCGCCCAACGCTACTTTCTCCAAGGTATTACATTGACGGGAATGAAGGGATAATCGAGTCGCTGCTCCACCGAGACGCAATGCCCTATTTTACCGCTTCGATTTCGATTGTCGGCGTGACGTTATTGCTAATGCCGGAAATGGATTCCGAAGCGCTACTAAACATTAACCCGAAATCTTTGCGATTGATCGGATCGGTGGTGACGATCCAGCGAGTGCGCTCGGGAAGCGACTCGCTGCTCGGGGGTGTGGCCAATTTCACATGCAACGTCATCGGCTTGGTCACGCCGTGCATGGTGAAATCGCCAAGGATGTCGCCGCTATTTTCGTCAGTCTGCTTTACACTCCGACTCTTAAACGTGATCTCCGGAAACTTCGCGGCATCGAAAAACTCGGGGCTGAGCAAATGATGGTCGCGCTTCTGAATTTTGGTATCGAGGCTGGCGACCGAAATCCTGGCAGTGACCGATGAACGTTCCGGATGCTCGCGGTCTACTTCGATCGTTCCGCTGAAACGATGAAAATCGCCGCGCACAGTGCTGACAAATTGATGCAGGCTAAACGCGATTCGTGAATGCGCGGTGTCAATCTTATAGGTTTCGGCAAATGCGCCCAGCGGGACGAACAGCAGGGCCACGAAGAGAAAACGATACGCTCTCATGAACCATCCTTATCGCTGGCAAGCAATTTCAGCAACGCCGGCCGCGACGATGGCAACCTGCCAAAGAGATGGGCCAGGGCCACGGCCGCGTTCGACTTTGCGCCCTGCACCCCAGTGATGCGCGCCAGTTCTGTTTCAAAGTGAAGAATCGCCCGTTGATCGGGATCATACTGATCGAGGTAACCGAAAGCGCGCTCGAGCAAATGAAAGATTTCCGGTTCGTGATGCTCGATCTCGGTGCAGACTTCGATCAACTCGACAAAATACGACGCGGCCTGCGTGCGCCGATGATCAGTTCGAATTCCCGCGAATGCATTGACCACCACAACCTCACGCAGGGTATGCAAATTCGATTTGCGGCTTTTCGCGATTGATAACTCGGCTTCAAAGAACAAATCGAGCTGTCCGCGAAAAGGACTCCGGGGTCGTCTCGCACCACGAGCAACGGTTTGGATAATACCGAGCGAATTGGTGCACCAGGAGACAATGAGGCTGGTGTCGCTCAGCTTGCGTTTGCGTAGAAGGATTCCGCGCGTGGTCGCATTCACGGGTGACATTAAGCGACCGCACCAACTTTTGTAGGGCGACCATTCCTGGTCACCATTTACACATTGGCGGCGAGGAATCGCCGCCCTACAGTTTTGCGCGGGCTGCCGGGTAGTTCCTCGCGTCTCGTGATCACGGGCTTTTCTGGAAAGATTGTTTCGGCGAGACGCCGAAACCAGCACGCGAGACGCGCGCGCTACCCGGAATTTGAAGAGACGCGGTCGCAAATCGGTTGTCGCTTGCGATTCAACGTCGTTTTCACAGTTTGGCTTCATGCAAACACGCAGGATTGGCTCGCTCGAAGTTTCGGTCGTCGGACTTGGCTGCAATAATTTCGGCTGGCGCATTAATGCGGAGCAGAGCGCGAAAGTTATCGACGCAGCAATCGAATCAGGAATCACGTTCTTCGATACCGCTGATCGGTATGGTAAAGGGCAGAGCGAAGATTTTCTCGGACGCGCCCTGGGGTCGCGACGGGATCAAATCATTCTGGCGACCAAGTTCGGAATGGAAATGGAGAAGGGACAGCAGGGTGCATCACCGCAGTATATTCTGGAAGCGATTGAAGCGAGCTTGCGCCGGCTGAGGACAGATCGGATCGATCTTTACCAATTGCATCAGCCCGATCCGAAGACGCCGATTCCCGATACCCTTGGCGCGCTTGATCAACTGGTGCGCGCCGGGAAAGTGCTCGAGATCGGCTGCTCGAATTTCTCCGCTCCGCAAATTCGGGAAGCAGCAGATGCGGCCAAAGGCGGCGCGCATTTTGTTAGTGTGCAAAACGAGTTCAGTCTCTTTCACCGCGACCCGGAAAATGACGGTGTCCTAGCCGAATGCGAAGCACGTGGGCTGGCATTTCTTCCCTATTTCCCGTTAGCCAGTGGATTGCTTACGGGGAAATATCGGCGCGGGAAGAAATTGCCGAAAGGAAGTCGTGCCGCCGAGGGCTGGGGACCAAAAGTGTTTACGGAAAGAAATCTGGCAGTCGTGGAGCGACTAATCGAATTGGCGGAATCGCGTAATCACACGGTGCTCAACCTGGCCTTCGCCTGGCTTCTGGCCCACAAACCGGTGGCATCGGTCATCGCCGGCGCGAGCAAGCCCGAACAGATTCAGGCGAATGCGAAAGCAGTGAATTGGAAACTGACTTCAGACGACCTCGCCCGAATCGATGTGATCATGACAGCAAGATAAATGTTGGAGTCGCGGAGCTGTGCGACGCCGCGGGGAAGACAGAGCGCGTTAGATTTCTCGCGTCTGATTCCGGGAATTGTCATGGCGCGGGCGCAAATCTTTGGCAACACCTTAGGATATGTCAGCCT
>Ga0207691_10005792_pt1 | contig 11951 bp, 11 predicted proteins | sample KBSM13metaG_FD_184327 | JGI IMG/M metagenome (GOLD analysis project Ga0207691, IMG submission 184327) | Miscanthus rhizosphere microbial communities from Kellogg Biological Station, Michigan, USA - KBS M1-3 metaG (SPAdes) (version 2) | ecosystem: Host-associated > Plants > Roots > Rhizosphere >...
TACTTCGGTCAGGACGTCCAACGAATCATCGAACGACTACTCGGCGAGCAGTTGCCCGACGGCGGCTGGAACTGTGAGATCGAAAACGGCTCCACGCGATCGTCATTCAACACAACGATCTCCGTACTGGAAGCGTTCCGCGAATACGAACTTGCAGGTGGAAGCAGCGACGAGGTGACGACGGCCCGCCTCCGCGGTCAGGAATATCTTCTCGAGCGACACCTCTTCCGGCGACTCTCCACTGGTGACGTGATCGATCGAGATCGCAAAAGCGGCGCCGCCTTTACGCGCTTCGCATTCCCGACCTGGTGGCACTACGACGTGTTGCGGGGACTCGATTACTTGCGCAAAGCCGGCGCTACGCCGGACAAGCGCGTCGCCGAGGCGATCGCGTTGGTCGAGTCGAAGCGTGACGTCGAGGGTCGGTGGCCACTCGAGCACCAGCACGCCGGCACAATGGCGGTAGAGGTGGATGAGGGCGTGGGTCGACCGAGCCGTTGGAACACGCTGCGCGCATTGCGTGTGCTGGATTGGTATGCAGCGCGAGTCTAGCTAAGAGTAATGCGATGAATGGTTAATGCGCTCAAAAAATCTCGTCAATGTAATCAAATCTTAAGTCAACAAACTCCCGCTTACGCTAATTTGAGCAATCATGAATACGCACACTCTAAGGAAAATCGAACTGGACGTTCTGAATCTTTTTTCCCAACAAGATTTGTCGCGACTGTTGACGAAAGAAATCTTTCAGACGCTGCCTCAGTTCGCCAATGCTGATTTGGTTCGTGCGTTTGAAGATCTGGAGAAGAGTTGTCGACTGATTGTGAGGTACACAGCCGATGGGCACGATTGGATAACGCTGACTGCCGACGGTGCTCGTTACGCGGGAGTAACTCTAAGTTCGAAAGCGGTTCATTCAACAGCTCTTCCACACCCGCCAAAGAATAGTACTTCACCACCGCATCTTTCGTAGTTACAAATCATATTCTTCCGGACCTTAAGGGGCAGTAGCCTTTGGGCCAGTAGCCCTTGGGCCAGTAGCCTTTGGGGCAGTAGCCTTTGGGCCAGTAGCCTTTGGGGCAGTAGCCCGACTGTCAAGGAGGGCTCCAGATCCCTTCGATGAGCCCTCCTTGACAGTCGGGCTACGGCCCAGAAGGTTGCGTTGCGTCGCAACTGTGGATCAAAAGATATTCACCTGCTATAAACATTTCGCTTCCGTAATATCCCACAGAGTTGCGGCGAACTCGCCGTTTCTTGTTCGCAGTTGAGTGGGCGAGCGCGAAGCAATCGATGCACGGCAGTAAATCGCCAAACTGTGTTCACAGTTTTCTCTGGACAGAATTAAGGCGGGAAACCTTCAGAAAGCGATCCCCGCCTGAGCGGAGTGCACAAGGTCCCTTCAACCCTATGCTGCCGCTGGCCCATCTAACATTTAAAGTCACGTTGAGTCAGTACGCTAACGGACGGGCCAATGGGTCAGTCTTCAAGCTTTGTTACCTTTATCGATAACGAGTCAATCCTATGAAGCAGCTTCTGACTGAACTAAAAATCTCCACTTACCCATTCGCTTGCCAAATGATTCTGGTAATCATGCTGGCGTCTGTTGTGGTCCTCGGTGTCTTAGGGGGACAAAAGGTGCAAGCGATTTCTTCAAGCGAAGAAGCACAGAGTGGTCCAGTCCTGTTCCCCGCCAATCAGGCGCTGATGGTAAACCCCGATGTGCAACTGAAGCTGACCTTCAACAACACACCGCGTCTCGGGACATCGGGAAAGATCCGGATCTACGATGCCTCAAGTGATCAACTCATAGATACGCTCGACATGAGCATTCCACCTGGGCCAACAAAGCCTGTCGATCCGGCAATCAGGGCAAAGAATTACCTCGGCTTCCCTTACCCGTATGCTCGCACTTCGCGACCCACTAACGCGAATACTAAACCTGGAACTCCATCCGCAGGCGCAGTGCCAACCTCGAACGAGTATCAACTAACTATCATCGGCGGCTTCACCGACGGGTTCCACTTCTATCCGATCACTATCGACGGGAATACCGCGACGATACATCCGCATCACGATCTGCTCGACTACGGAAAGAGCTACTACATTCAGGTTGATCCCGAAGTACTCAGCGTTGCGAATGATCATTTCACGGGTATCAGCGGCAAGAGTTGGCGCTTCAGTACGAAGCCAAAGTCGAAGGCCCCTCGTCCGAACAGCACACAGCTGACCGTCAGCGTCGACGGCACTGGAGATTTCAACACGGTGCAAGGCGCGCTGGACTTCGTGCCTGATCATTCGCAGAAACGAATCACGATCAAAGTGCGCAACGGGATCTATGAAGAGATCGTGTATATCCGCAACAAAGACAATCTCACCCTATTGGGTGAGAGCCAGGAAAAAACGATCGTTCGTTATGCGAACAACGAAGTGTTCAATCCGCATCCAGCAAACATTCGTACCAATCCAGCGCCCGGCACATTTCCTTCTCGTCGCGCTGCCGTGGCCATCGACAATTGCAACGACATACACATCGTTAATATGACGATGCAGACCACCGCATTCGGTCAGGCCGAAGGGCTATTGATCACCGGTGATCGCAACATTCTCTCGCACACGACAGTGATTGGCAGTGGTGATGCACTACAAGCGAATGGACGGATCTATATGGTCGACAGCACCATACTTGGCGGGGGCGATACGATTCTCGGCCGCGGTACGTTGTTCTGCGAACGCTGCACCATCAAATCAAACAGCGTGTTGATGTGGCCGCGTAACCCTAAGGAAGTCCACGGCAATGTTTTTCTCGACAGCACGTTTATTGGAACTAGAGAGCCGACAACGATTGCGCGTTCACCACAAAACGAGGCGTTCAGTTATCCTTACGCTGAAGTCGTGTTACTCAACACAAAACTGACCAACATCGCACCCGAAGGTTGGAGCACCGCTGATAAAGGCGGCAATGTTCACTTCTGGGAATACAACAGCCTCAATGCAGACGGATCGCCAGTGGATGTCAGTAAAAGAGTTCCCTGGTCACGGCAACTCGACAAGATAAAAGACGCGAAAGTGATCGCTGACTACAGCAGCCCCGAGTTTGTGCTGGCAGGTTGGAAGCCGAAGCTCGAAGTCCGGTCGAAGTGATCGCCTGCTAACTGGAGAAATTGAATGAACAAGCCTCGCATCTTCCTGGGATCATCGGGGAAACAGGAGAAGCTACTGCAGGCATTGACACGCGGTCTGGAAGACGTTGCGCAGGTAGAACCCTGGACCACATCTTTCAATCCCGGAACTACCACCCTGGAACGTCTCCTTGAGCTTGCACACGAGGTCGACTTTGCCGCGTTTGTGTTCGCTCAGGACGACTGGACGACACAAGACCCAAAATCATCGTCGGCGTCGTCGGAGTCCGGTCAAGCTTCACCGCGAGACAATGTCGTTTTCGAAGCCGGGCTATTCGGTGGCACACTGGGAATGCGCAGAACGTTTATCCTACATGCGCAGGGAGCCAAGCTTCCCAGCGATCTTCTTGGCCTCACATGCATACGTTTCGAAGCGGCCACACCTGCCGCGGTTCGCATCGTGAATCAGAAACTCCGGACCGCGATCGAGAGTGTGGGAAGCGTCACTCGCATCGAAGGGTGTTGGTGGCAGTTTTCGTTGACTGAGCGCACCGCGAAAGAGCCGTCGGCAGTGAGCCTGCTAAAGATTTCGCGTGATCGCGACGGAGCACTGGAACTCAACGGTCGTTCATGGCAAGAGGACGGCACACTCTCAGCGAGATATTGGAGCGAAGCGCTGAAGGAGAAGAAGGAGCCTTCCGGCGTCTTCTACTATTGGAAGGGAGAGCGACCGCTACAACCGGGTGCGCCACAGTTGGAAGGAACCGGAGAGATCCGCTTGGAGTCGGCTGAACGTGCGTCTGGATACTTCACCACTCGCGCAGACACACCTCCAAAGGTCAACACTCGTACGGCTGGTGTCTACTTGCGCGCTGATCCGGAAGACCTAAGTTGTCTCGATGGACGCGACGATACGAAACGAGCGGAGCTGATCGCAGAGCGATTGAGACATTGGAAGTCGATCAAGACTACTTGAGGTCAGTACGTGTTTTTTTGCTAACGTCTCGTTTTTATGAGGTGTCCGGTTACTCTTCTTTTAAGCAGTATCGCCAACCCTGAAACAAACAAAACAATCGAGGTAGGTTCAGGTACAGTTGTAGTAGGTACGACCTCAGGCGTTGGACCTGGCGTCGGACTTGTTGTTGGATTGACGACGAAGGGCGTTATTTGTGGAGGCGAAACAATAGGAGGCGGAGTGTCTCCGTGCCCATGAGGAACCAGAAATGGGATCGCTGCCGCTCCTATCAATAGAAACCAGAACTTTGGTTTGTGAGACTCCTCGAACGGATACACCGCCACCTCTCGTGTTTCGATTACCTCTGCCTTTAGCGGAGGGATGTCGTTTAGTGGCAGTAGGGGTCGCTGGTACGGATAGCCCAGCAACTCGTCGTACTTGGTGGTCAACAATTCCGGTAGCTTGACGGGGTGCGCTTTGGGCGTCACCACCACCTTAGTAGCCTGAGACTGTTCTGCTTTGCGCTTCGGCCTACGCTTACGCTTCGGCGTGTTGACGCCGTCCGCGAGAACTGAGACCGAACAGAGTAAGATTAATAGTATGGCTTTCATGATTTCTCTCCCCTTGATGCTCAACCTGATCTTCATTAGCCCAAACAACAAAGGGCGCACGTCGAGACTGTGACGGGCGATAGCTGTCGGGCGATAGTCTTCTAAGAAGGGGAACTCTCGGTTAGAACAGGCAAGTATCGGGTATCCGCACGTAACTTATTGGTAACCATACTAACAGGCGGTTAGCTGATCTCCTATTCTTGATGGCGACTTTTATCTCAGCCGGGTGGGTCCGTTCGACCGCGATACTTGAGTGCGGAACGTATCTGGGAGGGTTTTTAAGAGATGATTCATCGTTTTTAACGCTGGCTCTAATCAGTCTCAGTCCTGGTTTTTCCTGTGTAAATGCTCTTGCCTCTAACAAATTGACGCCGGTAGCGGTAATCGACCTTACCCCGCATCCTGGAGTAACGGCAATGATGACCGTTCGCGCTAATGCTTAACGTCAAATTTTTATACTCTCTGAGTCTCACGAGTGCAGTTATGATTCGAGTTGGCGCCGAGCAGAGCTTTGGCGCATTGAACACTAGCCCGCCTTATGTGATTATTCCACCCAACAGCATTGATTACTTGCAATGGAGTGCGCCTGCCGTTCAAAGCATTCCATTGAGCACTAACCCAGGTTTCAGCCCCAGCTTGAAATTAGGAAAGGTGGTGGTTATGAAACGTGGACTCGATTTCGTTGTAAGGTCGTTCCTTGCCGGTTTTCTCATTATCGTCCCGATTTATCTGGCGGTCTTATTACTCCTCAAGGCAATGAAGTCTCTCGTTGGTCTGGTCCGTCCGGTCGCAAAACTACTCCCGGATTCCGTTCCCGCCGAAACCCTCCTGACGTTACTGCTCGTTCTAGTCATTTGCTTCCTGATTGGTATGGTCGTCCGTACCCGCATGGGGTCGGCGGCCCGCCAGCGATTGGAGAAAAGCTTGTTCGAACGCATTCCAGGCTACGCGCTAATCAGGAGTCTCACGCAGCAACTGACCGGGACGAGTCAAGAGAAAGTCTGGCAGCCTGCTTTAGTTGAGATTGAGGATGCCCTGGTTCCGGGTTTTATCATCGAAGAATTCGAAGATGGGCGCTATACCGTCTTTGTTCCCTCGATTCCCACACCCCTTGCCGGCGCGGTCTACATTTTGGACCGGAATCGCGTTCATCCCCTGGATGTTCCTTTCACTAGTGCCTTAAAAGTCATCTCCAAATGGGGCTCGGGTTCCAAGGAACTGGTGGCGGCGATGGATGGAAGGGAGGCCTTGCATAGCCAACCAGTCCACTGACAAAGACGCGTTCGGACCATTGCGAAAGCGAAAGCATCTCAAACGCGGGCCCGACATTACTAATAGGTTTGATTAAGCCATCTGGCTCGCGCCGAGAAGCTCACCAATCTTCAGAACCAGCGCATCGGGTGAAAATGGCTTACCAATAAAAGCCGTACCTTCTTCCAACACGCCGTGATGGACTATTGCATCGTCCGTGTATCCCGACATGTAAAGCACCTTCATGCTTGGCCGCTTTGGACTAAGCTTCTCGGTCAACTGACGTCCGCTCATCTGGGGCATTACCACATCGGTCAGCATCAGTTTGATCTCTCCGGAAAACTCGTCGCTTAGATCCAACGCAGCGGGACCATTGCCAGCAATCAAGACCATGTAGCCACAATCCTTTAGTGTCTCCGCTACCATTTCTCTTACGACGTCTTCATCCTCGACTAGAAGAATCGTTCCTTCTCCCTTGAGGATCGCTTGCCGTCTCGTTTCCACCTGCTCAACTTGGTCCGCCACTAATGGTAAGTAGATTTTGAAAGTGGTACCACTACCGAGTTCACTATAGACCCAGATACTGCCACCGCTTTGCTTGACGATTCCGTAAACAGTCGACAATCCCAGGCCGGTCCCTTTACCTACCTCTTTAGTCGTAAAGAATGGTTCAAAGATGCGCGCCTTTGTAGCGGCGTCCATCCCCACACCACTATCACTAACAGCTAACATTACGTAATGCCCCGAAGCCACAGTCACGTGATCACCAGCAAACTCGTCACTGAGATAGACGTTGCTCGTCTCGATTGTGAGTTTGCCGCCATTGGGCATTGCATCACGCGCATTGACCGCGAGATTCATCAAGACCTGCTCCACTTGATTTGGGTCGGCCTTGACTTTCCCCACGTTGGGGGCCAAACGCATCATGAGGTCGATGTCTTCTCCAATGAGCCGCTGTAACATCAGGCTCAGGTCGCCAACAATGCTATTCAGATCAATGACCTTGGGCTGCAGTATCTGCTTCCGGCTAAATGCCAGGAGTTGCCGGGTCAAACCCGCGGCCCGATCACCCGCCTTCTGGATCTGTTCCACATGAGAATAAAGAGCATCTTCATGTGTCAGACGACGCAAACACATTTCACTGTGGCCAATGATTGCTGTGAGTAAATTGTTGAAGTCGTGCGCTACACCACCAGCAAGCTTACCGACAGCTTCCATCTTTTGCGCCTGCCGCAGCTGTTCCTCGCTACGAGACAAGGCCTCTTCGGTCTTCTTCCGCGCGGTGATATCCGTTGCAATTCCAAGTATCTGAGTGGCGGTACCATCGTCGGACAGAATCGGCCGCTTTACGGTTTGGAGCCAGAGAACCTCGCCTTGTTGGTTCGTGATGGTTTCCTCGGGTATGAATTTCTCACGCAGGGTATTGAACACCTCTAGATCATCGTTGCGGAAATGGTCAATCTCCTCGGTTTGCGGGGTAAGGTCGTTGTCAGTTTTCCCGAGTAGGTCTGCTACGGATGTACCAAATGCGTCAGCCAATGCTTGATTGACGAGAGTAAACCTGCCGTCGCGATCCTTAGCAAAAATGAAGTTAGGATTTAGGTCGATCACTTGACGCAGGAACGACCGCTGTTTCGCTAACTCTGCTTCCGCTGCCTTGCGATCCAATACTTCAGTTTGAAGATTTTGATTTGCCGCAGCTAGTTGATGAGTACGTTGTTCGACTCGGTCTTCTAAACCTTGATTAAGGCTCTCGACCTCAGCGGTACGATCTGCAATGCCCCACATCTCTACGACGCTGCGCTTAATCGCAATCAGCAAAAAGGTGTCCTCGAACAAAACCCAACCCGTGTGTTCCAGCCAGCGCCATTCGCTCGCAGTGATCACGCCATAGACTGACTGCGGCCAGAAAACACCGCGCAGAAAATGGTCAGCCGCAACTACGATGGTCGCAGGTACAAGAACACGCCAATCGCGATAGAAAGATAGAAAAGCGAGTGACCCAAATACGTGGAAGTGGGTTTCAATTCGTCCGCCTGTGACATGGATTAACAAAGCACCCATTAACATCTGAGCAATACCGATAGTGTGGCGCGTTGTCGGTTTGCCGGGTTGAGTAATTGCCAGGATGATGGGCAGCGCACTGATTGCACTACCAAGAAAGATAGCAGCCCAAACATGCAGATGTGTTCGACTCGTAATGCCTATCCAGGCTCGCGGAGAGATCAAATATGCGGCAACGATCCCACCAACCCATTGCAGTCCCATCAAAACCGCAAACATTTGATCTGTGCGTTTACAGATCTCAAACTGATGAGTATCGAAAAGCTGTGTGGCGCGAGCGAGTCTGGCTTTCATTTCCTGGCTACCCGACACTCTGAATTGGGGTCAAACAAAGGACATCCAAAGACATTCGTTACGTTGGTATCCGGAATCTCTCGGTTGATGATCGATACGATCGCACTCTTGCCGGCGTTATCACCTGAGTGACCGCGTGATGGAGTGATTCCGCCACTAAAAAGCAATTCGCCTTTGAGATCGTAAAGCAACGTTTGTCCTGAAGTGACCGCACTGAAACGACGAGCTTCCTCACCACTCGGATCCGAAATAACCTGGACATCGGGGATCTGAGAAGCACTTTGCCAAAGGTCGGTCTTCTCCCAATTCTCAGTAAACCCCTCAGGCTTCATAAACAGGACATAGGCGTTAAGACGTCCCTGACAATGAGCCATGATTGCGGCGAGTTCACCAATGCTTGCTCTGGTACAGGGGCATTTGGGGTGCGCCAGCATGATCAGCGTGGCACGATCTCTGGCTGGTTGAATGTGGCTTTCCGCCGGCCACCGTCTGGGTGCAACTGCAGCAATGCCGGGCGTGTTTTCGTAGTTCCAAAGATAAGAAAAACCTATCCCCACTAAGCCGAACCAGACTAAGGCGACCACGCAGATCACCGCGCGACCCAGCCATCGAGGCTTGTCTGAGTCCGAAACTAGTCGGCTTTTTAGTGTCGTAGTTAGCGAGTAATTCAAAGGCATAACCTTCCGGAGCAGGGTCTGGGAGCCCCTCTTTTCAAAAACTAAAGAGCAGCCCGACTGGCTATGGCGCTATTTTTTAGCGAAAGACAACAGAACTAATGTGGATGGAGGCGGCGAGTCAGATGAAGGGAACCCCCATCCGGCATCTTAGCTTAGGCTGGCTGGGCAGATCAACTTGTTTGAACTGAAGGCATGAATTGCGTGAGAACCGCCAGTTTTACTGAAGCATTAACGGAAGTTGCGAAGCAACCTGGAGATCCATCAACGCATACAGTCGGCGGTCTATCTGGAAAAAAAGGGCAGCTTTTCTGCTAGAGATTACTTTTTCCACGATCGGAATGAATTTCTTTCGCGTCTGTGCCGTTTGGATCTGGATGTCAGCCCAGTGATTGATCATGCTGCTGGCCTGCGCATCAGTGAGCGTTTTTTGGTTCGCGACGTAATCTTTGATAAGGCCGTAAAACTCGTCGTTGTGCTTCGCCATTTCAGCTACATACTGGTCATAGACTGGCCAAAACTTCGTAGCTTCAGGTTCTGTTAGGGTGAGGTTGAGGGCGATGAGTTGTTTCTTTTCTCCTCGTAGATCGCGCCGAAGCAGGGTGATGTCCTTCTCCAGGTCGACGCCTGTGGCGGTCTCTTTTTGAGCGAAAGCCGAAGTGTTGAAGAATGCGAAGACGAATGCGAGTAGAAAACCGGAAAATACCAACTTCTTCATGATTAATCCTCCTGCGTGGTTCACAGACGATTGAAATTAAGAATTACACGAGCGATTCAACGATAAGCACTTCAGTACTACGGGTAACTGTAAGAATTAACAGGTTGGTCTCAGAGCTTGCGGGACAAATGTTTGGGCGGCGTCACTCCGTTAGATCATAATAGGCCAGCTAGTTAGTAATCCTGTCTTGGAGAACACACTATGCGCTACCTCATGAAGCAGAAATTCTTTAGTCTCGGCGGAACCTTCTACATCAAGAATGAGCAAGCCGAAGACGTCTTCCAGGTGGATGGAAAAGCCTTCAGCTTCGGACACCAACTTACGTTTCGCGACATGTCAGGTAATGAGCTTGCCTTTATCAAGCAAAAGGTTTTTTCCTGGGGTCACACCTACGAGATTTACCGAGATGAGCAACTGTTCGCCGTCGTAAAGAAGGAGTTGTTTTCATTCTTCAAGCAGGTCTTCACCATTGATGTTCCGGGGCCAGATGATTTGGTAGCCGAGGGAGACTTCTGGAGTTTGGAATTCACCTTCAGTAGAAGCGGGAGAGTGGTTGCTGTTGCGTCAAAGCAGTTCTTTTCGTGGACCGATACCTACGGAGTTGATATCGAAAATGGTGAGGATGATGTTCTGATTCTCGCCAGTGCAGTTGTAATTGATATGGTGCTGGCCGCTAGTCACCAACATAAGTTCTAACTTTCTTGAGTTAACTAGGTTCGACGAACCGAGGTAAGGTTATGGCGACGATTGATCACCTGATACTTAACGTCAATGAGATAGCCTCAAGCGTAGAGTTTTACGTCGACGTGCTGGGTTTTAAGTTAGACGGAGAGGACGGGCCGTTCACTGTAATCAGGGTCAACGATGATTTCACTCTTCAGTTAGCGCCGTGGGGCACAGGCGGCAACGAGCATCTGGCTTTCGCTTTGTCACGTGAGTCCTTTGACAATACGTTCGCGCGGATGAAAGAAAAGGGAATCCCCTATGGCGACTCGTTTCATTCGGTGGGCAACAACGCCGGGCCGGGAAATGAAACCGGCGCCAGAGGTCCAGCTCCAACTCTTTACATGAATGATCCGAATAACCACCTGATAGAGATTCGCACTTACGATTGACCTCGATCCTTTACGGCATTTAGTCACATCGAAGGCATTGGGACGTTTACTATGCTTTTGAAGATTGAATTAACTCCCGCATCATGACGCCGACGAAGAACGAGTTAATCTCGTTACTCGAAATTGCGAAGCACGCTGCAAACTTAGCGGCGGCCATTCATTGGCGCGCTATTGAGTCACGCAACTTCAAGATCGACACGAAGAGTTCAAAATCCGATCTTGTAACTGAAGTTGACCGCTCCGCCGAGCAAGAGCTTGTGAAAGCCATCCGTGCGGCGCGCCCTGATGATGAGATCATTGGCGAGGAAGGAACAAACTTGCGCGGGACTACAGGTGTGCGATGGATTCTTGATCCTTTGGACGGGACAACAAATTTTGTTCACCGATATCCGGCACACTCGGTGGCTGTCGGAGTTCAGATTCGCGAACGCAACATGATCGGCGTAGTACACGATACTTTCAGTAACCGAGTTTATGCCGGAGTGATCGGTGAGGGAGCAACATGTGATGAAGTGCCGATCAAAGTGCGCAGCGAAGCCAATTTCAAACAGGCTCTCATAGGCACAGGCTTCCTACCGGATGAAAATGTACGTCGCCAACAGGCGGACTTGCTGCGGCAGGTATTACCACGGGTCAGGGATATTCGTCGCAGCGGTTGCCCCTCGCTAGATATTTGTGCTGTCGCCTCAGGAACTCTTGATGGCTACTACGAATGCGGTCTTGGCCCATGGGATATTGCAGCTGGCGCAGCAATCGCGGAAGCAGCGGGCGCAACGATTAGTCTTTTGCACTCCAAAGTTTTACCTAATCCGGTTTTAGTCGTAGCGAACGCCGGAATAACCGCAGAGTTGGTTTCAGTGCTGGTTGAAAGTGGAGTAGTCGAACAAATCTAACAAGCGCTCTCAGGTGCACTCCGATGCTCAGTGACTAATTTCTCCTCTGTGTCTCGTAGAAACTCGTGAGTCCGTCAATCGGTAATCAATTGATTGGCTGATAGCGGTTCTAGTGCCATACTCCTTTGTACCGAAATTGGTTCGACCGATTAGCAGTGAATCTAAGCAGGAGGGTCAGCTCATGAAACCAAGAGAGTTTTTTGCCAAGCGAAAGAAACAGCTTATTGTCGCAGCTGCTTTCCTTCTGGCCCTCGTTCTCA
>Ga0207691_10005799_pt1 | contig 11943 bp, 9 predicted proteins | sample KBSM13metaG_FD_184327 | JGI IMG/M metagenome (GOLD analysis project Ga0207691, IMG submission 184327) | Miscanthus rhizosphere microbial communities from Kellogg Biological Station, Michigan, USA - KBS M1-3 metaG (SPAdes) (version 2) | ecosystem: Host-associated > Plants > Roots > Rhizosphere >...
GACCGACGCGGTCATCACCGTGCCGGCGTACTTCAACGACGCCCAGCGACAGGCGACCAAGAACGCCGGCGAGGTCGCCGGCCTGAAGGTCCTGCGCGTGCTGCCCGAGCCTACGGCGGCGGCGCTGGCGTACGGGCTCGACAAGAAGAAGAACGAGAAGATCCTCGTCTTCGACCTGGGCGGCGGCACGTTCGACGTGTCCTGCCTCGACGTCGCCGAGGGCGTGTTCGAAGTCCTCAGCATCAACGGCAACACCCACCTGGGCGGCGACGACTTCGACGAGGAGCTGATCAACTACGTCGCCGAGGAGTTCCGCAAGCAGGAAGGCATCGACCTGCGCAAGGACGCAATGGCCCTGCAGCGGCTCAAGGAAGGCTGCGAGAAGGCGAAGATCGAGCTCTCCAACACCATGGAGACCACGATCAACCTGCCCTTCATCACCGCCGACCAGAGCGGGCCGAAGCACCTGCAGATGACCATGACGCGGGCGAAGTTCGAGCAGCTCATCAACCCGCTGGTCGAGAAGACCCGCCAGCCGGTGATCGACGCCCTGAAGGACGCCAAGCTCAAGCCCGAGCAGATCGACGAAGTGGTTCTCGTCGGCGGTTCGACGCGCGTGCCGATGGTGCAGCGGCTGGTGAAGGAGCTGTTCAAGGGCAAGGAGCCCAACCGCACCGTCAACCCCGACGAGGTCGTCGCCATCGGCGCGGCCGTGCAGGGCGCGATCGCGACCGGCGACGTCAAGGACATCCTGGTCCTCGACGCCACCCCGCTGAGCCTCGGCGTCGAGACGTTGGGCGGCGTGATGACGGTGCTCATCCCGCGCAACACGACGATCCCGACCAGCAAGACCGAGACGTTCTCCACCGCGGCCGACAACCAGAGCGCGGTGACGATCAACGTGCTCCAGGGCGAGCGCGAGTTCGCCCGGGACAACCGGCTGCTGGGCACGTTCAATCTCGAGGGGATCCCGCCCGCGCCGCGCGGCGTGCCGCAGATCGAGGTGTCGTTCAACGTCGACGTCAACGGCATCCTCAACGTCTCGGCCAAGGACAAGGCGACCGGCAAGGAGAGCAAGACCACCGTCGCCAACTCCGGCGCGCTCAGCAAGGAAGAGATCGAGAAGATGAAGCGCGAGGCCGAGGCCCACGCCGCCGAGGACAAGAAGCGGCGCGAGGCGATCGAGCTGAAGAACACCGGCGAGAACGTCGCCTTCCAGACGGAGAAGACCCTCCGCGAGTACGGCGACAAGGTCTCCGCCGACGTCCGCGGCAACATCGAGAGCGCGCTGAACGCCCTGCGCGACGCGCTCAAGAGCGACGACGCCGACCGCATCAAAAAGACGCTGGACAACCTCAATCAGGCTTCCTCGAAGCTGGGCGAGGCGATGTACGGCGCCCAGGCAGGTGCGGGTGGCGCACCCGGTGGCGCCGGCGCGCGAGGTCCTGAAGCGAGCACTGACCGCGGTACGACCGGCGGTGGTGGTAAGAAGGACGAGGACGTGATCGACGCAGAGTACGAGGTAAAGGAGTAGCGTCGACCTTCCCCTGATAGCCGCGACGCAACGCGTCGCAGGTGAACCGTGAATCGAAGAGGAACCGCGAGACTTTCAACGTCTCGCGGTTCTTTTTTGCGCCGAGGACTACTCGACCCACCCCCGGTCCTCGAACCACTTCACGCCCTTGTGCGCCACGAGGTACTTCGTCATCAGGTGGTTGAAATGTTTGCGGTTCTCGACGCGTTTGCGCGAGGCGCCGCGGGAAAGCTTGAGGACCCAGCGACCGGTTTCTTCTGAAGACTCGCGACGCGTTGCGTCGCGGCTATCAGTGGGGTCGCTGATTTCTACGTCGAGGCTGTCCCTCAGCTCGTCGTACTCGCGCGTCAACCTTCGCGACAGCGACGACTTGATCTGCTTCCGCACCTGGACCCAAGGTCGAAAGCCCTTCCAGCTCACGAGCCCGTGAATGTGCGACGGTTCGGAAGACCCCGCGTGCAGGCGGAAGTCCTGGTGTTTGCTTGCAGACTGAAGTTCCTCGATCAGGGCCCGTTGCGTCGCGCGATCGAACTCGATCGGTTCCGACTTCGCCTTCTCGCGGTAGCGCCGCGCCATCTCAGGGTCGGGTTTCTGATACCCCTTGCCGCGACGGGTGTACCCGCGACGGTGGTCGGGCATCCACGACTGGTATGCGTGAAACGTGAAGAGGTAGACGGGCACGCGACCGAGTTTATCGAGCTTGGTTATCGCGCCGCAAGATGTGACAACCTGCGACGCGTTGCGTCGCGGTTATCAAGGAGTGTGTGTGAACCGAATCGCGTGCTGACGACTACTTCTTCTCAAGCAACTTCTGCCCCGCCTGTTGCACCTGACCCTTGATTTTCTCTGCCAGCACCGCGAACAACCAGGGGAGGTCGATCTCGAGGTCGACGGCGCTGTCGCGCACGTCGATCCGGCCCGTGATCGATTGACCGAACGCAGAGGCCTTGAAGTCCATGTGGTCGCCGGTCCAGCGCTCGTCCATCTGCGCCAGGTTGGCGGCGTACTGCCGGCGGAAGTCGGAGATGCCGCCTTGGAGGCGGCGGCTCGCCTCCTCGCGCGAGAGGCGGTGGGGGATGGACACCTTCATCGATTTCGTCGCACCACTCATTCGTACCACCACCGCCGCCGTGTTGCCCCCTGGTCCCCCGCACATCCTAGTCGACCTACTCTGCCGGTACACGCCGAACGGCTGAGCCCGCCGCCGCTGGCACCCTCCTTGCAATGTGTATTACTGCCGCCATGGGGTGGCGTACGCGCAAGAACGGTTTATTAGAAAGGAGCTCAATATGCGCAACATTCGAACGCTCACGATCGCGATGCTCGGCTCGCTGGGGATGTGTGTCCTGGCCACCGGCTGCGCCGCGGACCGCAACAAGGACGTCCCGGCCAGCGCCAAACTCGTCGCACAGGGCGAAAAAGACCTCGCCTACCGTGCCCCCGAGGAAGGGAATATTTTCGTCTTCGACAAGAGCGGCCAGAACGTCATGTATTCCGGCCGGGTGCAGCGGGACGACCTGCTGAAGATCGACGCGATGCACGACAAGATCACCCTGAACGACCGGGTGGTGATGGACAAGCAGATCCGCGACCACGACGCCATCAACGTCTTCTTCGAGCCCGACCCGCGCGCCGCGTCTCTGAACGTGCAGCCGGCCTCCGAGCGGACGGTGATCCACCAGACCGAGGTGCGGACGGAGCCGCGCACCGAGGTGCACACGAGCCCGTCCGATTCGACGATCACGATCAAGCCCAACGGCGACCGCGTGACGGTCGACGGGACGTCCGACTCGAAGGTGACCGTCGAGCAGCCCAACAGCGACTCGAAGGTGACGATCGAGCGCGGGGCGGGTCAGTAGTCCGGCTTTCTACCGCCAATGCCCAAGGGCAACACACAGGCCCCGGCGGACGCTTGAAGGGCGTCCGACGGGGCCTTGTCTATGCGTCCCGTGTGATCGGCGCGTAGCGCTAGCGCGGCGAGTTCACCTGCTTGCCCGACGCCGCGCGGCTCGCGCCAGACGCAGGCACCTGCGGGCGCGTCTTGCGGCTTTGGCCGGTTCCGGCGTTTTTGCCCTCAGTCCGGCCGGGCTTCTCGGAGTCCTTGTTATTGGGCTTCTTCGGCATCGGTGGTGTCCTCCAATCGTCGAATGACGCCGGCGCCGACCTGGCGCCGCAGGGAGGTCATTGTAATGGGGGGCCGGTGCGGCGCGAGCGTCACATCTGGTCCGGGTGCTCGATCCCGAGCAGGTCAAGTCCCAGCGCCAGCGTCCGGGCCGTCAGGTCGGCCAGGCGCAATCGGCTGGAGCGCACCGGCTCCTCGCTCTGCAGCACCGGGCAGTGCTCGAAGAACGCGTGGAACCGCGTCGCCAACTCGTAGAGGTAGTTGGTCAGGTGGTGGGGCTTGAGCTCGCGCACGACCAGTTGGATCGCGTCGTCCAGTTGCAGGATGTGACGCGCCAGCGCCTTCTCGTGCGGCGTGTCGAGCCGGATCGGCGTCCCGGGTTTCATTTCGACGCCGATCGCATTCGCCTTGCGGAAGATGCCGTGGACGCGGACGTAGGCGTTCTGGAGGTAGGGCGCCGTGTTGCCCTCGAACGAGAGCATCCGTTCCCAGACGAACAGGTAGTCGCTGGCCCGGTCCTTGGACAGGTCGGAATACTTCAGCGCCCCGATGCCGACGGCGTGGGCGATCTGGCCGCGCTTGGCCTCGGGCAACTCCGGGTTCTTTTCCAACACGACCGCGGCGGCGCGCTGCTCCGCCTCGTCGATGAGGTCCTTGAGCTTGACGACGTCGCCCGCGCGCGTCTTGAACGGCTTGCCGTCGGGCCCGAGCATCGTACCGAACGCCGCGTGCTCCAGCGCCACGCCCTCGGCCCACCCGGCTTTCTTCGCAGTCCAGAAGACCTGCTGGAAGTGCTGGCTCTGCCGCGCGTCGACGAAGTAGACGACGCGCTTCGCCCGCAGCTCGCGGATTCGGAACCGCACCGCCGCCAGGTCCGTGGTGCCGTAGACGTAGGCCCCGTCGCTCTTTTGGATGATCAGCGGATTTTCGGACCCGGGCACCGGCACCACCGTCCGCCCGTCGTCCGGGTCCACCAGGGCCAAGCCTCTTTCCCGCAGTTCCTGCACGACATTCGGCAGGAACGCGTTGTAGAACGACTCGCCCCGCTCCAGCGGCTGCTCCTGGATCGACGGGTCGGCCAGTTGCACCCCGAGGCTCCGGTACACTTCCGCGCAGGCGTCGAGCGTGACCGCGCGGGCCTTCTCCCAGGCGAGCTTTTCCTGCTCGTTGTCGGGCAGGTCGGGGTTCTGGATGAAGGTGGTCGTCAGGCGCGGCAGTTCGGCAAGGGTGCGGGGGCCGTGGGTCGGGTGGATGATGACGGTTTTCCCGGCTTCGGGATTGTCGGTCAGGGCCGAGACGAAGACGTAGGCCCGCTCGAGTTCGTCGAGCTGGAGGGCGTTTTCCTTCAGGTAGGGAAGGAAGTAGCGGGTGCCGTCGGGGTCTTCGCCGACGAACCGCTGGTGCAGCGGCGCGATCTCCCGCACCAGCGGGGCGAGGGCGGCGGCCAGTTTGGGTTTGTTTTCGTCGCCGGGGAAATCGCGCGCGGCGGCCTGCTGCATCTCGATCAGTTCGTCCAGTTTCGCGTGATTTCCGGTCCGTTCGAACACCGCCTCGTACCACATCGCGAGCACGACACGCCCGAACTGGGTGCCCCAGTCGCCCAAGTGGTTCTGGCGAATGACGTGGTCGCCCCGAAAGTCCAACGTCCGCGCCACGGCGTCGCCGATGATGGTGCTGCGGATGTGCCCGACGTGCATCTGCTTGGCAATGTTCGGGCCGGAATAGTCGACGACGACGGTCTGGGGCGCGGCGGTTTTCTCCACGCCCAGCCGGCCGTCCGACGCGATTGCCTCGAGCCGCCGGGCGAGCCAGTCGGGCGAAAGGCGGACGTTGATGAAGCCGGTTCCGGCGATGGAGACCTCGGTGGCGATCTCGCCGAGGTCTAACTTCGCCCTGATCTGCTCGGCCACCTGGCGCGGGTTCGCCTTCTGTCCGGTCCCCTCGGCCAGTTGCTTGGCCAAGCCCATGGCGGCGTTGGACTGGTAGTCGCCGAACTTTTCGTTCTGGGCGACCGCTATCAGCGGGTCGGCCTCGAAGCCGAAGGCGGCGGCGATGGCGGTGCGAAAGGCGCGGTCGAGCTCGAAAGCGATGGTCGGCATGGGGGCGTGGAATGCTACAGCGGATGTCGGTCCTTCTCTACCGCCCCTCCCTCATGGCCGCTCCAAACCCCCCAGCCGGCAAGTTGGTGCCAGCGGACACCGACCGTCCTCACCCTGGCCGAAGCCGGACCGGTCAGGCGTCGTCGTGCAACAGTCGGGGGCTGCGGCTTCGCCTCTGCAGGAATCAGGGCTTATGAACATTTAACCGCCAGCGGCGTCTTACTGAGAGGCCGGAATTACCCCGTTTGACGGACCGCCGGACCCAACATACTGTTCACCGAGAGTGGGACCTCGGCCGTCGCGCGGCCATCGCAGGCCGTCTTCGTGTCGCTTAAGTCGCTGTTGCTGTCGCTTCTTTCCGTTCGCCCCTCCCCTTGCGTCGGAGCCAGAATGAATCACGCGGATCACGTGCCGAGCACCAGGCGTTCGCTGCGACGTTGGGCCCTCGTTCCCGGCCTGGGGCTGGCATGCGCCGCCCTGGTGGCCGCGCCGATGTTGACCCGTGCCGGCACGGCTGCCCCTGCCGCCGCCCCCGCGCAGCAGCCCGAGGCGGTCGCCGCCGTTCGCGGCGCGAACGACGCCGGCCGCGCCTCCACCGGCACCGCCGGCTTGGCGTCTTCCGAAATTGCGTCGGTCGCCCAGCTCAAGAGCCAGGCGTATGACGCCGCCAAGGCGGGGCAGTTCGACCGGTCTAATGAGCTGCTCGCCAAGGCCGCCGCCATTTCACACGACCCGTCGGTCGAGCGGATGGTGGAGTGGACCACGCGCTTCGAGAACCAGCGCAAGGAGTTCACCGCCGAGCGGCGCAAGCAGTACGACAAGCAGGTGGGCCACGTCCGCACGCTGCTGCTGGCCAAAAAGGACGACTTCGCCATCGACGCGACCGCCAACGCCTACGGCCTGGCGGACGACAAGAAGGCGTTCCGGCAGGAGAAGTGGGTCGACGAGCTGATCAACAAGACAATCAAGAAGGCCGACCAGTACGACCAGCACGAGCAGTGGCTCCGGTCGCTGCGGCTCTATTCCGACCTGGCCGCCGTCGAGCCCGCCAACCCGTTGTGGAAGGAAAAGCTCAAGGCCGTCACCCGCCGCGTCCGGCTGCTGGCGCTTTACACGCCGGATTCGCTCAAGGCCCTCCAGGAAGTCGACTCCAAGGAGCGCGACGAGGTTCGCGCCCTGATCAAGGACGACGACGACAAGGACAAGGATAAATCCAAGGACAAGGATTCGGCTAAGGACGCCAAGGACAAGAAGGACAAGGACGCCGACAAGGTCGACAACGACGCCTTCCGCATCGACTGGCGCGAGACGCTCCGCGGCGTGCGCATGGACATGCTGTGGGACGCGCTGGTCGACGCCCGCGACAATTACTTCCGCGAAGTCAATTACAAGAAGCTCGGCGTCGGCGGCCTCGAGGGCATCCGCTCGCTGCTGACGACCAAGGGCCTGGAGAAATCATTCCCGCTGCTCGCCGATAGCGGACGCCGCGCCACGTTTCTCAAGACCATCGATGACCAGACCGAGGCGATGAAGTCGGCCGGCGAGTCGGCCGAGGCGTACGTCCTGCGCGGCGTGCTCGCCAAGCTCAAGGCGGAAAACAAGAACAGCGTCCAGCTCCCCGAGGAAGTCCTCTGGAGCGAATTCGCCGACGGCGCCTTCGCCGAGCTCGACCCGTTCACCGGCATGATCTGGCCCTCCGACCTTGAGGAATTCAACAAGACCACGCAGGGCGAGTTCAGCGGCGTCGGCATCCAGATCCAGACCGACGAGGACGGCAGCCTGAAGGTCGTCAGCCCCCTCGAAGACAGCCCGGCCTACAAGGCGGGCATCAAGGCCGGCGACATCGTCGACAAGATCAACGGCAAGAATGCCAAGGGCATCACCCTGAACCAGGCGGTGAAGACCATCACCGGCCAGAAGGGCACGATGGTGACCCTCACCATCCGCAGCCCCAACGACAAGGTCAAGGACTACCCGATCCGTCGCGAGACCATCAAGGTCGCCAGCGTGAAGGGCTGGCAGCACCGCCCCGGCGGCGGCTGGGAGTACTTCGTCGATCAGGAGAACAAGATCGGCTACCTGCGGATGACCAACTTCACCAAGGACACGTCCAAGGAACTGGACCGGTCTCTGGACGAGCTCCAGGCCCGCGGCGCCAAGGCCGTCATCCTCGACCTCCGCTACAACCCCGGCGGCTTGCTCACCGCGGCCACCGACGTGTCGGACAAGTTCCTGAGCAAGGGCTCGATCGTCAGCACCCGCCCCGAGCGCGACACCGGCAACCAGCAGACCGAGGCCCGCGCCCGCGCCGACGAGAACGACAGCGACCTGCCGCTGGTGGTGCTGGTGAACCAGTATTCCGCCAGCGCCAGCGAGATCGTCTCGGGCGCGCTCAAGGACCAGGGCCGGGCGCTGATCGTCGGCGAGCGGACGTTCGGCAAGGGCAGCGTGCAGATGCTGTTCCCCCTGAGCGACCGCAGCGCCTACCTCAAGCTGACCACGAGCCATTACTACCTGCCCAGCGGCAAGTGCATCCACCGCGAGGAGAACTCGACCGACTGGGGCGTGAACCCCGACGTCACCGTCGAGATGACGCCCGAGCAGATGCGGGCCGCCATCGACGCGCGGCAGGAGCTGGACATCCTCCGCGACGCCAACAGCCCCCCGGCCGAGGGCGCTCTGGAAAAGGTGAAGGACAAGGCGCCGGTCGTCCAGAACGAAGTCAAGGACGCGACGGCCGCGGCGGGCAAGAAGGACCTGCTGACGAGCGACCCGCAGCTCAGCGCGGCCGTGCTGCTGCTGAAGCTCCAACTCGCCGGCGGTCAGTCGTAACCGTCAGACGAAATCAAATGATGCAGCGGGCGGATCGGTTCAAACCGATCCGCCCGTTTCTTTTCCAGAACGCCGCACCGGCCGTGCCGGAGGCTTAGGTTTCCGAAGGGTGGCTCGGTTTCATCTGGAGCGTCGCCAGCGCCATGGCGACGCTGTTGCTCACTTCGAAGAGCTTGTCCAGGTTGGTCACGAGGAACGCGCCCCACACCTGGTCGTTCATCCCGCACAGGATGAGCCGCCCGCTGCCGGCGGCGATCTGGCGGCGCACCTTGATCATCCGGGCCAGCGTGGAGGAGTTGACCATCTTCACGCCGGAAAAGTCCACCACCGCGCCCACGGGAGCCGGGGGCTTGTTGGTGGCGTCGTCGAGGGCGTCGAGGTCCTCGCCGAGGTGGGGGTCCTCGCCGAGGCGCACGACGATCACGTTCTCCGACCATTTTTCCACCGGCATGCAGCGTCTCCGCAAAGTATCCGCAAGGGTGCCGCGCTACCGTACCAGCCGGAAGGGGGAGTGACAACAAATGGGAGCGCGAACGGCGGCGGCGGGCCGCCGCCTTCTGGTCCCCTCTCCCCTGATACAGTCCGGCTCGAGGTGTCCAAAATCGGTCCTCCCTCTCCCGGTACTCCGGGCGAGGGCAGGGGTGAGGGTCTTCACGAGTCATTCCGGGCGCAAGACCCTCACCCCGACCCTCTCCCGGAGTACCGGAGAGGGGGAAATGCGACACCACCAGGCGGACTCTGTATGAGTACAGGGGAGAGGGCAAGACAGCGCCCGCTACCGGCACCGGATAAGCTGTTCGTCGCGGATGCCCAGTTCGCGGCGCTTGTGTTCGATGTCGCCGAGGAACCGGGCGCCGTCGCCGTAATACCCGGCCGTGGGGTTGACGCCGGGCAGGTGCATTTTCCAGAAGGCGTTGAACCGCCGCATCAGCGCCTCGCGGAGGTACTTGCTGAGCATTGACGCCACCGCCACCGGCAGGCACCCCGCTTCCGCCTTCTCGCGGAAGACGACACGGACGGCGTGTTGGCCCCGCCGGAGCGTGTAGTCGCTGTGGCCGTCGTGCTCGCGGTTCACCTCCAGCGACCACTCGTCGAACATCAGCCGCAGCAACGATCCGTAGTGCTCGCGGCCGCCCTGGCGGTCGCAGACGATCAGCAGGTCGCGGTCGCCGTATTCATTCAGCAACTCGCTGAGGTGAACCGCCGAGATCGAGAACAGCGCGCTGCCCTTGTTGCGCGTGGCGTCGATCATGCGGTTGAGCTGGCGCTCGAACACCACCCGGGCCCGCACGCGCACGCAGTGCGTCTGCGTGCGGTCCATGTGCTCTCGCAATGCCTTGGCGAAGAGGCGAACGCCCATCGCCTCCTGCTCGAGGGGGAAGCGCTCGTCGGGGTCGGGCTGGTACCAGTCGTACGCCGCCAGGTCGGACGGCGCGTCGGGGGCGACCCGTCCCAGGAACGCCGCCAGGTCCGCGCACCACCCGCCCGCGGGTTCCGTGGCACACAGCAGCGCCAGGATCGATCGCTCCAACTCCTTCAAGCCCCCCGCGGGAGAGTAAACCAGCTTACTGTCGTTGACGTGGATCTTTCGGCCGGTTTTCAGCTTGTTCCTGCTGACGTGCTTCCCCAGCCGCTTCCACAGGCACGGGAATTCTTCGCGCAGGTGCGGCGGCGTCGCGCCGGCTTCTTCGACCCCGCCCACTTCAAACGCGCAGCAGCCCACGACGAGCGGCCCCAGGAGGGGCCCGTACCCGGCCTCGTCGATTCCGGCGATGATCATCTCGGCCCGGTTTATAGCCGGGCGACGCCAGCATCAAGGCCAGGGCGCGAACTTTCGCGCAGGTTTTCCACCGCCGCAGTCGCAGCGCGGGTCGGCCGCACGCCGTCGTCGCTTGACAACCCGGCCGGCCTGCATAAATTTACTCGTCCAAATTGCTACGGGCGCGTAGCTCAATTGGTTAGAGTACCGGACTGTCGATCCGGTGGTTGCGGGTTCGAGTCCCGTCGCGCTCGCTCAAATCAGAAGGCCACTCCCTGACAGGGAGTGGCCTTTTTTGTTTTCCGGGCAACTGTCGCTTGCCGCCGATTCAAAGCACCATACGCCTTCACTGCTGCGGGATCGTGTACTTCGGGTCGTGCGCCATCGACCGCGGGACGTAGTCGGCGTGGCCGTCGAGGAAGGCGACGTTGCCGCGGCGGTCGGGGTTGGGGATGGGCGAGCCGGCCGCGGGGACGGTGTCCGGGCTCTTGCGCCGCCGGTCGTGGTGGATCGCCAGCCAGTCGAAGCCGGGCACGCTCGCCGTCGCGCTGGTGAAGGTGATCGGAGACCAGAGCCCGTCGTTGATCGTGCGGTAGTCCTCCTCGACGAGGAAGATCTTCTGCGAGGCGTTGCGCGCCTGCGCCAGGCGGAACTTGTAGTAGACGCCGTCCACCATGTAGTTGAGCGAATAGCTGTAGTTGTAGGGCCCGTCGCCGGAGACGCTGGGGCGGTTGAACACGTCGTCGGAGGGGCAGCGGAAGACGGCCTCGGTGAACTGGCCCATGTACTTGCCGATCGCCGACTGGGTCACGTCGCGGCCCTTGTGCCAGTAGATCCAGTCCTCCGGCACCCGCTGGCCCAGCGGCGCCATCGCCGGGAAGCGCTGCTTGTTCTCGTTGGCGTACATGATGAACGCGGTGCCGAGCTGGCGGAGGTTGCTCAGGCAGGCCGTGCGGTTGGCCGAGTCGCGCGCCCGGCTCAGCGCCGGCATGAGGATCGAGACCAGCGCGGCGATGATCCCGATCACGACGAGCAGCTCGACCAGGGTGAACCCGCGCCCCCGGCGGTGACTGACGGATTCGGAGTGAACCGACGCCGGTGCAGCAATGGTGTGATTCATGGGTGTACGTCGTGGTGGGGTTACGTCGGGGCGGTACCTCTGCCGAATAGTAGGCGCGGCAGGGCCCGGCGGTGGGTGCATTGCCGAGGCGGCAATCCGGCCTAGTTCCCGGCGGGGGCGGCGGCCGCGGGGCGGTAGGTTCGCAGGGCCGGCGCCGGTCCGGCCGCTTTACCGTCGAGCTGCGGGAGGAGCCAGTCGAGGCCGGCGAGGTTGTCCAGCAGGCGGCCCTCGGCGTCTTCGTCGGTGTGGTTGAGGATCCCCACCGGCCCTTTCCAGCCGCTGTTGCGGATGATCTTGAGCAGTCGCACGTCAAGCGCGCCGCGGCCCAGCGGCAGGATCTTTTCGCCGGCGTTGTCGCCGCCGTCGTTCATCCCGTTCAGGTTCAACGCCATCAGGTACGGCTTCATCTTGCCGAGCAGCTCGGGGAAGTGGGCGAGGTGTTCGTGGCCGTGGTGCAGGTTGTAGACCATGCCGACG
>Ga0207691_10005800_pt1 | contig 11942 bp, 11 predicted proteins | sample KBSM13metaG_FD_184327 | JGI IMG/M metagenome (GOLD analysis project Ga0207691, IMG submission 184327) | Miscanthus rhizosphere microbial communities from Kellogg Biological Station, Michigan, USA - KBS M1-3 metaG (SPAdes) (version 2) | ecosystem: Host-associated > Plants > Roots > Rhizosphere >...
ATAAGAGCGTTGCAGAAACGATTCGTAAGTTGCGAGCGACCCAGGTGCTTGAGTTGGCCAGCGGTTTCTCCCTGCGCGGCCTCGCGGTGACTCAAGATCCAAGGTCACCTATGTCGAGTCTGATCTCGAAGAATTGACGGAAGAAAAGGCATCGCTCGTTGCCGATCTGCGACGCCAGTACCGGCTGGCTGACCACGGAAATCTTCACTTGGTGACGGTGGATGCGCTGGATCGTAGCCAGCTTCGGTCCGCCGCCAAGGGTTTTCGGCGTGATCAACCGATCGCGGTGGTCAATGAAGGATTATTGCTATACTTGTCCGCGACCGAAATGGCGACGGTGGCTCGGGACATTCGAGACTTACTCATCGAATTTGACGGCGTGTGGATCACGCCCGATTTTTCACTGAACAGGACGTGAAGGAGGTATCCGAGCAGCAGCAGCGCTTTCGTCGTGTAGTCGCGGCCGCGACCGAACGAACCATGTACAACAATGCGTTTGACAACAACGAACAATTGCTCGCGTTCTTTGATGGTTTGGGATTACAGCCGCGGGTCCTCAATCAAGTTGATGCAGCGCCAAACGTCGTCGCTCTGGATGTCCTTAAATTGTCGGATCAGATATTGGATACGGCTAAATCGAAACTCAGACTGTGGGTTCTGAGCCTGCACGACGCCTGATCGGCTGGAATTCAATCGCCCCTATTATGAAAGCATCAATGGGGCACGGAGTGCGATTTATCGGCTCTGGCTGCCGCCATGAGATTCTCCAGCTTGAGATCCGTGGAGGAGGAAATGTCTGCCTTCAACACGCGCTGCATTAGCAGCAGCGCTGAGCGAGTTCGCTCGTCGGATTCGGAAGCGACGCAATCGGAAGGAATATAGATCTGAAAATCACGCATATAAGCGTCGTTCGCGCTGAACAGCACACAAATATCGGCAGCCATTCCGGTGAGGATAACAGTCGACGCGCCGAGATACTCAAGAAGGAGTTCTAGGTTGGTTTGAAAAAATGCCGAGTGCTTGGGCTTAAGAACAAAGTAGTCGTCATCTTCAGGCTTGAGTTGAATCACGATTTCCCGGCCGCGCGCATTTTCTCGCGAACAATGTTCAACTAATTTCGGAAAATCGGAGCGCCAGCGGCCAAAATTGTCGTTCGCATAGATCACCGGAATGCCGTGCTCCTTGGCCCGGCGCTTAAAAGCCGCCAATACCGCTGCCATTTTCATCGCAGATGGCAAAAGCGCTTCCGCGCCCTCGAACTCCAAGTCATTGATCACGTCGATCAGCAGCAGCACGGCGGCGCTGCTGTCAGGCGCATGGTGAAGCCGGTCCGGATTTCTCCTCGTCTGGTTCATGACTAAAACCGATCTCGTTCAGGTGCTCAACGATACTCGACCGATTAACTTATGATCTAACAACTATGGAAAATCCCGGCTGTCTTATCTAGTGCCGCAACTTCTCAAGCATCCGATGCAGCCATTTTGCTTTCTCGTGTGTTCTGCTATGACTTAGCATCAATCGCTGAAATTGGTTTTGGATGAACGTTTTTCGCTTAGCGCGCTGGCAGAGATTATCCAGCTCGATACTGCTGCTGCCCGTGTTTTGCGGCTGCGGTTCGACGGCGGCACCGCTTTCAATCGAAATGCATAATCCGGAGACGAATCAGACGCTAACCTGCGCTGCCCGGGGTCAATTGACGCAAGCGGATCCTACTGTCCTGGCCGCGGCGGTAGAAAGCTGCGCGAAAGAACTGGAGTCACGCGGCTTTGTCCGAGCCAAGTGATTAGCTAGCCTAATCTTGACATTCTTTATCTCGGCGCTTAACTTTTAGATCTGCGAGGAGGATTCGATGGCCAAAAACTTTCAAGCAATCATGGCCGAGGCCCGCAAAGAAGTGCCGGAAGTATCCGCCCAACAGGTAAACGAATTGCTCAAGAACAACGGCAAATCCCCGATTTTGCTCGATGTTCGCGAGAGCGACGAATGGCGCCAAGGACACCTGGAAGGGGCTTTGCCGCTGCCGCGCGGATTTCTCGAAATAAAAGTCGAATCGGTGGTGCCTGATAAAAACGCGCCGATTGTTGCGTATTGTGCCGGTGGAGTGCGGTCATTGTTGGCGGCGAAAGCTATGAAAGAGATGGGTTATCAAAACGTCTCTTCCATGGCCGGCGGCTATGGAGCGTGGAAGAATGGCGGCTTCAAATGGGTTCAAGATTTTCAATATACGCCGGAACAGTTGATCCGCTATAGTCGCCATTTTCTTTTGCCCGAGGTCGGTGAAGATGGGCAGGCGAAGCTGCTGCAGGCGAAGGTGTTGATGGTGGGAGCTGGTGGGCTAGGCTCACCAGCAGCTTATTATTTGGCAGCTGCCGGCGTCGGGACGTTGGGCATCATCGATAACGATGTCGTCGACATTTCCAATTTGCAGCGGCAGATTCTGCACGCCAACGATCGCGTCGGCATGCCGAAAGTGGAATCAGCCAAAAAAACTCTCGAGGCGCTGAACCCGGACGTCAAGGTAGTTCCCTATCAGGCCAAGCTGACCTCCGAGAACATCATGGAGATTATCAAAGACTATGATTTCGTCGTCGATGGCTGCGATAACTTTCCGACGCGCTACCTTGTCAACGACGCCTGCGTGTTGACGAAAAAGCCCAACGTGCATGGCAGCATTTTTCAATTCGAAGGCCAGGCGACGGTATTCTATCCCGGCGAAGGCCCCTGCTATCGCTGCCTGTACCCGGAACCGCCTCCCGCGGAGCTTGCCCCGAGTTGCGCCGAAGCGGGAGTTCTGGGCGTATTGCCGGGGCTGATCGGCGTGATCGAGGCGCTCGAAGCCATCAAGCTGATTCTGGGCAAAGGGGACACCCTCATCGGTCGGTTGCTCTGCTTCAATACACTTACGATGGAGATCAATACGCTAAAACTGCGTCGCGATCCCAATTGTCCGATGTGCGGCGATCATCCGACGATTCATCAGCTGATCGACTACGAAGAGTTTTGTAGCTTGCGCCACTAGAATTGGAAGCGTTTTGTTGCAAAGGGCGGCTCATGGCCGCCCTTTCTGTTTTAGCCGCCCTCTGCGCACTGGACGATGAGGAGAAGAATGCTTTGCTGGTCCGAGGAGCCCGACTTCCCTCTTTAATGATAGAACTTCGATTGACGTGAGCGGGCGGATCTCACCTTGCGGCAAAGCGCCTAGAGAAATTGGGCCGACACGAACTCTAATCAATTTTTCAACAAAATAGCCTAGAGCTTCAAATATTCTCCGGACTTCGCGCTTTCGCCCCTCCTGTACTTCAATTTCCATCCAGGCGTTTTTCTTGAGCCTCTCTATGATTCTTGCGCGCGCCGGCGCAGCCATCCCATCTTCGAGACGAATTCCTCTCTTTATTTCAGCGAGATCGTCCTGGGTGGGACAAGCGCTCAGTTTCGCGTGATAGAGCTTCTTGACGCCAAAACGCGGATGAGCCACGCGCAGCGCCAGATCGCCATCGTTGGTCAAAAGCAAAAGCCCGGTCGTATTATAGTCGAGCCGTCCCACGGGAAAGACGCGCCGCTTCTCGCCGAGCACGGCCAAGTAAGGCGTCAAATCGGGGCGGTTTTCCGGATCATTCAGCGTGGTAATGACGCTAGGCGGCTTGTGAAAGGCATAGTAGAGCTTAGCTGAGACGGGCTTGATCCGTTTTCCGTCGATTTTAATGCTGTCAGAGCTGGGCTCCGCTTGTGAGCCGAGCTTTCGGACTACGGTGCCATTGACCGAAACGCGTCCTTCGACAATCCAACGCTCAGCCTCGCGGCGGGAAGCCAAACCCGCTCGAGCGATGATTTTTTGCAAACGTTCCATAGCAGAGCGCCATCAGCTCTCCTCGGCTTGCTCAATGGCAATGGTCGCACCGGGAATTTCCGGCAGTGACATCTCTTCCATCTCTTTGAGTGGCGGTAGCCCGGACAGGTCCTTGAGATTGAACAGTTGCAGAAACTCCGGTGTGGTGGCGTACAGAAAAGGCCGGCCAGGAACATCTTTGCGTCCAACCGCCCGAATCAAACTGCGCTCGAGCAACGTGGTGATCACGCCATCGACATCGACGCCCCGGATCGCTTCGATCTCGGCTTTAGTGATCGGCTGGCGATAGGCGATAATCGCGAGGGTTTCCAGGGTCGCTTTGCCCATCCGAGCGGGCCGCCCGCCAAGAAATTTCTTCACCCAGTCAGCGTTGTTTTTAGGCGTGCGTAACTGGTATCCACCCGCCACTTCCACCAAACGGACGCCGCGATTTTTTGTTTCTAGCTCACTTTGGAGTTCGGCTAGAACTTCCTGGATCAGTTTACGGTCAATTCCGTCCATGCTTTCAGCGAGTCGCTGCGCTGACTGCGGCCCGTCAGCAACAAACAACAAGCTTTCGAGGATTGATTTGATTTCTTCACGCTCCATTTTGTTCCTCGTCCAGGGCGACTTGTTCCGCGGCTTCGTCCATTCCCGCTGCGGCTTCAATAAGAATCGGACCGCCCAGTTCTTCTTGCACGATCCGGATCGCCCGCACCTTGACCAGTTCCAACATGGCGAGAAACGTCACCACGATCTCCATTCGACTTCTGACACCCTCGAAAAGGCTTTCGAAGACGAGGCTGCCGCGCTCGTGCAGCTTGTCGAGGAGCAAGGTCATTTTCTCTCGAACGGTAATTTTCTCGAGCGTGACTTCATGGAAAGCATCTTTGGGCAAACGCTCGATCACCCGTTTTAAAGCGCCGAGCAGCTCGAAAATTGAGATCTCACGAAACCCGCGCGGGCCGGCTTCCTCCGTGGAACCGCCGCCACGGATGAACACGTCCCGTGTCAGGATCTCGCGCTGCTCCAGCACGCTGGCGGCCTCCTTGTAGCGTTGATATTCCAGAAGCCGCCGGACCAGCTCGTCGCGCGGGTCGATCCCCTCGTCTTCATCGGGCTCATCGGCACCCGCGGGCAGCAGCATACGCGATTTGATGTGAATCAAGGTCGCCGCCATGACGAGAAACTCACCCGCAACATCAAGATTCAGGCTTTGCATCAGCTCGAGAGTGGCTAGATACTGTTCGGTGATCGCGGCAATCGGAATGTCGGTAATGATGACCTCATTCTTTTTGATGAGATGCAGCAAAAGGTCGAGCGGACCTTCAAAAATTTCCAGCTGGACGTGAGTGCTCACAACCCCAAAGTTCCTCTTACTTCCGTCATTGTCGCAGCCGCCGCTTGTGCCGCGACATCGTTTCCCGACGTCAGAATCGCTGCCACCTCGTCAGGCTTGTCTTGATAATGTGCTCGCTTTTCGCGAAACGGCGCGAGATCCTCAATAACATGCTTGATCATAACCTTCTTACATTCCAAGCAGCCGATCCCCGCTGTGCGGCAGCCCACCGAGACTTGTGCGATTTCCTCGGGCGTACAATATACTTTATGCAGCTGAAACGCCGGGCACTTCTCGGGCTCGCCCGGATCGCTCCGTCGTACCCGCGCTGGATCAGTTGTCATTCGGCTGAGCTTCTGATCGATCTCCTGCGGCGTATCGGAAAGAAATACCGCGTTGCCGTAGCTTTTGCTCATTTTGCGACCGTCGAGACCCGGCACCTTCTGAGCTTCGGTCAGCAGCACTTCCGGCTCCGGAAAAATTGGCTGATAAAGCTGGTTGAATCGCCGTACGATTTCGCGGGTGAGCTCGACGTGTGGCGCCTGGTCTACCCCAACCGGAACTTTGTTCGCTTTATAGATCGTAATATCGGCCGCTTGTAAAACCGGATAGCCGAGAAAACCGTAGGTCGATAGATCCTTGCCGGTCAGCTCCTTGATTTGCTCTTTATAGGTAGGGTTGCGCTCGAGCCAGGGCACTGGCGTGATCATCGAGTAAATCAAGTGAAGCTCGGCATGCTCTTTGACTTGTGATTGGCGGAAGATCACCGCCTTGGCGGGATCGAGTCCGATACTCAACCAGTCGATGACCATCTCTAATGTGTTTTGCTGAATCCCCTGCGGTGTTGCATAATCGGTCGTCAGAGCGTGCCAGTCGGCGACAAAAAAATAGCATTGATATTCTTTCTGAAGGCGCAACCAGTTCTGCAACGCGCCGTGGAAGTGTCCCAGATGCAATCGCCCGGTGGGCCGCATCCCGCTCACGATGATTTGCATAAACGTCCGATCTAGCGTGTTCCGAGATAGATCCGGAGCAAGAACTCCGTCGGCGGATCAATGATTCGGTCCAAGGTGTGGGTCATCAGTAGAACGATCAGTATGATAAAGCCGTAGGGTTCAAGTCTGGCCAAGCTCATCGACAAAGTCCGGGGCAACAGGCCGACCATCACTCGGCCGCCATCGAGCGGCGGCAGTGGCAGCATATTGAAAACCGCGAGAACGATGTTGATCAAAATTCCGCTCTGTGCCATCAACACCAGTGCTGCCGTATAGTCGGACAGTCTTGAAGCGCCGGACTGTTCGCCATGATCGCCAACCCCTGGCGCCAGAAACCTCCATGCAATTGCGCAGAAAAACGCCAGCAGTAAATTCATCGCTGGACCGGCCGCCGCCACCCAAATCATGTCCCGTTTAGGGTTACGCAGATTGGAAAAATTCACGGGCACCGGCTTGGCGTAGCCGAAGACAAACGGCGCATTGGAAACGATCAATATCAACGGCACTAGAATGGTGCCAAACAGATCCACATGGGCGAAAGGATTCAGCGTTAAACGGCCGAGCCTGGCGGCCGTTGAATCACCAAGCTGATACGCGACCCATCCATGAGCAACTTCGTGAAAGACGACTGCGATGAGAACCGGCAGCGCCCAAATCGCGATTTGGCGGATTGACTCTTCCAATAGTGTCCCGCGGGAAGTCTCCTTGAGTATCAATACGGCAAGGTCAATGAAAACACAAGACAAAACTAGAAAATGGAATATTGGATTGATGGAGCCTTCCTCAACCTTATCATCCTATCACTCCATCACTCCGGCGATTTTTCCCGCGCCGTCCTTCTCTTGGATGATGCTCACGGTGTACTTTTTTCAGTCGCGCGGCGTCCACATGGGTATAAATTTGTGTGGTCGAGATATCCGCATGACCGAGCATCGCCTGGACGGATCGCAGGTCCGCGCCGCCTTCGAGTAGGTGAGTTGCGAAAGAATGGCGCAGGGTATGCGGTGTCACCCGTTTCTCGATTCCCGCTGCGAGAGCGTAAGCTCGAATGAGTTTCCAAAAGCCTTGCCTCGTGAGCGGTTTTGCCGAGCGGGTGACGAAGAGGTATGCCGTTGATCTTTCTTTTAACAGGGCACGCCGTCCGTTCTTTAAATAATCCGAAAGCGTCTCACGGGCCCATCTGCCAAAGGGCACGGCCCTGGTTTTGCCGCCCTTACCTTTCACGACGAGATAGTCGCCCTGGAAATTGACTTGGGTTGTCTGGAGCGTCACCAGTTCGGAAACGCGCAGCCCGCTCGCATAAAGAATCTCGAGCATCGCCCGATCACGGGCGCCGAGCGGCTTCGCGGCATCCGGTTGCGCCAGTAGCTTTCGTACGTCCTCGGCAGAAAGAATCTGCGGCAGCTTGCGGGGCGGGTGCGGCAAGGAAAGGCTCGGCAACAAAGCAGTTTTGATCCGCCCTTCGGCTTGAAGGAAAGCCAGCAACTGTCTGACGGTGACGCCATGGCGGGCGACGGTTCGCGAACTGAGTCCGGTGGCGCGCAACGAGCCGATAAAAGAGCGGATCTGCGTCGCATCGACTTCCCGCCAGGACGACACGCCGCGTGCTTGAAGATAATTGGCCAGCTTGGCCAAATCGCGGCCGTAGGCCTGGACCGTATTCCACGCTAAGCCTTTCTCCACGACGACCATCGAAAGAAAAGCGTCAATGCAGGGGCTGAGCGTGTCCTTCGCTTGGCTCATTGGGGCGCATCAGATTCTGCTGCAGAAATGCTCGAATGGTTTCGACCTGCTCGGGCGCGGTGATTTTGCCACCGCTTTCGTCGGTGACGTAAAACACATCGGCAACTTGATCGACGTTGGTGGAAATCTTCGCCACATGAATGGACAGTCCAAGCTGGTGCAGGCCGTAGGTGATCGTGAAAAGAACGCCGATACGGTCTTCAGTAAACACTTCGACAATCGTGAAATCGTCGGAAGCGTTGTTGTCAATATTCACAACCGTTGAAACTTTGGGTGCTCGCTTGACCAACAATAGCGACGGCTTGGAAGAGCGCACCAGGCTTGCGACATCGATCTTTCCATCGAGCACGCCGTTGAGCACGAGTCGAAATTTCATCCACTTTTGTTCGGCCATCACAAGTTCCGGCCGGCCATGGTGTGAAATCCGGAAGACATCGAGAATGCGTCCATCGTCCGAGGTGAAAATGCGCGCGTTGAGAATATCAAAATTGAGCGCCGCGAGAACGCCGGTGATCGACGCGAACAATCCGGGTCGATCCACATAACAGATCACCAGCGAGCTGCAGTCGCGTTCCGGAAAATGCTCGATCGCGACCTCCGCCTGCTCGCCGTCGAATCGTTGCATGAGCCCGAAATGCTCGGCGATATCGTCTTCCGGCGTAGATAGAAAATAACGATCCGGCATGATCTCGAGGAATCTGTCGATTTCCTCCTCGCCATAATCTTTCGAGAGCTGGCGCTTGACCCGGGTTTGCACGCGCCGAATCACCGCGCGAACATCTTGCTGCTGAAATTCCCCCTTTTCCGCTTCTTCCAGGACATTGAGGGCTTTGACGTAGAGCTCACCGAGCAACGATGCTTTCCAGGGATTCCATACTTCGGGTCCGACTGCTTTGACATCGGCGAAGGTCAGCAAGTAGAGCATTTTCAGATTGGTGACCGTTCCCATGGTGCGGGCGAAATCAAGAATGGTTTTTTCGTCCTCCAAATCGCGGCGAAACGCGATGTGGGTCATCAGCAGGTGATGGCGGACGAGAAATTCAACTAGCGCACCGTCGTCGGCATTTAAACGCATGCGTCGCGCTATCGAATGGACCATATGCGCGCCGATTTCGGAATGGCCGCCGCCAAATCCCTTACCGATATCGTGAAACATCAGACCGAGATATAAAATCTCAATTTTTTCCACTTCGCGCGCGAGCTGCGTCAGTAGCGGCGAGCTTTCGGCGTATTCGCCGGCCTTCAGTCGTTCGATTTCCTTGATCAAGCGCAAGGAATGCTGATCGACGGTGTAGATATGATAAGCATCGTGCAGCACCATGCACAGCAGCCTGCCGAATTCAGGAATGAACGCGCCTAAAACTCCAGCCCGATGCATCTCAAGAAGCGTTTCGTAAACCGAGTCCTTCCATTTGAGGATGCTGAAAAACGGCAGATTGGCCGCCGCCGAGCGGCGAAATTCGTCATCGATCAGATCGAGATTCTGGCGCAGCAGCTCGCGGGTTTCTTGCGTCAGCGCGCAATGATACTTCTGTGCATCGTCAAAAATGCGGATCAAGTTCTCGGGATGTTCTTTGATGATGTCCGGTTGGGTTACAGTGATATGATTTTTCGACAAGCGAATACCTTGGCGAAGCGTTCGCCCGAACACGTAGGTCGCGCCGAAGCCGAGTTTATCGTGGTCGGTAACCCGATGGATGATCAGGGATGACAGCCGATTGATATGCGTCGCGTGGAGATAGTAACAGCGCATGAAGACTTCGACCCCGCGCAGAGTTCCCTCACCTTCAAATCCCAGCGCCGCGCTGACTTTTTCCTGATGCTCGAACGTCAATTGATCCTGGTGCTTGCCGGTGGAAAAATGCAATTCATTGCGCACCCGAAGCAAAAAATCCTGAGACTCTTTCAATTGCGCGATGTCCCGCGGCTGGATGATGTCTGCACGCGCCAGGCCGTCGAGATCTTTTATTTTCAAGTTGGCGCGCGCGATCCAACGGGCCGTTTGAATGTCGCGCAGGCCGCCTTCGCCCTCCTTGACGTCGGGCTCGAGCAAATAAACCGAGCCGCCGAATTGTTCATGCCGAGCCCGGTTCTCTGCGAGCTTCTCGCGGATAAATCGTCTGACACCTTTTTTTACCAGCCGCTCCTCGATTTTCTTTTCGAAGTCTTGAGAAAGCGCGTAATCACCGCATAAAAATCGGGTGCCGAGAAGCGACGTTCGCACTTTCATGTCGATCTCCGCAAGGCGCATGCATTCGGCGATGCTTCGCGTTGCGTGTCCGACTTCGAGCCCTGCATCCCAGAGCGTATAAAGCAGCTTTTCCGTCGTCTCCTCGATGAACGGCGAGACCTTCCAGGAGTAGAGAAATAATAAGTCAATATCCGAGAGCGGATTCAGTTCGCCGCGACCGTAACCGCCCTGGGCCAACAGCGCGAAGCGCGGATTGGGTGTCGGAAACCGCCGGGCGCACTCGGAGCTTATGATCGTGAAAAGGTGCCGGATCAGATGGTCCATGACGGTGGACCACGCTGAGACCACGTCAAGCCCGCCGGCACCGGCCCGATGGCGCTCGAACAGTTCGCGCCGACCCGCCTCGATATAGCGACGCGCCAACCGTTTTAAATCGGTCTCAGTCTGCACTGCCTCGAGCAATGCCAATGAAATTGCTACGGCGTCCATGGCTCCAGCTTAGAGCGTTTTGGCCATCAGATTCGATTGCGCGTATTTTTGAATGCCCTCGAAGAGCGCATTGACCATCGCCTCCTGGTAGCTTGCATCAACCATAACGCGGCTTTCGGTTTGATTGGTGATAAAAAACATTTCCACAAGAATGCTGGGCATGCGCGCCCCGACGAGCACGTGAAACAGGGCCTTCTTCACGCCGAGGTCCTTCACTTCTCCCATGAATTTGCTCATCCCGCTCACAAGCGACGTCTGTAGCCGGTGGGCAAGCGTAATCGAATCCTCGAGCTTCATATTTTGCATCATGTCGCTCAGGATGAATTGCAAATCGGAGATGTTTTTTCGCGACGTGGCGTTTTCTCTTGCCGCAAGCCGGATCGCCGCTTCGTCAGTGGTGTTGTCCAGGTAATAGGTTTCTATTCCTCTGGCATCGATATTCGGGCTGGCATTGACATGCAGTGAAATGAACAGATCGGCGTCTTCCCGATTTGCCAGGGCTGTGCGATCTTCCAGCGCGACGAAGCGATCATCCTTTCGAGTGAGCACCACGTCCGTGCCCATTTCAGTCTTGAGCTTCACCGCGAGTTTCTTTGCGATGCTGAGCACAATGTCTTTTTCCGCAATCCCGCCGGGTCCTGAGGCCCCCGGATCTTTTCCGCCATGTCCCGGATCCAACACGACTTTACGCAGCCCATTGGAAACAGCCGCTGCTGCACCTATCTTGTTTGTCGGCTGTGACGGGCGAGCCGCGGCTTCTTTGTTGGCGCGCGACCGACTGTTGCCCGAGCGTTCGGCGGTTCTCTCGCCGGCGACATCGATGATCAACCTGTACGGATCGGCCACCATGAAGGCATTGTGGGCTGTACCGCTTTGCAGATCGAGGACCACACGAACGACCTCTGCGCTGTACTGGCCGATGCGAACCTGCCGTACGAGCTTTTCGTCGACCTCGGTGGGCCGTTTGGAGGCGAGCGCGAGTTGCGCATCGAAGATATCGACATAGATCCGTGGCGAAGCCCCTTTGCCTAAATTGTCTACCAATCGACGCACTTCAAATCTGGTTTCCTGAGACAACTCGACCGTGATCCGTGCGTAGCCGTCCGATGAAGTGGAACGCACGCCGGTCACGAGAACATTACTTCTAGGTGCTGGAGAGGTTGACCTTGGCGCTTCTGCGGCCGCAGCCGTTCGTTCCGTATGGTCCAAACCCGACAGCAAAAGCAGCAAGACCACGGCGATCAACGGCATGAAGAGGTCGGCAAACGGAGCTCCTCTTGCATTTTGCTTCACTGAGATTTCTTTGCCTCTTCGCTCAGCTGATGCAATGTATTGAGCGCTTCAATGGGCGTCATGGTC
>Ga0207691_10005801_pt1 | contig 11942 bp, 11 predicted proteins | sample KBSM13metaG_FD_184327 | JGI IMG/M metagenome (GOLD analysis project Ga0207691, IMG submission 184327) | Miscanthus rhizosphere microbial communities from Kellogg Biological Station, Michigan, USA - KBS M1-3 metaG (SPAdes) (version 2) | ecosystem: Host-associated > Plants > Roots > Rhizosphere >...
GCGCAGGGGCGCAAGCCCGCCGAACTCGCCGGGCGTGCGGAACGACGCGAGCACCATGATGAGCGCCGGCGCGGCGAAGAAGACGAGGAGATAGAGAAGCGGCGGGCCGCCGACGAGCCACTTGCCCATGCGTCCGCGCACGTCCGTCAGCTTTCCAGGAAATGGCCCGCGTCGGCCGGCCACGCGATCTCGACAGGGTCGCCTGCCTCGAAGAATCGGGCGAGCCCCGACGCGGAGTTGGCGAGCAGCGCTTCCATCTCGCGTCCCCGCTCGGTCCGCACGCGATACACCGTGACGTCGCCGTGATAGAGGAGGCCCGTAACGACGCCGGCGAAGCGGTTCTCGGCCGGACGCGTGGCGCCGGGTGCCGCGAGCCGCACCTTCTCCGGACGCAGCGCCACCGCGCCTTCGCTTTGCGGTGCGGGGTTCGTGTCGCCGGCAACGACGACGGTGCCGAGGTCGCGAACGTCGACGGCGATGGTCCTTCCTTCCGTGCGCAGGACGGGGCCGGTGAGCAGGTTGCAGGTGCCGATGAAGTCTGCCACGAAACGCGTGCGGGGAAGGCTGTACAGCTTGTCGGGCGCGTCGACCTGCTCCACGCGCCCGCGATTCATGACGGCGATGCGGTGCGACAGCGCGAGCGCCTCCGTCTGGTCGTGCGTCACGTACACGAACGTGATGCCCGCCTCCTTCTGCATGCCGATGAGCTCGAGCTGCATCTCCTCGCGCAGCTTGGCGTCGAGCGCCGCCAGCGGCTCGTCGAGCAGCAGCACTTGCGGGTGCGTGACGAGGGCGCGCGCGATCGCGACGCGCTGGCGCTGCCCGCCCGAGAGCTCGTGCGGAAATCGCTTGTTGAATCCCGTGAGGCGGACGTCGGCGAGCGCCTCGTCGATCTTGCGCGCGGCTTCGGCCGCGGGCGTCCTGGCCATGCGCAGCGGGAACGCGACGTTGCCCTGGACGGTCATGTGCGGGAACAGCGCGTAGCTCTGGAACACCGTGCGGACGGGGCGCGCTTCCGGGGGCTTGTCCGCGAGGTCGTCGCCGCCGAGGACGATGCGCCCGCCGTCCGGAAGGTCGAAGCCGCCGATCATGCGCAAGAGCGTCGTCTTGCCGCAACCGGAAGGGCCGAGAAGGGTGAAGAACTCGCCGGCCTCGATCGCCAGCGAGACGCCGTCGACGGCCACGAAATCGCCAAAGCGGCGCGTAACGTTCTCGATTTCCAGCAGCGCCACGGGCGGAGGCTTGGGGTTTCCGACGAGCCCGCGATTGTACGGCATCGAGCGCCGTCCTCCGGCACCATGCGGTGACCCGGCGCGCGGCGCCGCATCGGCCACACGGACGATTTCACTCTCGTCTGCGGCGCGGGACGATCGGGGCACGCCGTTTGCATCGGACGGGATTGGTGTCGCGCAATCCCGTCAATGCCAGGACGGCCTATGCTAATGTCATAGGATGCGCGCGATGGAAACGGTATCGATGGCCAAAACGTCTGCCCAGCCCGAAACGCTCACGCCGTCGCTCCTCGAGCAGCTGCGCGAGCAGTCGCAGGCGTTGCGCGCGCGCGGCGAAGCCGCTCGCAAGCCGATGGAGGAGGCGATCAAGGACATCGATCGCATCCTGTGGCGCACGTTCCGCTGGCTCGACGAGGCGATGGGCCACCTCGAGGTGATACGACCGCGCGTCAATCACGTGTTCCACCTCGGCAACGTGCTGTCGATCGAGCGCCCGGCGTTCGACCGCGGGTTCGTCTCGTTCCGCCGCCGGTCGCTGGTCGGGCTCGAGGTGCTCGAGCACGTCGAGCTCTTCTATCGGATGGAAGGCGACAAGCCGGTGGTGCTGCGCCTGAACCCCGGCGCTTCGCACAGTCTCGAAGAGCGCCTGCGCTCGTCGACGCTGCCCTACCAGTACCAGACGGAGCAGGACGAGCGGCGGGTGGTGCGGTACGGCCTCTTTCACGTGCAGCCGCACATCTCGGCGTCGGTGCGATTCGAGGCCGATTACTCGCGCCAGATCGTCCAGGTCACGCTGCGCAACGTCGACCGCTTCGAATCGGTGTCGCTGGAGTTCGGTCCCGACAAGCTCACCGAGGCGGCGCTCGAGGACCTCGTGAAGCTGATCCTCGGCGACCCCAACGCGTTCCTGCGACGAGCGCCTCTTGCGCTCATCCGCGGCCGGCGCGACGACCCACCGGCGGAAGCGGCGAGCTAGCGCTTCACGCGGGCAGGCCGCCCGCCCGCAACAGCAACACTGCAATCACGACCAGCAGCACGGCGAGGAGCGCGAGCCAGCGGTTGCGCGTGCGCTGGGCGTCCGCCAGCGCCATCATCACGGCGTCCGAAGCAGGTGGCGGGGCGAGCAGCTTCTGGTGGAGGAGCCGCGGGATTTCGGGAAGCGCCGCCACGATGTAGGGCGCTTCCGCAAGCAGGCGCCGCTGCAACGCGGGCAGGCCGATCTGGTCGGTCATCCAGCGCTCGAGGAACGGCTTGGCCGTGACCCACAGGTCGAGGTCGGGATCGAGCTGGCGGCCGAGGCCCTCGACGGCGAGCAGCGTCTTCTGCAGGAGCGTGAGCTGCGGCTGGACCTCGACGTTGAACCGCCGCGACGCGCGGAACAGGGACACGAGCACCTTGCCGAGCGAGATTTCCTTGAGCGGCCGGTCGAAGATCGGCTCGAGCACGACGCGGATCTCCGATTCGAGCTCGTCGATGCGCGTGTCCGCCGGCACCCATCCGGACTCGATGTGCGCGGTGGCGACGCGACGGTAGTCGCGCCGGAAGAACGCGAGGAAGTTCTGCGCGAGGTAGCTCTTGTCCTTGTCGGACAGCGTGCCCATGATGCCGAAGTCGAGCGCGATGTACTTGCCGAAGTTCGACGGGTCGACCGCGACGAAGATGTTGCCGGGGTGCATGTCCGCGTGGAAATAGCCGTCGCGGAACACCTGCGTGAAGAAGATCTCCACACCCCATCGAGCGAGGCGCTTGAGGTCGATGCCCGCCTGCTGAAGCTCGTCCACGCGGCCGACGGGAATGCCGATCATGCGCTCCATGACGAGCACTTCCTGCGTCGTGTAGTCCCAGTAGATTTCCGGCACGAGCAGCGTCGGCGAGTGACGGAAGTTGCGGCGCAGCTGCGAGCAGTTGGCGGCTTCGCGCGTGAGATCGAGCTCGTCGCGGATCGTCTTCTCGAACTCGCGCACGACCTCGCGCGGCTTGAGGCGGCGTGCGTCGGCGGAGATGCGCTCGAGGATGCCCGCTGCGGTGTCCATCAGCGCGAGGTCGTGGGCAATCACGTCCTCGATGCCCGGCCGCAGCACTTTCACGGCGACCGGCGTGCCGTTGGGCAGCTGCGCGAAGTGGACCTGCGCCACCGACGCGCTCGCCGCGGGCTCGCGCTCGAACGTGGCGAACACCTCGTCGACCGGCCTGTGATAGCAGCGGTTCAGCGTCGCGACCACGGCCTCGGCCGGAAATGGGGGAACGCGATCCTGCAGCTTGGCGAGCTCGTCGGCGATGTCCGGCGAGAGCAAGTCCCGGCGCGTGGACAGCATCTGCCCGAACTTGACGAAGATCGGGCCCAGCGCTTCGAGCGCGAGGCGAAGGCGCACGGCGCGCGGCGTCGACAGGTCGCGCCAGAAGAGCAGCCGGTTGGTCCACGGGCGGAGGAAGCGAAGGCGCTCGTGCGACAGCAGGATGTCGTCGAGCCCGAAGCGCAGCGCGACCATCATGATGCGCAGGAAGCGCAGGACTTTCATGCGGCCATTGTAAAGGCCCCCCTGGAATGGGGACGTACCCCATTACAAGGCTGAAATAGGGACGTACCCTATTACAAGGCTTCAGAACACGAACTTGGGCTTGCGGTTGCGACGCGGGCGCGCCTGCACGGGCGTATGGGGTTCCATCGGTTCCTCGTTGTCGTCGCTTCGGATTGCGCGTACCCGCGGCACAGGCAGCGCCGCGGGTGCCGCCGTTTTTCGCGGCGGGCGCTTGACCGTGCTCACTTGGGGGCAGCCGGAAATTGCGCGTACGGGCCATTCGGCGTCTGCCCCGGCGGCACGTAGGCGGGCGCGGGCCCGCCTGCCGGTCCGAGATAGCGCACGAAGCGATAGAACGCGCGCAGGTCCTCGTCGTGCATGTCGTTCAGGGCGAACCAGGGCATCGGAGGACGCGCTTTCAGGTTGCGCGCCGTCTTGACCCACTGCTCTTCGGTCATTCCCTGCATGTAGGTGCGCAGGTTGACGGCGTACGTGGTGCCCCAGTCCCCCTTCCAGCCGAGGGCGTCGCCTTGGAGCCAATCCTTCTCCGGGACCTTGCCGCCGCGCGGCGCATAGCTCGCGGTGTGGCAGTCGTTGCATCCGGCGATCTGCGCGATGTAGCGGCCGCGCGCGATGCTCTTGTCGTCTGCCTTTCCGGGGGCCGCCGCCGATGCATTGGCCATGGCGAACGCAGCAGTCGCGAAGACGGCCGCGAAGAGGATATTGCGTGCGATGGACATAGGTAATCCCTTTCGGTTCGTGTGTCGGTGCATCACGCGGCGTGCGCGATGTCGTTTTGCCACCCAGCGGCGAGCGCGCCGATGGCCGGGTGGACGTCGCGCGACAGCACCCGCGCGACGGCGGCCGGCGTCTCCGGTCCGCCCTTCTTTGCGAGATGGAACCAGCGCGCGAGCGGCGCGCCGCGCTCGTCGGCATAGGCGTCGTACGCACCGCGCGTCAGCGCGAGCTGCACGAGCACCGCCTCGAACGGCGACGGCTTGGGACGCCCGCCGAGCTTGCTTGCGTGCGGCGTCATCGCGACGAGCTCGCGCGCCGCTTCGGCGAGCGTGCCCACGCGATGCAGCCCGGTCGGGTCCGTTTCGCCCAGCACCGCCACCAATGCGTAGTTCGCGAACGCGTCCTTGAGCCACGGCAGCGGGAACGTTGCCCCCGCCTGGTCGGCGATCACGCGCGCGAGCTCGTGCGCCATCAAGCTCTCCGCGAGCTCGCGCAGGTCGGGCGCGTTGCGGTGGACGGGATGCGCGCCGTGGACGTCGCGGACGCTGCGAAGCGCGGGTGCCGGAAGGCATCGCGCAAGCTCGGCGCTGACGTCGCTCCATGCGTCGGCGGGCTCGCTGCCGACGATGAGATGTCCGTCGGCGGTGAAGTGCGCGATGCCGTAGGCGGCGACTTCGGCGTGCCTCGACCAGTCCTCCCGCGACAGGACCAGGAGCCGGAACCGTGGCGTGAAGCGCAACAGCTTGCGCAGATACCAGTACGCCTGCTCGGTGCGGCGGGCGAGGCGGCCGGCCGCATCGACTTTGCCCACGCTTGCGGCAACGGTAAACGGGAACCAGGGCAAAGGCTGGAGTCCGCTTTGCGTCCACGCGAACGGCGTCTCCAACGCCTGCACCAGCTTTGCGTCCGGCGTGCCCATGAAGTCTTCGGCGTTCATGCGAGCTCCCTCAGTGGCTGCGGACCTGGTACGTGGTGCTGTGGCCGGCCGCGTGCGAGGCGATCGTCGGGCCGACCTTGATGAAGAGGCCCACGGCCGCCAGCACGGCCAGGACCCGGGCGGCGGCGATCAGAAGGCGAAAGTGCGTCATCGAATTGCTCCGTTCCCAAAGAAAAGCGCGTCGGCCATGGCGGCCTCGGCACGGAGCGAATGATGGGATTCCGCGGCTTGCGGATGACTGACAAATCCGCAACGCCGGTTGCGGGCGGTTCTAAATCTTTTATTTACAACAGCTTACAGCGACTGCCGGACCGCCTCGGTTTCCTGCGACGGCGTGCGGCCGAGCACGATCGACAGGAGCTCACGGCAGCGCCTGTAAGCCGTCAGCGCGCCCGACGGATTGCCTTCCTCGCGCAGGCACACCATGAGGCGGCGGTAGATCGCCTCCGACAGGTTGTCGACCTCGAGCGTGCGCTCGTACAGCGACCGCGCGCGCGACCAGGCGCCCTCGCGCTCGAGCGCCTCGCCCCTTGCCAGCACCGCACGCACGAGCTTGTTCTGCAGGCGGTCACGCGCCGGCAGCGTCCATGGCAACGGGGCGTCGAGCGCAAGGAAGTGCCCGCGATACAACGCGAGGGCGGCGTCGACGTCGCCCGCCTCGAGCGCCGCCTCCAGCGCCCACACGTCGAGCCACACGACCTCGGGGTTGAGCGACAGCTTGCCGTCCGCAAGCTGGAGCACGCCGTCGGCGTCGAGCAGCTTGCGCAGGCGATACAGGTTGCTGTCGAACGACGTCTTGGCGTCGTCGCCTTCCGCATCGGGCCACACGAGCCCCGTCAGCATCGTCGCGTCGACGCCGCGGCCGCCGTGCGTGATGAGGGCTTTGAGAAGCTCGAGCGGCTTCTTCTGCGCCTTGCCCTTCGACACCAGCGGCACGCCGTCGCGCGCGATCGAGAACTCGCCGAACGTGCGAAGCGCGACGGGCCACGGCCAGTCGGCGATCGAGCCGGACGGCGGCGCCAGCTTGCGCTTGCGGATGAGCGTGCGCACGTAGTCGGTCTCGATGCCGGCGCCCAGCGCTAGCGCGGCAAGGGGCGAGAGCACGTCCGACGGCAGGCGCAGGAAGCCGTAGTACCCCGACTCGCGACATTCCGCCAGGAGGTCTCGCGCAGCAGCGATGGCGCCGTCGCGGTCGCCGGCTTCGAGCAATCGATGCGCCTGCAGCAGTCGCGCGTGGAACTCGAAATTGCGCTTGTCCGATCCGGTCGCGAGGACGATGGCCTCCTCGTAGAGCGCAAGCGCATCGGCGGTGTTGCGCAGGTGCACGTGGCAGAGCGCGGCGCGGACGAGGAAGTGCGGGATCTGCATCGCGGGCAACCCGCTTTCGCGTCCGACCTTCACGGCATCGGCGGCGGCGGCGGCGGCCTCGCGCACGCGTCCCTGCAGCATCAGCACGCCCGCTTCCTGGTAGCGGAAGTACGCGAGGTCCATGCGCCGCGACGGGCTCAGGACGGCGCGCAACTTGGACAGCGCTTGCGCGGCGCCCTGTACGTCCTCGCTCGACACGAGTGCGGTGACCTCGGCGTGGTAGATCTCGACCTGCACCCACTTGAGGCCGTGCGCCGCGGCGAACTCCTCGGTGTCCTTCATGATCTTCTGCGAGCGCGCGTAGTGGCCGCGGATCTGCTCGTTGAAGGCACGATGCACCTGCCACCACACGCGATTGACCGCGGTCACCTCGGGATCGGCGAGCCACGGCTCGACAAGCGCGATGAGCGCATCGGCGCTCGCGCCCTTGGTCTTCCAGTTCTTGTAGTTGAAGAGGATCGACGCGGCGTTGACGCGGTCGTTCACCGGCACGTCGAGGATGTCAGGCGATTCGAGCAGCGCCTCGACGGTTGCGGCAGCGTCGTCGATCTGCGGGTTGTCCGGCTGGCGGAACAGCAGGGCGATGAGCAGCGCGCCGCGGATGCGCAGCGCGTCGGCGGTGGACAGGTAGGGCACCTCGCCGTCGAGCAGCGTCACGAGCACGTCGATCCACCGGTCGAGCGGCGCGAAGTCGGCCCATTCGAAGTAGTGGCAATCGACTGCGGCAGCGGCGACGAGGAGCTGCCGGCGCACGTCGTTCTTCGCGATGAAGCCTTCGTACGCCTTCTCGAGCAACGCCTTGCAGCGTGCGGGCTCGTCGTACATCACCGCGTAGGCCTCGCCGAGCGCGAGACGCGGCTCGGCGTCGCGGATGGCGGGCGGCATGGCGGCGAGCCAGCGCACGAGCGCCTTGCGCCTTCCTTCCGCGAGCAGCGATCGTCCGGCGTGCAAGGTGAGGCCGACGAGGGCGGTCCAGGCCGCAGCCTCGATGTACAGCGCGGCCGCCCCCTCGAAGTCGCCGCGCGCCACGAGCTGGCCGGCCGCGCGATCGAGCGCCGCGTGGCGCTCTTCCGCGGACAGCCGTCGCCGGCCCTGCTCGAGCAGGAACTCGCGGAACAGCGCGTGGAACGAGTAGACCGGTTGATCGCCGATGCGCCTGCGGTCGGTGAAGAGGTGCCGGCGATAGACGTAGTCGAGCACCAGCGGCGCTTCGGGGTTGCCGGAGAGCGCCTGCGCGTCGTCCGGCGTGACGGAAGGCAGGAGAGCGGCGAGCATGAGCACGCGCTGGTTCTCGGGCCGCGCGCGGCCGAAGATCTCGCCCGTGAAATACTGGAACACAGCCTCCTTGCCTTCGGGAAGCAGCGCTTCGGTGGCAGCACCTTCGTTGCGAGCGACGTGCTCGCGCATCAGGACGATGCCCGCAGCCCACCCGTCGCTCGCCTTGTGGATCGCGTTCGCGACGTGCGGCGCGAGCTGTGCGTTCGACGTCAGGGCCTGCGTTTCCTCCGGCGTGAAGCGCAGCGCCTCCCAGTCGATGCGGGTGATGCGCTGTTCGCCGACGAGCCTCGCCATCTCCGGTACCGGAGGCTCGCGGGAGAGGAAGATGAGATTGATGCCTTCCGGAATCTCGCGCAGCCCCTCCGCAAACGCGAATTTCCACGCCGCGTCCGCTTTCGGCTCGTGGAAGTTGTCGACGACGAGGATCGAGCCTGCGGGGAACAGCGCGAACAGCTCGCGCATGAAACGGCGCGAGAACGCCGGCAGGTCGCCTGCGTATTCCGCCGAGAACACGGGCAGCGCCGCGGCGTCACGCGAGCGGCGTCCCGGGATTTCGCCGACGCCGACGCGCACGTAGTGGAAGAACGTCGCGGGATCGGCGTCACCAGGATCGGCCTGGAACCAGAGGCCCGGCGCCTTGCGCGTCTCGATGTAGCTCGCCACGAGCGTCGACTTGCCCGATCCGGGCGGGCCGGCGATCCACAGGATCGGGTGCGCGCGGCGCTCGTCGATGAGCTTGAAGAGCCGCTCGCGCTTCTGCACGTTGAAGAGCCGCGGCCGGCTGAACTTGGCGAGCGTGGCGGCGGGCGGACTGGCTCGAGCACCCGAGCGCGCAGCGCTGCGGCTACCGTCACCTCGTGCCATCAGCGGATCGGGCGTACGGGCGGCGCGAGGGCATCCACGCGCGCGGCAAGTGCGTCGACGCGCGCTGCCACCACGTCGATTTGCTCCTGCCACTGCCGGAAGTCGCGTCCGGTCGCGATCAGCCCGGCCTCGTCGCGCGCATAGCTGCCGGCGCTTTGCGCGATGCGACCGGTCGCGTATTCGGGGAATGCGAGGAGGCGCCGGCCGGCATCGGCGACGCGCTGCCCGAGCACGGGGCCGAACGCCTTGCCGAACGTCTCCTCGACGAACCACGGCATCGTCCGCGCCAGGTCCTTCAGCACGCCGCCGAGCTCGACGTCGCCTTCTTCACGAACGAGTTCGTTCCAGCGCGACGGGTCGGCAAGGAACGAAGGCACGGAGAAGGGCGAGAGCGACAAGCGCAAGTCGACGCTCGCATCACGAGGGGCGGCCGCGAGCTGTCCGTCGCCCTCGATGCGCCAGCGCGCGGAAACCGGTCCGACTGCGAGCGAGAACACGCGGCCGGCGACGGACGCGAGCTTGTCGCGCGCCCACGACTGGTCCGCCAGCACGCGATTCGCGATGCCGGCGGGACCGTCGGCGGGGTCAGGCCATCTCATGCGCCTGCTGGATTCCTGCGAGCATCCAGCCCGACGAGCCGTCGACGGGCTTGACGAGATTCCACGTCTCGTCGAATTCCTTGGGCAGGAGCGTGCCGTCCTCGCGCAGGAGTCCCGTGAAGCGCACGCTCATCCAGTGCTGCTTGCCTTCGGTCGCGACGCCGAGCACGTCCGCGTCGAGGCGGTCGATCATGGTCGCCTCGTGGGAGGTGCGCTTGGCGAGATCGCCCGCGACTTCGGCAAACATCTCGGGCGTCATCACGTCCGCCAGCGCCTGACGGTCGCCGCTGTCGTAGGCCGACTGGAGGTTGCGGAACTGCTGCTTCGCCTGCTCGGCGAAAGCCGCGGCGTCGAAGCCGGGCGGAAAGCGACTCGCAGCGGGCGCTGCGCCGGCGGCGCTCATGACGGGTTCGGCGGCAGCCGTGCCACGTGCCATGCTGGGCTCGACGCGATCCGGCGACGGGCCTGCGTACCGCAGCGGCGACGGCGCGTTGCGGCGTGCGAGGAAGAAGCGCACGAGGAAGATGCCGCCCACCACGAGCAAGGCGAGGAGCATGAAGCTCGCGAACGACTCGGACAGGCCGAAGTGCGAGAGCAGCGCGGCGAGACCGAGCCCGGCGGCGAGGCCCGCGATCGGCCCGAGCCAGCGGGACATCCCCGAGGGCGCCGCAGCGGGCGTGGCCGGCGGCGCGGTCCTCGGGGCCATCGATTGCGCCGGAGCGTTGGGCGTGGCCGGCGCGGCGTTCGGCGTGCTCGGTGCGGGCGTCATCTGGCGTTGCGACCCGAAGCTGCGCCCGCCGCCGAGGCGCTTCGCGTCGGCGACGTCCGCCGCAAGCCATGTGGTGGCCGCGAGCATGACGGCGGCGATGGTGAGCATTCGGTTCATGGGTCCTCCTGGGTGACGATCCGGAATATGGCGCCGGATCGAGCAACGATCAATAGACACGGCCGACGTGGATGGCGACCACGCCGGCCATTACGTTACGGTATTCGACACGGTCGAATCCCGCCTGTTCCATCATGTGCGCGAGCGCGGCCTGGTCGGGGTGGACGCGGATCGACTCCGCGAGATAGCGATAGCTCGCCTCGTCGCCGGCGACGGCCTTGCCGAGGCGCGGCAGCACGTTGAAGCTGTACCAGTCGTAGAACGGCGCGAGCGGCGGCGCCACCCGCGAGAACTCGAGCACGAGCGCCGCACCGCCCGGGCGCAGCACGCGGCGCATCTCGGCGAGCGCCGCCTCCTTGCGCGTGACGTTGCGAAGGCCGAAGGCGATCGATACGACGTCGAACGTGCGGGCCGGGAAGGGGAGCGCCTCCGCGTTGCACTGGACCGTCGGCAATGCGAGGCCGCGGTCGAGCAGCTTGTCGCGGCCGGCGGAGAGCATCGCGTGATTGATGTCCGTGTGCACGACGGCGCCCGATGCGCCCACCTTGTCGGCAAAGAGGCGCGCGACGTCGCCCGTTCCGCCGGCGAGGTCGAGCACACGCTGGCCGGGACGCACCGACACGAGCTCGACCGCATAACGCTTCCACACCCGGTGCAGGCCGCCCGACATCAGGTCGTTCATGACGTCGTAGCGGTCGGCCACCGAATCGAAGACGCCGCGCACGCGGCGCGTCTTCTCGTCCGGCGAGACCGACTGGAATCCGAAATGCGTGCGCTCGTCCATGTGTGGGGGTGTCAGGGGTCGCGGCTCGCGCCGGCTTCGCTCAAGCGCGACAGGTAATCCTGCCACAGCTGGGGTTGCCGCTCGCCCAGGTCGTGCAGGTAGTCCCAGGAATAGATGCCGGTGTCGTGGCCGTCCGAGAAGCGCGGCCGGATCGCGTAATGGCCCACCTGCTCGACGTCGTCGATCGCGACCTCGCGCTTGCCGGTCTGCAGCGTCTCCTGGCCCGGCCCGTGGCCGCGCACCTCGGCGGAGGGCGAGTACACGCGAAGGTATTCGTACGGGAGCTTGAACGTCTTGCCGTCGCCGAACGAGATCTCGAGGAGCCGCGAGCGGTTATGAAAGACGACGTCGGTCGGTGTCACAAGTCGCGAACGAATGAGCTGGCATCGCCCATTGTGCCACCAAGCCTGGGGTTTGGCAGGATGCTGCCGCCGCGCCCGCTAGATCACGTTGTTCGTCTGCTGCTGGTCCGGCACGATGTCCATGTTGCCGATGCCCGAGAAGACGTTGCGGTTCTTCGCTTCCTTGCCGTGCAGCTTGATCTCGAGGCGCAGGTCGTTCAGCGAATCGGCGTTGCGCAGCGCGTCCTCGTAGGTGATGAGCCCCGCTTCGTAGAGATCGAACAGCGACTGGTCGAACGTCTGCATGCCGAGCTCGCGCGACTTCTTCATGATGTCCTTGATGCCGGACACGTCGCCCTTGAAGATGAGGTCGCTGATGAGAGGCGAGTTCAGCAT
>Ga0207691_10005803_pt1 | contig 11941 bp, 11 predicted proteins | sample KBSM13metaG_FD_184327 | JGI IMG/M metagenome (GOLD analysis project Ga0207691, IMG submission 184327) | Miscanthus rhizosphere microbial communities from Kellogg Biological Station, Michigan, USA - KBS M1-3 metaG (SPAdes) (version 2) | ecosystem: Host-associated > Plants > Roots > Rhizosphere >...
CTCGGCCATGTTGAGCGTGCCAGTGGCGCCGTACAACAGCCCGAGAGCGGTGAGAAAAATGGACGACGCGATCAGGTTAATGGTGACGTACTTGAATGCGGCGTCCATTTGCGCGCGGGTACGGTTGAGCGCCATCAACACGAAGGACGCCACGAGCATCACCTCGAACCAGACATACAGGTTGAAGAAGTCACCCGTCAGGAACGCACCGCCGACTCCCATGAGAAGGATCTGGAGCAGAGAGTGGTAGCCGAATGCTTCCCGTCGTGGATCGACGCCTGAAAAGGCGACGACTGAAATCGCTGTGCCAACCACACCGACGGCGACGACCAGCACCGCCGCGAGCAGGTCAGCGACAAGGGTGATGCCGAACGGCGCGGGCCATCTACTGATTTGCAGCACCTGAACGCCTGCTTCGTTCACACGGAGGAACACCAGCACCGCACTGGCCAGGAGAAGGACTGAACCGGCCAGCGAGATCCAGCGTTGTGGAGCGGCCCGCTTCGGCGCCAACATCAACACCGCAGCAGCGGTGAGTGGCACCAGGATCGGAAGCACCAGCATTCTCATCGCTCCCGCCCGACGTCGTCGATGTCGTCAGTTCCCGCTGTGGTGTGCACTCGATGCGCCAGGACCAGCGAGAAGGCCGTGAGACCGAACCCGATCACGATCGCCGTCAAAACGAGCGCTTGTGGAACAGGATCGGCGTACGGTTGTACAAGGGTGGCTGCGCCCTCTGGAACGACGGGGGGACGGGCACGGGTGAGGCCGCCTGCCGTGAAGATCAGCAGATTCGTCCCGTTTGAGAGCAAGCCGAGACCGATGATCAACTGCGCAAGCCGCCGCCGCAGCATCAGATAAATCCCGGCTGCATACAGAACACCAGACGCCAGCGCGAGCAGGGCCTCCATCTTAGGACTCCTCTGCGAGGCTGAAGATCATCATCAGCACCACGCCCGCGACTACCAGAAACACGCCGACGTCGAACATGGCGGGCGTCCCGAGGGGTAGAGAACCGGGAGCCCATAGCGCGGTCAAGAACGGTTGTCCACTAAGAACGGCAGGCACACCGCTCAGCAATGCGATGAGCAGACCTGCTCCGAGTAGGGTCAAAGGTCTGACCAGTAATGCCTGCCGCGCACGGTGCACGCCGAATGCGATTGCGTAGAGTGCAAACGCCGCTGCGGCGACCAAACCACCGACAAAGCCGCCACCAGGCTGGTTGTGGCCTCGGAGCAGCAAGAATACGGAGAATACGAGGAGCAACGGCATCAGGAGGCGCGCCGCCGTCCGGAAGATCGGTGATGTCACGAGCCGGACGTAGTGGTCCTGTCGACGGGTTGCTGCGAATCGCAGCAACCCACGAACGCCAAGTGCTGCAGTTGCCAGGACTGTGATTTCGCCGAGTGTGTCGAACGCTCGGAAATCGACCAGGATGACGTTGACGATGTTTCGCCCATGCCCCAGGGTCGGTCCAAGCTCGGCGAAGTAATCCTGCAGTCTCCGGGGCGTTTCTGTCGTCGCGACGGACACGAGTAGTCCGCCAATAAAGATACCGGTCACGACGGCAATCAGTCCGTCTCGGGCACGAACGAGCCGTGACGACAGCGGGCCTAGCCCGCGGAAATGTCGAAAGACGAGCACGTAAATGAGCACGGTGAGGGTCTCGACCGAGAACTGCGTCATCGCGAGGTCGGGTGCGCCGAAGCTGAGGAACACCGTCGCGACGCCGTAGCCGACCGCCCCGAGTGAGAGGACCGCTGACATCGTCGATTGTGCCAAGGCCGCCGCAATCGCACCGCCGACGATGAGAAACACGATGAGGACATCGTGGGGAGCGATGCTGGTGCGCGGCATCGCGGAGCCCAGGCCCGTGTCTGTGACCAGCGCCGCGCCTCCGACCAGGACCGCCGTGGCCACGATGACCATGACATATGTCCGCAATGACGCACTGTGCAACGCCGGAGCGATTGCATGGCTCACCGCGTTCAGCCCGGAGAGCGCGCCTTCGTACAGATCCTCAGTTCCATGCCGCGGTTTCCATGTCCGCGCCCGAACGGCTTCATGGAACACGTACGACAACCCGACAACGGCGAGCGTAAGCAGGCTAAGCAGCAGCGTCGGCGTGAGCCCATGCCACACCCTCAGCGAGACATCGACAGGCATGCCGGCGATTGCGGTCGCCGCTGTCGAGAGCGGCCCGTTGAGAATTGATGGAGCGACGCCGACGAACAGGCCGCCCGCGGCGAGGAGGAGTGGCGGGAGCCAGAGCGGCCACGCAGGGTCATGCACCTCCTTCACCCGCGCCGGGTCTCCACGAAACGGCAGTACGCCAGCGATCAGTCCCGACAGTCCGAGAAGGACGCTTGCGAGCACCATCAGAACCAGCAACCACGGATACCAGTCGGTGGCATGAAGCAATCCTTCATAGGCGGCATCCTTGCCGACGAATCCGAGCGTCAGCGGCACCCCCGCCATCGATAGCGCGGCTGCGCCACCCGCCTGCGCCGTTCGGGGCATCGCTCGACGCAGACCCGCGAGTCCAGATATGTCGCGCGTGCCCGTCTCGTGGTCGATGGTTCCGGCGACCAGGAACAGCGCGCCCTTGTAGCCCGCATGCGCAACCAGATACACGAGCGCCGCGATGATGGCTTCGGGCGTGCCCACTCCGAGCAGCATCGTCAGTACCCCGAGCGCGCTCAGCGTCGAGTACGCGAGGATGCGCTTGAGGTCGGTTTCCTGTACTGAGCGATAAGCTCCGACGACCATGGTCGTTGCGCCGGCCACCATCACTGCCGTCGTCCACACGGTCGTCGATCCGATGACGGGCGTCATCCTCGCAATGAGGTACACGCCCGCTTTCACCATCGTGGCGGAGTGGAGGTACGCGCTCACCGGTGTGGGCGCCTCCATCGCATTCGGTAGCCAGAAATGGAATGGAACTTGGGCTGATTTTGTGAATGCTGCGAGCAGAACCAAGCCCACGATGGCGTTATAGAACGGGCTGACAACGATGGATGCCCTTTGTGCCGCCATGGCGGAGATGCTGGTGGTGCCTGAGACATCGACGAGCAGCACATCCGCCGCCAGCAGGGCCAGACCTCCTGCGCCCGTGACGATCAACGCCTGGAGCGCCGCTGCTCGCGCGGCAGCCCGCTCGTGTTCAAAGCCAATGAGCAGGTACGACGTGAACCCCGTCAGCTCCCAGAAGACGAACAGCGTAAGAATGTTGTCGCTGAGGACGACACCGAGCATCGCCCCCATGAACGCGAACAGTGATGCGTAGAAGCGGCTGGCGTGGGGGTGATCTTCGATGTACCGGCTGGCGTACAGAACGACGAGTGCGCCGACGCTGGTGATCAGGATCGCGAACAACAGACCCAGACCATCGAGGTTGAACGACAGCGACAATCCAAGCGATCGCGCCCACGGCAGCTCGATCAGGCGCCCGGCTCCAGAGACCGCTCTGGCCATTTCGCTGCCAAGAAGTACGGTCAGCAGGGCCGGCCAGGCCGCAAGCAGCGCCGCCCGGCGCGGGAACCGGCTCACGAACCAGGCCGCGAGGATCGCGACCACGAACGGCGAGAGGATGAAGCCGATCACTCGGCTGATGCTATCGTGGGTCGGCCTCGAGTCAGGATACGCGCTTGTCGCCGTCGAGTTTGTACGGAGAAGTCCCAACCGGTCCTGCACGGTGCACGGCGTGCCGGTCGGCGTCGCGGCGCAGCGCTTCGCTGAGTCGTCCGGCCGCCAGCGTGATGGCGGTGAAAGGCCAGGCCGATGTGGCCTCCACGAAGCGCTGCCCACCCTCTGCGAGGTCAGCCGTTATGGTGCACCGCGAATCGACTCCGCGGCGGGGCCCGTTCTCATCAACCAGGCGAACCGTCAGATGGTGGATGCGATGTTTGAAACGTCTGACGGCGAACCAAAGCCTGCGGAGCGCATACTCACGTAGCGCCTCCGTCGTAACGTCGCGCCCGCCACGCACGTGAAACTCGATTTGCGTATCCATCGGAATCGCCCCCTTGCTCAAACACGTCGTCGATCGAGCGGGTTCGTTTTACGGTCGAACAAACCTGCCCTTACTCGTCCGTCTCAGGACACCTTTGGAGATCAAGAGGCCGAAGGCCTCTTCGCACGTCGCTCGATCAACAGCCCACAGTCGCTGCGCTTGTGGCAGAGTGACGCTGAGGCCGGGCATCTCCGCGTATTCCGCTCGTACTTGTTCCATGAGCGTGCGGATCGTCTGACGTGATGTGCTGAAGTCCGCATGCACCTTCGCTACTGCCACGACAATCCTCCCTCCCGTGCTCGATCGGGCTTGATGGCGGCGCTCAGTCCGAACGCGCCGGCGTGTGCCGCGAAGTGAACAGCATCTTCGTCGGCGGGTCTGACCAGATTCGCCGTTGCCGGACCGGGTACGAGAAGCACAGGCGATGTCGTTCGACGAAGGACTGTGTGCACCGTCGATCCCGCCACAAATTCCTCCACGCGCGACCGTCGAGGCAGGCCAAGGACAATCAGGTCGGCGCGCTGTTCTGATGCGGCCGCGACGATTGCTTCGTGGGCCAGGCCAGATACCGTCGCCACGTCGATCTCGCTCCAGTTCAACGCGTCCGGTGGGATCAATGACTGCAGTTCGCGATTGACCCGCGCTACACGCGAGCGGAAATCGCGCATCAGGCGAAACGCACGCGACCCTGAATAGACAGTTTCGTAGGGAAAGCCCTCCAGCACATGCAGCAGCCGGAGGTGGCCTCCGCTCTGCTGCGCAAGAACAAGAGCCTCGGCCAGCGCGCGAAGCGAGACTTCCGAGAAATCGATCGGTACGAGGACATTCCGGAAGAGGCCCGAGTCTGTCGGGGAATCGTCACTGGGGATCGCAATCGTCGGCGACTTCACGGCTTTGCCGAGCGCCGCCGCGAAAGAGCCCGCCGCCCAGTAACCGCTGCCGCGCCGTGCTTTCTTCCCGACAACAACGAGATCGGCGGAGACACGGTCGATGTAGTCGGCAATCGCACGGACGGGACTGCCCAACAGCACTGCCGGGATGACGTTGACGCCGTCAGTGCCGGATGCTTCCGTCACTCGAGTGATGCGTTCGGCGTGAACCTCATCGCCAACATCCTCGCGAACGCGACGCGATGGTGGGACATGAACGACGTGCAGGTCGGACTCGTACCATCGCGCAAGGGACAACGCCCTCGACAACGTGGGGTCCGTCGCCGTCGACAACGAGTCGAGCACGGATACGATGGTGTTGAGTTTCACAGAACCTCCTCGCTTCACGGGGCTTCGTCACTACCTGGTGACGCGGTTGATGGAGCGTCGAACTAGTGGCCGCGGCCTCAGGCCGCCGATTGCAGAGAGGCACTCTCTGTTTGAGCGCTTGCGGTTCCAATTTCAGGGACTGCCAACACGGGGATGCGGCTCACTCGGAGCACACGCGCCGCGGTAGTCCCGAACAACGCCCGCGAAACCACGCCGCGTTTCGGAACACCGACGACCAGCAGATCCGCACCGATACTGTCGACAACGCGGCTGATCTCAGTCGTCGTCTCGCCCAGAAGAACGCGCGCATGTATTGCGGCCGGTGTTTGCCGCTCCGTCGGAACAGCGAGTTGCAGGCGCCGCCATGCATCCCGCTTCAACTGCTGCTGGTACTCCGCGATTCCGTAGCGGTGCAAGAACAGAGGTACATCAGGGGCGGAGCCAGTCACTACATGGAGCAACGTGACTCGGTCAGCCGCATCACTCGCGATTGCCAATGCCTGTTCAACCGCGCGGGTTGAGGCTGGGCTGAAATCGACCGCGACAGCGACATGGCTGAACGGCGCGGTCCTGGCTGCGTGCCGGTGCCACGGGATCAGGAGAGCGGGTACGGTTGCCTTCGCAGCGACGCGCTCGGCGACAGACCCGGAACTGAATCGGTCAATGCCGCGGCGTTGGTGGGTTCCCGCAACGATCACATCCGGACGCAAAGACCGCGCGTGCAACAGGATGATCTCCGCGGGATCACCTTGCTGAACCCTCTCGCGCAACTCGACGTTTGCCACGTCGGCCCGCCGCCGAAGCTTCGCTGTCAACGCGAGACGTTCCCGAGCATGCCAGCTAAACGCCTGATTGCGGGGCACCGCCTGCACCACGATGAGTTCGGCGCCATGACGTTGACTGAGCGCGAGCGCGTACTCGAAGGCACCACGCGAGGGCTTCGAGAAGTCGACCGCTACGAGGACGCGAGAGCACTGCTGCACGATGCTGCCTCCAGACTTGGCAGTGAGATGTCGTCCGCACTACCTACCGTCTTAGGGGCAAGAAAGGGTCCATGGGCGGCGCCGAGCGACCGAGGCGCAACTCCTGTGTCGTCAGCGCGTTACGGGTTCTTGGTGGGATTTGGCTGCCTGGCTCAGAGAGGGCATGCATTTCAATGTGAAATGCAGCCCTCAATCTGAAATCGCCTCGTCAGGGCTCGCTCGCCAGGCGAATCCGGTCTCGGCAGTCGGATACGCGCGACGGCACGATTGATGGCGGCATAAGGATGATCACCGTACGCCCTGACGCGGACGCCCTCGCCGTTTCTCAACTCAACGCGCACGGTGCACACCACGCGGTCGCAGTGTGGCTTGGACTTCGCACGACGCAACCCTAGCGAAGCACTCCTGACTCGACTTGTGTCGACAACCTGTGACAGAGCCGCGAAGAGACGGTACTCGGCATAGGTGCACGCCTGACTGCTTATCGAATCGTCTCCAATAACCTCGATGCGCATGGAATGTCCAATCCTCTACACAACAAATCACCCGTGCTGACGCAATGCCTGCGCCTGCGCAATCAGGGGAAAACGGCCTGATTCACGGCGCCCTCGCGACAATGACCCTGCAATTTGAAAGGTGTACTTGCGGGTGAGTATCAGGAGAGGCCGAACTGCTTCATCTTCCGCCAGAGCGTGACGGTGCTGATGTTGAGCGCCGCTGCCGCTTTGCGCCGATTTCCATCGAATCGTTCCAGTGCGCGCTCGATGGAGGTCCGCTCTTGTTCCTGCAGGTCGAGGGTGTCGTCGCCGGGGCGGCGGCGCGACTTCTGCGTGACCTCGGGCGGCAAATCACGAAGGCGAATGTTCGCGGCGTTCGCGAGGATGACCGCGCGTTCGATGGCATGCTCCAGTTCACGCACATTGCCTGGCCATCGATAGTTCATCAGGGCGGACATCGCATCGGCAGAGACTGCCCGCACGTCCTTCTTCATCCGCAAGGCCGCGCGGACCAGAAAATTGTGAACGAGGGGCGGAATATCCTCCCGCCGCTCGCGCAACGGCGGTACCTCAATGATGAAAGCCCCGAGCCGGAAATACAGATCTTCCCGAAACGTTCCCGCATCGACGGCCGCACGTAGATCGCGATTGGTTGCCGCCACGACGCGCGCGTTGATCTTGATGTTGCGCTCACCGCCGACGCGCCGAATCTCGCGCTCCTGCAAAGCCCGGAGCAGCTTTGCCTGGACGGTGGCCGCGACTTCCCCGATTTCGTCAAGAAAGATGGTTCCGTTGCCGGCCACCTCGAAGAGGCCCGCCTTGTCGCGCACCGCACCCGTGAATGCCCCTCGCACGTGTCCGAACAACTCGGACTCCAGCAGCGTCTCAGTGAGGGCCGCGCAGTTGATGCTGATGAAAGGGCCCGCGGCACGCGGGCTCTGATCGTGGATCAGCCGGACGACGAACTCCTTGCCGGTACCGCTCTCGCCATACACCAGCACTATCGTATCGAGCGGCGCCACGCGGGCGGCCAGCTCCAACACGTGCTGCATGGCCTCGCTGCCAGCGACGAAGTTTTTCGCCGTGGCATGACGGTTCACTCGTTCTCGAAGAACGTTGAGCTCACGTTCGCGCCGTTCGAGTAGCCGCTCGCGGCGATCGAGTTCCTTCAATCGCTTACCGACCGCATCGCGCAGGCGCTCGACCTCATGACCGAGGGAAGCCGCCTGGAAATCGGCACGGATGGATTCGCCCTCCGTTCCCCAGCTATTCACATCCCGCCCAATCGCGGAGCAGTGACGCTGGCCCTGTCCTGCGCAGCTGGCCTCGCGAAAGTAGATTTCCTTTCCGAGACAGGCGCTGACGAACCCACTGGAGTAGCCCACCAATGACCAGCACACCGGCGCCGAGCTCTTGCCGTAGTGATGGACATGCTGCTCCGCCTCGTACGAGTCGTGCCAGCGCACCTCCTCTTCGAAGCGCCCAGTTTCGTCGTCGTACTCAACGCGCCGTACATCGGCGCGAACGATGCCTTCCAAGGTATGGAGCATCGCCCCGGCGCGAAGGCCGTCGACTGGGCTACTCCAATTCGATCTCGCACGCAGATTGACCGCGTCGTGGTATCCGTCTGCGAACCCGAACCGAAGCAAGACGCGCCGGGCCGTCTCCAACCCGAGCGTGTCGACGAGCTCCTTTCGCATGAGGCCCATCGCCGCCGCGCTGAGGATGACGACTCGTTGCTCGTGCAGTCGAATGATGCCCTGATCAGGCCGAAAATCAAGCAGCTCGGCGAGGTGCAACTTGTGGCGGTTCGGCGGGTCGTTGCGGCGGGATTGGGACTTCACCGTACCTGCCATTCTATGGCGTAGAGGCGATCACGTCCGACGCTCGAACGACATTCGTTCCGTCCTGTGCGGTGCCCGTGTCAACGACCCGCCTGGCAGCTGGCGCGGGTCGAACGATTCCCGGGGTCCACGACGGAGGATCGCTGGCGGGGAAGAGTTTAGCGCACCGCCGCACCCCGATTCGGGCGACCCCGCCCCCAGCGGCGGGGTGGGGCAGGATGGGTGGATCAGCCAACCGCGGTGTCGGGAGACGAGATGCTGAAGTTCCTGCTGGGCGCGGCCATCGGCTACGTGCTCGGGGCGAAGGCCGGGCACGAGCGCTACGAGCAGCTCAAGCGGACCTACGAGAGGGTGTCCGACCACCCCGCCGTCCAGGGGGCTGCGGGAGTCGTGCGGGCGCGCGTCGAGGAGACCGTGCACGGCGGCCACGCGCGTTGATCTAGTCCCGCGCCTGCGACTGTCCAACGAATGTTGGAACTTGTTGGCAATCGGGGCAACTTGCTGTTGGAGGTTGTTGGAAAGCATTGACTCGCCCCATCCGGTGCGTCAAGGTGCGTGCACCGCTCCGCACCTGGCTTGATCACCAATGGAGGCGACATGTCACGTCCGTCCACCGAGGCCCAGTACCTTGCGAGCCTCATCCCGCCCTCGGTGGCCGCCACCGGCATCGGCAGGCGCTCCCTGCTGAGAGGGGCGCTGGCCGGGGCGGGCTTCCTCGGGGCGTCCGGGCTGCTGGCGGCGTGCGGGTCGGGCGGTTCCAGCGGGAGCACAGGCGCCACGCCGCAGGCGGCCTCCGGCACGCTGACGTTCGGCTCCAACCAGTCTGATGCCGTGCCGAAGCAGGCCTACGCGGAGCTCGTCGCGGGCTTCAACGACCCCAACATCAAGGTCACAACCAACACGGTCGACCACAACACGTTCCAAGAGAACATCAACACCTACCTGCAGGGCCAGCCCGACGACGTCTTCACCTGGTTCGCGGGCTACCGCATGAAGTTCTTCGCCTCGCAGGGCCTCGTCGGAGACGTCAGCGACGTCTGGCAGAACCTCAACGGCATGCCCGACCCCGTCAAGGCCGCCTCCACCGGCGACGACGGCAAGCAGTACTTCGTCCCGTTGGACAACTACCCGTGGGCGATCTTCTACCGGCCGAGCGTGTTCCAGCAGCGCGGCTACCAGCCGCCGAAGACCCTCGACGAGCTCGTGACCCTCTCCACGCAGATGCAGAAGGACGGCCTCGTCCCGATCGCGTTCGCGGACAAGGACGGCTGGCCCGCGATGGGCACGTTCGACCAGCTCAACCTGCGGATCAACGGCTACGACTTCCACGTCAGCCTGATGGCGGGCAAGGAGGCGTGGGACTCCGACAAGGTCAAGAAGGTCTTCGACACCTGGAACCGGCTGCTCCCCTTCCACCAGCCCGACTCGCTGGGCCGTACCTGGCAGGAGGCCGCGCAGTCGCTGCAGCAGAAGAAGGCCGGGATGTACGTGCTGGGCATGTTCGTCGGCCAGCAGTTCAACAAGGGCGCCGACCAGGACGACCTGGACTTCTTCGCGTTCCCCGAGGTGGACTCCGCGATCGGGACGTCGGCGGTCGAGGCCCCGATCGACGGCTTCATGATGGCGGCGAACCCGAAGAACGAGGCCGCGGCCAAGAAGTTCCTCGGCTACCTCGGCACGCCCGCCGCGGAGGGCATCTACGTCAAGTCCGACCCCACGGTCATCGCCGTCAACACGGGCGCCGACACCGCGGGCTACAGCAAGCTGCAGAAGAAGGCCGTGGAGTTCGTCGGCGGCGCCAAGCAGATCTCGCAGTTCCTCGACCGCGACACCCGCCCCGGGACTCGCCTCGACGGTGATGATCCCGGCGCTGCAGCAGTTCATCAAGGCTCCCAACGACATCGACGGGCTCACCAAGAGCATCGAGAGCCAGAAGAAGTCGATCTTCACGTCGTGAGCGGCGCGCGATGACCGCCCAACCGACCGCCGCCCCCCGGCCGGACACCGGCCCGGGGGACGGCCCGCGGACGCCCGTCTCCGCCCGCAAGAACCGGGTGCGCAGGCTCTCCGGCGGCGACCTCGTCGTCGTCACGCTGATGACGGTGATCCCGACGCTGTTCGTGCTCGCCCTCGTCTGGTTCCCGGCGATCGCCTCGGTGCTGCTGTCGTTCACCAACTGGAACGGCATCGGCCCCCTCAGCCAGATCAAGGGCATCGGCTTCACCAACTACGTCAACGTCGCCACCAACTACCCGCCGTTCTGGCCTGCCCTGCGCCACAACCTGACGTTCCTCGCGGTCCTCTTCCTCATCGCGACGCCGATCGGCATGTTCCTCGCGGTGCTGCTGGACAAGGAGATGCGGTTCAGCCGCTTCTACCAGACCGCGATCTACCTGCCGGTCGTGCTGAGCCTGGCCCTCGTCGGCTTCATCTGGCAGCTGATCTACTCGCGCGACCAGGGCCTGCTCAACGCGGTGCTGCACACGCAGGTCGACTGGTACGGCGACCCGAACTACAACCTGTGGGCCGCGCTCGTGGCCACCAGTTGGCGGCACATCGGCTACATCATGCTGCTGTACCTGGCCGGGCTGAAGGCGGTGGACGGGTCGCTCCGCGAGGCCGCCGCGATCGACGGCGCGACCGAGGTGCAGACGTTCTTCCGCATCGTCTTCCCGGTGATGCGGCCGATCAACGTGATCGTCCTCGTCGTCACGGTGATCGAGTCGCTGCGCGCCTTCGACCTCGTCTGGGTGATCAACAAGGGCCGCAACGGGTTGGAGCTGATCGCCACGCTCGTCACGGCCAACGTCGTCGGCGAGGCGAGCCGGATCGGCTTCGGCTCCGCGATGGCGACGATCATGCTCCTCATCAGCTCGGTGTTCGTCGTGGCCTACGTGAGCAACGTGATGCGAGAGGAGCGGCGGAAGTGACCACGACGCTGTCGCCGGACGCCCGGGTCAAGCGCGCACCGGGGCGCCGGATCGTGCTGCACGTCTTCCTGTGGATCGTCGCGCTCTCGTGGCTGTTCCCGCTGGGCTGGGCGGTGCTCAACTCGTTCCGCGACTACGCGTACACGGCCATCAACGGCTACGTCTCGTTCGGCGGCTTCACCGTCCAGAACTACGTCAACGCGTGGGACCAGGGCGACTTCGGCCTGCACTTCTGGAACTCCGCGGTGATCACCGTGCCCGCCGTGCTGCTCACGCTGTTCCTCGCGTCCTGCATGGCGTTCGTGCTGGCGCGCTTCACCTTCAAGTTCAACCTGACGCTCCTCGGGGTGTTCCTCGCCGCGAACCTGCTGCCGGCGCAGGCGCTGCTGGTGCCGGTCTACCGCATGTTCCGGACG
>Ga0207691_10005804_pt1 | contig 11940 bp, 8 predicted proteins | sample KBSM13metaG_FD_184327 | JGI IMG/M metagenome (GOLD analysis project Ga0207691, IMG submission 184327) | Miscanthus rhizosphere microbial communities from Kellogg Biological Station, Michigan, USA - KBS M1-3 metaG (SPAdes) (version 2) | ecosystem: Host-associated > Plants > Roots > Rhizosphere >...
GCCGGTGCTTGCGGCGGTGCTTTGGACCCTCGCGGCGAACTACCGCGAAGGCTCCGCGATCGAGAGGAGACGCTCTCGGCCGCGACCCGTCTGATCTACGGATCGGTCTCGGCACGCGCCTGCGAGTCGATGCTCGGCCGGTGCCTCGCGTTCGAAGCGGCCGACCCGATACTTGACGGTGGCTCGCGCCGGCACCCGGCCAGAACCGGCCGGTCGCGAGCGGCGGCTTTCGGGAGACGCCGTTAGCCTAGCAGGTGCCGAAATGTCTCGTCTTCAGGCGTGACCCAGCGTTCTCGGATTCGAGTCTTACCTCAGACCTGTGTGGGTGAAGAGGAGCAGGGAGGCGCCCTGCTACATCAAGTACCTAAAAGCCATCCGCCCAATGTGCATCGAGCCAGGCCGCGCGTGTCGTCAGCCACTGGCGCATATATCCGAACTCGAGGTCGTAGCTGCCCAATGCGACGATATTGGGATAGATCAGCGTCGACAGCACTGGCCAGCGCTCGAAGTTGGCATCGATGGCGTTGCCAGGGCCAGTATGCAATTGCGCCGCAGAGTTGCTGAGATAGGTTTGCAGCGCTGGCATCTTTGACGAGAGATACCGCCAACGGGCCACGACGTGTTTGCGGAACGCAGGGTCGCCCAGCAGCTTGCGTACATAGATGCCGTTCTTCGCGGCGTCGTACGGATACGTGCTGTCGATCCAGAAGCCTTCAGGCGCGGCGATCCCGTTGCCGGCGATCAGGTCGAAGTCCCAGACGGGGCCGAAGCTGAGCCGGCTGGCGCCACGTGCGCGTTGCACGTACGAACTCGAGTTGAACGCGTCCCAGTTCTTACCCAGCTCCTGAACGAGGTAGAAGTCGACCAGAGACTCCACATCCAATTTCGCGAGGTATGCGCGATTCGTGGCCAGGTCTGGCGCCGCCAGGGCCGCCTCGAGCGCTTGCACCTCGGCCTGAATGTGGTTCCCGGCGTCGGATGTGTTGCCGTCCTTGATCGAGAAGGGAACGTTCAGCCCAGAGACGAAGTTGTAGGTCTCGTCCAAACGGAAGTTAATCTCGAGCAGGTAGCCCGCATCGAAGTCGGTTGCAGACGTTGCCGGCGTGCCCAGATTGACACGCTGGGGCGCGGACTTGATGTGCTCGAACATCTGGTACAGGCCGTCGAACGAACCGTTCAACGTGAGCTGCACAAAGCGCGACCGCGGCACCCAGCCCAATTCGAGCTGTCGGCTTGTGCACATCGCAAGGGCATTGCGAAGCATGCTCTTGTCAGTGTGGTTGGCCAGCAAGGCCCACTCGGTGTCGGCTGGCATTCCCAGCGCCATGGTCGGCGCGTTGAATTTGAGCTTGTACGGCTTCTTGTCAAGCGTCCAGGTGTAGTTCCCGCGACCCCGGATCTTGGCGCCATCGATGTAGACGACCGGGGCCACAGACGCATCCCAGGACCGAATCTGCAAATTGCTCACATTCACATAAGTCGTCTTCGTGAGAACGGGAGCACCGTCTTTTGTGTCGATCGCGATAGTCGAAGCGGGCTCCGCCGAGCACACGACAGGGTAGAGAGTGCCGGCTACTTCTGAGGCGGGGGTCCGCGAGCTGACCGTGGGTAGCAATGCGCCCGTTGCCCGATCCACGTACTTTGCGATGGCGGGCACGCTGGCGTTCGCATGGTTCCGCAGCACGGTGTTGTTCAGCGCCGCTGTCGTCGACGCCGCAAAGGCGGTCATGGCGCGCGTCAGCACATCAACGGTGACGTTGTCGAGGGCCAGCAACTTGAAGTCTCCGGCTGGATCGACGGCGCCGTTTACTCTCAACCCGGACATTTCATTCACCAAGCCGGTGAACGCAGTGTCATACCCTGACTGAGGTGACTTGGCCGTACTGGCGATCCGCTGCGAGGCGAGCGTGCTCAATCCGTTGATCCGCACGTTGTTCATAGCCGGAGCGGTTAGTACCACCTGCCGGCCGCCTGTCAAGGTCGTGTACTCCGCGAGGAGGAAGCTAAAACCTACGTCGTTCGGCTTGTATCCCGTGAGCGTGAAGGAATCGCCGACGACCGCCGCAGTCGGACTGCTGCCATCGCAGACTCCCGTGGCCGCCAAGTCAAGGCAAACCTTGACCGACGTCCCCGGCAATACCTTCACCGACCCCTTCAGGGACGCCTTGGACTGCGCCTCGGCCGAGTCCGTCAGCGTGATGGCCGAGACGACTACAAGCGCACCAAGACCTCGGAGCAGATGGAGTGATCGGATTCGCATGAGGTGGAACTCCCAAAAAAGGAGACATCGGCTGATGCGGCTTGCAGCCGCGTAGAACTCGTCAGGGGAAGTGCTCGCAGTCTCGCCCGAGGGGGCGACGCCAACACCGCTTATCGGCGCTTCGGGCAAGTGCCACGCAGAAACGACGGAGGGAGCTCAAATCGGTAACACCTCTTTACACAACCGAGGCGAGTCTCTGCGTCTGCCTGCGCGACTCGCTAGGTGTTTACCTAGGTCATGGGAAGTCACAGCACTGGGCTGAGAAATCCTCACGGCGGAACTCCCGCGTTGGCGTCGCAGCGAAGGCCCTTTTGCCGTCTCTGCGCTCAAGTGCCAGGCTGCCAACGCCGATAGCCCCATCGTGACCGCCACGATGCCTTTCGTCAGTAGCAAGCACCACGGCTTGAGCCGGCGCACGTGGCGAGAAGAATCATTCCGGCTGCGGGTGATAGGCCGCCGCACCTAGTGGCAACCAAGAAAGACGTGCCTGTTTCTGCAGAAGGCGCGGGCCTTGCGCCGCGCCGGAAGGGAAGGCGAGCACTTCCCATTGAGAAAAAGAGCGTTCCTGGTTCCGTACGTCTAACTCCGGAGCGCTGGGCCAAGCTACGACGACTGGGCTCGGCGTGGCTGGCAAAAGCGATAGACCGCGCACCAGACCCAGGGTATTGGGTAAACAGGACAGGCCCATCGAGCAGAGTCAAAGGTTGAAGTTGTTCTGCGTTCCGCTTTCGGGAGGTTGGACCGCAGCCTCACATCCGCTTTGGACAGTGCCCGACGCTCGCACATTGGCTGCAGTCGGCCGAACGGAGACGGTCGTCAGCGTCCGCGCTGGAGCGACCTGGTTACCGCGTCGGCGCTCAGGCTCGCGTGCGCATAGCCGCCGCTCGTGACGGTCTCAGACCGGCCAACTGCTGACGGTCACGAACGGCTGCATTGGGGCACGCTGCAGCCCTTGTTCCTCGGCCAGGGACTGAACGCACCGCGGTAGTCCTGAGAGTTGCGGCCTTTCGAGCGCAGGAAGTTCTTGGGACGCACAATCATGCGAGGTATCGTGCCTCCTGCTCCCGTTCACGTACGTTCCTGGGTGCAAGCCGCCTCTCTTGAAGAACTCTCGGCTACCGTGATTCGTATGGAGTCCCGGCTGTCGACGAGCGCCGATCCCCTTGTCCAGCATCTGCTGCGCGTCTACGTCAGGCTCGCCCGTCGATTTGAGGTCGAGCTTGGAGAGTCACCGAGGGACATTGCGCTCGCAAAGGCGAGTGCACTCATGCTGATCCAAGGCCCGACCCACGCGGCGGACGGAATCTAACGTGACGCACGCCCCGAAGTCGTCTGGCGTGCTGCGTTGCTTCTCGCCGCTGCTCTTGTCAGACCTTGGATCTCACAAGCTGCGCTCATGCGCGTACACGTGAATCTTCGACGGGCGGTTCCCGAAAATATTGAGGCGTGTGCGGCCCACGCGAGAACGCGATCTCGATCGACCAGCTGGTGGCGATGGGCATCACGATCCAGTCGTGGGCTGAGGAAGTCGAGTCGGGCTGCTTACGGGGTACGTCTGCGTCGATCGTGCGTCGATAGTCGGGTTCTGCTTCGGGGAGAACGCATCTGGCGAAGTATTGGTGCTTGCCCTTCTTCCGGCATACGAGAATTGCGGCATCGGCCGCAGGCTGCTTCGGGCGGTCGTCGGACAGTTGAGTGCTCAAGGTCACAAGGGCCTTTTCTTGGGCTGCAATGCCGATCCTGGAACTAGAGCGCATGGCTTTTATCGGCATCTCGGCTGGGCTTCTACGGGCACCTTCGATCAAAGAGGCGACGAGATTCTCGAGTTGTTTCCGCCGCTGAACTGATCAGTCGAGACTCGGCGCGAGTGGTGATCGAAGACACTGAAGGCCTCGCTTTAGAGCGCGACTAGGCTTCGACACCGAGCGGCTGCTCAGCGTCGACGCTCGACAGCTGATTCGATCAGTTCGCCGGACGAAGGCTCACCTCGAAGCCGCTGGGCCGCGAGCTGACGCTCGGCCGCAGTGATTTCGGCCAAGACCGGACGGTCATCAACGACGGTTTTGCTGCGACGTGGATTGACGCAGTCCGGCGTCGACCTCTTCGCGCAGAATCGGCCTTGCCCCTCCTTCCCGCGCGCCATGCACTTCCTGCTGTGGGTCCACACCGACGACAGCGCGAAGACAGCTCGCCTGCGCACGGCGGACGTACGTCGGTGTACGTCGTGGTGGCGGCGCGGCGACGTGCGGAGGCGTAGGCACGTGCGGCTCGCGTTCGCCTGCCTCGTACTGCTGCAGGCTGCCGCCGCCAACGCCCATGTCTTCGGCATCGATCGCCGCGCGCAGCGCGACCCCGATGTGCTGCCGTACCGCGCGGTCGGCATGCTCGTCGATCCGCGCACCGGCAACGGCGGCACGGCCTTCCTCGTCGGGCGTTGCCTCGTCGTCAGTGCGCACCACGTCCCGTACGACGCGGCTGCACGGCAGGATCCGGCGAACCCGCCTAGCCTTGGACGGCAGGTGCGCTTCCTGGTCGGCCCGCGGCCCGGCAAGGCACGGGTGTTCGCGTCGAGCACGATCGCGACCGTCGTCGACGCGGGGCGCTTCGCGCAGGACGACTTCGCCGGTGCCGCCGGCGACTGGGCGATCCTGCGCCTCGACAACTGCCTCGGCGACCGCTATGGCTGGTTGCGCGTCGACCGCGACACGACGCCGGAAAGCCTGCCCGGCACGGCGCTGACGAGCGTCGGCTACCCGCGCTCGCGCGTCCGGCAGCCGGGCGTGACCGTCGAGAGCGGTTGCCGAGCACGCGACTTCGGCCCGGCACCGGGCATCTTTGGCGTCGACTGCGCGTTCGAGAATGGCATGTCGGGCGGACCGCTGCTCGTGCGCCATCCCAAGGGCATGCGGCACGTCGTCGGCGTGATCTCGCAGTCGCTCGGCGCGGGTACGCCGACGGAGTACTCGATGGCGAACCGCAACCAGGCGGTGCACGTCTCGGCGTTCCGCCCGGCGCTGGACCGCGCGCTCCGAGCGGAGGCGCGGCGCGCCGCGCCGGCGGCAAACCGGCGCTGATCGAGCGTCGAAGGCAGGGTGCGAATCGGGGGCCAGAAGGGGCCCATCGCGATCTTCGCTGTCGATCGCTTCACCACGCCTCTTCGAGATGGACTACGTCATGGGACTTAGCAGGCAAGCGTTCTACACGGACGACCTGTGCCAGGCGCAAGCTGTTTCGCCTCCCAAGGGCCCGGTGGACCGCTCGGAATACGAGTCCTGCATGGTCGCCAAGGGCTGGCAAGAGCGCAGGTAGCGCAGCTCGCACCTCGGCCAAGGAGCAATGCCCCGGGAACACGCTGTCGGTTCCGAGCGACGGCGCTCACGATCGTCAATCGGCCGCTGGATCTGGGGCGAAGCGCAACGTTCGCAGGAGCGCCTGGGCCGCCGGTTGCCCGATGGGCTCGGTCTTCTAGAGCGGCAGCGTCCCTTCCTCAGCCCGTGGAGCGCCGGTGAGCAACGCGGCACGGACCGGTAGCGCAGTTTCAACCGTCGCGCCATGGCGGCGTTCATCGTGAAGGCGACGTCGGTGACGGACAGGTCGGCGAGCATCGTGCGTACGAGCGTTGCCGGCGGCCGATGCGGTCGCGGCTTCAACAGCTCACTGGGGCGACGTTGCGGCCGCTCCCGGCAGCTCGAGCTCGCCTCTGGACTCGAAGCGCACGCCGCCAAAGGTCGCGCCGCCGACTTTCCCGCGCATCACATAGTCGATCTTCGAGCGGTCGCCGCTCGCGAAGCCGATCGCCTGGCGCACGATTGCGAATGCCGAGACGGTCACGGGCACGGTGATCACCGTTTCGCCATAGCGCGGGATGGTTCCGCGTGCGTCGCTGACGCCGCTCGCGAACGCGTTGCCGCGCACCTCGAGGTCGACCGCGATGCCGTCGTAGTCGATCGGCGCGTCGTTCGGGTTTTGTACTCGCAGCCTGGCTGCAAAACGCATTTCCATGCCTTGGCCTTGCAACGGGTCAAGACCGACGACCTGGACCTTGACCGGGTCGCCGCCCATCGTTGCACAGGCGCCTATGAGCGCGAGCAGCATCGCTGTCGCACACCACGAGCGAAGCTGTTCGACCATACAACCTCCGAGTCGATGGTCGGCCGCGTGCCAGCGGCCGGCCAGCGACAACACACCGACCAGCGACACCACCCGGCGGTCGCAAGCCGGCCATGATCCCACGCTCAGCCATGGCGCGACAGAGGAGATCTCCAACTCCGCGGCAAATATCGACACTGGATAGCCACCAGGCCTGATACCCGCGCACGACCAACGAGCGGCGAGGCAGTTGGCTTTGCTCGACCTGTTGCCGTCCTACGGTGCCCTCGCGGACGGAACGCTCCAGTGCCTGCGGAAATGGGCTTGCCTCCTTATCTAAGTGCGTCAGCCATCCCAGGATCTTCTAGACCAGCCGCAATACGAAGGAACGTCGTGTACCGGAGCTGATTTTCCGGAACCCGACAATAGGCGACACGTCCGGATAGCCGCGCCTTCGTCATCTCTGGCGCCAGTCTGGTCGCCACCTCGAACGCCTTCTTTCCCCTCTCGACGTCGCCTAGTCCGACATGCGAATTGGCGATGTGAATGTGGCAAATCGCCCATTCCGGGGCTTCGCTTGTGCCGAGAAGAGCGTACTCAAGAGCTTCCTGATATTCCTTTTTGCAAAAGTACGCCAACGCCAGATTGCCGTGGATCGAAGGGCGCATGGGATCGAGCGGGCTAACTCGCAAGGCCTGCTGCAGATGTTCGATCCCCTGGTTCGCCTTTCCCACCATTACTTCCGCGATGCCAATGCTAGACAGGTTCCTGACATCGTTCGCGTTGAGCCTGAGCGCTCGCTCCAGATGGGAGAGCGCGTCGGCGATCTGATCCTTGACCGGCGAATGAACCAGGAGCAGGCCTTTGCGCTGGTAGCCACGGCTGTCCGATGGGTCGGCCTCGATCGCTTGGTCGGCCGCATCCATGCCAACCTGCCAAGCGGCACTGATTTCGGGTGCGGTCCTGAAGATCACATGCTGGCACGCGGCCGAAGCAAGGGCGGCCAGTGCAAGGATACTTCGCGGATCGATGGCAAGCGCCTCGCGCGCTTGGCGGATCGCCTGATCGCGTAGCAGGCGGTCCGACTTCAGGAATGATTCATGGGCCGCCGCACTGGCGCGAACCGCCAGCTCATAGCCGCCCAGACTCTCCGGGCGCTTGCGGCGCACCTTGTTCAGCTCGGCCGCGTCTATTTGGGGAGAGATCGCGGTCACGATGCTTCGCGTCACCTCCTCCTGCACGGCGAATATATCTTCCACTTCGCGGTCGTAGCGCTCGGCCCAGATGTGATTGCCGGTCAGCGCGTCGATAAGCTGGCCCGTCACCCTAATTCGCGTACTGGCCCGTCGGATGCTGCCCTCCAGTACGTAGCGCACGCCGAGCTCCTTTGCGACGGTGCGCACATCCACCGCCCTGCCTTTGTACGAGAACGTGCTGTTTCGAGCGATCACGAACAACGAGTGGAACCGCGACAGCTCGGTGATGATGTCTTCGGTCACGCCGTCGGTGAAGTATTCCTGCTCGGGATCGCCGCTCATGTTGGCAAAGGGCAGCACCGCTATGGATGGTCTGTCGGGCAGCGAAAGGTCGATCTCTCCGACCTTGGGCGGCAAGTTCTGCGCTTGGCCGATCTCGGGCAGGAGCCAAAAAATGCGTACCGGGTCAGCGATGTTCTTGACCTGCTGTTCGCCCTGATCCACAAACCGGACGCCGACTTTTCCTTTGACGGCGACGCGGATCGAATCGGACACCGCGATGCCTTCCGGTGCGGCGAGACTTTCGAGCCGAGCTGCGATGTTGACCCCATCGCCGTAGATCGTGCCATCGGCCTTCACGATCACGTCGCCCAGGTGAACGCCAATGCGAAAGCGCATCCTGCGATCCTCTGACACGGGCGTAGCGCGAGTCTCGAGCTCGCGTTGAACAGCCAGCGCGGCATTTACGGCTCCAGTCGCAGTGTCGAACACGGCGAGCACCGAGTCGCCGGCCATGTCGATCACGCGGCCCTGGGTGGATTCGATGCACGCCTTGAAGACGCTGCGTGCCGCATCGAGGTCGGCGACCGTGCCCCGCTCATCGGCGGCCATGAGGCGCGAGTAACCCACCACGTCCGCAGCGAGGATGGCAGCCAAACGCTGGGTTAGATTCGCTGCGTTCATGGGGCGGGCCGGGGTAATCAAATCGCGAGGAAAGCGGTATAGCGCCGCATTGGGCGAGCTTGCGGACTGTAGGACAGTTTGGCTCCTTGACGAGAAAGCGGCAGACGACGGTGGAGCGCCTGGCCAGCGGCGGCTGTGGCCTGCTTCACCCTGAAAGGCTCGCTGGCCTAGGGACGCTCCTGATACCGGCCACTCCTCAACGACCGGTTTTGGCCCGACTGCCGAACCGGTGCGCCTGACGCCCTCGATGCTGCTCGTGCTGCGACCGCGCCGACCGCGGCAGCGCCTGAGCGTCGGCCAACGAGCACGCGTCGCACAATCGTGGGGATGCACTCTCCCGTTTTCGAGGTCCTGCCGCGCGACCTCACGCCCTACCGCGCGGGCAACGTCGGCATCGACTACGTCCATCGCTTCGAGTCCGGCAGGCCGGGGCCGCACGTGATGATCAACGGCATCACGCACGGCAACGAGTTCTGCGGCATGGTCGCCGTCTGCCACCTTCTCGACAGCGGCGTCCGGCCGAGGATCGGCACACTGACGCTCAGCTTCGGCAACGTCGCCGCCTACGAGAGCTTCGATCCAGCGCGTCCGTTCGAAAGCCGGCAGATCACGCACAACTTAAACCGCATCTGGTCGGCGGCGCAGCTCGACGGCACCGAGGACAGCGTCGAGCTCCGCCGCGCCCGCGCGATGCGGCCGGCGGTCGCCGCCGCGGGCCATATCCTCGACATCCACTCGACGAGCCACGACGTCGAGCCATTCTGGGTCTATCCGGCGTTCGAGCGCAACGCCGCGATCGCGAATGCGCTGCCGCGCCCCGAAGTGCACCTGGTGATGCCGACCGGGCTGGGCTCGGGGACGACGCTCACCCAGTACGACGGCCACGGCCGCGCCGACGGCCAGGGCAGCGCGCTCGTGGTCGAGTGCGGCCAGCACTTCAAGCGGTCGAGCGCCGAGCTGGCGACGCAGGTCGCTCTCGATCTGCTCGGCCACTTCGGGCTGATCGATCGCGAGGTGCCGCGACCCGCCCGGCCGCCGCGGCGCTTCGAGCTGCTGCGCACGCACGTCGTGGCGCACGCCGACTTCCGCTTCGTGCGGCCGGTCATCGGGTTCGAGACCTTCGTGAAGGGCGAGCTGGTCGCGACCGACGGCGACGAGGAGATTCGCGCGCCGATCGACGCCTGCACGATCTTCATGCCCACCCGCGAGCCGATCGTCGGCCGCGAAGGCGTCTACCTCACGCGGCCGATGCGCTGAGGCACGCACGCCGGGGACGACACGGTGGTGCTGCCGTCCATCAGCGACGAAGAGGCCGAGAAGCTGTTCGCGGATCAGGCGGGATGCGGAAGGTGCAGTCGTACATGAGTACGTGCGGGATCCGTCGTTGCGCTGCCTGTGAATCGCGTCGCCGTGTCGCCTTGCGACGTCTCGGTACCAAGTCTGCTCGACCGGCTGAGCTCCTAGCGCACTCAAGGCTGAGCCCACCTGGGCCTCAGACTCGGACGATCATCTCGCGCCTGCAAGTCGCTGACGAAGGTCGCAAAGCTCACCGCCGCGCGCACGTTCCGTCAGGAACTCTTGCATCGATTCCAGACCGGTAGACGCCAGCCGGTCCGCTTGATCGGCCGGTGCTTCGCCGACAAGGCTCGCTCGAATCGAACCTGCTCCGCGCGCAGCGCCTCGACGCGCTGGGCGGGTCAGCCGGTTCGTTGTCGGCCTGCGGGTCGCCCAGTCGGCCCAGTGACGCGCTGGTCGCACGCGAGGCCCATCGCCTGCACCGGCCCAAGTGGAGGCCGCGAAAGCTGACGCTCGTGAGCGCCGGCTCTTGGCCGGTCGCTGCGCTAACAAGCGTCAGCTCCGATGCTGCTTGACTCGGATGACTGCCTCGATCCGCTGACACCAGCGAGCTAAACGGCGCAGGTCGACCCATTGCCGCCGTCCAGCCAGCGCGATTCGTGGCCCCAAAGCAGTCGGCAGAGCTCCCCTGCATCAAGCGCACCCGCTCGAATTCGCGCCTTCGCATCGCACGGCTCACAGCACGCGCCTAACGCCGGGCACTTGTAGCAGCAGGCCGGCCAGCAAGTAGCACAAGACGCAAGCAACGCTGCCACTCAACCCGAACTTGATCAGCGTCGGCGCCGCAACGCCCCGCCAGACCAGCGCGATTGCCACCACCACCTGCGGGTGGATGACATAGATCGCAAACGCGCGTCGTGCCAACCGGGTCCCAACCGGGCCGAGCTCTTGGAGAGCGCTGCAACAGCCAGGATTACCCCCCCGCGACGAATGGCTCCCACAGTGCGCAAATGAGCGCGGGAATGCTCCAGCCGCCGTCGGGTTGTCCCTGGATGCCTAGCAGGCCGCTACCGAGCAGCACGACGATTGGCAGTACCGGCAGCGCGATCCACGCGACGCGCCTCCCGGTGCGCACCTGCCGGTCGGGCAAGCGTTCGAGCCAGCGCGGCGACGCCGCCACGCAGCCGACAACGAACAGCACGACGTAGCTCGCGAAGTAGCCGGGCTGCAGGCCCCAGACCTCCTTGCCCACGGGCCATTGCATCGGAGCGCAAATCCGATAGCACCGGTGGCGAGCGCAGTCACCAAGAGCACTGAGTTCGCTGGAAACGCGCGTTCGGCGTTTGGCTCGGCCCGGCGCCGGCGAAAGGGTCGCCACAGCCGCGCCGAGGGAGAAGATCAATAGCGCCCACGCGAACCACATTGGGCCCTTTTCAAACTCACCGTGACTCCACAGCCGCTGCAGCGTGTCCAGGAACGGCTTGCCACGCGAAGTCTGCGCCAGTGCGATCGTCGCCGGTCCGATTACGAAGCCGTAGACCAGCAGGCGGAACGCCCAGCCGCCGGAGCCGGTCGCGCAGGAAGTTCAACGATCCCTTGGTTTCCAGTGACGCTGGCGTGTAGTAGCCGGCGAGCAGGAATAACATCCCCATAAACCCAGCTTGGTTGAACGTGCAAAAGAAAACCAGCACCATCGATGACAACGAACCGTCGGTCGGGACTTCCTTGTAGTACCAGCCGCCAATTGCGCCGTAGGTGATCGCGGTGTGGTGAAGGACGACCAGGAAGGTCGTACCCACGCGCAGTGCATCGTTCCCTGCATTGCGAACGCGGGTTGGGCCAGCGTGGAGCAACGCGGAACTCACGCGTCGGATTGTCAAGTCATCCCAGCCGGGCAGCGTCGAAGGCGAGTCCGATTTGCCCGAGATGCTTCTGCGCAGTACGTGCCGGATGAATTCCTTGATCCAGTTGCGGCGCTCAGCATGCGGGGCGTCGTCGGGCCGCGTGACTTCAAGCAAGCCCTGAGCACCCCTACGGCATACTGAGACCGCCGGCGATCGGCCGGAACTCTTGGGAGGTAACGATGGCAACAGCGAAGAAGGCCACGGCAAAACGGGCGCCTGCGAGGAAGGCGCC
>Ga0207691_10005806_pt1 | contig 11939 bp, 8 predicted proteins | sample KBSM13metaG_FD_184327 | JGI IMG/M metagenome (GOLD analysis project Ga0207691, IMG submission 184327) | Miscanthus rhizosphere microbial communities from Kellogg Biological Station, Michigan, USA - KBS M1-3 metaG (SPAdes) (version 2) | ecosystem: Host-associated > Plants > Roots > Rhizosphere >...
GGAAACCATGGCCGTCAAGGCGGTTTTCGGCGACCACGCGCGGAAGCTGGTGTTCGGGTCCAGCAAGTCGATGACCGGCCACCTGCTCGGCGGGGCCGGTGGGCTCGAGTTCGTCGTCTCGCTGCTTTGAACTTCGCATCACCAGGCCATTGCCCACTCGGCTCGAGCGGACCACGACGACGCCCTTCTTGCGCGCCGCGATGATCAGCCGCAGGCGCGACTCCGCTGGCGAACCACAGACACACGAGAGAGACGCAACAACGCGCGAACCGGCGGCTGGCACGTGCGTCTGTGATGGCGCGCGTCACTCCCACTCGATCGTGGCCGGCGGTTTGCCCGAAATGTCGTAGACCACTCGCGAGATGCCCTTCACCTCGTTCACGATGCGGCGCGAGCAGATGTCGAGGAAGTCGTAGGGCAGCCGCGCCCAGTGGGCGGTCATGAAGTCGATGGTTTCCACGGCGCGCAAGGCCACGACATAGTCATAGCGGCGGCCGTCACCCATCACGCCCACGGAACGTACCGGCAGGAACACGGCGAAGGCCTGCGACGTCTTGTCGTAGAGATCGTGGCGGCGCAGCTCTTCGATGAAGATGGCGTCGGCCTGGCGCAGCAGGTCGGCGTAGTCCTTGCGCACCTCGCCGAGAATGCGCACGCCGAGACCCGGGCCCGGAAACGGATGGCGGTAGACCATCTCGCGCGGCAGACCCAGTTCCACGCCGAGCCTGCGCACCTCGTCCTTGAATAGCTCGCGCAGCGGCTCGACGAGCTTCATGCGCATGTTGGCCGGCAGTCCGCCCACGTTGTGGTGTGACTTGATGACGTGCGCCTTGCCGGTTTTGCTGCCGGCTGACTCGATGACGTCAGGGTAGATAGTGCCCTGCGCCAGGAAGTCGACGCCTTCGAGTTTGTGCGACTCCTCGTCGAACACCTTGATGAACTCGCCGCCGATGATCTTGCGCTTCTTCTCCGGATCGGTCTCACCGCGCAGCGCGCCGAGGAAACGCGCCTCCGCATCGACGCGAATGACTTTCACCCCCAGGTTCTGGGCGAAAATCTTCATGACCTGGTCGCCTTCATTCAGGCGCAGCAGGCCATGGTCGACGAACACGCAGACGAGCTGCTCGCCAATGGCCTTGTGCAGCAGCGCCGCGACCACCGAGGAATCGACTCCACCGGAAAGACCCAGCAGCACCTTGCCCTTGCCCACCTGCGCGCGCACACGGGCGATCGCGTCTTCGATGATGTTGCCGACGCTCCACAACGGCTCGCAGCCGCAGATCTCGCGCACGAAGCGCTCGAGCAGGACCTTGCCCTGCAGCGTGTGTGTGACTTCGGGATGAAACTGCACCGCGTAGAACCGGCGGTCTTCATCGACCATTGCGGCCAGCGGCGCATTGGCACTTTGCGCCACCGCGGTGAATCCCGGCGGCAGTGATTCGACACGATCGCCGTGACTCATCCACACATCGAGGATCGCGCGGCCTTGCGCGTCGCGGCGATCGAACAGGCCGTCAAACAGTTTGTTGGGCGCGATGCTGGCGACCTCGGCGTAGCCGAACTCGCGGTGATTGCTGGGCAGCACCTTTCCGCCGAGCTGCTGCGCCATCGTCTGCATGCCGTAACAGATGCCGAGCACCGGCACGCCGAGTTCGAACACGGCCTGCGGTGCGCGCGGCGGTTCTTTGTCGGTAACCGACTCGGGGCCGCCCGAGAGAATGATGCCCTTGGGCTTCCACTTGCGGACGTCATCGCTGGTGACGTCCCAGGGCAGGATCTCGCAGTACACGCCCTGTTCGCGCACGCGGCGCGCAATGAGCTGGGTGTACTGGGCGCCGAAGTCGAGAATCAGGACGCGCGAGGAGTGGATGTCGGTCTTGGGGGTCGTCTCACTCACGGCCAGGCTGCTCATCGAATCTCCTCAAGACACACGATAGTTAGGCGCTTCCTTGGTGATCTGCACGTCGTGCACGTGGCTCTCGCGCATGCCCGCGCCGGTGACGCGCACGAACTTCGGATTGGTGCGCATGACGGCGATGCTGGTGCTGCCGGTGTAGCCCATGGCGGCGCGCAGGCCACCCGCGAGCTGGTGAATGATGGAAACCAGGCTGCCCTTGTATGGCACTCGCCCTTCGACGCCTTCGGGTACCAGCTTTTCGAGCTCCGCGGCGGTGTCCTGGAAGTAGCGATCGGCTGAGCCGTGCCGCTCGGCCATGGCGCCCAGTGATCCCATGCCGCGATAGGCTTTATATGAAGCACCCTGGTAGAGCTCGACGTCTCCCGGTGACTCCTCGGTACCGGCAAAAAGCCCGCCGATCATCACGCAGTCGGCGCCCGCGACAATCGCCTTGGCGATGTCGCCTGAGAAGCGGATGCCGCCGTCGGCGATGACCGGGACCTTGTTGTCCACGGCCGCCGCGACGTTCGACACGGCGGAGATTTGCGGCACTCCGACACCAGCAACAATACGCGTGGTGCAGATAGAGCCGGGACCGATGCCCACCTTGATGCCGTCGACGCCGGCCTTCACCAGGTCACGCGCCGCTTCCGCGGTAGCCACGTTTCCGCCGATGACCTGCAGATCGCCCCACCTGGCCTTGATGCGCGCGATCATGTCGAGCACACCCTTGGAGTGGCCATGCGCGGTGTCGACGACCACAACGTCGACCCCCGCCTCGCGCAGCGCTGCCACGCGCTCGAGCGTGTCATGCGCCGTACCCACGGCAGCGCCGACGCGCAGGCGACCGGAAGGGTCCTTGCAGGCGCGCGGGAATTCGGTGGCTTTCTGGAAATCCTTCACGGTGATCATGCCGCGCAGTTCCTGGTCGCTGTTCACCACCAGCACCTTTTCGATTCGGTGCTTGTGCAGCAGCAGCAGCACTTCATCCTTCGGCGCGTTTTCGCGCACGGTGACCAGGCGCTCCTTCGGCGTCATGACCGTCGACACGGGCGCGTCGAGCTTCACTTCGAAACGCAGGTCGCGATGCGTGACGATGCCGACGACCTTGGAACCCTGCACCACCGGTACGCCGGAGATGCCCTTCGATCTGGTCAGGTCGATGACCTGGCGGATGGTCATGTCGGGTGCGACGGTGATCGGGTCGCGGATCACACCGCTTTCGAATTTCTTGACGCGCGCGACTTCGGCGGCCTGGCCGGCGATGGTCATGCTTTTGTGGACGATGCCGATGCCGCCTTCCTGCGCCATGGTGATGGCGAGGCGCGCCTCGGTGACGGTGTCCATGGCGGCAGACACGAGCGGAAGATTGAGCCGGATGTCGCGCGTGAGGCGCGTCCCCAGATCGACTTCGCGAGGCAGGATTTCCGAGTAGGCCGGCACCAGAAGAACGTCGTCGAAGGTCAACGCTTCTTCGAGAATTCTCAACGGAGAGGGGGGTTGGGTGGGCATGCGGGATTGTACGCAGGTCACCTGCGCCGGTAAAGAATGGGGACATTCCTATTTTCCGTCTTGGGTGACATCGCGAACCGTCGCATCCCATTTGCCGGAAAATAGGAATGTCCCCATTATCCGCGCAGTGAATTTCCCACTTTTCCCGCCAGTTCCGGAACGCGGCGCCACCCCGGCGCGCCCGGAGCGCGACGTCTACACGGTTTCGCGGCTCAACAAGGAGGTCCGCCTGCTGCTGGAATCGGGCCTGCCGCTGTTGTGGCTAGAGGCGGAATTGTCCAATTTCGCCGCCCCCGCTTCCGGGCATTGGTATTTCTCGCTCAAGGACAGCCAGGCGCAGGTGCGCTGCGCAATGTGGCGCCAACGAAATACCCTGGTGCGTTTCCGCCCCAAGGACGGTATGGCCGTGCTGGTCCGGGCTCGGGTCGGGCTCTACGAACCGCGCGGCGAATACCAGCTCATCGTCGAACATCTCGAGGAAGCCGGCGAAGGCGCGCTCAAGAGGGAATTCGAGAAGCTGAAGGCGAAACTCGCGGCCGAGGGATTGTTCGCCGCCGAACGCAAGCGGCCCCTGCCCGCCGTTCCGCGGCGCATCGGCGTGGTGAGTTCTCCGACCGGGGCTGCCATACACGACATATTGAGAGTGCTGCGCGCACGATTCCCGGTGGCGCCGGTGCTGCTCTATCCCACCGCCGTGCAGGGCGCGGCCGCCGTCCCGGAAATCGTGCGCGCCATCGAGGCCGCGTCGCGCCGCAATGAATGCGATGTACTCATCATTGCGCGCGGCGGCGGCTCACTCGAAGACCTGTGGTGCTTCAACGATGAACGTGTGGCGCGTGCCCTCGCCGCCTGTCGTATACCCACGGTGTCGGGCGTCGGTCACGAAGTGGATGTGACCATCGCGGACTTCGTCGCGGATGTGCGCGCTCCCACACCGTCGGCCGCGGCGCTGGTGGCCACGCCCGATAAGGCGACCTGGCAGGAATCGCTGGCATTGATGGCGACCCGCTTCGGCGGCGCCATGGGGCGTTACCTGCGCGCGCGCGGCCTGGGCCTGGGCGCCCTCGCGCAACGCCTGCAGATCTCGCATCCGGGCGCGAAACTTGCGCAGCACGCGCAGCGTCTCGATGACCTGGAACAGCGGCTGCGGCTGTCCTTGCGCTCCACGGTGCTCAAGGACCGCGAGCGCCTGCAGTCGCTGACGACGCGGCTGTGGCGCGAAAATCCCCGTCATCGACTGGATGCGCTGTGCGCCAACGCCGCAGCGCTGCAGCACCGCTTGTCCGCGGCGATTGGCACGACGCTCGGTGCCGCCGAACAGCGCCTGACCCTGGCCTCGCGCACCCTGGACGCAGTGAGCCCGCTGGCCACCCTCGGCCGCGGCTTTGCGGTAGTGAGCCGGGTGGACGATGGCAGCCTGCTGCGTGACGCCGCGCAGGCCCCGGAGGGAACCGAGATCGAGGCGCGCCTGTCGAAGGGAAGACTGCGTGCGCGCGTCACCGGTAACCGGGATGACTAACTACCTCGCGGCGCTCGCCGCGGCCTTGCTGCTGGGTGCGGCGCTCACTGTCTCTGCCCAGCCGTTCACCGCCCCGCGCGTCGCGGCCGTGCCGGGCGGCGTGGTGACGTTCAAGTTGCCGGGCGGCCCGGCCGAACGACCGGTGGTCAGCTATTCCGGCCGCTCCGTGCTGGTGGCGCGCGGGCCGGCGGGCTGGCTGGCTATTGTCGGCATTCCGCTCGACACCGAGCCCGGCGAGTACCAGGTGAGCGTGCAGCAGCCGGGTGCGGACCCACGGCAAATCCCGTTCAAGGTGGTGGCCAAGCAGTACGCAGTGCAACAGCTCAAGGTGCCGCCGAACCAGGTGAATCTCTCGGCGGAGGACGAAGCGCGCGTCGCGCGCGAAACCGAAAAGGTGCGCGCCGCGCTCGACGGATTCACGGCGGATGCGCCGCCGACACTGCGCCTGAGTCAGCCCGTGCCGGGGCGGCGCTCGAGCTCATTCGGTCTGCGCCGCATGTTCAATGGCGAAGCGCGCAAGCCGCACAGCGGCATGGACATCGCCGCACCCACGGGCACTCCCATCAAGGCGCCGCTCGCGGGCCGCGTGGTGGACGTGGGCAGCTATTTTTTCAACGGCAACAACGTGATCGTCGACCATGGTCAGGGCCTGGTGACCATGTACTGCCACCTCTCGAAAATCCGCGTCGAGGTCGGCCAGCAACTCTCGGCCGGCGAGGTATTGGGCGATGTCGGCGCCACTGGTCGGGTCACCGGACCCCATCTGCACTGGGGCGTGGCGTTGAATGGTGCGATGGTGGATCCCGCCCTGTTCCTCGCGCCGCCCGCTGCCGCAAAGCCAAAGGCCAAGCCTGCCCCACCTTCGACCAGCAAGACTCAGTGAACCGCCGTCCAGGGGCGCGATCGGTATACGTAGTCCTTCGCGGCGCCCGCCTTGAGGTGGCAGGCCGCGCAATGCTGTGCTTTGTCGGGCGGAATCAGCGTGCTGCCATCGGGCCGGTAACTCGCAAACTCCCATTCACCGGCCCGGCTCTCACCGTAGCCAGCGCCAAAACCGGCACCACGCCGCATGACGTCAATATGCACGATTTCCCCCTTGAGCGGCTGGCCGTGCGCGTCGCGTAGTAGTTGGTCCTCGCCGTCACGCTGCGGATTCGCAAATTCCATGAGGATGACCGAACCGTCGGGGTACTGAGTGCCTTCCGAATCGGCAACTGACGCCACCAGATCATTGGCGAAAACCGTCGTCAGGCCGAAATTCGGGTCATCGAGCGTGCCGCCGAGAATGTGAAACTGCCGGCGGTAATCGCGCGGGTAACCCACGCGGTCCACGTCGTGCGCGCCGTCGAGCCGCGCCGCGACTGCCGTACCCAGGAAATTCCCCATCGAAGTGAAGAAGATCATGACCGGAATGAATGCGGGTGTTTTCATGGCTGCGCATTCAGCATCACTGCGCAGTCGAAGCGAAAGCTGTTTGCGACGAAGACATCGCCGCGCACGATGAACGTGGAAAAACGCGCGACGAATTTCGCTCGAACCCCGGCGTCAATCCGCCGCGTGGAGGCGTCGCTGCAGTACCTTGAGATACGCGGCGCTGGCGTCGAGGCGCGCTCCGCTCTTCAGGATCACCACCGGATCGTGATCGCGATCGGCGGTGAATTCCCGCACCCGTTGCCAGTTGACCAGCCGCGAGCGGTGAATGCGCACGAAACCTGCGGCCTTGAGTCTGTGCTCCATGTCGGTCAGCGTGCCGCGCAGCAGGTGCGACTCCTGCCCGACACGCAGACGCACGTAGTCGCCGTAGGCCTCGACGAAATCGATCTCCTCGGGACGCAGCACGATGAAGCGTTCGCGCTTTTTCACGAGCACGCAGTTTCCGTCGTGGGAGTCCGTTGCGCGCAGCAGGCCGGCGTACTGCCGCTCGAGCCGGCGGCGCGCACCGCCAGCGAGGAAATCACGCGCGCGCGCCAGTGCCTTCTGCATGCGCTCCGCGCCGAAGGGTTTGAGCAGATAGTCGAGCGCTTCGGCCTCGAAAGCCTGCAATGCGAAGCGATCATGGGCGGTTACGAAGATCACCACCGGCATCTGTTTCGGACCCACCGCCGCGAGCACTTCGAAGCCAGTCATTCCGGGCATCTGCACGTCGAGGAACATCAGGTCCGGACGTTGCTCATGGATCGCCGCCACGGCGGCACGGCCGTCCGCGCAGGACGGCAACAGCTTAAGGTCCGGTTCGCCGCGCAACATGCGCTGGAGTCGCTGGCGTGCCAGCGGTTCGTCATCGACGATCAGGACGCTGGTCATTGACCGCTCGCCGGAATGTGCATGCTCACGACAAGGCCCTCCCCGTTGCGGAGCTCCACGCGCTGTCGGTCGCCGTACAGGGTCCTGAGGCGCTCGCGCGTGTTCGCGAGGCCGATACCCTGCGGTCGGCCTGTCTGCACCTGCGCGACGCCCGGGCCGCTGTCCGCCACTTCGATGTGCAGCAGGTCATCCGCGCGACGCGCGCGGATGGTGAGAGTGCCGGTACCCGGTACGGCCGCGATGCCGTGCTGAATGGCGTTTTCGACCAGGGGCTGCAGGATCAGGCTCGGTACGCGCGCGTCGAGCGCCTCGGGCTGCACATCCCAGATGACACGAAGTCGATCGCCCAGCCGCATCTGCTCGATGTCCAGGTAGCCGCGGATGAATTCGAGCTCTTCCGCGAGGGTGAGTTCCTGACGCTTCGTGGATTCGAGCACCTGGCGCAACAACTCTCCCAGCCGGACGATGAGCTGCTCGGCGAGTTTCGGATCCTGGTGCACCAGTTCGGCAATGGAATGCAGTGCATTGAACAGGAAATGGGGATTCAACTGGCTGCGTAAGGCGTCGAGCTGGGCCCGATGCAGCAGCGATTCGAGTTCCACGGCCTTGATCTGCCGATCGCGCGCCTCGCGATAGAAAGTCGCCGCGTACCACGCGAGTACGAACCCGCCATACACGGGCAGATTGACGCCCGCGACTCGCACCGCCTGCTGAAACCACGCGCCCGAGAACAGCGCAGCCTGCTGTTCGCAATCGCCGGGACACAGGTGCAGTGCAGACGCAAGATAGACAAAAACATGGGAGATCAGCGGCACCGCCAGTGCGGCAGCGATGGCGCCGAGCAGCAGGCCCGGCGCGCGCCACATCCATCCCCAAGAGTGCAGCCGGCGGCACCACCAGAACACGCACGGCGCCAGGATCCACCACGACAGCCAGTACACCGCCTCGGCCGCGAACGCGCGCAGCCACGGCGTCACGTAGCCCGCGAGATACAGCTGCGACGCGAACACGCACGACAACAACAGCCACAGTCCGAGGTAGGCGACGATTCGTGGCAGTGTGCGCGGCGCGGTGAACCGGGAACTCACGCGCGAACTCTAACCCGGCATGCGCGCGGAGCAATTCACAACTGTCATGTGGCTGCGGCACAGACCGGGGACGGACCCGAAGTCCGCCCCCGGCCACCCGATTCTTCCCTGTCTACCAGTTCATGTTGAGCGTGTACTTGCCATTGGTCGCGCCGGTGCCGCCGCTCCAGTACACCACGCGCACGTAGCGCGTGAACGTGCTGGTTCCGGTATTGGTCACCGTCACGGTATCGACCAGGCCCGTGCCGCGTTCGCTGCGTCCGATCAGCGTACCGTTGCTGTTGTAGACGAACAGGTCGTAGTCGGAAGACGCATTTGGGGAAAGCGTCGCCGTCAGAGTGCGGCCGGCCGCCAGTGACAGGCGGTAGTAGTCCGTGTCGCTGCTGCTCGACATGGTGCCGTTGATGGTGGTGTTGGGCGTCGAGATCAGCTGGGACGCCGAGGTCGAGTTGTTAGGCTCGACTTCGTTGCCGCCCGGCGGTGGCGTGGTTCCACCGATGGCCGCATCCACCGCGGCGCGGGCGTTCACGATGCCCGAGCCGCACTGCGAGCAGGTCGCCGGGAAGGCGCGGGCCGTGCTCTGCAGGATGGAGGTCACCTGGTCGGGTGTCAGCGTGGGCTTCACCGAAAGCATCAGTGCGACGACACCACTGACGTGCGGCGTGGCCATCGACGTGCCGTTGTACAGCGCGTAGCTGTCCGCCCCCGGACCCATCTGGCCGGCATTCAGCGTCGACAGCACGCTGTTGACCCCGCCACTGCCGCCCGGCGCCGCGATTTCCACGGTGGCGCCGAAGTTCGAATAGGACGCCTTGCCGCCATTGCGTCCGACCGCCGCCACGGTCACCACTCCCGAGCAGTTCGCCGGCGAGAAGTTGGACGCGTTGGCGTTGCTGTTGCCGGCCGCCACGATGACCGAGGCGCCGCGCGAGCGCGCGGAATTGATCGCGCCCTGGGTCGTCGAGTCGCACGCGCCGCTGCCGCCCAGCGAGATGCTGACCACCTTCGCACGGTTCGCGTTGGCCGGCACTCCCGACACCGTGCCGCCCGTCACCCAGATGATGGCGTCGGCGATGTCGGAGGTGAACCCGCCGCACTTGCCGAGCACGCGCGCCGGAACGACCCGGGCGTTGAACGCGATGCCGGCGACGCCGTTCGAGTTGTTGGTGAGCGCGGCGATCGTGCCCGACACGTGCGTGCCGTGCCAGCTCGAGGCTTCGAAGGCCGCCGGATCACCGGGACCGCACTCGCCCGGGTTGATCCAGTCGCCCGGATCCAGCGCGCTGCTGTCCCGGCCGTTGCCGTCATTCGCGACGAAGGTGTCGGAGATGAAGTCGTAGCCGGGCAGGATGTTGGCGGCGAGATCGGCGTGCGGGCGGTAGCCCGTGTCGACCACGCCCACGACCACACCCGAGCCCGTGGACTTGTCCCAGGCCGCCGGCGCGTTGATGCCGCCCGCGGCCTCGAAGTAGTGCCATTGCTCGTTGTAGCGCGTGTCGTTTGGCGTGAACACCTTGCGCATCATGCGATCAGGCTCGGCATATTCTACGTTCGGATCGCTGGCGGCGATGTCCGCCGCGAGCTTTGTGGCTTCGTCCAGCGACAATCGCCGGTCGACCTTGAGCACCTGCGAGCCGAGGGCCGTGGTGCGCAGCCGGTTCATCTGCACTCCGAAGCGTTGCGCCGACAGTTCGGTGCTGCCCATCTTCGTGGTCCCGGCCGCGGTCTGCGCCGTGTCCGGTGAGTTGCGGTACTTGACGATGATGCGATCCGTGAAGCCGGCATCGGCGGCCGAAGCCGCCAGCGGCGCGAACATCATGCACCCGATCGCGAGCGCACGGAGGCTCACGCCTCCCCTTTTAGTTAGGCGAATCATGTTGATCCCTCAATGGTTGATTGGCCGGGGATTACTGACAGAAGCCAGTCGAGACGATGTGCACGCGGACGAAGTCCGGCGCGTTCCCTGCGCATATATTGGGCGCATCCTGCACTGCTCCCTGTTCGGCACCAGCGGACTGCGGCCGTGGCGCTCAACTAACTTCTGCAGAATCTTACCGGGTCGCGAAAGCCATCCCTGGTCGACCTGCGCGTGGGGGCAAAGCTACGCCCCTGGCCGCCGACATTTCAAGCGGAAATGGGGACATTCCTATTTTTCTGAGAATTGGGGACATTCCTGATTTGCTAGCAAAAGGGGACGCACCTGCTGCAGGTACGTCCCCTTTTGCCCGCCATTGCGCTTCACTGGCCTGGCTGGTGTTTACCGAGCGGGCAAATCAGGAATGTCCCCAATTCTCAGAAAAATAGGAATGTCCCCATTTCCGCTATCTACTGCGGCCTTTCTTCTTGGGCGGGCGCTTGGCCCGGTCCTTCTTGATGCGCCGCTCGCGCCGTTCCTTGTTGGAGGTCTTGAGACCCCGCTTCTCCTTGGGCTTGTCGCCCACGAAGGGATTGACGTCGCTGCGAAATTCCACCGCCACCGGGGTGGCGAACAGGTCGAATCGTTCGCGGAACACGTTGGCGAGATAGCGCTTGTAGGACTCGGGGACGTGCGCCGCCTGGCTGCCGTGCACCACGATGCGCGGCGGATTGCGTCCGCCCTGGTGCGCGTAGCGCAGCCGGATGCGCCTGCCACGCACGATGGGCGGCTGGTGCTGCATGATCGCCGCCTCCATGGTGCGCGTCAGCTCCTGGGTCTTCATCTGGCGCATCGCCGCCTCGTAGGCGCGGATCATCGAAGCCACCAGGTCGCCGACACCGGTGCCATGGCGCGCGCTCACGAAATGCAGCGGCGCGAACGGCACGAAGTCGATCTTGAGCGTCAGCAGGCGGCGGATCTCGTCGCGCTGTTCCATGGGGATGTTGTCCCACTTGTTCACGGCGAGGATGAGCGCCCGGCCGCGCGACAGCGCCAGTCCCAGCACGCTCGCGTCCTGCTCGCCAATGGAATCCTGCGCGTCGACCACCATGGTGACCACGTGCGCCTCGGCGATGGCCTGCAGCGTCTTCGACACCGAGAGGATTTCGATTTCGTCTTCGATCTTGGCGCGGCGTCGGACGCCGGCGGTGTCGATGAGCGTGAAATCGCGGCCATCGCGCTGGAACGGCACGAGAATGCTGTCGCGCGTGGTGCCGGCCACTTCGCTGGTGATCAGGCGTTCATCGCCGATGAGCCGATTGATCAGCGTGGACTTGCCGACGTTCGGCCGGCCGATCACGGCGATCCTGATCCGGCCGTCCTCGTTCTCTTCTTCGGACGGCGCCTGCGGAAAACCCGCCAGAACGATGTCCATGAGCTCTTCGCAGCCCATGCCGTGCGTGGCCGCGATGGCGATGGGTTCGCCGAGGCCGATGCTGTGAAAGTCCGCGCCGGCCATGCCGCTCTCGAGACCTTCGGCCTTGTTCACGGCGAGGAACACCGGCTTGCCGGAGCGCCGCAGCTCGTTCGCAAAGAACTGGTCCTGCGGCGTGAGCCCGGCGCGCGCGTCCGCCATGAAGATGAGTCGGTCGGCTTCCTTGATGGCGTGTTCGGTCTGGATACGCATCAGCGCGTCCATGCCGCTCGGGTTTTCCACCAGGCCGCCGGTGTCGATGCACACGTATTGCACCGGACCGAGCCTGC
>Ga0207691_10005808_pt1 | contig 11938 bp, 10 predicted proteins | sample KBSM13metaG_FD_184327 | JGI IMG/M metagenome (GOLD analysis project Ga0207691, IMG submission 184327) | Miscanthus rhizosphere microbial communities from Kellogg Biological Station, Michigan, USA - KBS M1-3 metaG (SPAdes) (version 2) | ecosystem: Host-associated > Plants > Roots > Rhizosphere >...
GAACAGCGGGTAGAACCAAAGTGCGTACCACGCCCACGGTTCGCCTCGCCGATATGGCACGAGCACGATAAGACCGCCAAAAAGTCCCAGCCCGAACGAGGCGAGACCGTTCGCCCGATACAGCCCCACGTCTGCGCCCATCGGAACGGCAGCGACAATCGCGCCGAATGCCAGGAGGCCCGCGCTGACAATTGCGAGGCAGATCCGGCCGATCAGTAAGGGCCACTTTCTCTCATGCACGAGGTCAGACTAACTGCCGCAGGTGAGCGCTCGCGCTCAGTCGTTGTTTTTAGCCGTGCGGGTACGCCCGTTCATAGGTTGACGTAACTTGCGGCGCGGTGAAGTGGCGTGGCTCCGAGGCGTCACCCAGCCTCCTGCGGGTCAGCCAAGCTAACGCCTCGACCCGATCAGCGGCAAACCGGCAAACCGGCAAACAGGCAAACAGGCCATCAGGCCATCAGGCCATCAGGCCAATTCTTCCGCAGGGTGCCGACGGGCTTACTCCCCCGCCGGCTCTCACTGAGGCCGCTTCGCCGCAGCTTCTGGCCGGGATGTCAAGGGTGGTAGGCTGGCCCCAAATTCACCACTTTCACCACTTTCACCTACTTTCACCCTGGAGGTCCCGGTGCGGAACCCGTTCAAGCCCACCGCAGGAGCCACACCGCCGGACTTGATTGGGCGGGCCGGGCTCTTGGATGAATTCGAGTACGGCCTGCAGCAAGGCTCGGGAGCGCCCGGGCTTTTGACCATCATCACCGGATCCAGAGGCATCGGCAAGACAGTCATGCTGAGCGCCGCGGAACGGATCGCGGGGACTCACGGCTGGGCGGTAATCTCCCGAACAGCAAACCCCGGTTTCCTCGCCGGAATCGGCGACGACATGCTCCGGCTTGTCGAGGAACTCGGAGACGGGCCCCCAACACGGAAAATCACAGCATTCTCGGCGGCAGGGTTCGGACTAACAACGCAACTCCCCCAGGAACGGAGTGCCGACTGGCGACGGACCGGGAACGAACTTCTGCGGCTGTTGGACGCAAAAGGTACAGGACTCGTTATCACCATCGACGAGATACATGCGGTCGACCGCACAGAAATTTCCCAACTGGCCGCTGAAGTGCAGCATTTCATCCGCGACGGACTGCCCATCGGCCTCATCTTCGCCGGCCTGCCATCCGCAGTCTCCGACCTCCTCAACGAGGGAGTGGCGACCTTCCTGCGACGCGCCGACAGGATCAATCTCCACGAGGCAGCCATCGCCGAAGTCACCGCGTCCTACAGCGAGCTCTTCAGTGAGGGAGGGATAGACGTCTCCCCCGGCCTCGTCAGTGAAGCCGCGGAGGCTACGGAGGGCTACCCCTTCCTTATTCAGCTTGTGGGCTACTACCTCTGGCTGGAGGCCGGAAAGGCCGACTGGAAACTGGATGAGAGCAGCGTGCACAGCGCCATCAGCGCCGCTCAACGACGAAACACACTAGTAGTCGTCGAGTCAGCGCTATCGGATATCTCGGACAAGGACCGCGAGTTCCTCGACGCCATGGCCCTTCAGGATGGATCATCGGCAGCGGGCCTGATCGGAAACATCATGACGGCCAAGCCCAACGTGGTGTCCAAGTACCGAAAGAGACTCATCGCCGCGGGCCTGATCGAGTCAGCCGGCTATGGCAGGGTGGACTTCGCAATCCCCGGACTCCGCCAATACCTCCGCGAAACAGCGTCGGCCTGATGCAGTGACGGAACGTCAGCGGAGCTCCTCGACCAGCCCCATGATGATTCCGGCGGGGCCGCGGACGTAGCACAGCCTAGGGCGGGCGGGAATTCTTGCCGTTGACGAATACCGTGCGTCGACAACATCCAGGAATCGGCGGAAAGTCCGTATTGGATCATGACGGAAGAAGCTCCGGGCCGGCTCCTTGAGGAAGCCGGCCCGGAGCTCGTAACACCCAATGACGGCGCCCGGCCCGGAGCCCGGATCAGGCGGAAATCTTGTCCGCCATGCCGGAGTGTGCCGCGCGGGCCGCCGGCACGCCGTCGCCGTCCTGGCCGTACAGCCAGTCGTTGTACCGGAAATCGTTGTCCATCCGGCTCTTGAAGAGCAGGTTGCGCAGCGTCCGGGCCAGCCCGGAGACGTGCCAGGATTCGCCCCAGACGCGGGCGGTGCGCTGGACCCTGGCGGTGCGGCCGGCGCGGAGGCTGTTGAATTCCTTGATCGCGCCGTCCCAGGCTGCGGGGTTGACGCCGTCGGCAGTGAACACGGTGCCGTTGGTGACGTCCTGCAGCACTGCTGCGTCCTCGAGCGCCTGGCAGGCGCCCTGGGCCAGGTACTGCAGCATCGGGTGCGCGGCGTCGCCCATCAGCACCATCCGGCCGGCCACCCAGTTTTCGATCGGATCGCGGTCGTACATGGGCCAGCGCATGCTGGTGCCCAGGTTTTTCAGCGCAGCCTGGACGGCGGGGACGCAGTCCTTGTACGCGGCCTCGAGCTCGTCGACTCCCCCGTATTGCTCCTCGCCGCGCTCAAAGGAGGCGGACTTGAAAACGGCCACGGTGTTCAGCAGCTCGCCCTTGCGCAGCGGGTACTGCACCAGGTGGCAGTCCGGTCCGAGGTAGACAATGACGTCCTCGAGGTCCGCTTTGGGCGTGTGTTCGGTAATGGGCACGGTGCCGCGGTAGGCGACGTAGGCCGAGGGGACCGGCTCGTCGCCGGCAACGAGCGGGCGCAGGGTGGACTTGAGCCCGTCGGCGCCGATGACGACGTCGGCCTCGTAGTCCACGCCGGCGGCCGTGTGGGCCACTCCCCTGCCGTTCACGGTCTCCACGCTCTCGACCATGACATCGTTGACCAGTTTCACGCCCGCCGCTTCGCAGCCCTCGAGCAGGACCCGGTGCAGGTCGCTGCGGTGGATCACCACGTAGGGCGCACCGTAGCGTTCCTCGAATTCCCCGCCGAGGCTCTGGCGCGTGAGCTCCTCGCCGGTGACGGCGTCGCGGAAGACCAGGTGCTTGGGCTGGACGCCAATCTCCAGGGCCTTGTCCAGCAGGCCCCAGCGCTTCAGGACGCGGGAGGCGTTGGGCGCCATCTGCAGCCCAGCGCCGACCTCGCCGAATTCGGGGGCCCGCTCCACGAGGGTGACGTTGGCGCCGCTTTCCCGCAGCGCAAGGGCTCCGGCCAATCCGGCCATTCCCCCTCCGATGACGAGGACATCGGTGGACAGTCCGTCGGTGGACAGGAAACTGGTGGACGGGACGTGCTCAGACATTGCTTGCTCCTGTTAGTGAAGGGGAGGTTGAGAGTTTTGATTTGAGTTTGAGCCCGACGGCGGCCAGCAGGACCGCTGCTATCGCGGCTGCACCGGCGAAGGCCAGGAAATTGGAATTGACGCCCAGTCCGGCAGCCAGCAGGAGGCCACCGATCTGGGGTGCGGCGACGGCGCCGATGCGGCCCGTCCCCAGCGCCCAGCCCAGCGCGGTCCCCCGCAGGTGCCCGGGATAGTGGCTTGCGACGGCGGCGATGATGAGGCACTGCGTGCCGTGGGTGCCGACGCCGGCGAGGACCAGCATGAGGTAGACGACCGTCACGGGCGGTCCCGTAACCAGGACCACGAGCGCGCCGGCGGCGACGGCGGCCGCGGCGATCGCCGTCGGGATCGGGCCGAACCGGGTCCCGGCCCAGGCCGTGATGACCGAGCCGGCCACCGCACCCAGGTTGAGGGCCAGGGCGAAGGTCAGGGCTGAGCCCAGGTTGTACCCGGCCAGCTGCATGAGGTTGGGCAGCCAGGTTCCCAGCCCGTACCAGGCGAACAGGGTAGCGATCGTCGCGAGGGCGAACAGCAGGCTCACCCCCAGGTAAGGGGCGCGGAGCAGAGACTTGAAGCCGATCGGCTCTTTGAGGTTGCGAGTTCCCCTGTCCTCGGCACTGACCGGGGCCAGCGTCTCGGGCAGGTATTTCAGTCCAAGAGGCACCACGATCATCAGTGCGAGCACGGCCACGAGGAACATGGACTCCCAGCCGAAGGCAGGGATCAGTTGGATGCCGACGAGGGCGGCGATGGACCCGCCGATCGGGACGCCGGACATCATCAAGGTGGCGATGGTGGACCGCCACTTAGTGGGGACCAGTTCGGCAACGAGGGCGTTCGCCGAGGGCACCAGGCCACCGAGCCCAATGCCCGCCAAGAGCCGCAGCCCCCCGAAGACGGCTGCGTTGGGGGCGAAGGCGCAGAGGATGGTGAAAATCGAGAAGACGATGGCACAGCCCAGGATGGTGCGGCGGCGGCCCCACGAGTCGGCCATCCGGCCGGCGAAGATCGCCCCGATCATCATGCCGACGAAAGCCATGGAACCAATGGTCCCGGCGGTGGCCTTGGTCAGCCCCCAACCGGTCTCGGAGATCAGGGAGGACTGGACCGTGCCGTAGACGATCAGGTCGTAGCCATCGAAGACCACCAACAGCCAGCAGACCAGGACGGCGGCTGCCGAGCCTTTGGAGAACCGTGATGCAGGCCCACCAACGGTAGAGGGGGCAGGGGCCCCCGGCGAAGACCGTTGCGGCACTGCAACAGATTGTGTGTGATTCATGCCACTCACTGTCCTAGCCGCCGCAGGTGAACCACAATACAATTCTGATGTGCAGAACAACCCATCCGGCAGAGCGGCCCGGAAGCCCGTCCAGAAACGGCCCACCTATTCCATCGAGGCGGTGGACAACGCGCTGCAGCTCCTCCAGCTGCTCCGCGACGGCGGAGCACTCCGGCTCAAGGACGCCGCCGAGGAGCTGGGCGTGGCGCCCTCCACCGCCCACCGCCTGCTGGCGATGCTGGTCTACCGGGGTTTCGCCGTGCAGGATGAAAACCGCCGCTATGTCCCCGGCCCGGCAATGGGCGTCGGGCCGGCCGGCCTGAGCTGGACCCGGTTGCTCCGGTCACTGGCCCAGCCGCACATGGAGCTTCTCTCTGCACGGCTCAACGAGACGGTGAACCTCATGGTGCGGGTGGGGACGAAAGTGCGCTTCCTGGCGACGGTGGAAGGGAACAATGTGCTGCGGGTTGGTGACCGGCAGGGGACGGTGATGGCCGCCAACAAAACGTCGGGAGGCAAGGCCATGCTCGCCGAACTGGAACAGCCGATGATCGACCAGCTCTTTCGCAGCAACAATGCCGAGATTGGCGGGGACACCATTGCGGCCGCGGAGTACCCGGCGTTCCTGCGCGAGCTTGACTCCGTCCGCAGCAACGGATTCGCGGCCAATTTCGAAGGCACGGAAGAGGGCGTGAGCGCGCTCGGGATGGCCCTTCACAACCGGCACGGGCACGTGGTCGGCGCACTCAGCGTCGCCACTCCGGCGACCCGCTTCCGCCGCGTGTTTGACGCCGGACTGGTCCCCGCCCTGCGGGAAACCTGCCGGCAGCTGGAGATCGATATCGCGGCCAACCCGGCCGAGCCGGACTGAGCACCGCGGCCGCCCGGTTCCGGGAATTCTGACCAGCAGAATATGTTGGGGGTCACACACCGGCATCCGTAGAGTCGAACTACGCCAAAGAACTGTTCTGACCTACCGAGGAGGCCCACGTGTCCATCAGCGCCGAGAACACGACTCACGAATCAGTGGCCGCGGGGCACACTGCTCCGGAGCCGACGCCCGAAGAAGCTGCCCAGCTCAAAGAGCTGTACCGGGATTTTGACCGCGAAAACCTGATCCCGCTGTGGACCGAGATCGCAGACCTCATGCCGATGGTCCCGACCCCCAAGGCGGTCCCCCACGTCTGGCGGTGGAGCGACCTGTACCCGCTGGCTGCCCGTGCCGGCGATCTGGTCCCGGTGGGCCGGGGCGGGGAACGCCGGGCCATTGCCCTGGCCAATCCAGGCCTGGCCGGGACGCCGTACGCCACCCCCACGCTGTGGGCGGCCATCCAGTACCTCGGCGCCCGGGAAACGGCTCCGGAGCACCGGCACTCGCAGAACGCGTTCCGCTTCGTCGTCGAGGGCGAAGGGGTCTGGACTGTGGTGAACGGGGACCCGGTGCGGATGTCCCGCGGCGATTTCCTGCTGACCCCGGGGTGGAACTTCCACGGGCACCACAACGACACCGATGAGCCGATGGCCTGGATCGACGGCCTGGACATCCCGTTCGTGCACTACGCTGACGCCGGCTTCTTCGAATTCGGCACCGAGCGCGTCACCGACGAGGCCACCCCGGACATCTCCCGCTCCGAGCGGCTCTGGGCGCACCCGGGCCTGCGCCCGCTGTCGGGCCTGGATGACACCACGAGCTCCCCCATTGCGGCCTACCGCTGGGAACATACGGACCGTGCCCTGTCCGAGCAGCTGCTGCTCGAGGACGAGGGCCACCCGGCCACTGTGTCCCAGGGCCACGCCGCCGTCCGCTACACCAACCCCACCACCGGCGGGGACGTGATGCCGACCATCCGGGCCGAATTCCACCGCTTGCGCGGCGGGGCCAGCACCGAGGCCGTCCGCGAGGTCGGTTCCAGCGTCTGGCAGGTCTTCGAAGGCTCCGGCTCCGTGGTCCTCAACGGCGAAACCAGGACCCTGGCCAAGGGCGACCTCTTCGTGGTCCCGTCCTGGCAGGAATGGTCGCTGCAGGCCGGAACCCAGTTTGATCTGTTCCGCTTCAGTGACGCCCCCATTTTTGAACGGCTGAACTTCAACCGCACCTACATCGAAGGACGCAACAAGTAATGAGACTCCTCACCCTCCGCACCTCTGTTGGAGACAAAACAGTAACTAAGGCCGTCCGCCAGGACGGCGACACCCTGACCGAGATCGACGGCTTCGCCGACGTCGGAGAACTGCTCCGCACCCAGGGCTGGGAAGCGACGGCGAAGGCGGCGAACGGCGCCACGTACCCGGCCGAGGGCGCCGACCTGGACGCCGTGGTCCCCTCCCCCGGCAAGATCATCTGCGTGGGCCACAACTACCGCAACCACATCAAGGAAATGGGCCGGGAAGTCCCCGAGTTCCCCACCCTGTTCGCCAAGTACCAGGAATCACTGATCGGCCCCAACGATGACCTGGCCCTGCCGCAGGAATCCGACGCCGTCGACTGGGAAGCCGAACTCGCCGTCGTGATCGGCAAAAAAGGCCGCCGGATCAGCGAAGCCAACGCCGCGGACCACATCGCGGGCTACGCCGTCCTGAACGATGTGTCCATGCGCGACTACCAGTTCCGCACCATCCAGTGGCTGCAGGGCAAGACCTGGGAGAAGTCCACCCCGTTCGGCCCGGCCCTGGTCACCAAGGATGAGTTCACCGCCGGCCCGCTGATGACCTCCGCGGTCGACGGCGAAGTCCAGCAGAGCACCCCGACCGGGGATCTCGTGTTCACCCCGGAGTTCCTGGTCTCCTACATTTCCACGATCATCACGCTGAACCCGGGCGACGTGATCGCGACCGGCACCCCGGGCGGGGTGGGCCACGCCCAGGACCCGAAGCGCTACCTGCAGGAAGGCCAGGTCCTGGTCACCACCATCGAGGGACTGGGCCAGCTGAAGAACCGCGTCATCAAGGAAGCCTGATGGTTGCCCGCCAGGACCAGACGACGGACCCGGAACTGCTCGCGGCGCTGCTGCAGGCCCGGCGCGGCACGGCGTTCTTCGCCCGCAAGCTCAATGAACTCAGTGACTCGGAGCTCGACGGCGATTCGCTGCTGCCGGGCTGGACCCGCCGCCACATCACGGCGCACATCGGCTACAACGCCCGGGCGATCGCCCGGCTCATCGAGTGGGCGGCCACCGGAGTGGAGACCCCGATGTACGCCTCCACCGAGGTCCGGGACCACGAGATCGACTTCGGCGCCACGCTGAGCCCGATCGCGCTCCGGCACCTCTTCGACCACTCGGCCGTGCACCTGAACGTCGAATGGCGCGACCTGCCCGGGGACGCCTGGCACCACAAAGTCCGCACCATCCAGGGCCGGGAAGTGCCCGCCACGGAAACGGTGTGGATGCGCAGCCGCGAAGTCTGGATGCACGCCGTCGACCTCGCCAACGGCGCGAGCTTCGCCGACATCCCGGCACCGGTGCTGGAACGGCTGCTGGCGGACATCACCGGCGCCTGGCACACCCGCGGCACCGACAAAGGCCTCGTGGTTAAGGTCCCCGACCGCGACCTCACGTTCGGGGACACAACGTCGGCGACCCCCACCGTGGTCTCCGGACCGCTGGCCGCCGTCGTCGAATGGGCCGCCGGCCGCGGCAATGGCGGCGTCACCGCCACCGGGCCCGGCACTGAAGCGAAAGACGGGACGGTTCCAGCCGCCCCGAAGTGGATTTGAGCACTGGCTCAACAGCCGTCAAAGCGGAAGGCCCCCTCGGCGAGGGGGCCTTCCGCTTTTCGTGCCTGGTTGCGTCAGCCCAGGTGCACGACTGGAGTATCGCCAGCTGATCCGGTGAACGTCTCGCGGTCGATGTTAATGAGCAGCAGGGCTACCGGGGCAATCAGGATCGCGACGCCTGCGGCCCAGAGGAACACCAAGGCATAACCTGCAGAGAGGGCCGCCAGTGTCACGCCACCGGCCGTGGCTGCTGCGGCGATGGTGCTGAACAAGGCGATGCCGAGGGAGCCGCCGATCTGCTGCGAGGCGTTGACCAACGCACTGGCCACACCGGAGTCATCCTTGTCCACGCCGAACAGGGCAAGGTTCTGCATGGGCACGAACACCATGCCCAGCCCGATGCCTAGGAGAAGCAGGGCGGGGAGCATGTTGACGAAGTAGCTGCCCTCGGCGCTGACCTGGGTGAGCCACAGCATCGCAGCCGCCATGAAGACCGGCCCCACGGCGGTCGGGATTTTGGCCCCCAGTTTCGGCAGGTTCTTCGCGACGAGCGCTGCCGTGATGATTACCGCAACCGTCATCGGCAGCGAAGCCAGCCCGGCGAGGAACGGAGCGAAGCCCAGCACGATCTGGATGTAGAAGTTGATGAACAGGATGCCGCCAATGAGGACAGCGCCGGAAAGGAACGACGCCAGGAAGGCGGCCGCGCGGTTTCGTTCGGTGGCCACGCGCAGCGGCAGGAGCGGATGCCTGACTTTGGTCTCGACCAGGACGAAGACTGCCAGGAGAACTAAACCGGCGGCAATGAAGCCCCAGGCTTCGGGGGCATCCCAGCCGTGCTCGGCGTTGGTGAAGCCGTAGACGAGGGATCCCAGGCCGAGGGCTGCCAGAATAACCCCGGGCCAGTCGTACTTGGTGGACCCCTGGGCCCTGCTGTCACTGACCAGGGACCACACGCCGAAGAGGGCGATGGCGGCAATCGGCACATTCACGAAGAAGCACCAGCGCCAGCTCACGTGTTCGGTCAAAAACCCGCCCAGCAGGACACCGGCGGCCGCGCCGACGCCGGTGATGGAGCCGAAAATCGCAAACGCCGTGCCGCGGTCCTTTCCGCCCGGAAAGGCGACGGTCAGCAGCGCCAAGGCAGCAGGGGCCAGCAGCGCAGCGAACACGCCCTGCAGCGCGCGGGCGCCGATCAGCTCCCAGGGCTGCTGCGCGATGCCGCCGACCAGGGACGCGGCGGCGAAGCCGACGGCGGCCACAAGGAACGTCCGCTTGCGGCCCCAGAAGTCTGCAATGCGTCCGCCGAGCAGCAGGAACGCGCCGAAGGCCAGCGCGTAGGCGGTGACCACCCAGGACCGCGTCGCGTCGCTGATCCCCATCTCGAGCTGGAGACGCGGCAGCGCCAGGTTCACGATCGTGCCGTCCAGCACCACCATGAACTGCGCGAGGGCGAGGAACCCCAGCGCCCACCAGCGGTTCCCTGGCCTGCTCCCCCGCCGGACGACTGCCTCTTCCAACTGTGTTGCCATACCCATGTCCCATCCTCCAAAGTAGTAATACTTATAAAAGTATAACTATCTAGGGCGACGGATCCTGACCGTGGAAGGGGGTGATGTGGGTTACTCGGGTTCGGACAGTATCGAGGCGAGGCGCTGCAGGGCCGGGAGGCTGGCGGCAATTTGCTCGCGCTCTTCAGGCAGCAGCCGGGAACTGGCCGACTCCAGCGCCCCCGCCCAGGCACCCTCGAGGAGCGCCTTGATCCGCTGGGATTCGGCCGTGGGGTGGAGGGCGACGTAGCGCTTGTCCGCGGCGTCGCGGATCCGGGTGACGAGGCCTGCGGCGACCAGCTCACGCAGCTGGACGCTGACGTTGCTGAACTGCCGGCCCAGACGGGAAGCGACTTCCGCGACGGTGATGCCGGGGTTGCTTTCGATGACGCGGAGGATTTCCAGCACGCCGTTGGACAGCGGCCGGACGCCGGTGTCATTGTGTGACTTCCGCCGGACGTCGGCGGAAATGTCGATCACGGCGACGGCCAGGGCCCGGTGGTCGACGGCCTTGTCCAGTGCTTCGCCTGCGCCAATGCTTTCCATTCCATAAGCATAGGCGTCCGTCTGCGAGGGCAGGCTTAGCCTTCGTCGCAGAGCAGGTGATACCAGTTATCGGCGAGCACCTCGAGGGCGTGTTCCCGGTTTGGTTCAAACTTCCGTCGGGTCCAGAGCGTGGCCACGTAGTCGAGCGAGGTGAAGGCAAGGGTGCCGCGAATGTGGTGCGTCTCCTCCGGGAAGCGCCCTGCCAGCTCCATTCCGCGCACGAGGTCCGAAATGACCTCCTCATGCCATCCCTCGACCAAGGCGCGCACTTCGCGATCGATGGCGGCGGCCTCCTCGAGCACGTCGAGGTACGGGCGGAAGACCGGCCAGAGCGCCGCCCGCGACTCCAGCCAGGCCAGGATGCCCGCCAGCTCGCCCGCACGCACGACGTCGACGAGCTCGGCCGCGGTCGATCCCCGTTCGGGGCCGGCCGCGCGGTCCAGTACGGCATTGACGCGGGCCATGAAGTCCCGCATCAGGTCGCCGCGCGTGGGGTAATAGGCGTAAAAAGTCACCCGGGTGGTGCCGGCCGCAGCGGCGATCTCATCGATCGTCGTCGCGGCGTACCCCTTCTCGGTGAAGAGCTCCAGCGCCCGTTCGACGATCACGTCGCGGGTCAGCTGCTTCTGGGCTTCTCGCAACGACGACATGGATCAATCCTAACGGTGTTGTGCGGCGTCAGGTTCGAGCGGGCGCCGCCGCACGCAGCGCGGCCGGACCGGCGTCGGCGAACCGGCGCAGCTTGGGGACGGGGATCCGGTAGTTGAGCGCGGCGGCGGTGCCGGAACCGTCCGTGTTGTCCCAGCGAAGCAGCATCGAGTCCGCGCCCCCGCCGGGCTCGCAGTAGTCGGGAGGCCCGACAGCCGGCGCGAAGCCCGCCGACTTGAGCGAGAGGCCGAAGCCCTCCGTCCAGAAGTAGGGCTGGAAGTCGAACTCGGGCGCCGCGTCACCCTTGAGGAGGCCGACGCCGGCGACCCTGGCCTGGTCGATGGCGCTGGTCCACAGGGGCACCCGTTCCACCCCGCGGCGGGTCGGGAAGGACGCCACATCGCCGGCGGCGACGATGTCCGGCCGGAGCCTGCCGCGGGAATCGACCCGCAGCTGTCCGTCGATGAGAAGGTTCGAGCCGGCGAGCCAGCCGATGTTCGGCGCGTCCCCGATGGCGGTGACCACCAGGTCGGCCTCCAGCGCGGTGCCGTTGGCCAGGACGACCTTTGCCCCGGCACCGTGATCGACAAGCCGGGCCTTCCCGCCGCCGACCACGCGCAGTCCGCGCCGGATGGCGGCGGCGGTGAAGATATCCGCCAGATGGTCGCCGAGCTGACGCGCCAGGGGCTTGCCGTCGGAGACGAGGGTGACCTCGCAGCCCGCGTGCACGCAACCGGACGCGACCTCCATGCCCAGCGCTCCGCCGCCGATCACGATAACCGACGGGCGCGATGCGACGCGTTCCTTGAGGAGGATCGCATCCTCGATGGTGCGCAGGGTGAGTTCCCGGTGGGAGCCGTCCCGTTGCGGTCCGGCTGCTCCCTTCTTCTGCGTCTTTTGCGCA
>Ga0207691_10005812_pt1 | contig 11936 bp, 8 predicted proteins | sample KBSM13metaG_FD_184327 | JGI IMG/M metagenome (GOLD analysis project Ga0207691, IMG submission 184327) | Miscanthus rhizosphere microbial communities from Kellogg Biological Station, Michigan, USA - KBS M1-3 metaG (SPAdes) (version 2) | ecosystem: Host-associated > Plants > Roots > Rhizosphere >...
AGCTTGGCGAAGGAGCCTTCAAGAGTGACCAAAGGCAACTGCTGTATTGCCTCGCGCTCCTGGTTCTGAGCCTGCTCGCGGCTCTTCGCCCAAAATCTTCCTGGCTCTTTTGGGTGGCCTGGTTGCTTGACGCCGCGGTTTGCGGAATCCTTGTATATCTTGTGTTCTTTTGGAAAGTATTCAGCTGAACTTTTTTAATGGAGAATTATGAGGAAGAGTGAGAGCGATGGACGCAATTCCATCGTGCAAGATATATGCGTGCTCGATGGAGGGATGGCTTCCGAGCTTGAGTATCTCGGCGCAAATATTAATGGTCCGCTGTGGTCCGCGCATGTTCTGGAGGATCAGCCAGAGAAGGTCATTGCCGTTCATCGTGCGTACATCGAGGCGGGGGCGGATTGTATAGAAACTGCCAGCTACCAGGTATCGCGCAGGGGCTATTCCGAGTTTGGTTTTGCGCCGGAGCAGGCCGATGCTGCGCTTCTTCGGTCGGTCGCGCTGGCTCGCGCGGCTGCCTCTGAGTTTCCCGAGCGTCACATCCTGGTCGCTGCATCCCTGGGGCCTTACGGTGCAGTGCTCCACAACGGTGCGGAGTACCACGGCAACTACTCCATTACCTTCAGCGAGCTGGTCGATTTTCATCGCGAGCGAATTGAGATCCTGGCCATGGCAGACACGTCGCAGAAGCCCGATCTGCTTGCGTTTGAAACACTGCCGTCGCTGACCGAAGCTGAGGCAATCGGAGAGGCACTGGCTCCATGGCCAAACCTGGCCGTGTGGTTCGCCTTCACTTGCCGGGACGAACGGAACGTGGCTCACGGCGAATCGCTGCGCGAGTGTGCCGCTGCGGTTGCGCGGATTCCGCAGGCCGTTGCCATTGGCGTCAACTGCACTCAGCCGATGCTGATTCCCGCGCTGATTGCCGAATTGCGCGCAGCTTCGAGCAAGCCTGTGATTGTCTACCCCAACTCCGGCGAAGGCTGGGATGCTGAAACGCGCAATTGGACGGGATCAAGCGATCCTGGGGACTTTGGGAAAATGGCGACCGCGTGGTTTGGCGCCGGAGCGAAGATTGTCGGTGGCTGCTGTCGAACGCGTCCCGCGCACATTCGAGCGGTAGCCGAGGCTGCCACAAGATACTGAATAGAGTCAGCGGCGTTCGTTGAGAACCTGTTTCGCAATTGTCGCCAACTGCATGTTCGAAGTGCCTTCGTAGATTTTGCCGACTTTGGCGTCGCGATAATACTTCTCTGCCGGATAGTCTCGTACGAATCCATTGCCGCCAAAGATCTCGACGCATCGGCTTGCCACGCGTTCAGCCACATGCGACGTAAAGTATTTGGTCATTGCTGCTTCGCGGACATACGGCTGCCCCGCGTCTTTCAACCGCGCCGCGTTATAGACCATAAGCTTGGCCGCTTCAATCTCCGTCGCCATCTCCGCCAGCGCAAATTGAACTGCCTGGAACTCAGCTATGGGCTTACCAAATTGCCGTCGCTCTTTCGCATATCGCGCGGCATGTCCCCATGCGCCTTCCGCTAAACCCAGCATCTGCGCGCCAATTCCAATGCGTCCTTCGTTCAGGGTTTCGATCGCGATCTTGTACCCCTTGCCCTCTTCGCCAAGCAGGCTTGAGGCAGGAACAGTGCAGTTATCAAACAATAGTTCACACGTACTGCTGGCACGAATTCCGAGCTTGTCTTCCTTTCGGCCGACAACAAATCCTGGCGCGTTCTTCTCGACAAGAAACGCAGTTATGCCCTTATATCCAAGTGCGGGATCGAGAGTAGCAAACACCAGGAAGAGGCCGGCCTCACGCGCGTTCGAGATCCAAAGCTTGCGGCCGTTCAGCCGATAGCCGTCTGCTACCTTCTCTGCGCGGGTTTGCAATGCAAAGGCATCAGAGCCGGAACCGGCCTCACTTAGCGCGTAGGCACTCACGGTGCCCGAGGCAAGCCTCTGCAGCCAGTGCCACTTTTGATCGTCGCTGGCCCAACGCCGGATTGCGTTGATGACGAGCGTGTTGTGCACATCAACAAGCACTGCAACCGCGGGATCTACAGTCGATATGGCCTCGATCGCGAGTACCGAATCGAAGAAACTGCCTCCGGAACCACCAGACTCTTCTGGAACCTCGATTCCCATAAGACCCAACTCAAACAGTCTGCTTACGACGCCGTCTGCAAACTGCTGTTCGTCATCCATGGTGCGCACGAGTGGCGCAATTGTCTCTTTTGCAAACTGCAGCACGGTCGAATAGAAGAGTTGTTCCTCTTCAGAGAGTCGAGTGAGCGGGGAATGCGTATCGCGCATTTCTGACAAGGGAGTTCGTGCCTCCGGCCTCGCAGTTTATCAAAACTGGTCGATGCCAGGCTTTCCGCAGATAGGAAAGAGGGCAGACGCTCATGCTGCGCCTGCCGATGCCGCGCTTCGGAGATCTAGTTGATCACCAAGGTAAGTGTCGATTGCGATGTGACTGAGGATGTGACCGAGTCAGTACCGATCAAGGTTATTGTGTAAGTTCCCTTCGGGGGATTCGGAACGTTATTCGTATTGTTGTTTGTGGAGACGCCTCCGCAGGCTGAGAGACTGAGCCCGACAAAGGCAAGCGCAAACACGTACGACAGAGCACGAAGCTTTCGGGAATTGCGACCGAGGAACCCGGCAATGAACAATCCGGAGAACGCCAAAGCAAGGGGACCCGGAGTGGACATCGAGTTGCGCGAAGTCTTCACCGTTCGCAGCCTATGAAGAGGGTGAGCGTTTCCTTTGGTGACTGCGCTGCTCACGCAGTCCGAAGCCCGGGTGTCGAACTGCAATTGCGTGGTCACGGGGCTAGCCCCTGTGACGGTGACTGACCCATCGCCATTGCTCAGCATCGTCGTGAATGCGTAGCACAGATTGGTCAGAGCCGAGTCGTTTGATGTTGAAAAGGTCAGGTATACAGTCCCGGTATACCCGTTCTTCGGTGTCACCGTGATGGTTGAATTCGCCGAGCTTCCCTGGGCTACCGTTACATTGGTTCCTGCTACAGCAAAGGTTCCCGAACCGGAGCTGGTTCCGCTGACCGTTACGGAGATTATTCCGGTCGAGGGTGCATGAATCGCATCGCCTGAGTACTTCGCAACAATCTGATGAGTTCCCGCAGTGCTGAACTGCGTTGTGTAGGCGTAGGTTCCAGAAGCTGTGAGTGCCAGACCTGCAACCGTGGTTCCACCGCCGACAGTCCCTCCGTCCAAATCAAGGGTCAAGGTGCCGGCCGGAGTGGTTGTGCCGGATTGAGAAGTTACAGTTATGGTGAACGTATCGCTTACGTTGACGTCAGGGGTCATTGTGGCTGCGGTAATCGTGGTTTTGGTCCCGATAAGAGTCGAGCTGTTGGTGGGCCACGCCGCAACAAGATTGTCTGCATCTACTGACCCGAGTCCCGTGACCTGGTCATATCCGGTGCCTGCCGAGAAACCCGTGGTCGTTGTTCCGCAATAAGTCGAACCCGCATTGCAGTTGTTGTTACCGCTGGTTACATCGTGAAAGACCGACGCATAGGTTGTGGAGTCGGAAGCGAGGGTGTAGAGCGTCGGGTTCATCAACCCTTGCCCGTTGACATAGCCCGCTTTCTGGTTGATGAGCGCACTGGTACCGGCAAAAATGGGTGCACCAAAGCTCGTGCCGCCGGCTACCGTCAGGTCTGTGGTCGCTGCGTCACGGAAGCCGTCATTGCAGCTTGCCTGCTGGGCTGGCGCATTCGTGTCCCAACTCGACTGGTCGCTCGTGCAATAAAGAAAGCCGGGAAATGCCGGTGAAGAATAGAGGGCGATATCTGGAACGTCGCGCATGCTGTCGCTGGGTATACCTGGAACGCCTTTCTGCCACGCGGGTTTGCCGAACAACGCGCTTGCGCCGCCACCACTCGCGCTCAAGCCGGATTGGGAGGAGCTGTCATTCCAAGCCAATTCCGGAATGTAAGTTTTTGCTGAGCTGAGAACGTCGCTGGTGCTCTGGGCTAACCAGTATGTCGAGTTTGTCGATGTGCTGTTGGCAGGCGTGATCGCCGTGCCGCCGATGCCGATGACATAAGGGCTGCTGGCAGGATAGTTGACCGCAATTCCAAATTGCTGCTCTTGGGTGAGCCCGTTGGTTGTGTCTCCCGAACAAGCCGTGGAGCCCTGGTCACCGGAGGCGGCAACGACGGTTTGTCCCTGCGTCGCTGCCTGGGCCAAAGAGGATTCCAGCGAGAAACCGTTGAGTGCTGTCTCGCACGCGCCGTAGCTGACGCTGATGATGGATGCGATCCTCTCATCTACGGAATAGACTATCGAGTCAAATGCGCTGTAGTTGGTGCTGCCTCCTGTGTAGACAAAATAAATATCTGCGCCGGGTGCGAGTGCGCCAGCCCATTCGAGGTCGAGTTCCGATTCTGCTTCGTCGCCACCGCTGAAGATCGTGGAGCTACCAGTGCCTGGCACCAGCACGAGAATGGGGTCTTTTACGGTCAGTCCTGCGGCCTTCTGGAAATTCTCAATGTCAGTCACAGATATTCCGGACTGGCCAACGACTGCGATGGACTGTCCGGTGCCGTTGATCCCACCGGTGTAGAGAGGTTTCATGTTGTAGACCGTCGCGATGTCGCCAGGCGCAAAGAAGACGCTGCCAGAGATACCTGATGTGAATGCGGTTCTCGGACGCTGGATGTTTCCCCGCGTGTGCATAGGCCGTGGACGGAAATCGCTGAGATTGCGGATGGACTCAATCGTGGGTGCAATGGCCGCTGGCACTGATAATTCAGCAGAAGGCGCAAAACGCTGCTGGCCATCAATCTTGTAGTAATGCATTTCGGTTCGAAATGCCTGCTCAACCTGGTTCACGTTGCCGGAGAAACGAATGAAGGTTCTGCTTCGAGCGACCGCGTCCACTGAAAAGCCCTGCTGCTCGAGCCAGGCTTGCACCTTCTCGATGTCGGACTGCGCCATTCCAAAGCGATTGGCGAACTGGTCGGGTGTCAACCATTGATGGTAGAGCGGCGACGAGGGATCTTGCTGCGAGGCGATCAATGCTTCCAAATCTGCCTGCTGAGAGGCTGAGCGGCCAAAGACTATGCTCATGCCGCGTACTCGCGAATCAGCTGGCATGCGACCCACATCTGTCCCACGTCGTGAAAGTGGTTGCAACGATCCCTTCACGGTCGACATTTCGGAGTTGCTTATTTCGGATCGAATCCGCGGAGCCGGGGCTTGCGCCGTAAGAACTGGACTTGCCATCGCACAGGCAGCGAGCCACCCACAAATCCGATGCAGGCAAGGACTTGAAAAGAGCTTTATAAACATAGCCATCCTTTTGGATTGAATGGTTTTATTTCTAACGTGCCGCCAGGCACATTGACTTCGCGCTCAAGCTTAAGCCGAACCTTGGCTCTAGCGCGCGCTTTCTCAGAGCTGGCAGATCGACAAGATGAAAACCGAGACGCAGCTCTTCAAGAGCAAAGGTTTTGCACCCTTGTTTAGACTCCGAAGCGACCACAAAGTTGTGGGTCTATCGGATGGCCGACACGGACGCCTCATTCTGCGCAAAGAGGATTGGAACATGATTATTCAGGGTATCGGAGAGGAAGTGGCAAGTATCTTCAGTTTTCGCAACTAAGGAGTTCCAGTGAAATCACGCTCTTGTGCCGAGGAATAAACCCGTCAGATCGCCAGGCAATTGAAAGCTTTTCGCGGTCGAGCAGTTTGCGGATCTGACCTCGCGCATGCTCTGCCCACGGTCCAGACTTGTCCAGCCGCACATAAGCCTCCCAATGACGCAGAGCAGCGCGGCGGTCTCCTTTGCGTTCGAAGGCCAGGGCCAGATTGTAGTGCGCATCGGCATAGCGGGGCGACAGCGCAATCGAACGCTGATACGCGGCAATCGACTCATCCGGCCGTTCCAACTCGTCCAGTACATTACCTAGATCAAAGAATGCCAGCACGTAGCCGGGATCCGTTTCCGTGGCACGTCGGTAAAGGGCTTCGGCCCGGTCAAACTGGCGCAGATGAAAATAAATAGTTCCGAGGTTGATGTAAGCGGGTGCATAAACCGGGTCGAGCGCAAGCATTTCTTCATAGATTGTGATTGCGCGCTGTTTGTCTCCGAGTTCCTCGGCCTGAACCGCAGCGACGAAGAGATCCTGCACGCCGACGGAATGCGCTGAAGTCGAACGCGGCAGTTGGCAAACCTCTGGTGCGGCAAGTTGCTTGTCGAGGCGATCGAAATCGAACAGCAACTGCCGGCGAATTGGATCGACCATTGCACCATCGCAGCGGAAAGCGAGCCGTGTTCCTGTTCGCACCAAAGAAGCTTCCTGGAGCGGATTCGACATGCCTGCGACTGCCTTCATGGCCACAATCGAGTGGCGGATGGAGGCCGCCGAGACATCCTCCTCGCGCAGGGAACGCAACGTTCTCAACTGGCCGAGGTCCTGGAATGAATAGATCTCGCGCTGGGTAATGAGGCCAGCTCTTTCCCACCCCTGTAACTGGCGGGAGCTGATTTGCAAAATCCTCAAAACATCCTGCCGGCTATAGCTGATCACTCTTCAATGCTCCCGTGGTTCATCCGGGACGTTCTCAGGTCTCGAGGTGGGCCCAAAACGTCGATTCCCGATTGGTCCTGGACGTTGCTCTTGGAACAGCGACGGAGGAACCGCTCTTGCTGCGATTATGCCAAGAATATGCGTGGATAAGGGGGTGCGAAATAATATCCCGACAAAAAGTGAGTGGATAACCCGTACCTGATTTGGTTCGCCGCGAGATCGCAACAGTTGTTGTGCAGGTCAGATTTCGAATCTTCAAGCCGATTTGAACTCGCTGGAGGACATGAGTGTGTTCTCCGTCATGCCAGGGGACCGCTCATTGGACTATGATGGCTGAAAATTGCCGACAACCGGAAACATCAGGGATTGCTCCGTTATGGCCGAACCCCGTCTCGCTATGTCTGCGTGAAATTCAGTCCGGCGTTTGCATATCTCATATGACTAGATTCGGCGGTTGAGATGGTGGCTTGGGGGCTTGTGAGTAGGTATGAGGCTTAAATTAGCGGTCTTCTCGGGAATAGGGATCAGTCTGTTTATCTCGGCCTGTGGCGGCGGTGGTGGAACCGCAACTACTCCGCCGCCCTCCGGACCCACAATTACTTCGATAGCGGTATCGCCAAACAGCGCCGTGATAGGAACGCAGGTGCAGTTCGCCGCCACGGTGGCGGGGACAGGCAGTTTCAGCAACGGCGTGACATGGTCTGTAGCAGCGCCGTCAGGAAACTCAATGAGCCCCGGTACTGTCACGGCGACGGGTCTATACACCACGCCTTTTCCGGCTCCGCCGACTGTCACGGTGACAGCCACGAGCACTCAGGATCCAAGCAAGAGCGGCAGTGCGACAGTGACTCTTAGCCAACCGGCCGCGGCGAGTGGACCGGCGCTCACGGTCGATGCTAATGCGCAGACTCACAGCATCAACCCCTATGTCTACGGCATGAACTTTTATACGCTGAGTCCTTCGGCGGCCAAGGCGGTAAACCTCAGCGTTAATCGCTGGGGTGGGAACGCCACTTCCCGATATAACTACCTTCTTGATGTAACGAGTTCAGCGAGTGACTGGTATTTTGAAAACCAGATTGGAATGCCCGGCGGCACCCAGGCTAACAGTTCCTTCAACGCGATGGTTACGGCAGATGCCGCTATGGGAACCAGGACAATGGGCACGGTGCCTGTGCTGGGGTGGGTTGCAAAGGACGCCACGTCATGCAGCTTTCCCACCGCAACCTATCCGAATCAGCAGAAAACCGCTCCCGACCGAGCTTGCGGTAATGGCGTTTATGCCCAGGGCGTGAATGGCTGTTCGAATTCGAGTGGTTGCAGCGTAACCGGGAATGATCCCAAGCTCACCAGCACTACGGTCGACTCAACCTTCGTGGGTAATTGGGTGAGTTTCCTTGTAGGCAAATTCGGGACCGCAGCGGCTGGTGGTGTTGCGATCTACGACCTCGACAACGAGCCGAGCTGGTGGGACGCTGTGCATCGTGATGTTCATCCTTCTCCGTTTACTTATGACGAAGTGACCGACAACGGCATCGCCGTTGCCAAGGCGATCAAGACGGCGGATGCCACGGCCGAGGTCAGCGGACCGGTGATGGATTTCTGGTGGAACTACTTCTATTCGAAAAAGGATGTCGAAGCCGGTTGGGGTACGGGACCCTGTTACTCGCCGTGGAGCAATCCTCTGGATCGCAATGCCCATGGCGGCACTCCACTCATCGAGTACTATCTGCAGCAGTTCAAGTCCTACGAAACCGCTCACAACGAGCGGCTGCTTGATTACCTCGACCTTCATACCTACTTCGCACCCGACAATCTTGCCTTCAGCACTGGGGGAGACACAGCCACGCAAATAATCCGGCTCGACTCTACGCGTGTTTTCTGGGACCCGACCTATACGGATCCCAACTTCCTGCAACCGAACTACACTGGCGACGCGAACTATTCGGCGAGTTGTACACCTCCCAAGCAGGCGCCGCAAGTGATCCCAATGATGAAGACCTGGGTTGCGAACAATTATCCGGGAACCAAATTGGCGATCACGGAATACAACTGGGGCGGACTTGAGCACATCAATGGGGCACTGGCCCAGGCAGACATCCTTGGGATCTTTGGACGAGAGGGACTCGATCTTGGAACTCTCTGGGGGCCGCCGGATCCGGTGACGCAGATTCCCGGAATGATGGCTTTCGAGGTGTATCGCAACTACGACGGCGCCGGATCGACATTTGGCGAAGAAGCGCTCACATCAACCAGCGGAGATCAGAAGAAGCTCTCGATCTACGGGGCGCTCCGGGCAAAGGATAATGCTGTCACGATCGTGGTCATCAATAAGACGTACGGCGATCTCACAGATACAATCTCTCTTCAAAATATGACCGCGGGTGGCCCGGCACAGGTGTTTCTCTATAGCAGCGCGCATCTGGCGGGGCTGGTCGCGCAACCGAATATAGTTGTGACGCCACCGGCAACGGGAAGCACGAGCACGATTACCGCCAAGTTCCCGGCGCAATCCATCACCTTGTTTGTTGTGCCCAAGGCTTGAATGGATACCCCAAGAGGTGGCCGGAGCTGGTTCTCATTCCTGTCCGGGAAAAACTTCCTTCCGAGTTGACGGTTATACGATCGGAACGCACCAAGTCCGAATTGGGATCTTACAATTCCGGTTCAACAAACGATGTGGAAAGTGCGTTTCCAGCGCGTATCCTGGAAAAAATGCACAAGAACGTGGCCCATCCACGCGAGCTTGTGACCGAATCCTGTTTGTTCAAGTTGTCCATCTGCGGCCTTGAACGACCAATAGTTGAAAAGAGGCCGGCCAATTATGTTGGCGCGTGGCACGAATCCCCAGTAGCGCGAGTCCAGGCTGTTGTGCCGGTTATCGCCCATCATGAAGTACATGCCGGGTGGAACCACCAGGTCGCCATCCTGGATATAGCTTGAGAAGTTCACGGTCCACGACTCTGTCGCCCCAGATGCTGCTACCGGGGGTACTGCGGGAAAATCATCGAGGAACTCGTTGAAGTTATCCGTCGTCGTCGGCTGCGCAAATCCCACCGGCTGTGCAACACCATTAACAATCACAATGCCGTTGCGTAGATGAATATGATCTCCCGGTACGCCAATCAACCTCTTCACCAGGGGAGTGTATTGTGGTGTTCCGTCGGCGTCAGTGGCATCAATACCAGGCTGATTGACGGGCTTGTGGAAGACCACGATATCACCGCGCCTCGGCTCGCGATACCTGATGAGCGGCATCCACGAAGCAGGCGGCATTAGCGTGATCTGGTCGACGACCAGGTGATCGCCCACAAGCAGCGTGTTCTGCATCGAGCCTGACGGAATGACGTAGTTCTGAGCTAAGAAGGTCAGAATGAATAGGCCCACCACCAGAACTGAGCAGATGCTGGACAGCGCCTCGAAAGGAGTTTCTTCCCGATTAGTGTTGGCGGAAGCTGCGCGCTTCGTTGAACCAGGCGAAATCTTCGTCGTTGGACTCATCCAAAGGCTCCTCAGGAAACCTGCGAGCCTCAGGGCGTTCGCAGCGATCACTCTCCGAAGAATGATTTCATGCACGGTTGACTATCGTCGAGTTTGCGTCGCGACCGGAGTCTATCAATTGCTGTGCAACGCAGAATCCTCCGGATGATCCGGCGTGCGAGCGAGTTGCGAGCGAGTCGTGGGCCACTCGGAAGTATGTTGTTTCTTCGCCCTTGACACTTCCGAGTTGACGGTGATTCGGTCAGATTGGCTAGATGCTCCCTTTGATAGTCCAAACGACCAAGGAGGCTATGCCGATACTCCTCAACTCCTCCACGATTGAAACCGGGATGTCACGGAAGACCTCTCTCCTGCTTTCATCGACCAGCAGGTAGACCCTAAGAACACTTGTACCTCCTTCACTGGTTGACTCTCCCGCACTCCACCACTGCCTCACCTTCTTTGGCGTAAGAATGGATTTGAATACAAGGGCATTGTCAGTTGCCTTGCTCGGCGATGAGCTAAGGGTCTTCCCGACTTCGTTAAGCGTCTCGACGCGGCTTACACGAATTGATGAGTCTTGCAGGGTCAGGCACAATTCGAGCGGAACTTCTCCCATAGCTTCACCCTCAACTGAGATGGATATGTGCTGAACCTGAAGCTGTGGGGCTTCCTGCTGAGGTTGAGCCTGTGAGGCCTCCCGTTGAGCCTGAAGCTGTGGGGCTTCCCGCTGAGGTTGAGCAGGTGGGGCCTCCCGCTGAACCTGCGGTTGCGGTTGGACTTGGGTATCGATGCTCAGAATCTTGTTGCTGACATGCTCAAGGTGCTGCGTGTTCTGCTCCACCCGTGTCAGGTCGCGCTTGGTTGCTGCCTTTTTAGCGTAGAAAGCAGCAATGTTCGCGTAATAAGCGGCAAAGATGGCAGCTAGTGCAGCAACGATACTGACAAGAAGGCTCGCGAAGGCCATGGTGTCGGTATCCAGTTTGATAAGCATCAAGAGGTTATTCGCCATAAGGTCACCGACTTTGTCACACTGCAACGGAGCACCTCACAAGACGCAGTTCGTTGCCATTTCGCATGTGCCGCGATTGTAACGCGGGTGCCAATGTGGCGTGGGCTATACCGTTTAGTTCAGTTGCGAGTGTGTGGCGGCCAACTCGGACATAACCCGATTTTGGGATTACTTCCGGTTAGACGGTCATTCGCTCCCAATTGCAGTTCAGCCGTGCATCGCATGTAGAATTGCTGTTTCCGCGAACTTCCGAAGCATGAGCATGATCACCAAAGCAGTCTTAGCTGACTTCGTCGGTATTACTGCCGTTGCGCTCGCATCCGGGGCGGTCGCTGCGGCACTCTATCGCTTCCAGGCGATTAACCAACCCTGGTTGGTTTGGCTGATTGCGCTTCCATTCCTCGTTGGCGCATCCCTTTGGGTGTGGCACATCAGCGAGAAGACACGCAATTGGGAGAGTGATAGTTGGGGCTATGCGCTGCTTTTCACGCCGCTGGTTGGGGCGATATCGTTTGCAATCGACGTTCTGATCGGTGGCTCAAATGGACACTACAAGACCTTCCTTGAGGCTGCCTCGCATGCTGGATCACCACTAGGCTTCCCGTTGACCGTCTTGATCTGCCCGGTCGGCACCCTTGTCGCTCTCGGGAGCTGGGTTCGATGCCTGTTTTTGCGTGTGCCTAAAGGCCAACTGTGAAGCATTGGATAGTGGCCAATCCGTACTTTACCAAACGGTAATGTACGAGTAGACGGTAAACCACTCGGAACAGCCGTTCTGCGGCTCATCTTGGAGATTTTGCGCCTTGCCGAGTGCCTACAAGTGAATTACGGATTGGCCCACTACTCCGGTTTCATCCGACAGTTTGCGATGGCGGACTT